>Ga0209614_1000086_pt1 | contig 79325 bp, 69 predicted proteins | sample BlaSprsedimmetaG_FD_185484 | JGI IMG/M metagenome (GOLD analysis project Ga0209614, IMG submission 185484) | Hot spring sediment bacterial and archeal communities from California, USA to study Microbial Dark Matter (Phase II) - Blank Spring... ... | reverse complement strand
GTAATTGGTGATGAACTCCAGGAATCGAATGAATATGCCGAATTGGCTGCTGGTTCTTATGTATTATATGTATATGACTCTACCGATCCGGAAGCTGAACCGGCCATGTGCCCGCCCGACAGTGTTAGATTTGATATTATTGAACCTTATGAGCTTGAATTTAATGTTGATTTGGTCCACGTGAGTTGTGCTGGCGCCGAAAACGGTGAAATTCGCATCTTTATTAAAGGTGGAGTTGGCGGTAGCTGGGATTGGTTAGGACAAACCGAAGAAGCCCTTACCGATGGTAACAGTTATTTTGTAACCATTAACGGCATTACCGACGGAACAAGGGATTATAGCCTTGAACTGAAAACTGATATTGATACGGTAGTATTCCAGGTAATGGGCGGTATGTTTGAAATCGTTGTTGAAGATGCTTATGGCTGCACTACAGAACCATACACCGTTACTGTAATTGAACCTGAAGAGTGGGTTGTGGAATATGAACTGGAAGAACCTTCCAATTGCAATGAAGAAGACGGAGAAATCGTCGTTCATGCAACAGGTGGATTTGAAGATGCAGCGTTATGGTTCAGGATAAATGACGGCGATTGGGGCACTGACAGTGTATTTACTGGTATCACCTACGGTGAAGTATATACCATCGATGTTACCAATGACCCGGCTGATGTACCTGAATTAGCCGAAGAACAATGCATTGGTTCTGTTACCGTTGAGGTTGAACCTTTCAATCCGTTTGAATTCGACGTAGATGTTGAATGTACACAGTGCTATGGTGAACACAACGGTTCTGTTACCTTGTCGAACATGACAGGTGGTTCAGGAAAATATCAGCTTCAGGTGGTAGGTCCTGTTACAACCCCGCTTGATGAGGGTGAAATAGCTTCATTGTACGATCCTACCGATGAAACTTTATGGTGGCCCAAAGATGGAGCTGGTGATAATCTTTTTGTAAATGAAATTACCATTGATACACTGGCTGCCGGTACATACCTTATATATTTGAGGGATGATGCAGGTTTTACCCTGGCTACCTGTTGTCGTCCGGTAAGATTTGATATTTGTGAACCAGATTCACTCATACTTGAAACGGTTGAGCTGGTAAGCAATGTAGCCTGTTTGGGTGACAGCACCGGAGCAATTAAAATTACGGCATCTGGCGGAACTGCACCTTACGAATACAATTACACACGCACTACGTTGTTTGATGACAATTACCAGTATAAAGGTGAAGAAAGCATCAATCATGACCTGTGGCAGACCAGCGATACCATTACCGGATTACCGGCTGGAGCATACATTGGCTGGGTGAGAGATATCAACGGTTGCATTACCGGTTGTGAAATCAATAGCCAGGGTCTGCCAATCGACGATCACCGTGTGGTTATCAGGGAAGCCGGCGCTGTTGTAGTTGATTCTGTATATGTTGATGAACCATTGTGTTATGGTGGTGCTGCAAGCATTGAACTTTGGGGCGTTACCGGTGGTTCTGGTGAAACCCTCACCTTCCAGCTTGCGGGTACTACTTACGACGGTGTTGACACTGTATTTGTTTTCGACCCGATGCCTTTCGGTGAAGAGGTATATGCACTTGACGATGTTGTAGCATCCGATGAAAACGGTTATGTTCTTACACTTTGGACCGACCTGGATTGCGAAGCTTCTGGCGACACCATTTGGGTAGGACAACCCGAAACATTTGAAGTTGAAATGGTAATAGCTAGTGGTGCACTTTGTCCTGGTGACTCTGATGTTCTTGTAGTCCTTGAAGTTACCGGCGGTACTGCTCCGTTTAAATTCGATATTTATCAGAATGGAGTGTTGGTTCGCGAAAATTCCTCGAACGTAAATCATATTATGTATGTTGGCTCTGAGTACAAAGTGGTAGCCAAAGATGCTCTTGGATGTGAAGCCGAAGTAATAGAATTGATACCTGTTCCTGTTGAAGTTGACTTCACTGTACAGGATGTTTCCTGCCATGGCGACGAGCTGGCTTCTGTTTGGGTAAATGTAACTGCTACTACCGAAGGAAGAACTCATCTGGTAAGGTTCTCACCTGTTATTCCTAATCAAGCTCGTGTGTGGAGTGAATGGATTGAGTTCGATAATGAACTTATCATTGACACCATGTCCTACGGACACGAAACAGAATGGGATGGTCACTATGTATTCCAGGTGAAAGATGACGGTGGTTGCCCGGCAGTTGAGAAATTCCTTACATTTGTTCCTGTACAACATCCGCTTGAGCTTGATGTAAGGGTTGTTGAAGAAGGAGAATGCCTTACTGAAGTAGAAGTAAGAGTATTTGGCGGAATGCCTCCATATTACCTCTCATTAGATGGAGAACCGGTTGAAGCCGGAACTCATTTCCTTCCTGTAGGAGATTATGAGCTGGTTTTAACTGATAAACATGTGTTCTGTTCAGATACTGCATGGTTCAGTATTGTAACACATCCTGTTGTTCGCGATGTTGAAGTGGAAACCTACTTTGGCGTTGAATATCATTTTGTTGATGAGGAAGCAGGGGTTGATGAAATGCTCGTTGAAGACTCAACTTATGTGTATACCTACATGTATGAAGAGTGTGAAAGGACATTAAATGTTACTGTACTTGGAATACCACGTCCGATAGTTGCAATTGCTGATGTTCAGGGTGAAGCTGTTGAGTCACCATTGAAAGATGAAATTGTAAGAGTAATTGGAACTGTTACCGGAGTTTCACCAGGTGAAGGTTTCTTTATGCAGGATGACAATGCAGCATGGAGTGGAATCTGGGTGGCATATTCCGATGCAGCCGACCTTGAAATAGGTGATGGTGTTGATGTTATTGGAGAAGTTGCTGAAGTATCTGATGTAACTACCATACTTGCTACTGAAGTTACCATTATTGATGCTCCGGTTACCGTTGTTCCGGTTGTTGTTGACTCACCGTCGGCTGCCAAAGACGAAATGTACGAAAGTGTACTCGTTCAGGTTGAAGGCGCACGTGCAATGGCTGCCAACGACATCGGCCAATGGACCATCTACTATGAAAGTGTTGATAACGCAGTTGTAAATAAATGGTTTTATGAATACTCACCCGAAGAAGGTACATTCTACCACGTAACAGGTATTGTTAATGGACGGATGGATAACTTCTGGCTTGAACCAAGGATGGAATCTGATATAGTTGATCTTGGGGTTACTTCTGTACCAATTATTACAGATGGAACATTTAATCCGTATGTATATCCGAATCCATTCAATGATTATATTAACATTCATGAAATTGAGAAACTGACCAGAGTTGTTGTTAGCAATATTGCCGGTCAACGTGTTCTCGATATTGAATATCCGACCCAGGGAATCCGTACTGCTAATCTGGTAAGCGGGGTTTACGTTGTAAGTATGTTTACTGAAGACGGACTCGCCAAAACAGAAAGGATTGTTAAAAGGTAATACCGAATTGATTGATTAAAAAGGGGGGAAGCACTTAGCTTTCCCCTTTTTTATTGCTTTTTTTTAAGTGTTTTTAAAATGCTGAAGGTTTTTTTACTTTTGTTACTTCATCAAAAGAAGTTAGTCAAATGGAACTTTTAAACCGACACGTAACCATCAGGAAATTCAAAAATCGACCGGTTGAACGGAAATTACTGGAAAGCATTTTGTTTTCAGGCACCAGGGCTTCCACCACCGGAAATATGCAGGTATATAGCATTGTGATTACCGAAGATGAAGAGCAGAAACAGAAACTGGCTCCGCTGCATTTCAATCAGCCGGTAGCCTTACGGGCGCCTGTTTTGCTCACTTTTGCCGCTGATTTTAACCGGTTCACTCAATGGTGCAACAGCAGCAAGGCAGAACCCGGTTACACTAATTTTCTTTCATTCTTTACATCTGCCATCGATGCGCTTCTGGTTGCCCAAAATGTGTGCGTGGCAGCCGAAAACCTGGGTTTGGGCATTTGTTACCTCGGAACTACCACCTACAACGCCCGCGAAATCATCCGTGTTCTGGAAATGCCTAAACTGACTTTTCCTGTTACCACAGTAGCTGTAGGCTATCCAGATGAATCCCCGGAATTGACCGACCGGCTGCCTTTAGAGGGGATAGTTCATTACGAAAAATACACGAAATATACCGAATCCCGAATCCGTGAACTATATTCATATAAGGAAAATCTGGAGCAGATGCAGCAGTTTGTTCAGGAAAACAATAAGGAAACCCTGGCGCAGGTATTTACCGACGTACGATATAAAAAAGCAGACAATGAGTTTTTCTCAGCCAAAATGATTGAGACACTGAAAGAACAGGGATTTATGGACTGATTGCTTGTTTTTTTCCACAAACTCCATAAACTGCTGGCGGTAACTGTTGCCCACCGGAAGCCGTTTTTTGTTTACAACAACTGTATTCCCTTCGGTTAATTCGAGTTTGTCCAGCGAAATTGGTTGCAAATTCTATCTCTTTGTCGAGTTCAATAAAGTTATCGCGCGATTCGTAAATGATGTGCCGCATTAAATCGGCCAGTTTAAGAATGAGTTCCGGAACTTTTTCCGATTGCATCAATGCAAGGGAATAAATGTTATTGAGCGAATTAAACAGGAAGTGCGGGTTGAGCTGGCCTTTCAGGGTTTTCAGTTCTGCTTCCAGCTTTTGCTTTTCGGTCTTTGCCAGTTTCAGTTTCAGGTCCTGTAACGAAATCCAGTCTTTAACAAATCTCAGAAACGAAGTTAATGCCACATAAATAAGGGTAGCTGAGAAATAAATCAAAATGTACCCTGTTTTCGTTTTTGTAAAAGAAGAGCAGCATAATGGCTATGCTTGCCAGCCAGAAAAAAATGTGGGCAGCTATTTTTACATGGTTATTTCGCTTCAGGCAGAGCATTATATTTTGTCGCGGTTATGGAGTAGTTTTTTAGAATAATAGAGTAAAGGATTGGAATACTTCAGGTTTTTCCATGGCCGGCTTGAGTGGGGAAGGTGAAGCACCTCAATCCCTTTCGCCAGGTAGTTGCGAAACCCTTCTTTTTTTGCCTGACGGCTGATGGTAACATCAAACCAGTCCTTTTTTGAATCCAGCTTTTCGAAACTGAATTTTTCGAGGAAAGGAAGCGAGAGCAGGGTACAGCAAAAGCTCAGGCTTCGTGAAGTATCAACGGTTTGGTCTGATTTTGTTTTTGCGAAATGGTAAGGAAAATTATAGTTCCCTTCCATATCGACTGTAATGGCGCCCACAAGTCCCGGTGAAGGAAAGCTTTTTTCGATGTTCAGCAACTTTTTGATGGTGCCGGGTTGAACCACCACGTCCGATTCCACGATAATGAGCGGCAGTTTTTTTTCGATGGCGGTTTGTTGAGCAAGTTGCAATACCAGTTTGTAATTGGGCGAGGGATTTTGGGTAATGTCTTCGATATGAGCCAGTTGAAAGGAATATTTTTTGGCTAGTTTTGCCAGAATTTCCCTGGTTGCCGGCTGACTGAAATCATTATACACGAAATATTCAATGTCAGATTCCGACCGGCAAACTGCATCAATGGTTCTTGCCGTAGTTTCGGGTGAATCTTTTACTGGTGTTATTACAATGGCTTCTGACATGTTTTCTGTTTGAAATGCAAATTTATGGAATTTTCCGGTTAAAATCTCTCGAATATGCCTGGTCAGTTGGCATTATCAGAATATCGTCGATATTTACGTGTGCCGGGCGGGTAACTGCAAACAGAATGGCTTCGGCAATGTCTTTTGCCTGAAGGGGAGTAAACCCTTCGTACACCTTTTGTGCCCGTGGCCGATCTCCCTTAAAACGAACGAGAGAAAATTCGGTATCCACTGCACCCGGGCAAACCGACGACACCTTAATGCCGTATTTCAAAAAATCGAGCCTCATGCCTTTTGTGAGCGACTGTACGGCATGTTTGGTGGCGCAATATACATTGCCCAGGGGGTAAGTTTCTTTTCCTGCTATGGATGAAATATTTACAATATGGCCTTTCCCCTGTTCAACCATGCGGGCCGAAACGAGCCGGGTGATGTAGAGCAATCCTTTAATGTTGGTGTCGATCATTCGTTCCCAGTCGTCCAAATCCCCGTCGTTAACTGCACTTAATCCAACTGCCAGTCCGGCATTGTTGATAAGGATTTCCACATTTTGCCACTTTTGGGGAAGGGTTTTTATAGCATTTTCGGTGGCTAGCGGGTCTCTGATATCGAAAATCAGCGGATGCGTTTTTGCCGTAGTTTCTGCTTCAATTTTATCTTTCAGCGCTTCCAGTCTTTCCCTGCGCCGGCCTGTAATAATTAAATCGAAATGGTTTTCGGCAAGCAGCAGTGCGGTGGCTTCTCCAATTCCGGAAGTGGCACCTGTAATCAATGCAATCTGTTTCATTCTTCAACTTTTTTCAATCGTCCCCGAAATTAAAAAAAACGGCTAATTTTGCGGTAAAATCGCTTACTTAATTACCTTTGTTTTGCTTAAATTATTAGGAATATGAAAGATATAGCGCAACAGGAAAAAGAATTTTTAATCGATTCCATTCCGGAACCGGCTGACATTGAAAATGTTATTTATTCGCTGATGGTTAATCCAAACCTGTCGAGCATCAATTATTTCAATGATTTCAGCGAAATGCCCATTTCTCCCGAGTCCATCGGCAGCAGCGACATCGATGAGATAGGGCTGATTGACGTTGACGGCACCGGTGCCAGCATGGCTATGAGCACCCACGCCTTTCATCACCATTTGGAGAACGATCCGCAAAAGGCCACTGAAATCCTTTTGTCGAGGGCTACGCGCAAGATGCTTTGTCTTGGCGCCTGCCCGGTGGCTATCAGCGCTTTTTTATACCACATCAATTTTGCCGATCCAAACGGGCAGTACATTGCCTCGGGCGCCAAAAAAGGGTTGGAAAATGCAGCTCAAAAATTCAACCTGAAAATTTCAGACCGGAAAATCCGGTTCGACCATTTTTCGGGTCACGGGCCGGTTCCGCCAACCATCATCATTAGCATGGCCGGAATGGTGGAAAACAAGGAAACACTTACAACACATGCATTCAAACAAAAAGGAGGCAATATTTTCTTAATGGGCCGTTCGGTTGAAGACATAGGCTCTTCCGAATACCTGGAGTTTTATCACGAAATATCCAACTCGCCTTTGCCTGCATTCCGCATTGAGGATGAAATAAAAATTCAGGATGCCTTGCGGGACCTCCACAAGGAAAAACTTCTGCAAAGCGCCAGCCCTGTGGGTAAAGGAGGGCTGTTTTTTACCCTGCTGAGGGCCGCCATTCCCAATGAACTGGGATTCGATATTACCACTGATGCTGAATTGCGCCTCGATTCATTTCTTTTTGGTGAGGCCATGGGACGGATTCTGCTGGAGGTAGATCCGAAGAAAGAGGATGATTTTGTGGACTTTATGACCAGCCGAAAAATTCCTTTCTTCACCTTGGGACACATTACCAGAGGAGAGATTAGAATCGATGATAAATCCTATGGCTACATCGACAAAATAACTACGGGTGTTTAGTTGCAACCGCCTAATTTTTCAATAGAGACATTTCCCGATTTATGGCTGCAGTTCCATACAAAAATTCAGACCGAAGCAAAAAGGGCCAAGTGGAAGAGATGTTTGATCAGATTTCACCCCGGTATGATTTTTTAAATCATCTGCTTTCATTTCAAATCGATAAAATCTGGCGTCGAAAGGCTGTTAAAATTCTTGGCCATTACAAGCCCGCTACCATTCTCGACGTGGCCACCGGAACCGGCGACTTCGCCATTGTAGCAGCTCGGCTGAATCCTCAAAGAATAACCGGCATCGATTTATCGGAAGGCATGTTGAAATTTGGGAGAAAAAAAATTCATAAAAAAAGTTTGGAAAGTTTAATTGAACTACGGAAAGGCGACTCGGAAAACCTCCCGTTTTCTGCAGCCAGTTTTGATGCAGCCATTGTGGGTTTCGGAGTGCGAAATTTTGAAAACCTGAAAGCAGGTTTGTCCGAAATTTACCGTGTACTAAAGCCCGGTGGCGCTTTCATTGTACTGGAGTTTTCGAAGCCACGCAACAGGTTTTTCCGAAGCTTCTATTTTTTTTATTTCACCAGGATACTCCCCTGGCTGGGGGGGTTGGTGTCGAAAAACAGTCGGGCTTATTCCTATCTGCCCGAGTCGGTGCAGGAATTTCCCGATGGCGATAACTTTGTTCGTATTCTGGAAGCCGTGGGTTTCGCAAAATGCAGGTGGTTTCCTCAAACCTTTGGGATAGCCACCATTTATGAAGCGCAAAAACCCAAAAATGAAGGTTGAATACAATAAAAATTCACTTTATTTGTTTTGAAAACTGAACGTTATGCAAAATTGCAGGTGAGAAAATTTTTTACAACCATAATATTGATGTTTGCAGTGGTTGCCGCTGTTGCCCAAAAGCAAAAGGTGAACCACATGACTACCTTCGATGATAAATTGATTCATTTTGGGTTTACGCTTGGTTTGAATACCCTCGATTTTGCTGTTGCCCATTACAATCCGATAGGAATGAATCCGGATTTTTCTCCGGCACAATGGCAACTCGACAGTGAACAAATAACCCGGAATCACTATGTACGGGCCGATGTGGCTGATTTGATACCGGGCTTTACGGTTGGAATTGTCTCCAGTTTGAGACTGACCAAAGATTTAAACCTGCGTTTTTTGCCCGGTCTTTCTTTTGGCGAGCGCCAGCTGACTTACAATTATGAAGTATGGGAAATTGACTATTACCAGCCTTTACAGTATTACTCCATCAAATCCACATTTCTCGATTTTCCGCTGCTCATTAAGTACAAAGCCCGCCGCATAAACAACGACCGTCCCTATATTATTTTCGGACCGGCTTACCGGCAGGACATCAGCCGCACAGGGAAGGAAGACCTGGTGAAGCTGACTACCGGTGGTTTTTATGCAGAGATTGGCGCTGGATGGGACCATTACTTTACTTTTTTCCGTTTTTCGGTGGAGGCCAAAGTGAGCCTTGGCATCAATAACCAGTTGGGCCCGTCGCCCGGCGACAACCAACGGCAATACTATTCACAGGCCATTAAAAGCCTGCGTTCAAATATTTTCACCCTTTGTTTCCATTTTGAATAGGCAGGGCATTTTTTGCAAATTCGCTGCAAATAATAGCTGCCGACAAAGCCACATTCAATGATTCCGGCCCCGGTTCCTTTTTTGAAAAAGAGGGAATGCTTAGTTTGAAACGGATTGTATTGGCCACCTCGCGGCGAATCCCTTTCCCCTCATTTCCCAAAACCACGAGGGCCTTTTCAGGAAGGTTGGCATTGTACAGGTTTTCTCCTTTTAAAAAAGTACCATAAACCGGAGCTTGTTGCTGTTCTGCCCATGCTGCAAGTGTATCAAAAGGAGTGTAAATGGTTTTTACCCGGCAAAACGAACCCATGCTTGCCTGAATTACTTTTGGGTTAAAAACATCGGCTGTATCGGGCGAACAGAACAGGTAATCCATGCCAAACCAGTCGCACGTTCGCACAATGGTTCCCAAATTTCCAGGGTCCTGAATTCCGTCGAGGTAAAGGGCAAATCCTGAAAAATGAGCCGGTAGTTCTGCCGGCGGCTGCAACCTGCACAGGGCCAGGCTGTTCTGAGGAGTTTTCAGCAAACTTGCTTTTTTGATTTCTTCTGTGGTTGCTTCGTTAAAAACTTCAGCCCTGTCTGCCAGTGTTTTGTGGGCGCTTAAAAATTCGGGTGTGACAAATAATTCTGCAACCCGAAAGCCGGAATTCAGAACTTCGGACACCATTTTATCGCCTTCCACCAGAAAAAGTTGTTTCTCCTGGCGAAACTTTTTTTGTGCCAACGATCGTATCAGTTTAATTTTGTTTTTACTAATCATCAGAATTGTTTGAAAACCGGATAATAAATGTTTCAAATTTACTGTTTCCATCCAAAACACTTCATTATTTTTGCTAAAATTAAAAGTGTGCGATTGAGTAAGAGTACAAAAAGATATCCGGTGGTCAAAGCAAACCTGTTGGTTTTTGCCTTGTGTATTTTCCTGTTTTCCTGTTCGCCGGTGAAATATGTTGCTGAAGATCGGTATCTGCTCAACAAAGTAGAATTGGAAATCGATAACCCGGCAATTAGCAGGGATGAGGCCCGGCAGCACATCAGGCAAAAAGATAATTACCGCATACTCGGGTTTTTAAAATTTCATTTGTGGCTGTATAATTTGTCGTCGGAGAAAAAGCCGGACAGCTGGCTGAAAAGAATTGGCGAACCGCCCGCTGTGTTTGATGAGGCAATGGTTTCGGCCTCGGAAGACCGATTGAAACAATACCTGGCAAACAGAGGGTTTTTCAGGGCCAGGGTGGAAACCGAAGTGGAAATGAAGGAACAAAAACAAAGAGCCAATGTGAATTACAGGATCATGTCGGGCGACCAGTACAAAATACGTGAGGTCAATCCTCATGTTGGCGATTCTGCCCTGCGTGCACTTTTCTTTTCCGATTCTTCGAAAACGCTCATCAGCCACGGAACACCGTTCGATTTTAATCTGCTTGAAAAAAACCGGACCGACATAGTGAATCTCTACCGAAACGAAGGATATTATTATTTTTCAAAAGAGCAGGTGAGGTATCTGGCCGATAGCACGAAACACGAGAAAGAGGTACTGCTCGATTTGTATGTCGGTAATTCCGCCGCACAGGGGCAGGGCGGCAAACTGGAGCCTTATTACCTGAACCGGTTTTATATTTCGGTGCTACCATTATCGGTGCCCATTGGAACCGACCAGTTCAGTTACAGCCAGTTTTCCGATACCCTGCAATGGGAAAACCACACACTCTATACGAACCCTGAAATGCGCTACCGGCCGGGGCTTTTTAATAATTTGTTGCAGATGAAAAGCGGTTCATTGTATCGCCTCGACGATGCACGACACACTTTTGAGGTGTTTACCAGGTTACGGCAGTTCCGGTTTATCGATATTCAGTTTTCCGAGCCAAACACGGGTTCCGACACCAACCTGCTCGATTGCTACATCAGGCTTGCGCCACTGAGCAAACAAGCTGTTTCGTTTGATGTTGAGGGAACAAATACATCGGGGAACCTCGGAATTGCCGGCAATGTCAATTACCAGCACCGAAATTTGTTTTGGGGTGCAGAAGTATTTCAGGTGAATGTAAAAGGAGCAATGGAACGACAGCAACGCATGGTTGAAAACGTTCCCGAATATTTTAACACCCGTGAGTTGGGAACAGAAGCCAGTCTTACTTTCCCGAAAATACTTGGTCCCAGGCAGGTGGTAAGCGCTTTCCGGAATTTCCTTCCGAAAACGGTTTTTACCCTGGGGTACAACTTCCAGCGAAGGCCTGAATATACCCGCACCATCTCAAATATCAAATTCGGATACGACTGGATGACCACTGAAAACCGGAAACACACATGGAACCTTCTCGATTTCAATATGGTAAATCTTTATCAGTTCGATCCCGGGTTCATCGATCTTATTCAGGACCTTTACATCAAAAGCAGTTTTACCGATCACCTGATTCTGGCAACCAATTATTCTTTTGTTTACAATACCCAGCGTTTGGGAACCACCCGGAACTATTCTTATATCAGGTTTAATGTAGAATCGGCAGGAAACCTGCTATACCTGCTGTCGGAAACTTTAAACAGGCCTGTCCATCAGGTGGTGGATACCATAGGGACAGGGTCGTCGCAGTTTTATCAAATGTTTAACACGCGGTTTGCCCAGTATGTGAAATCTGATGTGGAGTTTCGGCGCGGGGTCATTCTCGACAGGTACAACTCGGTGGTGGGAAGGGCTTTTTTTGGTATTGGCCTGCCTTATGGAAATTTCGATGTTCTGCCATTCGAGAAAAAATATTTTACCGGCGGCGCCAATGGAATCAGGGCCTGGCAGGTGCGCTCACTGGGGCCGGGGACTTATAAATCGCCGGTGGATGCTTATCCCAACCAGTCGTCGGATATAAAACTGGAAGCCAACATCGAGTACCGTTTTAAATTAATCAGCTTTTTGGAGGGCGCACTGTTTGTGGATGCAGGTAACATTTGGGCCATTAACAACAAAGATAACAGGCCCGGTGCTCAATTCAAATTCAATACGTTTTACCGGCAGATTGCCCTGGGCACAGGCACCGGTTTTCGTTTCGATTTTAATTACTTTATTTTCAGGCTCGATGTAGGTGTGAAATTGCGCGATCCTTCCCAAACTACAGGCAATGGCTGGATTTTAGGACACCGGAAATATACCGGCGACGATTTCAATTTTTCTTTTGCCATTGGCTATCCGTTTTAATGAAGCCAAATTTTGTTTCAATTGTTAACTGGGTATGATTATTTTTTGCATTTTTAGCCCCGTTTTCATGCAGTTTTATAAGCAAAACATGGCATTTACAAACAATTTAATATCTGTTTTTTTATGACTGGTCTTCCTGAAAATCGCGATTCATTTGGCTCAAGGTTTGGTGTTATTGCAGCTACTGCCGGCTCGGCAATCGGGTTGGGCAATATTTGGCGGTTCCCTTATGTTGCCGGTGAAAACGGCGGTGGTGCATTTCTCATTATCTATTTGGGGTTCATTGTTTTAATCGGAATTCCGGTAATGCTTTCCGAGTTCACCATTGGCCGCAGTGCACAACGCAATGTGTTTGGTTCGTTCCGAAAGCTTGCCCCGGGCAAGCCCTGGTATTTGATTGGTTTGATGGGAGTGGCAGCCGCATTTATGATTCTTGCCTTTTACACTGCTGTGGCCGGCTGGACCCTTGAATATATTTTCCAGTCGGTAATTAACGGTTTTAAAGGGCAGAATGCGCAGGAACTGAATAGTATGTATTTTTCTTTCATCGGCAGCAATTTTCGGCCACTGCTGTGGTTTTTTCTGTTCATGGTACTTACGGCGGTAATCATTATGGCCGGTGTACAAAAAGGAATTGAAAAATATACCAAAGTTCTGATGCCTGTTCTGTTGGTTTTGCTCCTGGCGCTGGTCATTCGTTCGGTAACACTTCCGGGCGCAGGCAGTGGATTAGCCTTCCTTTTCAAACCCGATTTCAGTAAAATAACAACTTCTACCATTCTTGAGGCGTTAGGACAGGCGTTTTTCTCTCTAAGCATAGGAATGGGTACACTTATTACCTACGGGTCGTACATACAAAGAAGCGATAACCTTGGCTCAACAGCAGTTTCGGTTGCATTTGCTGATACATTTATTGCTATTCTTGCCGGAATGGCGATTTTTCCGGCGGTTTTTGCCTTTAACATCGAACCCGATGCAGGCGCCGGGTTGGTTTATATTACATTGCCCAACATTTTTCAGCAAATGCCCGGCGGATATTTTTTCTCACTCATGTTTTTTATTCTTTTGGGTGTAGCAGCACTTACTTCAACCATCTCGGTACTCGAAGTTATTGTTGCCTTTTTTGTTGAAGAATTGAAGTTGAAAAGAAAGGCAGCCACCCTGCTGGCCACCGGATCGGTATCTGTTTTGGGTATATTGTGTGTGTTGTCATTCAGCTCGATGTCTGATTTCAAGCTACTTGGCTTTACTGTATTCGATCTCATGGATTTTACTTCGGCTAATATATTACTTCCGTTAGGTGGATTTTTCATTGTCATTTTTGTTGCCTGGTTTCTGGGGCGCGAAAAAGCAGCCGAAGAACTTTCAAATCAGGGAAAGCTCAGAACGGCCTATATTCCGTTTTTCATGTTTATTATAAAGTTTCTGGCCCCGCTTGCCATTGCTTTTATTTTCCTTCAGGGAGTTGGCCTCATAAAACTCAACTGAAATACGGATAGACTTTTTCAGATTTTTTTCCCCGGCAGAGAAAATTTGTTTTCGGGGGTTGCATTTATTTTTCAAAAATGCTAACTTACACATGATTAAATCATGTGTAACCCATTAATGCCAGGAGTATGAAAAAACCCATCAGGCAGATTTTTAAAGAGTATTTCAATTTTTTGGGAAAAGACAGGAATGCTGTCATTGCTCTTTGTGTCCTCATTGCGGTGGTAATGGCTGGGCATCTGGTTGTAAATCGCATCGAACTGAAATCGCAGTACGATTTGACTGAAGTTATGGAAGCATTTAAAGCATGGGAGAGCGAGCAGGAGGACCAACAGGAAATCGCCGCTTATTTTGAATTTGACCCCAATACCATTACCGCAGAGTCCCTCGATTCACTTCCAATTCCCCGTTTTATCCGGAGGAATATTCTGAGATACCGCAGTGCCGGCGGAACCTTTTCGCAGCCTGGCGATTTTCGGAAAATTTATGGAATGAATGACAGTATTTTTGCTGAGCTGGAACCTTACATCCGAATTTCATCTGAAAAACAAAATTATGATGAAAAAGCGAAACCAATTGTGTTTGAAATGCCCACCGGATTTTTTGATCCCAATACGGCAACAACTGACGAATTGCAACAATTTGGATTTAATCGGTTTCAGGCTTCCAACGTGGTGAAATACCGTCAAAGCGGGGGATTTTTTACCCAACCTTCTGATTTACTGAAGATTTACGGGATTGACTCGGCATTTTTCATGCGGGTACAACGCATTATTCAAATCGAAGAACAGCCGGAAGTGGAAATACTTTCGGGATCATTCCGGGAGCGTGCCCCTGTGGTGGTGGAACTCAATTCGGCCGATTCACTCGATCTGGTTAAGCTTCGGGGAATCGGTCCGGTGTTTGCTTCGCGCATCCTGAAATACCGTGATCTGCTCGGAGGCTTTTATTCTCCATACCAGCTTTTGGAAGTTTACGGATTTCCGGAGGAGACATTCCAAGCCCTGAGCCAAAATCTTATGGCAGATAGCCTGAAAGTAGAAAAACTGCGGTTAAATTTTGCCGGTTACACCGAACTGGTTCGTCATCCTTACTTTGAACGCGATCAGGTGCAGGCAATATTAAATTTTCGTAACGCGAACGGGCCTTTCTCTTCAAACGCTCAGTTAGTCAGCGAAGGACTGTTAGACTCTGCTAAATATGCGGCGTTGAAGCCATATTTGAGCTGCCGTTAAAAATCTTTAAAAGCGGGAAAGTAAGTAGGATTTATTATTTTTTTCTTTTAAATTTGATTTGCGATGAATAATTTCTAAATTTGCGCCTCAATTTTTAAAAAGGTTTGGAAATGATTGTTATTCCGGTAAAAGAGGGCGAAAACATTGAAAGGGCCTTGAAAAGGTTCAAGCGGAAATTTGAAAAAACAGGCGTAATTAAGGAATTGCGTGAACGCCAGAAGTTTACAAAACCTTCCATTAAGCGAAGGGAAGAGGTAAAAAAGGCAGTTTATATAGAAAAGTTACAGCGCCAGGAAGATTAAGGAAATTGATGATTCCTGGTTTTAACTTATAACGATTGATGAATTATCAGGAATCATTTATCAACTATTTGAAGTATGAGAAGAGAAATTCTTCACATACGGTTGTAGCCTATAAAAAAGACCTCGATCAGTTCGTGACATATTGCACTGAAACGATCGGGGAATTTGATGTAAAAAGGGTCGATTCAAAAGTGGTAAGGAGCTGGGTGGTTCACTTGATGGAGAAAAATTACACACCCCGCTCGGTAAACAGAAAAGTTTCAACACTGAAGGCGTTTTTCCGGTTTTTAATGAAAGACGAAAGCATTACCGAACTTAAAATCAACCCTGCTGTAAACATACCACTTCCCAAAATCAGGAAAAAACTTCCTGCTTTTGTTGAGGAGAACAACTTGCATCATTTACTCGACGACGGGTTTTTTAGCAACGACTTCAAAGGAGTGAGGGATAAGCTGATAATTACTTTATTGTACGGCACCGGCATACGGCTTGCCGAACTGCTGAACCTGAAAGAAAAAGATTTTAACACAAAGGGGTACCTCATTAAAGTGTTGGGGAAGAGGCAAAAAGAGCGAATTATTCCTTACCCGAGAAGCATTAACCCACTTCTGCAACAGTACCTTGAAATAAGGAACAGGGAAATTGGAAATACGCCACAGGTGTTGCTGGTAACAGAAAAGGGGGAGCCCGTTTACGAAAAATTAATTTACCGGGTGGTGAAAAGAAATCTGCAACTGGTAACTTCGCTCGAAAAGAAGAGCCCGCATATTTTGCGACACTCTTATGCTACGCACCTGCTGAACAAGGGGGCCGACCTGAATGCGGTAAAGGAATTGCTTGGGCATTCCAACTTATCGGCAACACAGGTTTACACCCATACAACATTTGAAAAATTGCATGATATATATAAACAAGCCCACCCAAGGGGTTAATTAAAAAGTGTTACTATGGAAATTATTATCAACTCAGTGCATTTCACAGCAGATAAAAAGCTGATGGATTTCGTGAACAAAAAAGTGAACAAGCTCGATACCTTTTTCGATGGTATCATCAATGCAGAAGTAACCTTGAAACTGTTAAAACCCGAAGCCACCAGGAACAAAATTGCTGAAATTAAATTGTCGATACCGGCTAACGGATATTTGTTTGCAAAAAAACAGGCCGATACCTTTGAGGAAGCTACTGATTTGGCCATAGACGCCCTGCGAAAACAACTCGGAAAATTCAAAGAAAAGCTCAAAGGCAAATAAATATTAATTTTTGCCCACAGCCTTTAGATTTTTAAAATAATATTTTTACATTTGCCCACCCATTTTAGGGGCGTTCCAAAAACATCTGAGATTAAAGAAGTTTCACCTGTTTTACAGGGAGTTGGTTCTTTTGAAAAACAACTATGGCGTTTGGTTTTGTGGTTTTTTTTTCATCGAATTTCAGAAAGACAAGCGGTTTGTCGATAGTTTTTGATAAATTTTGTAATTTTGCGGCGCGTTTTATGCGTTAAAAAATACTGCGGGAGTAGCTCAGTCGATAGAGCATTAGCCTTCCAAGCTAAGGGTCGCGGGTTTGAATCCCGTCTCCCGCTCAATATGAGATTGGAGTTTTAAGTAATTCTACTTTTAACTCCTGTCTTTTTATGTGTTTTAAAGGCCGGAGTAGCTCAGGGGTAGAGCGCATCCTTGGTAAGGATGAGGTCACGAGTTCAATTCTCGTCTTCGGCTCAAATGAATTTAGATAATAATTAAAATTTTGAAGTTATGGCTAAACAAACATTTGTAAGGGACAAAGACCACGTCAATATTGGTACAATTGGCCACGTTGACCACGGCAAAACTACCCTGACTGCAGCTATCACCATGGTATTGGCTAAAAAAGGCCTTTCCGAAATTAAATCGTTCGATGCAATTGATAATGCACCTGAAGAAAAAGAAAGGGGTATTACCATTAACACCGCTCACGTTGAGTACCAGACTGAAAAACGTCACTATGCTCACGTTGACTGTCCTGGTCACGCCGACTATGTGAAAAACATGGTAACGGGTGCTGCCCAGATGGACGGAGCTATTATTGTAGTAGCTGCAACCGATGGACCTATGCCACAAACGCGCGAGCACATCCTGCTGGCACGTCAGGTAAACGTTCCTAGACTGGTTGTGTTTATGAACAAAGTGGATATGGTTGACGACGAAGAATTGTTGGAACTGGTTGAGATGGAAATCCGCGAACTGCTCGATTTCTATGAGTTCGACGGTGACAACACTCCGGTTATCAGGGGATCTGCTCTGGGCGCCATGAACGGCGAAGCTGAGTGGGAAGACAAAATTATGGAACTGATGGATGCAGTTGATACCTGGATTCCACTTCCTGAGCGCGAAGTTGACAAGCCTTTCCTGATGCCGGTTGAAGACGTATTCTCAATTACCGGACGTGGAACTGTTGCTACCGGACGTATTGAAACAGGTGTTGTTCATACGGGTGATGAGCTTCAGTTAATTGGCCTTGGAGCCGAAGGACGTAAAACCGTTTGTACCGGTGTTGAAATGTTCCGTAAAATCCTTGATGAAGGACAAGCTGGCGATAACGTAGGTTTGTTACTTCGTGGTGTGGATAAAAAAGAAATTAAACGTGGTCAGATTCTGGCAAAACCGGGTTCAATCACTCCTCATACCAAATTTAAAGCCGAGGTTTACGTATTGAAAAAAGAAGAAGGTGGACGTCATACGCCGTTCCACAACAAATACCGTCCGCAATTCTACCTGCGTACACTTGACGTAACCGGTGAAATTCACCTGCCCGAAGGTCGTGAAATGGTTATGCCTGGCGATAACGTATCCATTCAAGTGGAATTGATTTACCCTGTTGCACTTAACGTTGGTTTGCGTTTTGCAATTCGCGAAGGCGGACGTACTGTTGGTGCAGGTCAGGTGACCGAAATCATCGAATAATCTGTTACAATCTGATTGAAATACATAAGTCCCGGGCTCCAGGGCCCGGGACCCTTTACGGAAGAAACTCGCACAGGGAGTTTTTGTTTTTTGTAAGTTCGACTCTTACCTTCCGTTCAAAATAACCAAAAAGGGAAAATGAAAATTAAAATTTATTTGCAGGAGGCTTATGAGGAACTGGTTCACAAAGTGACTTGGCCTACCTGGAAAGAACTGCAAAGCAGTGCATTGGTTGTAATGGTTGCTTCCTTAATTATATCACTCGTAATCTTCGCTATGGACTTGTCATTCAGGAACATAATGGAGTTTGTTTATGGATTGTTTTATTAATTACCGAAATCCTTGGATCAAAAAATGAGCGACACAACAAAAAAATGGTATGTTCTTCGAGCTATTGGAGGTAAGGAGAAGAAGGTAAAGGAATATATCGAAAACGAAATCGCACATGGTGATCTGAAGGGTTTTGTTGAACAGGTTTTGATACCTACGGAAAGGATTTATCAAATCAGAAACGGAAAAAAAATCAGCAAAGAGCGAAACTTTTTTCCAGGTTATGTTCTTATTGAAGCCACATTGGTTGGTGAAGTTACGCACACGCTTAGAAATGTGCCAAACGTAATAGGATTCCTTGGCGACACCAAAGGTGGGGATCCGGTGCCAATGCGGGCCAACGAGGTAAACAGAATTCTGGGTAAAGTTGATGAACTGGCTGAAACCGGTGAAGAGTTGAATATACCATTCGTAGTTGGAGAAACTGTAAAAGTAATCGACGGACCATTTAACGGCTTTAACGGAACCATTGAAGCAATCAATGAGGAGAAGAAAAAGCTGCAGGTAATGGTGAAGATTTTTGGACGGAAAACACCTTTGGAACTTAGCTTTATGCAGGTTGAAAAGGAATAGTAACGCATTATTAATTTATTATGGCGAAAGAAGTTGCTGGATTAATTAAATTACAGATCAAAGGTGGGGCGGCCAACCCGTCGCCACCGGTGGGACCAGCATTAGGTGCCAAGGGAGTTAATATAATGCAGTTTTGTAAACAGTTTAACGGTCGTACACAAGACCAAGCCGGAAAATTGCTTCCGGTAATTATAACTGTTTTCAGCGACAAGTCGTTCGACTTCATTATCAAACAACCTCCCGTCGCCGTCCAGTTGCTCGAATCGGCTAAAGTAAAGAAGGGATCAGCAGAACCACACGTCAGCAAAGTAGGCGTAGTTACCTGGGACCAGGTACGGCAAATTGCCGAGGTGAAAATGGCTGACCTGAATTGCTTTACCATTGAATCGGCAATGAAAATGGTAGCTGGAACTGCCAGAAGTATGGGAATCACCGTAAAAGGTGCTTCACCATTCAAATAACAAAAATTAAATCATTTAAGATGGGCAGAATTACGAAAAATAAAAAAGCTTCTCTTGATATACTCGAAAAAGGAAAAGTTTACTCTATTGAAGAGGCTTCAAAGCTGGTGAAAGAAATTACTTTTACCAAATTCGATGCTTCTGTCGATATTGATGTAAGACTGGGAGTTGACCCAAGAAAAGCCAACCAAATGGTTAGAGGCGTAGTTTCTTTACCCCATGGAACCGGAAAAGAGATTCGGGTGCTTGCTTTGGTTACCCCCGACAAGGAGGACGAAGCAAAAGAAGCCGGAGCGGATTATGTAGGTTTGGATGATTATATCGAAAAAATCAAAGGTGGATGGACCGACGTGGACGTGGTTATTACCATGCCGCCCGTTATGGGAAAAGTTGGTCAGCTGGGACGTATTTTAGGTCCCCGTGGCTTGATGCCCAACCCTAAAAGCGGAACTGTTACCATGGATGTTGGTAAAGCAGTGAGCGAAGTGAAACAGGGGAAAATTGATTTTAAAGTAGATAAATTTGGTATTGTACACACTTCAATCGGTAAAATTTCTTTTCCACCGGAAAAGATCAAGGAAAATGCCGTTGAGTTTATCAAAACCATCATCAAATTGAAACCAGTAGCCGCAAAAGGTACTTATGTAAGAAGCATTTATCTCTCCAGTACCATGAGCCCTGGTATTAAAGTAGAACCCAAGTCAGTTTCTGACAAAACAGAGTAAAAATGAAAAGTACAGAGAAAAAAGTTATTATCAATAACCTTAAGGATCAAATCGATTCGTACAGCCATTTTTACCTGACTGACATAAGTGGTCTTAATGCTGAAGATACCAGCAATTTAAGGAGACTTTGTTTTAAGCAAAATGTAAAACTGGTTGTTGCAAAAAACACCCTACTGCGTAAAGCCCTCGAAGGTTCTCAAAAAAGTGCCGAAGAGCTTTACGATGCGCTCAAGGGAAATACTACGGTAATGTTCACCGAAAACGGGAATGCTCCCGCAAAATTGATTAAAGACTTTAGTAAAAAACATAAAAAGCCCGTGTTAAAGGCTGCTTATGTAGAAGAATCAATTTACATAGGGGCAGACCAACTCGATACACTCATTGCAGTAAAATCGAAAAATGAACTTATTGCCGATGTTGTGGCCCTGTTACAGTCACCTATGCAAACTTTACTCTCGCAATTGCAATCGGGTGGAAATACAATTCACGGTGTTCTTGAAACACTGAAAGAGAGAGAATAATTTTTTTAGAAATCTTTAATAAAAACAAATAAAAATGGCAGATTTAAAACAGCTTGCAGAAGAGTTGGTAAACTTAACTGTTAAAGAGGTTAACGAATTAGCTGGAATTCTGAAAGACGAATACGGTATTGAACCGGCAGCAGCAGCAGTAGCAGTTGCAGGCCCCGCAGCAGCAGCCGAAGGCGAAGCCGCTGCAGAACAAACCGAATTTGACGTAATTTTGAAAGCCGCTGGCCAATCGAAACTGGCAGTAGTTAAGCTCGTAAAAGAACTCACCGGCCTTGGTCTGAAAGAAGCCAAAGCTGTGGTTGATGAAGCTCCAAAAGCAATTAAAGAAAAAGTTTCCAAAGATGAGGCCGAAGCGCTTAAAAATCAGTTGGAAGAAGCAGGAGCTGAAGTTGAAGTTAAATAATCGCAATCAGACCTTTTTTAAGGTTGTATGGTTTAGAATCTTGCCAGGCAGGATTCTAAACCTTTTTGTGTATTTATATTTTATATAATTAACCTGTATAAATACATGTCAGTAAATACAAAAATCGAGAGGATTAATTTTTCCTCAACACAAACCAGGTTTGATTACCCTGACTTTTTAGAAGTACAAATTAAATCATTTAAGGATTTTTTCCAGTTAAACACAACGCCCGAAAAGAGGAAGGAGGAAGGGTTATGGCGTGTTTTCGAGGAGAATTTCCCGATTACCGATACCCGTAATAATTTTGTGCTTGAGTTTCTCGACTATCAGGTTGATCCGCCCCGGTACAGCGTTTACGAGTGCATTGAACGTGGGCTGACCTACAGTGTGCCGGTGAAAGCCCGGTTGAAACTCTATTGTACCGACCCTGAGCACGAGGATTTCGATACTGTGGTTCAGGATGTTTACCTGGGCACCGTACCGTACATGACTGAAAAGGGAACGTTCATTATTAACGGCGCCGAACGGGTAATTGTATCGCAGTTACACCGGTCGCCGGGAGTTTTCTTTGGTCAAAGCCTCCATGCAAACGGAACAAAACTTTACTCGGCGCGCATCATACCTTTTAAAGGATCGTGGATTGAATTTGCAACCGACATTAACAGTGTCATGTTTGCATACATCGACCGAAAAAAGAAATTGCCGGTAACCACTCTTTTGAGAGCTATCGGGTATGAGAGCGACAAGGATATTCTTGAAATTTTTGACCTGGCCGACGAAGTGAAAGTTTCAAAAACCGGTTTGAAAAAGGTAGTTGGCCGCAGGCTAGCTGCCCGCGTTTTGAAATCGTGGGTAGAAGACTTTGTAGATGAAGATACAGGTGAAGTGGTTTCTATTGAAAGAAACGAGGTTATCATCGATCGTGAAACTGTTCTTGAAGAAGAGCACATCGATGACATTCTCGATTCAGGTGTGAAAACCATATTGCTTCATAAAGACGATCAGCGTCAGCAGGATTTTGCAATTATTTACAACACATTGCAAAAAGACCCATGTAACTCCGAAAAAGAAGCTGTACTGCACATATACCGTCAGTTGCGAAATGCCGAACCGCCTGATGAAGCTACAGCCCGTGATGTGATTGACAAGCTGTTTTTCTCAGATAAAAGATACGACCTTGGCGAAGTTGGCCGATACCGGATCAACAAAAAGCTGGGACTTAATGTGGATTCCAACATTCGGGTGTTAACCAAAGAAGATATCATCGAAATCATCAGGTATCTTATCCAGTTGGTTAACTCAAAAACCGATGTGGACGATATTGACCACCTGAGCAACCGCCGTGTGCGTACCGTTGGAGAACAAATGTTTAATCAGTTTGGAATTGGTTTGGCCCGTATGGCCCGCACCATTCGCGAAAGAATGAATGTGCGCGACAACGAGGTATTTACTCCTATCGATCTTATCAATTCAAAAACACTGTCCTCTGTCATCAATTCGTTTTTTGGTACCAATGCTTTGTCGCAGTTTATGGATCAGACCAACCCGTTGGCCGAAATGACTCATAAACGCCGTATGTCGGCTCTGGGACCAGGTGGATTATCCAGGGAAAGAGCAGGTTTCGAAGTGCGTGACGTGCATTACACCCACTACGGTCGGCTTTGTCCGATTGAAACGCCTGAGGGACCGAACATCGGTTTGATTTCCTCCCTTTGTGTGTTTGCAAAAATAAATGACCTTGGTTTTATTGCCACACCCTACCGGAAAGTGACCAACGGGAAAGTTGACCTTTCTGATGACGGTTCGATTTACTTAACCGCTGAAGAAGAAGAAGATAAAATCATTGCTCAGGCCAACGCACCTATCGATGCCGACGGTTATTTTATTAACCAGAAGGTAAAGTCGAGATTAGATGGTGATTATCCGCTGGTTGACAAAGAAGAAGTTCATTTGATGGACGTAGGTCCCAACCAGATCGCTTCAGTGGCAGCCTCACTTATTTCATTTCTCGAACACGACGATGCAAACCGTGCTCTAATGGGATCGAACATGATGCGTCAGGCTGTTCCTCTGATCCGTCCGGAGGCTCCCATTGTGGGAACCGGACTTGAAGCCAGAGCCGCTGCCGACTCCAGAATGTTGATTCAGGCAGAATTCGATGGCGTGGTGGAATATGTGGATGCCAATCAAATCATAGTCAGGTACGATGTTACCGACGACGACCGTTTTGTGAGCTTCGACCCTGAGGTGGTAACCTATCGGTTGCAAAAATATTCGAAAACCAACCAGGGAACTACGGTAGATATAAAACCCATTGTTAGCAAGGGCGAACGGATTACTAAGGGACAAATTCTTACTGAAGGCTATGCCACCGAAAATGGTGAACTGGCTCTTGGCCGAAACCTGATGGTGGCTTTTATGCCCTGGCAGGGATATAACTACGAGGATGCTATCGTTATTTCTGAAAGAATCGTCCGCGAAGATGTGTTCACATCGGTTCATGTTGACGAATACAGTCTGGAAGTGCGCGATACCAAAAGGGGTGTTGAGGAATTTACTTCCGATATTCCAAACGTAAGCGAAGAGGCAACGAAAAACCTTGATGAAAACGGACTTATTCGTATTGGTGCCGATGTTAAACCCGGCGATATCCTCATTGGAAAAATTACCCCGAAAGGAGAATCAGACCCATCGCCGGAAGAAAAACTGCTGCGCGCCATTTTTGGCGACAAGGCAGGCGATGTGAAAGATGCTTCACTAAAAGCTTCCCCCTCATTGTCGGGTATTGTAATAGATAAAAAACTGTTCTCGAGGGTAGCCAAAGAGAAAAAAGGCAAAACAGCAACCAAAACGCTTCTCGACCAAATCGATGAAAATTTTGATCGCGAAATTGCTGCCCTACGCGCCCGGTTGGAAGATAAACTCTTTACCCTTGTAAGTGGAAAAACTTCGCAGGGTGTAAAAGATTATTACGGAAGCGAAATTATACCAAAGGGAGTGAAGTTTACCCTGAAACAGTTGCAGGAAATTGATTACCTGTCGGTAAATCCAACCAAATGGACTACCGATAAGCAGAAAAACGATCTGATTTTCAGGGTAATAAACAATTACATCACTAAGCACAAAGAAGCCGAGGCTTTTGCAAGGCGCGAACGTTACAATGTAACCATTGGTGATGAGCTTCCTGCTGGTATCATTCAGTTGGCAAAAATATTCATTGCAAAAAAACGCAAGCTCTCCATTGGTGATAAAATGGCAGGGCGTCATGGAAACAAAGGAATTGTTTCGCGTGTGGTTCGCCAGGAAGATATGCCTTTTCTTGCCGACGGAACTCCGGTTGATATCGTACTTAATCCGCTGGGTGTACCATCGAGGATGAATCTTGGGCAAATATACGAAACTGTACTTGGATGGGCTGGCAAGGAGCTGGGGTTGAAATTTGCCACTCCTATTTTCGACGGTGCTTCACTTGAGGAAATATCAGAATATACAGAAAAGGCCGGATTGCCGCGTTTCGGGAAAACCGTTCTTTATGACGGTGAAACAGGTGAACCGTTCGACCAGCAGGCCACAGTGGGAATCATTTATATGATGAAACTAGGGCACATGGTTGAAGATAAGATGCATGCCCGCTCCATTGGGCCTTATTCGCTTATTACCCAGCAGCCGCTGGGGGGTAAAGCCCAGTTTGGAGGCCAGCGATTTGGTGAAATGGAAGTTTGGGCACTCGAAGCATTCGGCGCTTCTCATATACTTCAGGAAATTCTGACGGTGAAGTCGGATGATGTTATGGGTAGGGCCAAGGCCTATGAATCGATTGTGAAAGGCGAACCGATGCCGCAGCCCGGCATACCCGAGTCGCTTAATGTGCTCTTACACGAACTCAGGGGCCTCGGCCTCAGCATTAAGATGGAATAGAATTCCTTCTTCCTGTGATTTGGTTCTGTTATAATGATTTTTAATTCAAATTATGGCATTCAGAAAAGATAACAAAGCAAAAGGTGGTTTCTCAAAAATTTCGATCAGTCTTTCTTCTCCCGAAGAAATTCTGGAAAGGTCGTATGGCGAAGTTTTGAAACCCGAAACTATAAACTACAGAACTTACAAACCAGAGCGTGACGGCTTGTTTTGCGAGCGCATTTTCGGACCTGTGAAAGATTACGAATGCCATTGCGGTAAATACAAACGAATTCGTTACAAGGGAATTGTTTGCGACCGCTGTGGAGTTGAAGTAACCGAGAAAAAGGTACGCCGCGAACGCATGGGGCATATTGCCCTTGTAGTTCCGGTTGCTCATATCTGGTACTTCCGTTCGCTACCCAATAAAATTGGTTATTTGCTCGGGCTTCCAACCAAAAAGCTTGATTCTATAATTTATTACGAAAGGTATGTGGTTATTAACGCAGGCGTTAAAGCAACCGACGGAGTGAAACAACTCGATTTCCTTACAGAGGAAGAGTACCTCGATATTGTGGAATCACTGCCCAAAGAGAACCAGTTCCTCGACGATGAAGACCCCAATAAATTCATCGCCAAAATGGGTGCCGAGGCGCTATATGAAATTTTGAGCAGGCTCGACCTCGACGATTTGTCATTTACATTGAGGCACAAGGCCAATACCGAAACATCGCAGCAACGGAAAAACGAAGCCTTAAAACGCCTTCAGGTTGTTGAAGCTTTCAGGGCCAGTAAAAACCTGAACCGCCCGGAATGGATGATTGTGAAGGTGGTTCCCGTTATTCCTCCCGACTTAAGACCCCTGGTGCCGCTCGATGGAGGAAGGTTTGCCACATCCGACCTGAACGATCTTTACCGCAGGGTTATTATTCGTAACAACCGGCTGAAAAGGCTGATCGAAATAAAAGCACCTGAAGTTATCCTTCGGAACGAAAAACGAATGTTGCAGGAATCTGTGGATTCACTTTTCGATAACTCCCGGAAATCGAACGCTGTAAAAACCGAAAACAACCGTGCGCTGAAATCACTTTCCGACAGCCTGAAAGGGAAACAGGGTCGTTTCCGCCAGAACCTGCTCGGTAAACGTGTTGACTATTCGGCGCGTTCGGTGATTGTAGTAGGGCCGAAGCTGAAAATACACGAATGTGGTATTCCGAAAGACATGGCTGCAGAACTTTACAAACCATTTGTAATCAGGAAACTGATTGAGCGTGGAATTGTAAAAACGGTAAAATCGGCTAAAAAGATTGTGGACAGAAAAGACCCGGTTGTTTGGGAAATACTTGAAAATGTATTGAAAGGGCATCCGGTTCTGCTTAACCGTGCTCCCACGTTGCACAGGCTGTCTATTCAGGCATTCCAGCCGGTTATGATTGAAGGGAAAGCCATTCAGTTGCACCCGCTGGTATGTACCGGTTTTAATGCCGACTTCGACGGCGACCAGATGGCGGTGCATCTTCCGCTGGGAAATGCCGCTGTTTTGGAGGCACAACTGCTTATGCTTTCATCGCACAACCTGCTGAACCCTGCTAACGGCGCGCCTATTCAGGTTCCGTCGCAGGACATGGTGCTTGGCCTGTATTATATGACCAAGCCGCGCGAAGGTTCCAAAGGCGAAGGAATGACTTTTTATTCTCCGGAGGAAGTGATGATTGCCCGCGACGAAAAAGTGGTAGGACTCCATACCATCATTAAAGTGAAGGTTGAAGATGTGGACGAAAACGGCGAGTATTTCAAACACATTATTGAAACAACGGTTGGTCGTGTGCTGTTTAACGAGTATGTGCCACGACAGGTAGGTTACATTAATCAGTTGCTCACCAAAAAATCGTTACGCACCATTATTTCCGATGTGTTTAAGAAATGCGGAAATGCAGATACGGTAGCATTCCTCGATGCCATTAAAGACTTAGGGTACCACATGGCATACAGGGGCGGTTTGTCCTTTAATATCGACGACGTAATTATTCCCGACGACAAGGAAACCATTGTTGAGGCTGGCTACGAAGAGGTGGACGAAGTAATTGCCAACTATAATATGGGCTTCATTACCAATAATGAACGCTACAACCAGGTGATCGACATCTGGACGCATGCCAACTCCCGGTTGACCCATTCGGTAATGAAAACCATCAGTACAGACGATCAGGGGTTCAATTCAATATACATGATGCTCGATTCCGGCGCCCGTGGTTCGAAGGAACAGATTCGCCAGTTGTGCGGAATGAGGGGATTGATGGCGAAACCGCAAAAGTCTGGCTCAACAGGATCGCAGATTATTGAAAACCCGATTCTGGCCAACTTCAAGGAAGGCCTTTCGGTACTCGAGTACTTTATTTCTACCCACGGTGCCCGTAAAGGTTTGGCCGACACAGCGCTGAAAACAGCCGATGCAGGTTACCTTACCCGCCGTTTGGTCGATGTTGCGCAGGATGTAATTATTTCTGAAGAAGACTGTGGAACCTTGCGCGGTATTGTGGCTACAGCTACCAAGAATAACGAAGAAATTGTAGCATCGCTGGGCGAACGTATCGTCGGAAGAACTTCTGTTCACGATATTTATCATCCGTTAAATGGTAATCTTATCATCAAATCGGGAGATAAAATTACCGAAGATATTGCCAGGGAAATTGAAGATTCGCCTATCGAGAGTGTTGAAATTCGTTCGGTACTTACCTGTGAATCGAAAGTTGGGGTTTGTGTCAAATGTTACGGGCAAAACCTGGCTACCGGCGATATGGTTCAGAAAGGCGAAGCAGTAGGGGTTATCGCTGCACAGTCGATTGGCGAGCCGGGAACTCAGTTAACTCTGCGTACATTCCACGTAGGTGGTATTGCCGGTAACATTTCTGCACAGTCGATGGTGGAAGCCCGCTACGACGGATATATTGAAATTGAAGAGTTGCGTTCTGTTTCGTTTAAAGGAGAAGAAGATACGCCTGTCGATATTGTTGTAAGCCGTTTGGCCGAGCTAAAAATTGTTGACAAGAATACCAATATTCCGCTTTCAACACATTCCATTCCTTACGGTTCAAAACTTTACGTGAAAAACGGTGAAGAAATAAGAAAAGGAAAACTGATTTGTGAATGGGACCCGTTCAACGGTGTAATTATTACTGAATTCGATGGTAAAGTTGAGTTTGAAAATCTGATTGAAGGCGTTACTTACCGCGAAGAATCGGACGAACAGACGGGTTACAGTGAAAAAGTAATTATTGAAACCCGTGATAAAACCAAGAACCCAACACTGAAAGTATTGGATAAAAAGGGAGAAATGATTCGCTCGTATAACCTGCCTGTTGGCGGTCATATCAGCGTTTCACAGGGTCAGGACGTAAAAGCAGGGATGGTTTTGGTGAAAATACCGAGGGCTGCCGGAAAAGCAGGAGATATTACCGGTGGTTTGCCACGTGTTACCGAACTGTTTGAAGCACGTAACCCTTCCAACCCGGCCGTGGTTTCAGAGATTGACGGTGAAGTATCGTTGGGTAAAATCAAACGGGGTAACCGCGAAATCATCATCACCTCAAAAACCGGTGATGTAAAGAAATACCTGGTACCGCTGTCGAAACAGATTCTGGTGCAGGAAAACGACTACATTCGGGCAGGAACTTCACTTTCCGACGGGGCTACCACTCCATCCGATATTCTGGCTATTAAAGGTCCTACGGCTGTTCAGGAGTATATTCTGAACGAAGTGCAGGATGTGTACCGGATGCAGGGTGTGAAAATTAACGACAAGCACTACGAGGTAATTATTCGCCAAATGATGCGGAAAGTCGCAATTGAAGATCCGGGCGACACCCGTTTCCTCGAAAAGCAGATTGTGGATAAGAACGATTTTCTTTCGGAAAACGATTGGATTTGGAATAAAAAAGTGGTGATTGAACCCGGCGATGCCGAAGGTTTAAAAGCCGGACAAATTATTTCTGCAAGAAGACTGAGAGATGAAAATTCACAGCTGAGAAGAAAGGACAGAAAACTGGTGGAAGCCAGGGATGCTATTCCTGCAACTTCGAGCCAGATTTTGCAGGGGATTACCCGTGCAGCGCTGCAAACGCGTAGCTGGTTGTCGGCAGCATCGTTCCAGGAAACCACAAAAGTTCTGAACGAGGCGGCCATTAACGGTAAAACCGATTACCTCGACGGATTGAAGGAAAACGTAATTTGCGGCCACCTTATTCCTGCCGGTACCGGTTTGAAAGAGTACAAAAACCTGATTGTGGGCTCCAAAGAAGAATACGACAGGTTAATTGATATGAAAAAATAAAAACATGGACGAAAAGAAGCAAAAGCAACAACAGTTGAATATTGAATTGAATGAAGAAGTAGCCCAGGGGATTTATTCCAATCTGGCAGTAATTACCCATTCCAGTTCAGAGTTTGTCATCGACTTTGTGCGCATTATGCCTGGTATTCCCAAGGCGAATGTAAAGTCGCGGGTGATTTTAACACCCGAACATGCCAAGCGGTTGCTGCTTGCCTTGCAGGATAACATTAAAAAGTTTGAAGCCGTGCACGGGCCCATTAAAAATCTGAAACAAGGCCCGGGGCAGGGAATGCCGCCCATGGGGTTTGGTGGTCCAACGGCCCAGGCATAAGTTTATAACAGAAAATTTGTAAAAGAGGGACCAGGCAACTGGTTCCTCTTTTCCGTTATTTGGCGGTCACTTTCTCAAAATATTCTCCATGGCCTTGCCTTTGGCCAGTTCATCAACCAACTTATCCATAACAGTAGTTTTAGATTTTAAACTTTTTCAGGTTTCGATTTCCAAATTTTTTCTGAAACAGGCAAATTTTCTGAAAGTGCAGCCAATTCTTACCGGAACTCTGCAATAAAAATTAAATCCGTTAAATGAGATGGCCACTGGATTCCTGATGACTTGACGAACCCTCCCGAGTACTTGGGATGGTGTGAGAGCCTCTCCCTGCCAGCATTAGCTGGCGGGGCCGGCTATTCGATTACCGCAATGTGGTATTATCTTTTTGTCAATAGGTTAAATAATTTTCTTTACAAATATGCTTTATTCTGTAAAGAGAAATGGATTTTCTTTGCAAAGATAGACTTGATTGATAATGTTTCTCAATTTATTATACATTTCGTCATTCTTTCAACCATATAATGAAATTTGATTTGGCAAATAGATTTGCTTTCGTTGTTTCTTGCTACCACCTGCTTAACTTCGGGCTATTCACCTGCTGACTTGGAGGTCAGCTGGTGAATTAGTTTTGGTGCTGGGACTGAATCATTGAGCAAGCGATCCGTCTGGCAGTAGGTTTGTTGAGTGGATGACTAAGAATCACCCGCTTAACGGCAAACTAATTTACTGCTGAAGTATTGCATATTAAATGGCCGGTTTAATCTCCCGGATGGCAGAAATGGCTTATTGAGCCGGTGACCGAGAGTCACCAGGTCAATAACAAAAGTATTATTTTATCTTTTTTCAGTACAATCCTTCCACCGAAAGGTATCTTTCTCCATGGTCGTAAGAAAATGTCAAAATTCGGGAACCGAAGGGGAGTTCTTTAATTTTTTTGGCAACCGCGGCAAACGAGGCTCCCGAAGATATTCCCACAAACAAACCTTCCAGTTTGGCTGCTTTTTTTGCGTATTCATAAGCTTCTTCGTTGGTAACAGGAACTGTTCCATCCAGCAAGCCTGTTTTCAGGTTGTCGGGAATAAACCCGGCGCCAATGCCCTGTATTTTATGCGGGCCTGGTTGTCCCCCGCCAATAACCGGGCTGTCGGTCGGCTCAACAGCAAACACCTTGATTTTTGGAAACTTTTTTTTCAATACCTCTGCAACACCGCTAATGTGTCCGCCGGTACCCACACCGGTTATCAGGTAATCAAATCCTTCCGGAAAATCTTTAACGATTTCCATGGCGGTTTTTTCGCGGTGAACTTCAATATTGGCCGGGTTGGAGAACTGAAATGGAATCCAGGACTTTTCAATTTCTGCGGACAATTCTTCGGCTTTTGCTATGGAGCCTTTCATCCCTTTTTCCCTGGGTGTTAACACCAGTTCTGCACCCAGCGCTATTAATACTTTTCGCCGTTCCATTGTCATCGATTCGGGCATGGTAAGAATCAACCGGTAACCTTTTACCGCTGCAACCAGTGCCAACCCAATTCCCGTATTGCCCGAGGTTGGTTCAATGATAACTGAACCCGGCTTCAGTATTCCACGCTTTTCCGCGTCTTCAACCATCGATAGGGCAATGCGGTCTTTTATACTCCCGCCCGGGTTGGCTTTTTCCATTTTTACCCAAACTTCATATTCCGGAGGATAAAGCCGATTCACCCTGATGTGGGGTGTGTTTCCAATAGTTGCCAAAATGTTTTGTGCTTTCATAATCTGTTAATTTTAAAATCGGTTAAATAAAAAAGCTTTCCTGGTTACCCGGGAAAGCTTTTATTATGGTTTTATAATTCTTTTTATGCTAATAAAACATGCTTTCTCCAGGTTCATTCACCCAACAACAAACAGTTATATGGCATGGCATGTTTTTCATATTGCGTGCAATGTAAATAAATTTTGTTAAACAGACTAAAATACCTGTTTAAATTTTTGTAAAATTAACTCTTATAGGTAAGCCACTTAATCAGTTCTTTCAGGTTTACTTTTTTACCGTACATTAAAAGGCCGGTTTTGTAAATTTTTGCCGCTGCCCAAATAGCACCTATTGTAGCCAGAATTAATAATCCCATGGAAAGAAGAAGTTCCCAGGCCGGAACGCCGTAAGGTACCCTGGCCAGCATAGCAACCGGCGAAGTAAACGGAATAATGGACCCCCAAAAAGCGATAGGTCCCTCCGGATTACGGGCAATGGGGAACAGAATCATGATGGCTAAAATTAGCGGGAAGGTGATGGGAAAAACCATTTGCTGCGAGTCTTCTTCGTTGTCAACCGCCGCTCCTACAGCGCCAAGCAGCGAGCTGTACATGAGGTATCCGGCCAGGAAATAGAACAGGAAGGAAAACAATATGAGCGGTATGTTCAGGTTTCCAATTAGTTCAATGATTTCAGCCATCTGGTTGTTTGCCACATCCTGAGAAACGGCAGTGCCCATTTGCTGGTTGCTTTCCATCAGGCTCTGGCTCATTTGCTGTGCCGATTCGGGAGTAAAAAAGCTTTGCCCCACCACCATCAATATGAGTCCGACCACAATCCAGATACCAACTTGTGTGAGACCAACGAGCGCCGTGCCGATAATTTTCCCGGTCATCAGTTGGAAAGGTTTTACCGATGAAATAATCACCTCCACAATCCGGTTTTTCTTTTCTTCCATTACACTGCGCATTACCGAGGCGCCATACATAAACACAAAGAAATAGATGATGAACCCCATGGCATAGCTGGCAATAAAAGCGACTTCTGAAGAGCTTTTCCGTGCCTCGCCTGTTTCAGACACTTTTAATGTGTTAATTCTGACTGAAGTACGCGTTTCGGCGAGCCGCTCATCCAAATCGGGGATGCCGGCTTCATCAATTACCTTTTGTCTTTTGTCGTTTTCGATGAAGCGGCTTAACCGGCGAGCAATTCGTTCAATGAGGTCTATGGGCAGTTGTTTTTCCGAAATAATCTGCGCCGTGTTGTTTGAGTAAACGTTTTCAGGAATAAACAATATGGCGTAAAATTCACTGCCCTTTAGGTTTGTTCTCAGCGTATCGTATTTTTCTTTCGGAACGAAATGAAATTGTGTTGTTCCTTCCGGTTCCAGTTCTCCCAAAAAAAGAGTGGATTCATCGTAAACGGCAATGGTGCGTTCCTGTTTGTCGTCGTGCATCGATAAAAATATGATGAGCGCAAACATTCCCACAAAAAGTAACGGAACCAGCAGGGTTAGAATAATGAAGGATTTTTTCTTCACCTTTTTCAGGTATTCCTGCTGAAGTATGAGCATTGTTTTATTCATCTTTCTGAATTTTTGGGTTGTTCGATTCCTGTACTGCTTTAATAAAAACGTCGTTCATGCTGGGGATAATCTCTTCAAATGAAATAATCTCTGCTGCCGGAATTATGGCCAGAAGGAGTTCGTTGTTCGATCCTCCGTTGAGGAACTGTACCCTGATTTTATTCTCTTTTTCATTTTCCGAATGTTCCAGAACTTTAAACCGGTAGCCCAGGTTTTTGCCAACCTGGCCGAAGTCGCCTTTGTATTTAATCTCGAAAATATTTGATTTGTATTTTTGACGAATTTCATTGGTTGGGCCGTCCACTATTTTAACCGATTTGTTAATGAGGGCAATATGGTCGCACAGTTCTTCCACCGAACCCATGTTGTGGGTTGAAAAAATAATGGTTGCTCCGTCGTCGCGTAACCGGAGAATTTCCCGCTTTAACAGGTTGGCATTGATGGGATCGAAGCCGCTGAAAGGTTCGTCGAAAATCAGCAATGTGGGTTTGTGCACTACTGTGGTAACAAACTGAACCTTTTGCTGCATTCCTTTGGAGAGTTCTTCCACTTTTTTGTTCCACCATCCGTCCATTTCAAAACGCTCAAACCAGTGTTTCAGGTTTTTTACAGCGTCTTTTTTATTCATGCCTTTCAGTTGAGCCAGGTAAACGGCTTGTTCGCCCACCTTCATTTTTTTGTACAGTCCTCTTTCTTCGGGTAAATATCCGATATGGGCAACATCGGCCTGCCGCATTTTTCGTCCTTCCAGAAAAAGCTCACCCTCGTCGGGTGCCGTAATCTGGTTGATGATGCGAATGAGCGTAGTTTTACCTGCACCGTTGGGTCCCAGCAAGCCAAAAATACTTTGCTTTTTAACCGAAATGCTAACGTTGGTAAGTGCCCTGGTTGTTGCAAAAACCTTGTTTACATTTCTTGCACTGAATAATTCCATTCTTAAATTTTTTTTAATGGGTATGTACAAGTGTCTTCAAATTACAATATACGCAAGGTTCATAGAAAAAATAATATCTTTCGTCGAAAAATTTTTCATCTCCGTGTGGTTAATTATATACTTACCCGTTCAAAAAAGGATGATTTTATGGTGAGAATAGTTTTACTTGTTTCAGTCTTTTTTCTATTGGCTTTTCACGCAATATCGGAAGATACCGGCGCTTCGGGGCAGATAATCAGAGGTGCGGTGGTTGACAAACAAACCCGCATGCCCCTGCCGGGGGCCCATGTTATTTTGCTCGGCTCCGATCCGCTTGTGGCAACGGCGACAAACCAGGATGGTGAGTTTCGTCTGACAAATGTTCCACTGGGAAGGCAAAGCATTTTGGTGAGTTTTATCGGTTATCACAACGGACTGGTAAATAACCTGATTGTGAATTCAGGCCGCGAGACTTTGCTTTTGATTGAACTGGAAGAGAGAGTGGAAATTACAGAAGAGGTTATAGTGGTAGGTAATTACCGCAAAGATTTGGCATTGAGCCAGATGGCCAGCGTAAGTGCGCGTACTTTTACCGTTGAGGAGGCCGGTCGGTATGCCGGTACCCGAGAGGATGTGGCGCGTATGGCCGTCAATTTTGCCGGTGTTTCAGGCGCCAACGACTCAAGAAACGACATTATAGTAAGAGGAAATACTTACAGTAAATTTGTTTTTTCTTATGTGAACCAGAACGGTTTTACCGAATTGGACGAGTTTGATCCGGGAGAGGAACCTGCCCCAACGTACCGCGAAAATAACCTGGAAGACCGGCTTTCGTTCAGGTATATTTTGAACCGGAGATTCAACCGGAAACTGTCGGGCCGGTCAGGTTTTACAATCGATCGGTTTGGTTACCGGCTCGATTCCAAAGGCTGGAAGGAAAATGACAACCGGTGGGAGCACTGGCTCAACAACAAAAAACGGTTTTTGAAGGCCCAAACCTTTATCAGGCTTATTCTCAGGCGATTTATAAGTTTTCCGATCAATTCGAAATTAAGCCGGGCATTCATTTGATCTATTTTGGATTGAACGACCGGTTTTCTGTTGAACCCCGTTTTGGTGCCAGTTGGAAAACAAGTCCGGCCACCAGTCTGAATTTTGGTTACGGAAAACATTCCAAAGTGCAGTCGATGGCCACTTATTTTATCGAATCGGTTACCAGCCAGGGTGAAATTGTTTTAACCAACAAAAACCTCGGGTTTACCAAAACACACCACATGGTACTTGGTTTCGATGCATTGCTTTCGCAACACCTGCGGTTTAAAACAGAAGCTTATTACCAGTATTTATTTGATGTGCCGGTTGAGAAAAAGCCTTCCTATTTCAGCATTTTGAATACAGGTGCAAGTTGGGGGCTGAACACCCGCGACAACATGTTTAACGGTGGTGAAGGCTGGAATTACGGCGTGGAATTTACGGTGGAAAAATTCTACCACAAAAATTACTATTTTCTGACAACCCTTTCTCTTTTCGATTCGAAATACACCGGAAGCGACGAAGTAAAACGAAATACCGCATTTAACGGGAAATTTGTTTTTAATGCTTTGGCCGGAAGGGAGTTTGTAATAAACAGCACTTCAACCCTTGTTTTCGATGCCCGGCTGACCTGGGCCGGTGGAAAACGTTACACTCCAATAGATATCGAAGCTTTGCGAAAAACCAATGAACCGTTTGGTACCGAATACCATTACGATCAGGCATATTCGCAACAGTTTCCCGATTACGTAAAAGCAGATGTAAAAATCGGTTTCCGCAAGGATAGGAAAAAAGTGTCGCAGCTTTGGGAGTTTTATGTGGAAAACGTAACCAACCACAAAAACCCTTTAAATCATCCTTCAGTAAAAGCAAAGATGCCATTGAAACCGTTTATCAGTTGGGTTTTTTCCCGCTGTTTAATTACCGGATTTATTTCTGAATATGAATGTTTTGCAACCAGTTTAAAGCCTGTGTTACTTCAATTCTTAAACCGTTGCTTTCAATTATTTCTTCTTTATCCCATGTAATAATCAGCAATCTGTTACAGGAAAGTTCATCAGAGGCTTCCTTCAATGCACTTATTTCGCGTTTTAATGTTTTTTGGTGAGAAAGGTCATAACATACCTGAATCAATTGTTCTGTCCTGTGTCCTTTCCGCAAAAGAAAATCAATCTCCCTTTTGTTGCGGGTATGGTAGTAAAACAAATCCAAACCAGGCCGGTAATTTCGTCGAAGGAGCTCAACAAATATCAAATTTTCAAGGAGTCTGCCAAAATTGGGAGAAAGCTCAAATGACCGGGCTTTAATAAATCCATTATCAATGATATAGATTTTACGTGGCGATTTTTGCTGGTTTTTTATTTTTGAAGAGTAGCGTGTTAAATTCACGAAGAGGTAAGGTTCTTCCAAATAATCGATAAATTTCTGAACAGTAGTTACACTGTTGAAATTCAATTCTGTTTTAAGCTGGTTTGAAGTATATGGATTGGTATAGTTTGTTAGCAGGTAGTTTGCCAAATCGTATAGTTGATGCGTTTGGCGGATGCGGAAACGTTTCAGAATATCTTTCAGAAGGATCGAATCAAAAAGTGAGCTTAGATAATTTTTTAATAAAATCGGATTCAAAACTGTTTCAGGATATCCCCCGTTTTGCAGGTAGTTTGCAAGGAAATTCAGAATGTTTCCTTTTCGAGAGGGGGTAATATCGTTTTCATCGGTTATTTTTAAATTGCTTACTTGTATTGCTTCAGTAAAACTAAAAGGAAAGACAGCAATTTGAACAAATCTCCCGGTAAGAGCTGATGCTAACTCATGCGAAAGAAGTTTTGAGTTAGAGCCCGTAAGAACAATATTTGCGCCACGTCGATACAATTTATTGACCCACAATTCCCAATTGGGCAGGTTTTGTATTTCGTCGAGAAGAATGTATCCATAACCGCTGTACACCTCATTTAAGGTTTGGATAACAGTATTTTCATCAAAATTTTTCAAAAGAAGATCATCGTCAAAATTGAGGTATGCAAATTTTTTATTTTTTAAAAGTTGAAGTGCTAATACAGATTTTCCTGCTCTTCTGGGACCGGTGATAAGTTTTATCAACCCCGAATTAAGGTAGTCAGCAATGGCATCTTCCTTTAGCCGGTTGATATATTTTAGGCTGAGTAAGAGATCCCGTTCTTCCTTCTGTTGGATTATTATATTTTTGACCAATAGTTTCATTGTAATGGACAAAAATAAGATATTTTATCCATTATGAATATTTTTCAGGACAAAAATGAATATTCAGTCTACTATTTCTCGTTGTTTAACTATCGGATTTATTTCTGATTTTGAAATTACCCTGGATGTTCTTCCTTGTTCTTACCTGAAGAGTTAGCCTTTTGGGATTTAACTTCTTTTTCTTCCTTTTCGAGGTCTTCAACAGGAGTGCCTTTCAAATAATTTGGCAATTCCATTCCAGCCGATTTAAAAACATCTTCGAGTGGTGGGATTGAACCCAACAAGCCTTGCATGAAATTAGCTGTGGATGTTTTTCCGTCTTTTCCATTTCCGGTTTTCCAAACGGTAACTTTATCTATTTTGATGTTTTTAATGGCTTTTACCTGTGTTTTTACCAATTCAGGCAATTTGTCGGCAATCATCATTAAAACTGCTTTTTGGGCATCGTTTCCGGCAGCTTTTACCAAATGGTCGAAACCTTCGGCCTGTTTACTTAAAATTTCGTAAATACCCTTTCCTTCTGCGGCCATTTTCATAAAAATGGCATCTGCTTCACCTTTGGCAATCCGGCGGGTTTGTTCGGCAACTGCTTCGGCATCAATTTCAACTTTTTGTTTATCAATTTCTGCCGGAACAACAATGTTGGCAGTTTGGGTTGCTTTGTCGCGCTGTGCCCTCACTTTTTCAGCCAGTTTTTCTGCTGCATACGCTTCTTCAAGGGCGCGTGCATCGGTAACTTTCTCAGCGGCTACGGCGCGGCGGTTTGCTTCAGCTTCCTTTTCGCGACGGTCGGCATCCGAATTGGCAATGGTTACTTTGGCAACGTTCTCTCCTTCAACTGCAGTTGCATCGGCGCTGGCTACCTGTACACGTTGTTCGCGGTGTGCCATTGCCTGACCTATTTCTCCATCCCGGTTTTTCTCGGCCACACTTTTTTTAGCATCGTTAATGGCTTTTGCGGCGGCTTCCTTTCCTAAAGCGTCAATATAACCCGATTCATCGTTAATGTCGGTTACGTTTACGTTAATGAGTTTTAGTCCTATTTTTTTCAATTCGGCTTCTACATTTGAAGAAACGGCTGCAAGGAAAAGATCGCGGTTGCTGTTGATTTCCTCAATTTCCATGGTAGCCACCACCAAACGTAACTGCCCGAAAATAATGTCTTTTGCCAGGTTACTTATGGCCTCCTGCGAAAGTCCCAGAAGCCTTTCTGCGGCATTGTTCATAACACTTGGCTCGGTTGAGATACCTACGGTAAAACGCGAAGGTACATCAACCCGGATATTTTGCTTGCTTAACGCGTTTGTAAGGTTGATTTCGATGGACAATGGTGTTAAATCAAGAAACGCATAGGAATGGATAATGGGCCAGATAAATGCTGCACCGCCATGGATGCATTTGGCAGAGCGGTTTTCACGATCGGCGCCTTTGCCAACTTTCCCATACACAACTAAAATTCGGTCGGAGGGGCAACGTTTGTAACGCCTCATCATTGCCACAATAATGATGAACAAAAATAGTGCAACAATGCTAATCAGGATTACAAAATAGTCATTCATTTTAATATGTTTTTTGTGAAATTAAATTCCTTGTTTTTTTACGAGGAGAATTTGTTCGTCGATAACATCAATCACTTGAATTATTGAGGATGTCGGGATTTTTTCTGTTTCGTCGGTTATAGCATCGAGCGTTCGGATTGAGCCTTGTAGGTTTAACTGTACTTTGCCCATACCATTTCTTTTTGCGGGAATAACAAGATAAACTTCGCCTAATTTGCCAATGGCATTTTTTATTTTTAATGTGCCGCTTTCGGCAAGTTTCGAGATAAAATAGAACAGCGCACCCATTGCGATCATCATCACTAACCCACAAATGGTTGCCAAAAGAATTACAAGCCAGGAGGAAAGCCCCGCATTGATAAAGCCAATTCCCGACCAGCCGAATACGGCAAAAAAAGCAACAATGTTTTTTAACGATAAAAATTGAAACGGAATGGAGTCGCCATCGGCAATACCGGCATCTACATCGGTGTCCACATCAACGTCGGCATCGCTGCACCAAAACGGTGAGTACCATAAGAACAAGGAAAATTACTGTTGCCGGAATGGTGATGACCCAAAATACCTGTTCGAAGATTCCCACTTCGGACCAATTGGGGAGGATGGAGTTAATTAGCATTGGATAAGTGTTTTTATTTTGACATAAATTTAATTTAATAAGTAATTACTTCAAAACACTTATTACACGGAAAGACGCTTTTTTTTTAAAAAAAGCTGAAAGCTGTAAATTACTCGTTTCCCTTTGCCTGCAGATGCCGGATATAATTCACCAACTGCCATGTATCTTCCACCGAAATTTGCGGGCCGTGTGCGCCCATCACGCCAAAACCGGCGCTGATGTTGTGAAAAAGCTGGCCATCGGTTTTGTTGAGCGCCCGCTCGGTGTGGTAACTGGCCGGCGGGATAGGATATTTCCCGGTGGTGAACAAGGTGCCCTGTCCATCGCCATTGTCTCCATGGCATACCAGGCAAAAGCGGTCGTAAGCCAGTTTGGCGCGGTCTAAATCCAACTCGCCTGAAAATGGATTTTCCAGTGAAGCAGCTTTCAGCTCATCTTCCGGTGTTTTTACGAAATTGTAGGCGTGTTCGTGAATGGCCACCGTACCTTCCACCGGGCCGGCCATGGTTTTTCCTTCCGGCAGATTGGGGTTTTCGCTCCACGTTTCATAAGCCTGCGATTTTTCCATGTCGTTGAAATAACTCCAGCCGGGTTCGTTCCGGTTTTCATCGCACGAGGCAAGAAGTGCCAGGGCTGTTAAAAAGCCCATCCAATTTGATATTTTAGATATTTTCATAGCCTGAACTTTCAATAAAATAAGGATGATTTTCGGGTACGGGCTTCGCTTTTTCAAACGAAATAAAAAAGACAGCAAGAAAACCAGCCAGGTAAAAGAAGGGCAATCCGATTTCAAGGAATCCGATTTTAGCTGTTTCGTGACCAACTGCACCCGGCATAATGGCAAGGTAAAGGTCGAGGTAGTGGCCCAACAGTATAATGAGTGCCACAACCGCCAGAATGGTTGTTTGCCGTTTTGAGTTTCGCGTCATCAAAGCGAAGAAAGGAACTGCAAAATTGACGATCAGGTTCAGGTAGAACAGCGTATTAAAATGTTCCAGCCGTTCAACGTAATACACCGTTTCTTCGGGGATATTGCTGTACCATATTAACAGGTACTGGCTAATCCACAAATAAGCCCAAAAGATGCTGAACCCGAAAAGGTATTTTCCTAAATCGTGCAGATGCTCTTCGTTTATATTGGGTAAAATGTTGAATTTTTTGAACGCAACGGTGATGAGGATGATAACGGCAAGAGCAGCTACAAACATTCCGGAGAAAATGTACCAGCCATAAAGGGTGCTGAACCAGTGGGCATCGATTGACATAAGCCAATCCCATGCAGCCATAGAACTGGTTATGGCAAATAAAACCATAAACCAGCCCGAAGTAGCTCGCAACCGGGAAAGGTATTTCTCATGCGGTTCAAAATCGTTTTTCACTGAGATTTTACGCAGGTAAATGGCAAAAAAGCTCCATAGTGCAAAATAAATGGCCAGGCGCAACAACCAGAAGGGCATATTAAGGTAGGGTGTTTTTTCCTGAAGAATGCGATCGAGATGTTCGGTGTGTGTCCATTCGAAAAGGTCTTTCAGGCCCGGGAAAGCAACTAAAAACAGTATTACAGCAAAGGGTATGGTTATTCCCATCGATTCCAAAATGCGCTGAATGTTGATTTGCCATGAAGATTCGCCCAGTGTGTTTACTGTCCAGAAAAACAGAGCTCCCAATCCCAGGAACAGAAACATCAGGGCATTCATCCAGAGGTTGGCCCAGATTCGGGAAGCTGGCGCCTGTTCAATGAAAACAGCCCAGAGTAATGCAATTAGTCCAATGCCAGCAGCAATGGCCAGCCACATTTTCAGTTTTTTCTCAAACTTGAAAGGAACGGCATCCGGTATCTCTTTTTTCTCCATCATTTTTTTCCATTTACACATTTAACATCAAGCGCACCCGTGGCGGAAAGTGCTTCAGACAATTCGGTTTCGGAAAGAGGATTCTCTTTTTCAGAAAGTATGATCTGGAAATGGTCGTCGGTAACACCTTCGTCGAGAATGTCGGGAATTGATCCCGGCCCCAGGTTGGAACGTATCAGAAATGCAATTCCCATGGCAAAAGCGGCAAAAAGTACGGTAATCTCAAAAGTTCCGGGAATAAACGAAAGCACCGAAAAATAGGGTTTTCCACCAAAATTGAGTGGCCAGCTTTCGGTAAATACCCAGTATTGAAAATAGAACATAAGGGCAGCGCCAATTACCCCGGCAATAAATGCCACCTTGGGCAAATGCGACCGGCGGTATTTCAGGGCTTTATCCAGGCCATGCACCGGAAACGGTGTCCGTACATCGGCAATCCGTATCCCTTTGTTCTGAAGCTCTTTTACAGCCTTTAGCAAATCGGGTTCATCGGTAAAATGTCCGTAAATAATTGCTCCCATAGTTACTGTTTTTCTGATGGTTGATTCTTAACTGGTTTTTTAACAAACTTGCGCGCCGAAGAGCGTGCAACCGATTTTACTTCGGCCAGTGCAATTACAGGGAATACCCGTATGAAAAGAAAAAACAGGGTGAAAAACAAGCCAAAGGTTCCTAAGTAAATGGCCACCTCCACCCAGGTTGGTTTGTACATCGACCAGCTCGATGGCAAATAATCGCGGTGCAGTGAAGTAACCACAATTACAAACCGTTCGAACCACATTCCTATATTGATAAAAATGGACAGTATAAAGGTGAATGTTAGGTTTCGCCTCAGTTTTTTAATCCACAGCAACTGCGGTGAAATTACGTTGCAGGTCATCATAATCCAGTATGCCCAGGCATAAGGTCCCATGTCCCTGTTCATGAACGCGTAGCGCTCGTATTCCACACCGCTGTACCATGCCATAAACAGCTCGGTTATGTAGGCAATTCCCACAATGGAGCCGGTAGCAATAATCACTTTGTTCATGGATTCCACGTGGCCAACGGTAATATATTCCTGGAAGTTCAGCACTTTTCGTGTAACAATCATGAGTGTGAGCACCATGGCAAAACCCGAAAACACAGCTCCGGAAACAAAATAGGGCGGAAAAATGGTGGTGTGCCAGCCCGGCCAGAATAAGGCTCATCGATTCGTGCCGCTGCCAGTGACGGGCCGAGCCTTTCCACCCAAAACTCAGGAAATTATATACCTTTTTCTTCCAAAGGGTTTTCATGCGGTCGCGAATGGTTCCCAAATCGGGGATGAGGCCCATGTACCAGAAAAGCAATGAAACCAGAAGGTAGGTGGTAATGGCAAATACGTCCCACAACAGAGGCGAGTTAAAGTTGACCCACAATTCGCGGGTGTTGGGGTAGGGAAGAATAAAAAATCCCAGTGGCATCCGACCCATGTGAATGAGCGGGAAAAGGCCGGCGCACATAACTGCAAATATGGTCATGGCTTCGGCAGCACGGTTGATGCTCGTCCGCCACTTTTGCCTGAAAAGCAGCAGAATGGCAGAGATAAAGGTGCCTGCATGACCAATGCCAACCCACCAAACGAAATTGGTGATTCCCCATCCCCAGCCGATGGTGCGGTTAATGCCCCATGTGCCAATTCCAAACCAAACGGTGTAGCCAATCATGGCAAAACCAACAAGCATAACCAGCATGGAAATGCCAAGTCCAATAAACCATAATTTTCCCGGTTTGGCACGGATGGGCGCCATCACATCGTTGGTGATGTCTTTGTAACTTTTTTCTCCGTTAATTAATGGTTCTCTTACCGGCGATACGTGCATCATCTTTCGGTTAGTTTTAGCTATTATTTCTGATTTTAGTCAAATACCCCACACTTGGCAAGGTGTGAATTTCTTCCAGCAAGTGGTAGTTTCTTGGATTTTTCATCATTTTTGAAACTTTGCTGTTGGGATCGTTCATGTCGCCAAACTCAATGGCATCGGCAGGACAAGCCTGCTGGCAGGCAGTTTGCAGTTCGCCGTCGCGCAGCGGGCGGCTTTCGCTTTTTGCTGTGAGTTTCTTTTCCTGGATACGCTGAACACAGAACGAGCATTTTTCAATCACGCCTTTTGCCCTGACGGTAACATCGGGGTTGTGGCGCATGCGGGCCAGGTCAACCGTCATGTTTGCCGGATCGAGCCTGTTCTTTGGAATGGCGTCGGCGCCGGTGTAATCGTACCAGTTGAATCGCCGTACTTTATAAGGACAGTTGTTGTTGCAGTAACGTGTGCCGATACAGCGGTTGTAAGCCATCTGGTTCAATCCTTCGCTGGAGTGGTTGGTTGCTGCCACCGGGCACACGTTTTCGCACGGGGCATTGTCGCAATGCTGGCACATCACCGGCTGTCGCACCACTTCGGGATTTTCTTCGTCGCCGTTGTAGTACCGGTCAATTCGTATCCAGTGCATCTCGTGGTGCCGAATGCTTTCCTGTTTTCCAACCACAGGTATATTGTTTTCGGTGTTGCAGGCCAGCACACAGGCGCTGCAGCCAATGCATTTGTTTAGATCGATGGCCATTCCCCATTTGTGCCCTTTGTATTCATATCCTCCGTAAAGGGTGGTATGATGATGCTGAACTTCTTCATGCAGTTCATTTCCCGCAGCCGGGTTTTCTTTCCATTTTTCAAAGGATGATTCGCGCACAATGGGACGCCCTTCCATGGATTGATGCCCTTGTATCAACGCCATTTTTTCGAACCGGCCTGTTTTTTCAATGGCAAAACCGGGTATAACAAACCGGCGCATTCCGTTTTCGATTTTTGCCAGCGGATATACATTCACTCCGGTAACTATTTCTTCGGGAACGCCCGTAAAACGGCCATAACCTATAGCAATGCTGATGGTTTTTTCGGCCTGTCCCGGTTGAACGAAAGCCGGAATAGTGATGTTTCCCAGTTGGATGACATCCCCGTTTTTTATGCTAATTTGCCGGGCGACAGAAGGCGCTATGGATGCGTAATTATCCCAGGCAATGCGCGTTACCGGATCGGGACACTCCTGAAGCCAGGGGTTCAGCGGTCCGTGTCCTGTGCCCGCGTTGATGTTTTCAACCAACTCGACGGTAAATCCTTCCGCTGTTTTTTCTGCGGCAATATTCTGAATTGATTTTTCTGTTTCGCCGGGTTGAAATGCCATTGGGTCTGACTCTGCGGGCAGCACCAGTTCTCCGCTTTTCAGAATTTCAATCCAAAAACGGTCTGCCTCGGAGTGTTCATTCTGTTGGGAAAACCAGGTTGAAGTCCAGTGATTTTTTATGTAATCGCGCCACGGAATGTCGTTCTCAAGCCATGCGAGCAGCGTTTCCTGCGCCTGGCGTGAATCGAACAATTTATGCAATGTGGGTTGCAATACCGAAAAAACGCCTTTTTTGTACTCTGCATCATCCCAACATTCCAGATAGCCGGGCGAAGGCAAAATGTATGTACACAGTTCAGAAGTTTCATCGGGCAGAGAGCTGATGGCCACCGACAATTGTGCTTTTCCAATGGCAGCCTTGATTTTTTCCGACTCCGGGTGGTTGTAAACCGGGTTCACATCCCATACGATAACTGCACCCGGATCCGAATTCAGCAGGGTTTCTTTCCATTGCTCCGAACCCCGGTAATGGTTGTAGCTACGGTCGAACCTTACAGTTTCACCTACATTCCCAAGCATTTGGTTAATGCCGTTTACAATGGTTTGGTAATCGGGATTGTTATCTCCGCAAAGCACCAACGATTTGCCTTCACTTGCAGCAAGATCATTTATTACGTTATACAACTTTTGGATGACCTCCTGCGGTAGCGCCGGCAATTCAACAGTCGCAACTCCTTTTTTTGCTGAGAGTTGGTTGTAGATGTAGGCTAAAATGCGGCCGTAATCAGCCCGTTCTGCCCTGATGCGGACATCTGCATTGGAACCAGTGAGCGACATACCGGCTTCAATCTGGTAGTACCTGTTCAGTCCTGGGTTTTCATTATGCAGGTCGCGTCGTTTGGCATATTGTCCTGAAAATTCCACCGGTGACAGCCAGGTTCCCAGAAAATCGCACCCCACCGACACAATGCAATCGGCTTTTTCAAAATGGTATTCAGGGAGTGCATCGGTACCGAACGTTTGTAAATTGGCCTTGCGGTAACCATCCATTGGGATGGCATCGTACTGCTGCCATTCGGCGTTAAATTTTTCGGCAAACTCTGCAATCAGTTTTTTTGTTGAAGGGCTGATAATGGTGGGTGTAATCAGTAAAACCGGTTTTCCCGAGCCGGCAATTTGCGCCAGCTGTCCGGTAATTTCCATATCGGCTGTATCCCAATGGGTAGTTTCACCGTTTTTTTGCGGATTTTTATACCGGTTGATGTTATACACGTCGAGCACCGAAGCCTGAACCCGTCCGCTGGTACCGTTGGGCGTAATTACCGATTTTGGGTTGGGTTCCAGTTTGATGGGACGGTTGTCGCGCACTTTCACTAGTACATTGCAAAATTCGTTCTGGTTAAAATACGACGAGGCGTAGTACACTGCTTTTCCGGGAATAATTTCTTCGGGCTGAATAAAGTAAGGAATGGCTTTTTCCACCGGTCTTTTGCAGGAAGCGATGAGCGCGGCAGAAGCCGTACCAAGTCCCATTACTTTCAAAAAATTGCGGCGCGAAGTTGGACTGGCTTTCACATCGGATTTTTCGGCCACCCGAACATCATTCAGCGGCTCGAATTCTTCAAGGAGGTGCCAGTATTTTTTTTTCTTCACTCATCAGGTTTTATTTTGAATTGTGATTGAATTAGCTATAAATCAATTAATAATGACATTTTGCACAATCGTTGGCGCCAATGTCAGCGGCCATTATCGAGTCTCTCACACCTTTATCCAGGTCTTTGTGGAAAGCATCAAACAATGAATAATAATCGTTTTCAATAAAATCAACTTTGGTTTCCCGGTGACATTCGAGGCACCAACCCATCGACAAATCGGTGTGCTGCCGTACCATGTGCATTTCTTCCACCTGGCCGTGGCACTGGGCGCAATCGAGTTTTCCAACACCCACATGCTGGGCGTGCGAAAAGAAAACATGGTCGGGTAATTCGTGAATGCGAATCCATTCGATGGAGCGGCCCTCCTCATGCGCCTGAACCAGTTTGTCAATCTCGAACCGGCCACTGCGCGAACCTTCCCGAACCACAATGTGGCAATTCATGCATAGGTCGGTAGAAGGAAAATTGGCTGTTTTCGATTCGGTGGCCGTATGGTGGCAATACATGCAGTCGATCTGGTTTTCGGCTACATGCACCTGGTGCGAAAATTTGATGGGTTGATCGGGCTGATAGCCTTCGCTGCGCCCCAGTTTTACGGCCTCTTCGTAAATCATAACTATCTGGTAGCCAAATGCTCCAAGAAATATAAAAACGGGAATAATTTTCAGTTTTACTTTTTTAAAGATGATGAGGTCGAGCAGTGCCCAGGTGAGCAGCAGCCCAAGAAAAAGGAACAAAAGCAGGCGGTTGATGGATGGTTTTACCGGCTCGGGTCCGTTAACTGCCAGGTAGTCGAGGTAAACTTTCACTAGTTGCAAATCTTCGTCGCTGATGTTGAAATTGCGGTGGGAAGCCTCCATTACTGTACCGGTTGGTTCCATTACTGCCTGCCTGAATGAAGCTGAGGCTCTTCCCGCATATTTCAGCGCAATGTCCATGGCCGAGGGGTTCCAGTTCATTGTGTCAACAGGGGTGAGATTGTGGCACGAAACACAGGATTCGTGATTTCGCTCAAAAGGTAAAAGCCCCATGAAAAAACGCTTGCCACGGTTAATCTCTTCTTTGGAGAAACCTTCGGTGAGAATACTTTCAGAGGTTTCTGAAAATGATTATACGGGATAAAAGAAAATACAAGAAAAGAAAAACAGGGTGGACAGCAACCGGATAAATCGATTTTTCCTCAAAATTGAAAAATTTTTCCATTCCGCTCAGTTTAGTATAACAACAAAAATGTTTGTTTTTTCAAAATTAAAGCTAACAATAATCAACCTTAAAGGGTTCTAAATATAGATAATTTTTTTAATTGGCGAAGGTACGTCTGTTTTTGAAGCGGGTTATTGTTGCCTTTGTTACAGAATCAGGCTGAAAATCCATCATTCAATGTCAGGGTCTGAACGGGCATCGAGGCTTTCGGTCAGTTTTCTCACGAGTTTCATATTCACAAAAAACTCTTTGGCAATTACCCTTGCAATGGTATAGGCAGGGATGGCCAGAAACATACCAAGGATTCCGGCCAGACTTCCGGCAGCCAGTATTACAAGAAATATTTCGAGGGGATGAGCTTTTACGCTGCTGGAATAGATTAATGGTTGAAACAGCACGTTGTCAATGATTTGCACGGTGAGGAAAACGGCAGTCATAAGTCCGAGTAGCGGCAGGGTGTGGCTCATAAAGTCGGCATGAATGTTCAGAGCGGCTCCGATAAGCAACCCTAATATGGCGCCCATCCAGGGCCCCAGGTAAGGAATAACATTGAACAGCCCGCAAATGAAACCGATAATTACGGCATGGTTAAAGCTCAGTCCTATCAGGTTCAGGCCAATAGTATCGAGCAACATGACCATGCAGATTTGAAGGATGAGACCCACAAAATACCGGCGCAGCAGGTACGAAATGGAGTCGAGAATGTTCGATACTTTTTCTTCCAGGTTTGTAGGAACGATGAGCAGTATTCCTTCCCGCAGCATGCTTCTTTCTTTTAAAAAGAAGAAAGTGATAAAGGAAACGGCAAAAAAGCCAATGAACAAATCGCCCACAGTTCCCGCAACAACCACGAATACATTGGAGAGTTGTGAAACATCTATTTTTGAGGTTAACTGGTCAACCATAACGTCGTAAAACGAGCGGTCTTCCACCAGCAGAGGTTCGTTTCCCGAAATTTGCATGAGTCTGAAAAGCGGCTCTTCAATAGAATTGAAAAAAGCCTCGAGGTCGATTTCCGACAGGGTTTCCAGTTCTTTTAACAGCAAGGGAATAATGAACCGGAAAAATGTAATCAGCAGAAACCACATGGCAAAGAGGGTAAGTAAAGCGGCCACTCCTTTGGGTATTCTGAATTTTTTGTACCGAATCATGGAAAGCCACCTGACCAGCGGCCTGCCAAGGAATGACATCACAGCTGAAATAAGAATGTAGGTAACAATGGCGCTGAAATACCAAAGCAGGAATATCAGAAATACTCCTCCGGCAATCAGCAGTAAATTTCGTGCCCAGCCTTTTAGTTGTACCATTTTATCGGTTTTGAACAAAGATAAATGAAAACCGATAAATTTTATACTTTTGGGCCAATCAAAAAACTGTGAAAAACCATTTAAATACGGTCTCCGCCTTTCAGTTTTATCAGTTGGCAAGGTATTCTGCACTGGTAATTACCGGGATAGTTTTTGCCAAAACTACACTTACGCAGCAAGCCATTGGCGAGTATGAAACGTTTGTTTTTCTGGCTGGTGCAGTTAGTTTTTTCTGGCTTAACGGGATGCTGAAAGCTTTGCTGCCACTTTCCTCGGGTCAGAAGGAATCACATTCGGCCCTGTTCAGTTCTTTCGTGGTAATTTCCTTTTTCAGCCTGCTGGTTGGTTTGTTGTTGTACCTGGCACATCCGGTTTTTTCCGGGTTTTTGCTGAACGGAAAGGCAGTGCCTGAGCCCGGGCTTATGGTCGTTTATCTGGTTTTTGGAGTACCTGCAACCGTGGCAGAATATGTTTACCTGGTGCGGAAGCAAAACCGGACACTGGTAGTTTTTGCTTTGGTTTCATTTTCCGTTCAGCTTTTGCTGGTTGTGTTGCCGGTAATTTTTGGTTATCCGGTGCTTTGGGCTATGCGCGGGCTGGTTATTTCTGCTCTTCTGCGGTATAGTTGGTTGTGGGGCATGTTCATTTATTATTCCGAAATCCGGTTTTCGTTTTCGTTTGTTAAGGCACACCTGAAATTGGGATTGCCATTGGTGGTTGCTGCACTGCTGAGCGGATCGGCCCAGTTTGTGGATGGTTTTATTGTAACATCGCGTTTCAACGAAAGCACCTTTGCTGTATTCCGGTATGGCGCCAGGGAATTGCCGCTGGCAACGCTTATGGCCAACGCACTAGGCAGTGCCATGTTGCCCGAATTCGGTATTCGCGAAAAGTTACAGGAAAACTTACTGAAGCTAAAAAACGGGGTTGCACGTTTGATGCATTTTCTTTTTCCGCTTACCGCTCTGTTGCTGCTGGTTTCAAAACCATTGTTCCCGGTGGTATTTAATCCCGCATTTGCTGAAAGTGCTACCGTTTTTAATATTTACCTGCTGCTTGTTATCAGCCGGCTGCTGATGCCGCAAACCATACTGAACGGATTGAGACTTACCCGGCAAATTATGGTGGCTTCGTTTTTTGAACTGGTGCTTAACGTAACATTAAGTCTTCTTTTGGTTCGAATTTGGGGCATTGCCGGAATTGCTTTCGCCACGTTTGTGGCCTATTTGTTCGAGAAAATTTATCTGGTTTTAATGGTCAGGAAAAAGCTGAATATCCGTTTAACCGATTATCTCCCGATGAAGTATTACTTTTTTTATTCGTTGGGTATTATTGCAATCTTTATTTTTGCGGAAATTATTTTGTAGCGTATGAATTTTTTACTTGATAGCCCGGAAGCCGAAAAAGATTATCAGCAATTGTTGAGTGAAATTCAATTGCGAAGGAATGGCGAAGTTGTTGCTTCCATGAAAAGGCACGGGTTGGAATACAAGATGAGCTGGGGGGTTTCGGTAGCAGAGTTGCGTGAGTTGGCGCGTGAATTTAAACCCGGCCATTTGCTGGCACTGAAACTCTGGAACAAGCAGTGGCGCGAAACCATGATTTTGGCCACACTGCTCGACGAACCCGAAAAAGTGACCGAGGAGCAAATGGATTTCTGGACAAAAAGTTTTGAAACTCATGAAATTGCAGAGCAGGCATCGGCACATCTTTGGGTGAAAACCAAATTTGCTTTTGTGAAAGCACTGGAATGGTGCCGGGGCAAAAAGCATCTGGTGCGTTTTACCGGAGTTCATCTGATGGGCAGGTTGGCTCTTACGCAGAAATCAGCCATCGACGAAATGTTCGAACCGTTTTTTGAAGAGCTGGCGGTGGTTGGGAAAGACCCTCGTTTGAATGGTGTGATTTACCGTGCCGTTATTGCACTGGGAACCCGCTCGAAATGGCTGAACGAACAGTCGGTTGAACTGGCAAAAACATTTCAGCTATGCGAACAGGAGGATGCGATAAAACTGGGCGAAATATTGCTTGATGAACTGACGGCAGCATCTGTTTCATTTGATGGAAGCGAATGATATGACAATACAAACTAAATTACCCGCCCATATTGAAGCTGTTATTTTTGATATGGACGGTGTACTGGTGAATTCAGAACCGTTTTATGTGGAGGTGGAGCAAATCAATTTCAGGCAATTGGGACTTGAGATTTCCGAAGAAGAACACCAAACCTACCAGGGAACGGCCACCGACCGGATGTGGGAGCTTATTAAAAAACGACATGGTGTTGAGCAGCCGGTGAATGAACTGGTTGAAATGACCAATAATTTGGTTACGCCGTATTTTAATTCAATGGAAAAAATAGAGGCCATGCCCGGTGTGGAAACACTGATAAAAAAATTGAAGGAAAAGGGAATTCCGCTTGCTCTGGCTTCCTCTTCGTACTCCGATGTGATTGAAATTATTACGCAGAAAACCGGGCTGAAAAAATATTTCGACGTGGTGGTTGACAGCCAGATGGCCGGCGCCAGTAAACCCGAGCCGGAAATCTTTTTGCTGGCTGCCCAAAAACTGGGTGTTCAGCCCGAAAAATGCCTGGTTATTGAAGACTCTACCAACGGGATTAAAGCCGCCAAAGCCGCCGGAATGTTTTGTGTTGCTTTTGCCGGACCTGGTTCGGAGCTACAGGACCAAAGCCAGGCAGATTGGATTGTTTCTGACTTTAATTTGCCCATTCCCTGATTTTTGGGCGGAGAAAACGGGAAAAAGCCTGAAAAGTGAACCTGAGTTATTCCAGAAGTGAATCCCGGTAGCCTTGATCTTCTTTCAGCTCTGTTTTCATCGATGCTTCTACGGCCAGCTGGTCGCAACGCTCGTTTAGCAGGTTGTTGGCGTGGCCTTTCACCCATACAAATTTTACATGGTGTTTTTTGAAAACTTCGAGGAAACGCAACCAGAGGTCGGGATTCTTTTTGCCTTTAAATCGTTTTTTCACCCAATTGAACACCCAGCCTTTTGTTACGGCATCGGCCACATATTTCGAATCGGTGTAAATGGTGACTTCGCTGCCCGGAATTTTAAGTGTTTCGAGGGCCACAATTACCGCTAAAAGTTCCATGCGGTTGTTGGTGGTCAGCCGGTAACCCTCCGAAAGCTCCTTGCGGTGAGCACCTGAAAGCATTACTATTCCGTAGCCTCCCGGGCCGGGATTTCCGCGGGCTGCGCCGTCGGTATAAATGGTTATTTTAGGTTTTGGCATTTTTCAACTTTCATGCAAAAATGAAACAAACATTTTAATTAGCAACAAAAAACCCCGCCCAATAGACGAGGTTTTTATCATTCATTTGTATTTCCTAATTTCAAATTTGCAAATTGAAATTCTTTATTCCACAATCATCATTTCATTAATGAGGTGAGTAGCGCCGGCATATTTGTCGATTACCCACAGCACAAACCGGATGTCAACATTGATGCAGCGTTGCAAGTCGGGTTCAAATGCAATATCACTGCTCATGGCTTCCCAGTTGCCATCGAAAGCAATGCCAATCAATTCGCCATTGGCGTTAATTACCGGGCTGCCCGAGTTTCCGCCTGTAATGTCGTTGTTGGTTATGAAGCAGGCTACCAGTTCGCCATCGTCGTTGGCATAACGGCCAAAATCACGGGAATAAAGCAGTTCTTTCATCCGCTCGGGTACATGGAATTCATCATCGCCCGGAATTTCTTTTTCGAGGTAACCGTCGGTGGTGGTGTAATACTTGTAAATAACCCCGTCGCGCGGTTCATAATCGAGCACCTGCCCGTAGGTAAGGCGCATAGTGGAATTGGCATCGGGGTAGAATTTTTTATCCTGCTGCATTTCCATCAACCCGGCCACAAACAGCCTGTTTCCCACATCGAGTAATTCGCTGTTCTCACCGGCCAAATCGTTCAGTTCCCTGAATTTCTCAAAAATATCGCTTGCCGCCTGAAAAGCCATGTCTTTTTCAAGGGTTTTCAGTTTTGGGTTTTCGAGAAAATCCATCAACTCTTCTTTGTCGTTGAAAACCGAGCGTTTAAACATTCTTTCGGTGTAACGGTCGAAGTCGCCTTTGTACCGCTTTTGCACTTCCTGAAAAAAGGCAGGGTGGTATTTTGGATCTACATTGTCGGCATATAATTTCATCAGGGCAGCAGCCACTTTTCGGTCGGTTTTGGCGTGGTAATCTTTGTAAAATGCGTCAATTCCATCGGTGATTCTCGATTTGGCCATTTCAAGAAAATCGGGGTTGAAATCTTTATCGCCCAATAACCGGTACATAGGCAAAGCCCGGTAGGCAAACATGAAAATTTCCGGTCCGCGAACCATGGCTTCGGCCATGTATTCCTGTGCTCTGTTGGCCTCAATGTTGTTGTAAAATCCGGCAATGTTATCCAGTACATTTCCGTACTTCTCCCTGCGTTCGCTGCTGGCATTCACCCAACGGGTAAACTCGTCTTCCAGGTTTTTCTTTTTTTCAATGATGTTCAGGTTCTCCAGTCCCCTGTTTTGTCCGATACTGTATTTGTAGTAGTTTGAACTGCGTGCATACTTCGATGCATACTGAATGCGTGCTTTCTGACCGCTGGCCATGTAGTCGTCAATGATGCGCAGTTTTTCCTCGCGAACTTCCACCCGCACAGGGTTGGTAACATCCATGGTATATTGAACACCATAAGAAGTTTTGTACCGGTTGGTGCCTCCGGGGTAACCCATTACCATGGCAAAATCGCCTTCGTTTATTCCCTGCAGGGAAATGGGCAGGAAGTAGTTGGGCTGGTAAGGAATATTGTCTTCCGAATAATCGGCAGGTTTGCCATCGGGACCGCTATACACACGGAACAGCATAAAATCGGCAGTATGGCGGGGCCACATCCAGTTGTCGGTATCGCCTCCGAATTTTCCCAGTGCATTTGGCGGAGTCCCCACCATCCTGATATCTTTGAAAGTTTCAGTAACAAAAAGATGGTACTGGTTTGAGTTGAAGAAGTTGCGCACATAGGTTTCGTAATGTGTATCGCCTTTGGCTTCACTTTCAAGTTCCCTTATGGTGCTGTATGTTTTTCTTCTTCGCTCTTCTTCACTCATGTCGTCGGTGACTTCGGCCAGCACTTTATCGGTCACATCCTCAATTCTAACCAGAAAAGTAACCGATTTGCCCGGGTTGGGTAGTTCTTCTTCATAACTGTTTGCCCAGAAACCGTATTGGAGGTAATCGTTTTCAACGCTGGAATGGCTTTGAATTTCACCGTATCCACAGTGATGATTGGTCAGCAACAGTCCGTTTCCTGAAATTAACTCGGCAGTGCACGATCCGCGGTCGAGGGCAACTACAGCGTCTTTCAAACTGGAGTTATTAATACTGTATATATCTTCGGCGCTTAACTGAAGCCCCATTTGCTGCATTTCCGTAATGTTCAGCTTGTGAATTAACGAGGGCAGCCACATCCCTTCATCAGCTACTGCCTTCCCCAAAAAAAGTATGGTTGCAAGCAGTACAAAACTCAATCTTCTCATGTTATTTATTCAATTTAAAATTTTAAGAAACTGCAAATATAATATTTCAGTTTTTCTGGGTTGTGATTTAAATCTGCATTTGGGCAAAAGTTGGTTAAAAAAGTCTAAACTCCGTGTTGGTTTGTCAATTCTTGCTAAATTTGTAGCTCTCAAATAAAAGCAAGGGTGAAAGTGAAGAAGAAGCTGTTTAAGAAACTGAGCGACCGCTACCGTTTAATCATATACAACGATACCACTTTTCAGTCGGTGTGGAGCATGAAGCTTACCCGCCTGAAGGTGTTTACCGTTACCAGTCTTTTGTCGGCTGTAATTGTAATTTTGGTGATTTTACTTATTGCCACTACCGGTTTGCGCGAATACATTCCCGGTTATCCCAAGGCCGAATACCGTCAGCTGCTGGTTCAAACCGCGCTCAAAATCGATTCGCTCGAGAATGAACTCTACAAGCGGGATCAGTTTTTTTATGGCATTCAGGCCATTATTTCAGGAGAAGTTCCGGAGGATAATCTGATGGTTGAATCGTCGGTTGAGCCCAGCACAATTGAATTTACGGAGTTTAATCACGATTCTGTTTTTCAGGATAAACTGCTGGCCGAGCAAACCAGTTTATCGATGGGGTCATCGGGTAACCGAAGGCTGAGTTTGAGCCAGATTCATTTTTTTGTGCCGGTAAAAGGTGTAATAACCAACCGGTTTAACCCTGCTGCCGATCATTTTGGAGTGGATTTGGTAAGCGAGCCCAATGCCCGGATATCCTCGGTTATGGATGGCACGGTAATTTTTGCCGGGTGGACGGTGGAAACCGGATATGTGATTTACATCCAGCACGATACCGATCTTGTGTCGGCATACAAACACAACTCGCAACTGCTTAAAAGTAAAGGCGACAGGGTTCAGGCAGGCGAGGCTGTAGCTATAATCGGAAATACAGGTACTCTCACCACAGGTCCCCATCTTCATTTTGAGTTGTGGCATAACGGCAGTCCTCTCGACCCGGAACAATACATCGATTTTTAAAAGAATGAGAAAACGAATTGCAATTCTTGGTTCAACCGGATCAATCGGGACACAGTCGCTGGAAGTGATTGAAAGAAACCCGGAGATGTTTGAGGTGGAAGTGCTAACAGCCAATAACAATGTGGAATTGCTGATTGCACAGGCAAAAAAATACCAGCCCAACGCAGTAGTTATCGCCAACAGTGAAAAATACAAAACCGTTTCGGAAGCATTGAAAAACGAACCGATAAAAGTTTTTGCCGGCAACGATGCCCTGAATCAGGTGGTGCAAATGGAAACCATCGACCTGGTAATTACCGCTATGGTGGGTTATTCGGGTTTAATTCCCACATGGCATGCGGTTAAAGCCGGAAAAAACATTGCACTGGCCAACAAGGAAACATTGGTGGTTGCCGGAGAAATCATTACCGGTCTGGCCAAAGAAAAGCAGGTGGATATTCTGCCCGTTGACTCCGAACATTCAGCTATTTTTCAGTGCATAATCGGGGAAGTTTACAACCCGGTTGAAAAAATTTTCCTTACCTGCTCGGGTGGCCCTTTCAGGGGAAAAACGAGGGAAGAGCTTGAAAAGGTTACCGTTGCCAACGCACTTGCACATCCCAACTGGGATATGGGCGCGAAAATTACCATCGACTCGGCAACCCTTATGAATAAAGGTTTTGAAGCCATTGAGGCCCACTGGCTTTTCGGGCTATCATCCTCAAAAATAGAAGTGGTTGTTCATCCGCAGTCCATTATTCATTCCATGGTGCAGTTCGAAGACGGTTCCATAAAGGCACAGCTCGGCCTTCCCGATATGCGACTGCCCATTCAGTATGCACTCGGTTTTCCTTACCGCATTAAAAACAATTTTCCGCGGTTTAATTTTATGGATTATCCAACCTTGCACTTTGAAAAGCCGGATACAAAAATTTTTCGTAATCTTGCACTCGCTTTTGAAGCGTTGGATGCAGGAGGAAATGTTCCCTGCGTATTGAACGCAGCTAACGAAATTGTGGTTCAGGCTTTTCTCGAAGAAAAAATTGAATTTATGCAAATGCCTGAAATCATCGAAGAAACCATAAACAGAATCAGTTTTGTACAAAAACCGGGTATGGATGACCTGATACAAACCAATGACGAAACAAGAAGAGTAGCAAAATTGTTAACAGAAAACAGCATTTAAGAAAGAGAGATTTATTACATGGAAACAATACTGATAAAAGCATCCCAGCTTATTTTAAGCCTTTCCATACTTGTGGTTTTACACGAGTTTGGCCATTTTATGTTTGCACGCCTTTTTAAAACACGGGTTGAAAAGTTTTACCTGTTTTTCGATCCCTGGTTTTCGCTGTTTAAAGTAAAAAAAGGCGAAACCGAATATGGTGTAGGCTGGCTGCCGCTGGGCGGATACGTGAAGATTTCGGGGATGATTGACGAGTCGATGGACAAAGAGGCCATGAAACAACCCCCCAAGCCCTGGGAATTTCGTTCAAAACCGGCCTGGCAGCGCTTGATGATTATGCTGGGCGGGGTAATGATGAATTTCCTGTTTGCCATGGTAATTTACATTGGAGTGCTGTATGCCTGGGGCGAAACCTATTTGCCCACCGATAATGTGAAGTACGGCATTGAAGTAGCCGAAGTTGGGAAAGAAATCGGTTTTCAAAACGGAGATAAAATTATTTCGGTAGATGGAAAACATGTTGAAAATTTCTTGAAAATTGTGCAAACCATTGTGCTCGACGGGGCAAAAACTGTGCAGGTAAACCGCAACGGACAGATTATTGATGTTGAAATAAGCGATGCCGATTTGGCTCTGCTTTTGAAAAGCAAAGATGTGATGACCTGGAGGAAACCATTTGATATTCATGTGGGAAGTGTTTTGGGCGATTCGCCGGCACAAGAGGCAGGGCTTCAAAAAGGGGATGTTTTTGTGAGCGTTGATGGAAACCGCTTTGGGTTTTACGACCAGTTTACTCAATACCTCGATTCCAAAAAAAATGAAACGGTTGAAATTACTTTGCTGCGTAATGGCACTCAAATTCAACAGCAAGTGAAAGTGTCGGAAGACGGGAAGCTGGGGTTTTACCCTGTTTTTAATAATCCGGATGATTTGCAGCTGGCTACCATCAGTTACGGCTTGTTTGAATCCATTCCCGCCGGCATAAACCGAGGGGTGCAAACCACCAAAGATTATCTGAAACAGTTTAAACTGTTTTTCAGGCCCGAAACCAAAGCCTACGAATCGCTGGGCGGATTTGCCATGATAGGAAGTATTTTTCCGGCTACATGGGACTGGTTTTCGTTTTGGGACATGACTGCCTTCCTTTCTATCATTCTTGCCATTATGAACCTGCTGCCTATACCCGCGCTTGACGGCGGCCATGTCATGTTTCTTGGTTTCGAAATGATTTCGGGAAGGAAACCCGGCGAAAAATTTCTGGAATACGCGCAAATTGCAGGAATGATACTATTATTGGGCCTCGTGCTTTATGCAAACGCCAACGATATAATAAAAATGATTAACGGGACATTTTAAGTAAAAAAATTCTATTTTTGCATCAAACCATTTTAACTTTACGTCATGAATTTATTTGTAGTAGCAGGATTTATCGGACCACAGGAAATAATTATCATTTTAATTATTGTGCTTCTTCTTTTCGGAGGTCGCAAAATTCCTGAATTGATGAAGGGCCTTGGCAAAGGAATGAAAGAGTTTAAAAAGGCCACCAAAGAGGGAGACGACGAAGACGAACAGGGTGAACCCGGGAAAATTGAAAAATAATAGAGCGGGATATGATGGAAAAATCCCGTTGTTGCAAAAGCAGCAACGGGATTTTTTATTTCCTTGTTTTAATTTACACACTTTCAGTATGGTAAGATTTTTGTTGTACCTTTTTGCAAATTAAAAAAATGATAAAAATGAAACTGAAAACAATACACCAGATTTTTTCTTTGATCATATTATCAGCACTTATATCGTGCCAGAATAGCGAAAGTACCGGGTTGTCGAAAAATGTGACCGGAAAAGCAGGTGAACTGGTAGTGGTAATCACCGATGAGGCATGGGATGGAAGCCCCGGCAAACTCATTCGTCAGACACTGGCGCAGGAACACGTTGCTTTGCCGCAGGACGAACCCATTTTCGATCTGGTCAGGGTGCCGCACGAAGGATTCAGAAGCATTTTTAAAACTACCCGCAACATTGTTCAAACCCGTATATCTTCTAATGTCGATTCCACCGGAGTTATGTTCCAGGACAATGTTTGGGCCAGTCCGCAGGCAACTGTAATTATACAGGCCAAAAATGAAACAGAGTTTGAAAAGCTTTTTAATGAAAACCGCGACCGGATTATGGCTTATTTTCTGAGGGCAGAGAGAAACCGGTTGACAACGAACTATGAACGGTATTACGAGCGCGGTATTTTTAATGTGCTCGACCGGGACTTTGACATTACCATGAAGGTAGCTCCGGGTTTTCAAATTGCAGAGCAAAAGAAAGATTTCATCTGGTTACGGTACGAAACCCCTGAAATATCCCAGGGAATTATTATTTACACCTTTCCTTATGTCTCGGACAGTGCCTTTACGGTTGATTATCAGCTGAAAGTGAGGGATAGTATTCTGAAAGCCCATGTGCCGGGACCAACGCCCGGAAGCTACATGGCTACCGAAAAAAGAATTGATCAGGTGAATAATGTTGGAAGACACAACGGAAACTACATGTCGGAGATGCGTGGCCTGTGGCGTGTGATGAACGATTTTATGGGCGGCCCATACATTTCGTTGGCTGAGCTCGATGCTGCCAACCAGCGGGTGATTGTGGCTTACGGATACGTTTTCGCGCCCAGCAAAGACAAGCGCAACCTGCTGCGCCAGGTAGAAGCCATGATTTATTCGCTTAAACTGAATAACCAGGACGAAAACGACAAACTGAACCAGCAGGAGGTTGGTGTGGATGTGCTGCCTGAAAGTATTTAGTCAAAACACCGCTTTTACAATTTCTTTTACATTGTCGGAAATTCCGTAGGTATATATGTGCAGCGAGGGGGCATTGTTTGCCACCAAATCCTTCGACTGGTAAACGGCCCATTCGGTACCCACTCTCCGTGCATATTCGTTGTTTTTGCATTTGGCCAATTCTTTTGCCAGTTCCGGCGGCAAATCGATACTGAAAATCTTCGGCAACACCGTTAACTGGTTTTTCATGTTTATGGGTTTAATGCCCGGAATAATGGGAACGGTAATGCCAATTTCCCTGCACTTTTTTACAAAATCGTAATACACCCGGTTGTCGAAAAACATTTGTGTAACAATGTATTCGGCCCCGGCATCCACCTTTTGTTTCAAGTAGAATAAATCCTGCTGCAGGTTGGGCGCCTCAAAATGTTTTTCAGGATAGCCGGCCACGCCAATACAAAAATCGAGCGGCGTATTGTTTTTCAGGTCTTCTTCCAGGTATTTGCCTTTTTTCAGGTTTACAATCTGTTCAACCAGTTCACGGGCATACGTATGGCCTTCTTTTTCGGGCTGAAAAACGTGCTGGTTTTTAATGCCATCGCCGCGAAGAGCCAAAACATTTTCGATACCCAAAAAATGCAAATCAATAAGTACATGTTCCGTTTCGCTTTTGGTAAACCCGCCGCAGAGAATATGGGGAACTACCGGAATGCCGTACCGGTGCTGAATGGAAGCTGCGATGGCCACGGTTCCTGGCCTTTTTCTAACGGTACGTTTTATAATGGAACCATCGGGCATTTCCCTGAATTCCACTTCGTCGCGATGCGTTGTAACGTTAATGTATTTCGGGTCGAAATCAACCAGGTTTTCAATGGTTTTATAAAGATGCGTTGCCTCGTTTCCTTTTAACGGCGGAAGCAGTTCGAAAGAAAAAACGGTTTTTCCCGAGTTTTTTATGATATCGATTACTTTCATTTGAATTCAAATATTTCGGTGCAAAATTAATAAAACGAAACTGTGGTAAGCGATAAAATTTCATTTATGTAATAAAATACATTTAAAAATGACTGACAGAAAGGTTTATAAGATTTTCTCCTTCCTCAGTGCATTCCTCGAAGCCCGGTCAACCAAGGTAAACAGTCTGTGGATTTCATCTTTGTTTTTGGAAGGTTGATGACCTTGGGCTTTAACGAATTCACAGTCAAACATATCTATCAACCTAAAAAATTCCATGTACAAATCAGCATTATTAATTTGCCTATTGTTTCTTGAATGATAATTATTTTTCTCCAATCGTTCACGCCTGGAGTTTAAGCTTATAATATTTTGTGAATCAATAAACAGTAATATATTATTCATGTTGCAAATCAATAAAAGCCAAGAAGTTTTCAAAAATAAAAAACCGCCAATTTGTTATAAATCAGCGGCCTTTGTAGCCCCACCAGGAATCGAACCTGGATCTACAGTTTAGGAAACTGCTATTCTATCCGTTGAACTATGGGGCCTTTTCTTTTCAGGTGGGCAAAAATAGATAAAAACAGTTTGAACGGCAAAACATTTAAATAATAATCCCGTATTTTTGTTTTTATTGAACCACAATTACCAATTGTCGTATAACGAGAATATGGATATGAAATAAATAAAGTTCATTCAAAAAAATAATTATTATGGGAAATAACATCAACCGTAGAAAATTTTTGGGAACCGGACTGGCAGCAGCCGCAACGGTTACCGTTGGAAAGTCATTTGGCTCAGAAAAAGAATTCAGCCACATTCCGGTTAAAAAAAGCGATGAACATCCTTTTAATCCGGTAACTTATAGTGCCATGCCTACACATGCATTTGGAAAAACCGGGTATAAAGTGGGAATTTTAAGTCTGGGCGGACAGGCTACTCTTGAAATTGCAGGAAGAGAAGAAGAGTCCGAAAAAATCATCAACCGAGCCATCGATTTGGGAATTAACTACATCGACACCGCTGCCTCGTATGGCAGGGGAATGAGCCAGTTAAACATTGGCCGGGTAATGAAAACCCGCCGCAGTGAAGTGTGGCTTGCTACAAAAACCCACGACCGCACCTACGACGGCTCTATGCGGTTGCTGGAAGAAAGCCTGAAAAACCTTCAAACGGATCATTTGGATACCTGGCAACTTCACAACATTCAGCGGCAGGATCAAATTGACCAGATTTTTGCAAATGACGGAGCCATTAAAGCATTGGAAAAAGCAAAATCGGAAGGAGTGGTTCGCAATCTCGGAATCACAGGGCACTTCGAACCCATTGTTTTGCTGGAAGCCATCAAACGCTATCCGTTCGATACACTTCTGCTGGCACTTAATGCAGCCGATGTGCACTATCTCAGTTTTAAAAATTACCTGCTACCCGAAGCCCAGAAACGCGGAATAGCAACCATTGGCATGAAAGTGGCTACACGCGGTCGTATGCTGAATTGCTGGACTCCGCCACCACTGGAAGAACAAACCGATGCCAGGTTGCGCACTCCAAAACCGGGTACAATCTCCATTAAAGAAGCGCTTACTTACAATATGAGTCTTCCGGTAAGTACAACAATTATTGGAGTTGACAGCATCGAACAACTGGAAGAAAATGTAAAAATAGCTTCTGAATTTTCACCACTATCGCTTGCTCAACTAGAGGAAATCGAGTTCAAAACACTGCCCATTGTAAGGCAGGGATTGTATTTCAGACGCTGGGATATTGGTGCATAATGAATTAAAATTTTAAACATAAATCAGTTTTTGAAATAATTTCCGTAGTTTTACCCCCCTGAAAGAAAGATGACTATGTACAGATCACCAATATACGGTAAAGAATGGCACTGGCGCAACGTGAAAATGGAAGCGCAGGAACAAAATATTATAAAACCCGAATGATCTGAAAAAGGGATTTGTTGTGATGCAGCAAATCCCTTTTTTGCTGAATATTAATACTTTAAAACGATAAATTATGACCAGACAAAAGAAAATTTTTCTTGAAGAGTCGGAAATGCCCAAACAGTGGTACAATCTGGCGCCCGACCTTCCCAATCCGCTGAACCCGCCGCTGGGACCGGATGGAAACCCGGTAACTCCCGAGATGCTGGCACCGGTATTTCCCATGAATTTAATTGAACAGGAAGTGAGCCAGGAACGCTGGATTGACATTCCGGAAGAAATAAGGCAAATACTTTTTCAGTGGAGACCGAGCCCGTTAATTCGTGCTTACGAGCTGGAAGAAGCGTTGGGCACTCCCGCGAAAATCTACTATAAAAACGAAGGCGTTTCGCCCGCCGGAAGCCACAAGCCCAACACGGCCATTGCCCAGGCGTGGTACAACAAACAATTTGGCATTAAAAAACTAACCACCGAAACCGGTGCGGGCCAGTGGGGGAGTGCACTGGCTTACGCATGCGCACAGCTGGGTGGAATTGAATGTAAGGTGTATATGGTGCGCGTCAGCTTCGACCAGAAACCGTTTCGGAAAATGATGATGAACACGTATGGCGCTACCTGTGTGGCCAGTCCCAGCATGGAAACACAAGCGGGAAGAAACATTCTGGAAAGATATCCCGACACGCCGGGAAGCCTTGGTATTGCCATTTCGGAAGCCATTGAAGAAGCAGTAACCGACCCGAAAGGGGAAACACGGTATTCGCTGGGTTCGGTATTGAATCATGTGATGCTGCATCAGACGATCATTGGTCTGGAAGCCAAAAAACAGTTGGCTAAGGTGGGTATTAAAAACCCCGATGTGGTGATTGGCTGCTGTGGCGGTGGAAGCAATTTTGCAGGAATTTCATTTCCGTTTATGTACGATAAAATTCACGGTGCAGACATTCAGGTAATTGGAGCCGAACCATTTAGTTGCCCAACCCTTACCAAAGCGCCGTTTATTTACGACCATGGCGATGTGGCAAAAATGACTCCGCTGCTGCCCATGTACAGTTTAGGGCACTCGTTTATTCCGGCGCCTATTCATGCGGGCGGATTGCGTTACCACGGTATGGCGCCTCTGGTTAGCGCTGCATTACGTGACGGACTGATGGAGGCGCAGGCCATTCACCAAAGCGAATGTTTCGAAGCCGGATTGCTTTTCTCCAAAACTGAAGGCATAATTCCTGCACCCGAAACCACCCATGCCATTGCTGCCACCATTCGCGAAGCCAAAAAGGCGAAAGAAGAAGGCAAGGAAAAAGTGATTCTGTTCAACTTTAGCGGACATGGACTGATGGATTTGGTGGGTTACGACAAGTACCTTACAGGGCAACTGAATGATTTCGAATATCCGGAATCGGAAATTGCCAGAAACCTGAAAGAAGTGGAAGGTTATCCGCTGCCGAAATAATACCCGCTCCCCGCCACTCCCGAAGGGCGAAGGGAAAGAAAAGAAAAAACGTGCTGCAAATTGGGTTTTGCGGCACGTTTTTTTGTTAATTGCCCCTTTATTTTACAAAAAAACCATAGGATTGGCCCATTTTTATGACAAACCCGGAAAAAATTACCCCTGTTTTAGTACAAATGTTGCACAATATTTTTATGTTTTCTTTAATCTTCTCAATTCCTGAACATCAAGTAAATCTTTTGGCCGTTGCGATTTTAGTTTGCTTTCGATTAAATGATCAAATGACAAAACCTTGTATAGAACTTGCCCCCCGATTTCCGATTTTTCGCCTTTTGCCCATGCTTCCTCAAAAGTGATTTCGGAGGAAAAGAAAGTGATAAGCTCCAAATCATAATCAGAAGGTGTGAATTTTATGGAAATATTCTGCTCACGGTTTTTTACTTCTACCGGAAAATCATTGAGTTGATACCCCATATCATTAACAACCAACAATAGATTTTTCAGGTTTTCAGAAGAAGTGTCAATCCAGAAATCAACATCGGCTGAGTGACGCTGGTATCCATGGAAATTAACAGCGCCTCCGCCAACAAGTAACATCCTGACACCGTGTTTTTCTGCCAGTTTCAGGAATTGCTTCACTTTTTCGCCCCAGGTATCGTTGAAGTTCATGGTTATTTCTATTTTAAAATGCGGTGTGCCTGTTTTTTTGAATGGAAATATCGAGAAATCGTCCATCATTTGCAGGAATTTCAAAAATCTTACAGGCTTGTCCAAACGAAGAAAATCATTATGTCTTCGTTTATTGGATTCTGCTTTGGTTTGAAATTCGATAATCATTGCCTGTACATCTGTGTTAATTCGTTATACTGCACAAATTTAAGCGTTTTTAGGGAAAATTAGTGCAAATATTTAAAAAGAGGAAGGCAGGCCCTGTTTCTATTATAGTGTTTAAAAAAATCCAAACACCAACTCATCTGGAATTCCCAGACGAATTTCTTCCAGTTTTGCCCGGATATCTGAATAAAAATGTTTTTCTCCAACAAGCGATTCATTCAAAATCTCCAATTCGTTTCCAGTGAAAAAATCACCGGAACAATCGGATGAAACAATCCGACCCTTTTCCACCTGCAATTCCACTTTCAGCTTTTTGCCTTCAAAAAGAAATTCGTTATGAAAGGAATATTTGGGAGAATAGCCATAATTCCAGTCCCAGGTACTGAATTTTTCATCCACCATTTTTTGAATGGCCCGGTTATCTTTTTCATTCAATTCGTAAACCGAATTATCTTCATTTTCAAGCTGAACTTCCAGTAAAAAGGAACTGAAATCAGAAACCGACCACTTTTTTTTTAAAAAAGGTGAAATGTTGGTTACCACGCTACGATTCGATTGCACCGCTTTCCCTTGGTACTTGCCGGGAATTACTTTTATGGATTGCCCAAGGGTTAAGAGGTTTGAATTGAAAAGCAGTGTTCCGTGGTGCAGTACCCGGTTTTTAAAAATATGTTCGGCATTTCCTGAAATTTTTTTGCCTTCCACCAGCAAATCGTTGCGGCCCGAAGTGGTTGCTTTTACATCCAATTTGGCCAGTGCTTTTACCACCGGTTCCGTAAAGAGTTTAAACGAAATTTCAGCCGGACTGCTTACATTTTTGATGTAGGAAAAATTCACATTTCCCGCATCGTGAAAAACCGTTCCTCCACCTGAAATGCGGCGGGCTACGGTAATATTGTTCCGGTACACAAACGGGTAATTGATTTCGGCCAGGGCATTCTGATGTTTTCCCACTACCACAGCATTGTCGCTTTGCCAGAGCATAAAAATATCTTCTGAAAAATTTTTCAGCAAATACTCTTCGGCAGCAAGGCAAAAATACGGGTCGTTATTTTTGAGTTGAATGCAGAGCATATTCTCTTTTTGTCTAAAAAAAATTGGTTTTGACGATGCAAAATAAACCGATTTTTTTATTCTTCCGATGATCTTTTTCACATTGCCGTTGGATTCATCCAACGGGTTAATGCAAGTAGCATAAAAAAAGGCTTTAGCCGCATGTGAAAGGATGTGGCTGAAGCCTTCAATCTTAATGATTATTTTTGATCCGTCGGATAAATCCGACGGCAATTCTATTTTCCAAAAAATCTGTTAAAATTCAAGAATAATTCCAATGGTAGGCAACACGGTTCCTGTAGTGTTGGTAACCCGGCGCAACTGGTAGCGGGAGCCGTTGTCGGTTAAAATGAAATTGCCGTTTTCATCGGTGTCCCTTATGATAATATCCTGTTGTTCAGCCTGAAAATTGTACAGATTTTGAATATCGAGGTAAAACTTCATGGTAATTCTATCGAGGTAAAAGGTTTTATCCACGCGTACATCTAACTGATGAAAAGCCGAAAACCGTTCTGAATTCAACCGCGCAAAATCGAAATACGGGCTTCCTGAAATGTTCCAGGCTTCTACCAGCGAGCTGCGCTCCAAATCATAAGGTGTGTATGGCAGGCCGCCCACAAAACGCCATCTGCCGCCCACACGCCAGTCGTTTTTCAACTCGGTGGTTGATGTTACATTCAGCAGATGTTTGGAATCCCAACCTGTAGGAATGTATTCATTGGAACCATTCAGAAATTCGCTCCGTACCCAGGTGTAAGATAAATTCAGGTTAAATCCGCTGGTGGCATTCACCCGTGCCTGAAATTCAGCGCCATAAGCACGTCCTTCCGATTCCGAAACCACCTCCTCATCGCCCAACACGCTAAAATCTGCTCCTTTGTTGGCCAGGCTAATTTGGTCTTTTACCGAAAACGGGTAATCCTTGTACCCCTTCAAGAATCCTTCCAGCGTAAATAAAACCGTTTGCTGCGGACGGTATTCCAATCCGCCAATCAGGTGGTCCACCGAAATGTATTTCAGGTTGTTTTCTTTGTTTATCAATACATCGTTTTGTTGAAATCCGAGTGTAGTGTAAGGAGGCAACTGGTAATATCTTCCGGTATTAAAATTAAGACTCCACTGGGGAGTTAAACTGTAAGAAGCAGAAAACCGGGGAGACAATTGTTCAAGTAGGTTGTTCATGCTTTGCGAATAATTGTTGGCATCGGCCCTGATGCCTAGCGAAAGCGATAACCGTTCGTTAAAAATACTTTTGCTGCCTTGTGCAAACAACCCCCATTTAACGAGGTTCAGTGAGGTGTTGTAGTCCACATTTACGATGCCGTCGCCGTAAAAACGACGCTGTTGTGTAGAATTGGTGTAGGTAACCAAATCGAGGTTGGCCCCGAAATTCAGCCGGTATCCATCGAACCGGCTTGAATTTTCCAGTCGCAGTTTGTTTTCGATTTCTTCTGAGTTGTAATCCAGAATTTTATTTTCTTCGGAACTGTCGTCGTTATCAAAATATTTGTAAGCGCCGTTGTTCAGGTGGCTACGGCTTAAAACCACGGTTTGAAAGCTTTTGTCGCGAAAATGTTTGTAAACAGCCCCCAGCGTATAATTCCATTGTTCATTCACCGGTACGCTGCTTAAAATAAAACTTTGCTGCTCATCGGGTTCTTCAATTCCCAAATTCAGGTCGAACACATCCACAGCACCAAGGCCAATAAAAGTGATTTCATTTTTTTTGTCGATGCGTGAGCGCACTTTAAACTGGAAGTCGGTAAAGTTGGGAAGAAAAGGCAATTCCAGCACACTAAATAGAAATTGCAGGTAAGAACGTCGAGCGGAAAACACAAACGTTGTTTTCTCGCCAATTGGTCCGTCGAGTGTAGCTGCTATTTCCGAAGCGCCCAGTGTACCCTGAAATTTCAATTTGTCGGTGTTGCCGTCAATCTGGTTAAACTCAAGAACTCCGCTCAGTGCATTTCCGCGGTTAGCGGGGAAAGCCCCGGAATAGTAGTTCACTTCACGCAGAAAATCGGCATTGATAATTCCAACCGGTCCGCCCGAAGCGCCTTGTGTTGCAAAGTGATTGATAAACGGTACTTCCACCCCGTCGAGGTAAAACCGGCTTTCGGACGGCCCGCCGCCGCGGATGATAACATCGTTACGAAATGCAGGTGTGGACTGAACCCCCGGAAATGACTGAATGACCTTTGAAATATCGCGGTTGGCACCCGGGCTTTTTTCAATCTCTCCAATGCCAATGCTACGTAACGACACCGGACTTTCCTCGGTTTTCCTAAAAGGAGAGGCAGTTACAGTTACTTCTTCAATCTGTTCCCGTTGTTCTTCCATTTGTATTTCAACGGAATTTACACGTGCAGCGCTCACTTCCACTTCGGAAGAAACGGCTCTGCGGTATCCTACAAAAGAGGCTTCAACTCTTACAAAACCCGGTTGCAGCCCGGTTAAAACGAAATTCCCGTCCAAATCGGTAATGGTACCAATGGCGGTTCCCGAAACAATTACATTTACAAAAGGCAGGGGTTCATTACTCACTGCGTCCACAATTCGACCTTTCAATGATGCATTTTGGGCCAAAGCAGTGACGGGCAAAATGAATATGAGCAGGATTATATAAATGATTCTCATGGCTTTTCTTTTTATGAATTGGGATTATGAATTATTTTAATCGTACGATTATTTTATGTGCAATCTCTTTGGCTGTGGTCAGGGTGGTCAAATCGGTAAAAAGCACACCGTTTGCTCCCGTGGGATGGCTGTGACCAATTGGATTCAAATGGTATTCAGCGTCCCTGTTTTTCGGATCTACAGTAACTGCGTAAACCAGCGCCGGTTGCAGCGAACCAAAATAATTTATATCGCCTTCAAATTTGTTGTTGGTCCAGAACTCGTTGGCATCCCAGGGCTGGTTGATTTCAAACAGTATCCTGAATTTTTTTCCGCCTGCAAAGCTGGTAGCCGTTTCCAGTGTGAAGTTGCTGCGTGGTGTGGCCGAGGTAAGTGCATCGGGCACTTCGGTTTCGGGCGAAGGAATAAACAAACCATCGGGCGCCTGAATGTTGCGTTTGTGTGCCCAATAGGGCAGGGTAGCCGGCCGGCGCACATGTCCCGGTTCACTTTTCCATTTTCCCGGCTCAATTTCACCAAACCCGAAACGGCCTTTGGCTACATAACCAGTTACATACAATGTTTCAATATAATTTCCTTCCAGGTCTTCGGTCCAAACGGCAAACGACGGATGATTAAACGCCTTGCCTTTTTGAAATTCGATTTCAAGTTCACGAACTGCATTTTCGGGCGACGTGCGGATGGTAATGGTTTCAGTTTCCATACCGCGCTGAGATGCACAGCTCAGCAGGATTATAAGTGGAATTATTTTTAATAAACTTAATTTCATACTATTAAAATTGTTTGTTTTTAGCGGTATAGTATGGAACTCGCATGTACCGATAGCTATCGGGATTAATTATCCTTTTGGGCGTAAATAATTTACATGCTCGTTTCATAACAATCGTTTAAAAATTTAATTTTTGTTTTGCTTTTTTATTTGAAAGGTAAACAAAAAATTTTAAAAAAGGTTTTGGCATTGCATTAATTTATATTTTAGCAGAAAATAAGTGTAAAATGAGGGTTGTAGTTCAAAAAGTTTCGGAGGCAAAAGTTACGGTAGAAGGAAAAACAATTTCCTCTATTGGGAAAGGGTTACTGGTTCTGTTGGGAATCGAAGATGCCGACTTAGAAGAAGACATTGAATGGCTGACAAAGAAAATAGTGCAGTTGCGCATTTTCAACGACGAAAACGGGGTGATGAACCGCTCGGTGCAGGATGTGGGTGGTGAAATGATTGTGGTGAGCCAGTTTACCCTTCATGCTAATACTAAAAAAGGAAACCGTCCTTCGTACATTCGCGCATCGAAACCCGATTTTGCCGTGCCGATGTACGAAAAATTCATTGCCAGAACCGAAGCATTGCTGGGCAAAAAAGTGGGCGCCGGAGTTTTTGGTGCCATGATGGACGTTTCGCTGGTAAACGACGGCCCCGTGACAATAATTATTGATTCGAAACAAAAAAATTTCTAACACAACTTTGAACTCTGAACTTTAAGCTTTAAACCTGCCCGACTGTAACATTCAGGCGGGCTTTAAACTCTGAATGTTATGATTAAAGAAAAAGTAACAATAACAGATGCCCAGCAGATGGTTGACCACTGGATTAAAACCGTTGGAGTGCGGTATTTCAGCGAACTCACCAACATGGCTGTCTTAACCGAGGAAGTGGGCGAACTGGCCCGCATAATGGCACGAAAGTTTGGCGATCAGTCGTTTAAAAAATCGGATGAAAAATACGATTTGGCCGATGAAATGGCCGATGTACTTTGGGTGCTTATTTGCCTGGCCAACCAAACCGGTGTAGATTTAAATGAAGCTTTTCTGAAAAATCTGGAGAAAAAAACCAGTCGCGACAAAGACCGGCATCGGAACAATCAAAAGCTAAAAAGCTGATTTCCTATTTCTTCCGTGTGGTAATGTAATTCATCAGTTCAATCAACGATGTGCGCGCTACGCTTTCAGGAAATTCCATCAGTGCATTCACCGCCTTGTCTTTAAACTCATTCATTTTTTCGGTGGCATACTCAATTCCCCCTTTTTTGGTTACAAGCTGAATCAATTCTTCCACCACTTCCCTATTTTTATTTTTCTTTTTGATAAGTCGGAGAATGCGTCTCCTTTCTCCCGATTCTGCATTATTGAGCACGTACAACAGCGGGAGGGTAATTTTCTTTTCCTTAATATCGTTGCCAATGGGTTTGCCAATAATTCCCTTGGCCTGGTAGTCGAAAATATCATCTTTAATCTGAAAAGCGATACCGGCATCCTGTCCGATGCGGTACATTTTTTCGGGAATTTCAGGATCGTCGGTAACCGATGCGGCGCCAATGGCCATGCTGGTAGCAATAAGCGAAGCGGTTTTTTTGCGGATGATTTCAAAATAGATTTCTTCGTCGATGTCGAGTTTACGGCTTTTCTTCACCTGAAGGATTTCGCCCTCGCTCATGTCCTGCACCGCCCGTGAAATGAGGTGCAGAAAGTTGTATTTTTTATGTTCCAGTTGCAGAAGCAGGCCTTTTGCCAGAATGTAATCGCCCACCAGCACCGCCAGTTTGTTGCGCCATAATGCGTTGATGGAAAACATGCCACGCCGTTCGTAGGATTCGTCCACCACATCGTCGTGCACCAGTGTTGCCGAGTGCAGCAACTCCACCGAGCAGGCCGCCAGTTGCGAAAATTCGTTGGTTTCGCCATGCAGTTTAGCCGACAAAAACACAAACATAGGCCTAAGCTGTTTCCCTTTGGTGCGGTATAAAAAATTCAGAATGGTACCCAGCAACGGAACGTCACTTTTCAGTGCCTTTCTGAAATAGGGTTCAAAATCTCTGAGCTCTTTTTTTATGGGTATTCGTATCGATTTTATATTAGTCATCCGACAAATTCCTGTTATTCCAATTTAATAACGAACATAGAATAAATTAGTTGAAAAAAGGAATAAAATTATCAAAAAAAGCGGGTCTGGGTCAAATTATCCAAAACCAGTATAAATTGAATTACCAGCATAGTATAATCCTTAAATATTTATATATTTGCATTTTTAACAATAATGAAAATGGTAGAAATCAAGGAGTTGGACGCCAATAGATTAGACACGGCAGCAAATATGCTGAAAGCGATTGCCCACCCTATGCGCATTGCCATTTTAAAGCATCTGGAAGGGGGCAAAAGGCTTACTGTTACCGAAATACATGAGTTGTTGGGCATTGAGCAATCTACCACATCGCACCATTTGGGAATTTTGCGCGACAAAGGTGTGCTGTGCTCCAAACGCGATGGCAAAAACACCTTTTACTATTTGAAATACGACATCCTGAGCCAGATTGTAGATTGCCTTGAAAGCTGTACCTGCGAGTAGGAAGTTTTCAGTTGCAGTTCGCAGTCGCAGTTTTCAAAATCATTTTTTCTTTCCTTACCGCTTTTTGTTCCCGTTTTTAGGTTTTGAATAAACTTAACCAACAACTGGTTAGCTGCAATAATTTCAACAAGTTATTAACAAAAGGTTGGAATTATTTGCCGTTTTGTTTAATTTTAAAGGCGAAAAATGAAAAACCTCCGGCAGGCTGAGCGGATTTTTCCACCAGGCACCGGGAACAACAGAGGATTTGGGGGGGGGAAGTTTGAGGAGTTAAGTTTTTAAAATACTGAACCAAAAACAGGCATCATGCTAAATACACTTTTAAAAATCGGCGAATGGCAAAGCCAGGGGAAAAGTAAATGACTAACAAAACCAGAAACCATGATTAAAACACTTTACAATTTCGGTAAAATATTAAAAGATGGATTTGAAGGTGAATACTCTGATTATTACAATCCATGGCAAAATCCTTATCCGCAGGCTGGTGAAGATAGTATTGTGATTGTATTCAATATTGAAAATGGAAAATTGAGCGATAATGTAGAGCTTGAGAAATTTTCAACGAAGAATTTAAATAAATACTTGTATCGTGAATTAGCCGGACCCCGTGCTACAAGTCTTGTCCCCACATTGTTCTATTATTATACAGATAATGAAGACGATAAACAAGAAGCAAAAGCAAAATTGTTAGATAAGGTTAAAAGATGCTTTTCGAATAAAAATGTGGAAAGAGCTTACGTTTTAAACATTTCAACCTCTGAATTATTCAAGTTTCCTTGTTGATAACTAATTGATAATTAAATGTATATAAAATAGAAAAATGTTGCATGTTTTAGCTTAAAAAGCTATATTTGAGTTAGTTAAAAAACAAATACAACATGCAACACTTTAAAGATACAAAAAAGGCCGGAGAATTTGAAAAATTTATTGACAGTGATAATAAAACAGGCCTGTGCCTGGAAGACACATTAAAGTTCTTTGAAATACAGCGTATATTCAAGCAGTTTGAATTGGTTAAGCAAAGCGGCATCAATGTTGTTCTTGTGCTTACTGCTTTATTGGTAATGCTTTTCTATAATGCGCTGTAAAACAAAAGGATATGACAGTTTTAATTGCTAAAAACAAAAATATAAACAATTGAAAATTAAAGAATTAACAAATAGGAAACTTGAATCATGTAATTTTCGTATGCTATCTTCATTTCCTTAAAAAATCTTTTTTACTTTGATTTGTATTTATTTCTAATGGTTTATACATTTGAATTACCCCCCAACCTTGAGCTTCAATTGTGAGACAGTTCCAGCTAATGTGATAAAATGGAATAAGTTCAGTAACACTAACTATCTCAAGTCCGCTGGTTTTAGATTTTTGGTAATCTACAAATATAAAATATAACTCATTGCCTTTTTGATGAACCCATTCAATAAGTTTTTTTCCTGAGATAATATTTGGAGAATAATTTTTCTTCGCTAAATTGTTACTCTTTACGTTTACCGGTTTAGTAAGGTCATTATCTATGAAAAAATCACCTGTCGATTTTCTTGATGATTTCGCATCAACTCCAAATCTTCTCGCCATTTCAACTTCTATTTTTCGGTAATCGTCCATGGTTAATTGTTCAATAATTTTTCCATTTGCAAAGTTAAAATTATTTCGGTCCATTATTGTTTGTTTCCGTCAAGACGCCTGACTATTAATAAGGGATAATGAGTAAGCATAATAAAATAAGAAAGTTATATGGAAAATTAATGCTTATTTTTCAGTTCTTTAAAAGAAAATCAAAAAATTAAGATTCAAAGGCTATCGCAACATCCTTGATAATCTCCTCCAAAATATACCCGGCAGTTTCCACGTTCGGCACATCGGAAAACGTGAGCGTGAGTTTGTGGTTTTTCTCGCGCATTTGTCCTTTGGTTTTGCCTTTTTGTATATACTGCACAATTTGCATAAAAAGTGCCGACTGGTAAAACGGCGATTGTTGATCGGAAATAAAGTAACAAATCATTTTACCTTCTTTCAGAATAATTTTTTCCATGCCCAGTTCAATGGCTTTCCAGCGGAGTTTCACCACTTCGAGCAATTCGCGGGTTTCGGCTGGGAGTTCACCAAACCGGTCTTCCAGCCCGCTGCGGAATTGCTCCAGTTGTTTTTCGTTTTCAATGTTGTCGAGCTCGCGGTACAGCAGCATCCGCTCCGAACTTCCGGGAATGTAATCCTGCGGAAAGAGCAACTCCATGTCGGTATCAATCTGGCAGTCCTGCGTGAAGTTAATTTTCAAAAAAGCTTCCGCCTGCTTGTGGTTTCCTTCCTTAAACACGCCTTTAAACTCTTCCTGCCGTAGTTCCTGAACGGCTTCGTTGAGTATGCGGTGATACGTTTCAAACCCGATGTCGGCAATAAAACCGCTTTGTTCGGCGCCCAGGAGATTTCCTGCACCGCGGATGTCGAGGTCCTGCATGGCAATGTTGAATCCGCTGCCCAAATCGGAAAATTCTTCGATGGCTTTTAACCTGCGCCGAGCTTCGGAACTTACAGTGGCCAATGGCGGAGTGATGAGGTAACAAAATGCTTTTTTATTGGAGCGTCCCACTCGTCCGCGCAACTGGTGCAGGTCGCTTAGGCCGTAATTTTCGGCATGGTTGATAATCATGGTGTTGGCATTGGGAATATCGAGTCCCGATTCGATAATCGTGGTAGCCACCAGCACATCATAATCGCCGTTAATAAAGCCCAGCATCACTTTTTCCAGTTGGGGGCCTTCCATTTGCCCGTGACCAACAGCAGTTGAAACTCCCGGCACAATCCGTTTGATGGTAGCCTCCACTTCCACAATATTCTGCACCCGGTTGTGAATAAAAAATACCTGTCCGTTGCGGGCCACTTCGTATAAAATGGCCTCGCGTATGAGTTGCTCATTAAATCCGTGCACCTCGGTAATAATGGGGTAACGGTTTGGTGGCGGGGTTTGAATGATGGACAAATCGCGGGCGCCCATCAGCGAAAATTGCAATGTGCGCGGAATCGGGGTGGCCGTAAGCGTTAGTGTGTCCACGTTCACCTTCAGCCGTTTCAGTTTTTCTTTTACCGACACCCCGAATTTCTGTTCCTCGTCGATGATGAGCAGTCCCAGATCTTTAAATTTTACATCTTTGCTCACCAGACGGTGGGTTCCGATGAGGATGTCCACTTTCCCGGCAGCAAGGTCGGCCAGGGTTTGTTTGATTTCGGCAGCAGTTTTAAACCGGCTGATGTACTCCACCCGTACCGGGAAATCGGCCAGGCGTTCCGAAAACGTTTTGTAGTGTTGCAACGCCAGAATTGTGGTTGGCACCAGCACCGCCACCTGTTTGCTGTCGGTTACCGCTTTAAATGCCGCCCGGATGGCCACTTCGGTTTTGCCGAATCCCACATCGCCGCACACCAGCCGATCCATGGGAACGAGTTTTTCCATATCTTCTTTAACGGCAGCGGTGGCTTTTTCCTGGTCGGGCGTATCTTCATAAATGAACGAGGCTTCCAACTCGGTTTGCAGGTACGAGTCGGGCGAAAATGCAAATCCTTTTTCGGCCAGTCGCTCGGCATACAGGGCAATCAGCTCTTTGGCAATGTCTTTCACCTTGGCTTTGGTGCGGTTTTTCATTTTTTGCCACGCCCCAGTGCCCAGTTTGTTCAGTGTGGGTTCGGTTCCATCCTTCCCCTTGTATTTCGAAATGCGGTGCAGCGAGTGGATGTTCACCAGTAACGAATCGTTGTTTTTATAGGTTAGTCGGATGGCTTCCTGCATCTTGCCGTTGATTTCGGTACGTACCAGCCCGGCAAATTTTCCAATACCATGGTCGATGTGCACCACATAATCGCCGGGATGAAGCATATTCAGTTCCTTCATTGAAATGGCTTCGCGCTGTGCTTTCCGGGTTTTCAGTTTAAACCGGTGGTAACGTTCAAAAATCTGGTGGTCAGTATAGCAGCATATTTTCAGATCGTGGTCCACAAAACCTTCGTGAAGTGTAAAATTTACCGGAGTAAAATTTACCGTTGTTTTGATGTCGCGAAAAATGGCCTGTAACCGTTCGGTTTGTTTTTCCTGGTTCGAGAGGATAAAAACCTCGTATCCGTTGGTTTGGTATTCCTCCAGGTTTTCACCCAGCAAATTGAAGTTTTTATTAAAAACCGGCTGGCGGGCATTTGAAAATTTAAATGCCAAATCCGGTTCGAAACAGAGGTCAGTACCCCAGTCGCAAACGGTTTTGGATTCCAGTTGTTTTTTTAACGCGTCGCCCGTAACAATCCTTTCTGCAATGTTTTCTTCCTCTGCTTTGGCCAGGATGGTTTGCCGGTGAATGTCGTTTACCTGGTGAAAACACTGGTTCAGATTGTCGCCAAACCATATGGTGTTTTCCGGAAGAAACTCCAACAGCGAAACCCGGCTGCCTTCCAGTTTTTCGTTTTGAATGTTGGGGACAATGGTTATTTTCTTAAAGGTTTCCTTCGAAATCTGGTTGTCGATGTTGAAACTGCGGATGGATTCCACCTCGTCGCCAAAAAAGTCGAGCCGGTAAGGATCTTCATTGGAATAGGAAAAAACATCCACAATGCTTCCGCGAACAGCAAACTGGCCGGGTTCGTACACAAAATCCACCCGCTCAAAACCGTATTCGTACAAAAATTCATTGATAAACTCGATGGAAATTTTATCGCCGGTGGCTACCTGTAAGGTGTTTAACTCTAGGTTGGATTGCGAAATCACGGTTTCAATCAGCGCTTCGGGGTAGGTTACCACTATGTTGGTGGTTTCATTGTCGAGCAAGCTGTTCAGCGTTTCGGTCCTCTGGACAATGTTTTCCTGCTCGGGCTGTCCGTACTGGATGGAACGTTTGTACGACGACGGAAAAAACAACGTGGAATCCCCCAGCCCGAGGTTATTCAGGTCGTCGAAAAAATAAGCGGCTTCTTCGCGGTCGTTGAGCAGGAGTACCATGTTTTGACTAAGTTCCTGATACAGATTGGCCGTTAAGATGGTTTTGGCAGAGCCAATAAGCCCGTGCAGGTGAATTTTTTCACCCGGGGGAGCAGCGAGTTTTTTTGTCAATGCCGCAAAATATTTCTGCCCCTTAAAATATTTGAGAAACGTTACAGGTTCCAATTTACCCTGAAAATTTTGGCAAAAGTAAAAAGAATGAATGAATCGGTGTGAATTTTTCGTGGTTTGTTTGTGTGTCAGCTAACAATTATGATTTTCTTATCAAACTAAAAACTGCAACCGCTGTCCCAAAATTCCATCCAGAATTATTCCGTCTTTATAAACCTCCCGGCCGTTCACAAACGTGGAAACCACTTTGTGCGTAAACTCCTGTCCTTCGAAGGGCGACCACCCACACTTATACATTATATTATGAGGTGAAACTTTCCAGGGTTGGTTGGGGTCGATGAGTACGAGGTCGGCATACCAGCCTTCGCGGATGTAACCCCGGCGGTCGATACGGAACAAATCGGCCGGCGCATGGCACATTTTCTGAACTACCTTTTCCTCGGTAATAACCCCGCTGTTGCACATTTCGAGCATTGCCGTCAACGAGTGCTGAACTAACGGACCGCCTGACGGAGCATTAAAATATGTATTGTTTTTTTCTTCACGGGTGTGAGGAGCATGGTCGGTGGCAATCACGTCAATTTTATCCGTAAGCAACGCTTCCCATAGCGCTTCCTTGTCTTTTACCGTTTTAATGGCCGGGTTCCATTTTATAAAATTGCCTTTTGAAATGTAATCCCTGTCATCGAACCAAAGGTGATGTATGCAAACTTCGGCGGTAATTATTTTATCTTTTACTTTTCCGGCAGAAAAAAGACTCATTTCTTTGGCTGTAGAGAGGTGCAGAATGTGCAGCCGGGTATTGAATTTTGAGGCCAGATCAACGGCTTTGGATGAAGATTTGTAGCAGGCTTCATCGTTCCGGATATGACAATGGCGCGAAACCGGCACATTTTCACCGTATCGTTGCCGGGCAATTTTAATATTTTTCTGAATGGTGGCTTCGTCTTCACAATGGGTAGCAACCAAAGCGGGGGCATGTTTAAAGATTTCAGAAAGTGTTTTTTCGTCGTCAACCAGCATGTTCCCAGTTGAAGAGCCCATAAAAACCTTAATGCCGCAAACTTTCGAAGGGTCGGTTTTCAACACTTCATCCAGGTTGTTGTTGGTGGCGCCCATGTAAAACGAAAAGTTGGCCGGCGAAACTTCGGCAGCCCGTCTGTATTTTTGTTCCAGTAATTCCTGGGTTACGGTTTGCGGGTTGGTATTGGGCATTTCCATAAAGGAAGTAACCCCCCCGGCCACGGCAGCCCGGCTTTCGGTCGAAATATCGCCTTTGTGGGTAAGGCCCGGTTCCCGAAAATGCACCTGATCGTCGATTGCCCCTGGAGTGAGATATAGGCTGGCAGCATTGCGGATTTCCACTCCTGTTAAATCAAAATCCGGTGGAATGGCATAAGGGAAAATCCGTTCAATTATTTCGCCATCGATTAAAACACTTCCCCTATATTTCAACCCTTCATTAATAATGGTAGCATCTTTAATCAGCTTTTTCATTTTTTCCCTCTATATTATGGTATGCCTACTTTTATGCATCTCACAATGCGACTGCGATTTTTCACTGCGACTGTGACTGTTCACTTCTTATACTCCCTGAACCAGCTCCTCATTTTCATTTTCATCACACCCCAGAGCGCTTCATTAAAAATTCCCCCGCTCATTTTCGAGGTACCTTCTTCCCGGTCGGTAAACACAATGGGCACTTCCACAATGTTGAATCCAGATTTCCAGGCAGTAAATTTCATTTCAATCTGAAATCCGTAGCCAATGAGTTTTATTTTTTCAAAATCGATGGTTTCGAGCACTTTTCGCCGGTAGCATTTGAAGCCTGCGGTGGTATCCATTATTTTCATGCCCGTTACAATGCGTACGTACATCGAAGCAAAATACGACATTAATACGCGGCCAAGGGGCCAGTTGATTACGTTAATTCCGGAAATATAACGCGAACCGATGGCTACATCCGCACCTTCAACGGCGGCTTTATAAAGCCGCTCAAGGTCGTCCGGATTGTGCGAAAAATCGCAATCCATTTCAAATATATAATCATAACCGTTTTCCAGCGCCCATTTAAAACCTGCAATATAAGCTGTTCCCAAACCTAACTTCCCTTTTCGTTCAAAAATATGTAACCGTTTCGGAAATTCTGTTTGCAGCTTTTTTACAATGGCGGCAGTGCCATCGGGCGAGTTGTCTTCTACAATTAATATATGAAAAGGCGTTTCCAGCGAAAAAACCTTGCGGATCATTTTTTCAACGTTCTCCTTTTCATTGTAAGTAGGAATGATGACCAGATTTTTTGACACAATATTCAGATTAAGATTTAGGGCGAAGTTACACTTTTTAAAAAAATAATACTGCAACATTGCAGTTAACATTTGATTAATGCTGTTTATAATTGTTTTCCAGCTTATTGGAGTAATCACGATGAAAAAGGCCGTAAATTTTTCATCCGATTGATTGCTGGATTGAAAAACCCCTTACATTTGCAGCCGCTTTTAAGCGTTGTTCATTGGAAAGCTGATTGAGACGAAGATAAGTATTAACCAAATGTTAACTGGTTTGTTTTCAAAGGGTGTAGGCTCACAGAGCTTACTCAAAGGGTAAAACCTGAAAAAAACTTCTGAAAAACTTTGTCACAATGAAAAGAGCTTTTACTTTTGCAGCCGCTTAGAGCATCGGGGTTCATTGAGAAGATTTAGGTGAGTAACGTTAAAGTTTGCCTGGAAGGTTTTAGTAACCTTTTAAAGGTTAAGCGCGTAAAAATTCCGGGATTTATTTCCGGGGGAAAAAGTCAAAAAAAGTGTCATTTTTTTTTGGCAGGAATAAAAGAGTTACTACCTTTGTCGCCCCGAAAGAAAGGGAACAAGAG
>Ga0209614_1000085_pt1 | contig 79959 bp, 70 predicted proteins | sample BlaSprsedimmetaG_FD_185484 | JGI IMG/M metagenome (GOLD analysis project Ga0209614, IMG submission 185484) | Hot spring sediment bacterial and archeal communities from California, USA to study Microbial Dark Matter (Phase II) - Blank Spring... ... | reverse complement strand
TTGTACCTCTTTGCAATTTTTCCAAAGTCGTTCATCCGTCATTATGTTTGAAATTTGCTGACAAAGATTTGAAAAATGCGAAACCGTCATAACCTATTTAATATTGAGTTTAAAAACAATTCCAGCTGTGCCCATACTGAATAAATTAATTCAAAAAAAAACCTGTCCGCCACGTTTCTTTTTTGAATTCAGTGTCTATTGGGAATTTTTCCTGACGGAGTCAAAATTTTTAAAAAATAATAAAGGACTTATTGATGAAACAGCTCCTCGTGAAACGCCTCTTTCAGTTCCGCCTGCATGGGGAAAATCACAATATCCCGTGACTGATCGGGTGTGATACTTTTTTCCAGGATGTCATTGATTTCACCGGCGGTTTTGCTGTAGAGCCGGCAAAATATCGTCGCTCTCTGCAACTCCGGCGGACCGCCCAGTTTCAGATTGACCGCCAGTTCCAGATTCTCCATATCGCCATCCCGGCAGAGGAACACAAGCGCATTTTTGCGGCTATCCCGGATTTTACCCGCCAGCATATTCCAGATTTCCGAAGCATGGATATCCCCTTCAATAGGGTTGTGAATAAAACAGCCCATCACTGCCTGACGCTGCGCCTCCTGAAATTTCTGCAAACGCAGATCAATATTCATTCGGCTGGCGACCACGACAATATCGTCATGACTCGCCCGGGCTTTGTCATTCGCCAGATGATAAAAGAGCATTTGCCCGAAGCGTCCGTATCCCAGAATGATAAAAATATTACCCCGGGGATTAATATAATTTTTCCCCAGTACCCAGTGCTGATAGAGACGCCGCGTTACCACCTGGTAGCCGTTGAAAATTTTCACTCCGGCGTAGAGCGGATCTCTCAAAAAGGTATTCTGCCAGAGTTCGTGCAGACCCAGATTGCCCAGGTGAAAAAAGGTCTGCTGCTGGCGGTAGCGGTTTGGCATGGTCTGATTCAGCACCAGGGTATTCAGGTTGGTGATATCCTGATTGGTGGTAATGTAAACCCGCCGTGCCCGGTTGACGTTCGCCCGGCGCAGGACAGCCAGCTGCGTAAAATCGTCCTTCAGCCACCAGGTGGTTTTACTTTTTTGCAGAAAAACACTGCGGGAATTATTCGGATCGCGTTCGATCACGATAATGCGATGTCCGGTCGGCTCATGTTCTTTGATTAAATCATAAATCAGGCGACCATTGCGTCCCAGCCCGCAGATCACCGAGTGATGTTTCCAGCGCGGCGAAAAGCGGCTGAGCAGTTTTTCCTGAATGACTTGGTAAACGGCGCTGAAGGTCAGCAGCGGCGCCAGAAAATAGCAAATCCACAGTAAAACGATCGTCACGGAACTACCACCGGCGGGCATCCCGATGTCAATGCCACCAATAATAAACAGGGTCAGTGAATAATACAGTGCTTCAAAATAGCGACCCGCTCCACTCGCCGTAATCATCGTAGTGCTTAAAAAGGCACTCCAAGCCAGCAGCAGAATAAAGACGAATAGAAAATAGCGCCAGTATTTCCAGACGATCCGACTCATGGTAGTAATCTATTCAATCCGGGGGAAATAAACCACGCCCCTGACACCCCAATTTATCAGCGATAGTAAATGTCGTTCCAGCGAATCCTGTCGCCGAAATCGCCGGGGTTTGTCGCGTCGTTGATTTCCAGCAATTCCAAATTGACAATTTCGGCGAAATCCCGGATATGCTCCGCACCTACCGCCTGGCTGTAGCCGGTATGATGTGCTCCGCCGGCTAATATCCAGCACTGGGCGGCTGTTTCCAGATTCGGCTTGGGTTCCCAGAGTACCCGCGCCACCGGCAGCTTCGGCAGATCGGCGGCGGGCGGGACAACTTCAACTTCATTCAGAATTAATCGAAAACGATTTCCCAGATCAATCAACGAAACATTCAAAGCCGGACCGGGAGCAGCATTGAAAACCAGTCGCGGCGGATCGTTTTTACCGCCGATAGACAGTGGATGGACCTCGAGACGCGGTTGTTCCGCGGCAATGGATTCGCAGACCTCCAGCATGTGGGCTCCCAGAACTTTCATTCCCGCCGGATCGAAATGATAGGTATAGTCTTCCATAAACGAGGTCCCGCCCGGTAAACCCTTTGCCATCACCTTTAGCGCCCGCACCAGCGCTGCGGTTTTCCAATCGCCCTCAGCGCCGAAACCGTACCCATCTGCCATCAGCCGCTGAACCGCCAGTCCGGGCAGCTGCTTCAAGCCATGCAGATTCTCAAAGGTCGTGGTGAAACCGGTGAATCCACTATCCTCCAGAAAGCGCCGGATTCCCAACTCGATCCGGGCGGCATCCCGCAAATCGGCATATTTAGCACCCCCTTTGCGGGCTTCTGCCGCAACGAGGTAGCGTTCATTATATGCGGCAATCAATTGATCAACTTCGCTTTCGCCGATCCCGTTTACAATCTCCACCAAATCGCCGACACCGTATCCATTGACCGCATAACCAAGACGCAGCTGGGCTTCCACCTTATCACCCTCGGTCACGGCGACCTCCCGCATATTATCACCAAAGCGGGCAATCTTACCGTTCTGACTATCCTGCCAGGCTGCCGCCGCCCGCATCCAGACACCAATCTTCTCCCGAACCGCTTCAGCCTGCCAGTGTCCTACCACCACCTTGCGGGATTTCTTCAAACGGCTGCAGATATAGCCGAATTCACGCCCACCGTGCGCCGACTGGTTCAGATTCATAAAATCCATGTCAATCTCCGCCCAGGGGATGTCACGATTGAACTGGGTATGCAGGTGCAGAAAGGGTTTTGCGAGAGCTTTCAGTCCCGCAATCCACATTTTCGCCGGCGAAAAGGTGTGCATCCAGGTGATCAGTCCGATACAGTCCGGTGTGCTGTTGGCGTCCAGCATCAGCCGCTGAACCGATTCCGGAGTCGTCAAAACCGGTTTAAAGACAACCTTGACCGGGATATTATCCGCCGCAGACAGTGCATCCGCGATCTGCCGGGAATGTTCGGCGACCTGTTTCAACGTTTCATCGCCGTAGAGCTGCTGACTGCCGGTGACAAACCAGACTTCATAAGGATCGAAAATTTTCAAGACGCTTTCCTCCTATTATTTCGGTTTTGTTGACCATAATAGGCGTTCGGTCCGTGCTTGCGGGTATAGTGTTTATCGAGAATATATTCCGGTAATTCCTGAATATCCGGACGTAAAAGTAACGTGTTCAACGCCATTTTTGCGATCTTTTCCAGGACCAGACTGTGTCTGACCGCTTCATCTGGGGTCTTGCCCCAGGTGAACGGAGCGTGCCCGGCGACCAGTACCGCCGGGACGGTCATTGGATCAATATGTTCAAACCTTTCAACAATCACATCACCTATCGCCGCCTCATATCCGCTATTAATTTCCAAATCGGTGGGAAACCGCGTCACCGGAATAGTCCCGGCAAAATGATCGGCATGAGTCGTACCGTAACAGGAAATTTCGTAACACGCTTGCGCGAAAGCGCTGGCGAATTCACTATGTACATGCGCAATTCCGCCGATGTTTTGATACTCCCTGTACAAGACCAAATGCGTCGGCGTATCGGAAGAGGGGCGCCATTTGCCCTCAAGAACATTGCCGTCCAGATTTACAACAACCATGTCATCGGTGCTTAATTTTTCATACGGGATGCCACTGGGCTTGATCACAACCCGCCCGCTCTCCCGGTCAATCCCGCTGACATTGCCCCAGGTCAGTGTCACCAGGTTGTATCTACACAAATCAAGATTAGCCTGCAGCACCGCCCGTCTCAATTTTTCAAGCATTTTCTTTCCCTTCCCGAATCCGGTCACGGATTGCCAGCAAATTTTTCATGACATTTGCCATTTTCCCGGACCAGCCGGTTGTACCGAATCCGTCGTGCAGCTGAGTATACAGCTGGTATAATTCCCTGTAAACATTATGATGCCCGGCAACCGGGTGGTAGACTTTTCCGAAGCCGGTCATGCGCTTCTGCGCTGCGGAGATATCGGCGAATCCACCCTTTTCTTCACCGGCGGCTACAGCTGCAAAGATAGCTGCCCCCAGCGCCGGTGTCTGTTCACTCCGGGATACGATCATCGGACGCCCGATAACGTCGGCATAAATCTGCATCAGAAGCGGGTTTTTAATCGCCAGCCCGCCACAAGCGATGACTTCTCGGACCGTCACACCATACTCTTCCAACCGGTCAATAATTTTCAGGGCGCCGAAAGCCGTGGCTTCCACCAGAGCGCGGTAAATTTCATGCGCCCGGGTGTGCAATGTCTGCCCTAAAAGCAAGCCCGTCAGCCGGACATCCACCAGAACCGTGCGATTGCCGTTATTCCAGTCCAGTGCCAGCAAACCGCTTTCGCCGGGTTTCAGACGGGCGGCTTCAACCTCAAGTCGCCGAAACTTCTGAGCTACGGTCTTGCCGTAGGAATCGGGAACCAGTTGCCTGACAAACCAGAGAAAAATATCGCCAACCGCCGATTGACCAGCTTCGATGCCGTAGTAACCGCTCATGACCGAACCGTCAACAACACCGCAAACGCCGGGAATATCCCGCAGGTTCGTGTCAATAGGCACTATCATAATATCGCAGGTACTGGTGCCGAGTATTTTCACCAGCGCTCCCGGATGAATCCCGGCACCGACAGCGCCCATGTGGGCATCAAATGCTCCCACCGCGACGACAACATTGGTGGACAGATTCAGTTTGTTTGCCCATTCCTCCGACAGGTATCCGACCCTCTCTTCCGCCGAATAGGCTGTTTGATAAAGACGGTGGGAAAAATCGGCGAGTTCCGGCGCCAATTCCCTCAGAAAATCCCTGTCTGGCAAACCACCCCATTTTTCATTGAACAGGGCTTTATGACCGGCGGCGCAGACGCTGCGTTTTAGTTTGTCGGGATCCGTATTCCCCGTTAAAACCGCCGGAATCCAATCACAAATCTCGACAAAGCTGTAAGCATTCTCGAAAACATCGGGGGCTTCGCTAAGCAAATGCCAAAGCTTACTCCAGAACCATTCGGAAGAGTAGACACCACCGATATTTGCCAGATATTGCGGTCGGATTTGGGCGGCTTTGGCGGTTATCTGGCTGGCTTCGGCATGACCTGTATGATCCTTCCAGAGCCATACCATCGCCGCCGGATTATGGCGAAATTGCTCCTGAAAACAGAGCGGTTTTCCCGCGCTGTTCACCGGCATCGGGCTGCTGCCGGTTGTGTCAACCCCGATACCAATCACATTCCGCGGATCAAAACCGGGGTCTGCATCGGCGGCTTTCTGAAGAGCCGCCGGAATCACCGCTTCCATTCCTTGCAGATAATCGGCTGGATTCTGGCGCGCCAGATTAGGATTTGCCGGGTTAGTAATGATCCCGGCTTCACCCGAGGGATAGTCAAAAACATGACTCGCCAGCTCCCGCCCGTCGGAAATATCCACAATCAGTGAGCGGCAGGAGTTGGTGCCGAAATCCAGACCGATGACATATTTATTCATAAACACTTCCATTCAATTCTTTAACCAGTAAAGCTCATATAGATCAACACAATCAGGATAACCAGTGCCACCGACGCAATGACATCACCAATTGACCAGCTGGAGCGGGATTCCCGTCGGTGATCATCGGTAATTGTGCCATACGTCAGACCGCTGATCTTCGCATAATCCGGTTCATTGCTCGACAGACTTACCGCAATCATTACCACGATACAGACAATTGTAATCAGCAAACTGTAATACTGGAAAAAGATGTTGTTTATAACCCAGAAAAAGGATCCTTCGGTATACTCGAAGGCACTGAAAAGCGCTGCCGGCGTATCAACGGCGAGCCGGAAGAGTCCCATGGCAAAACCGGTAATCAGGGTCGCCATACACCCCTTGGCATTCATCCGTTTCCAGAAAACGCCCATAAAAAAGACCACGGCAATCGGCGGTGCCAGGTAAGACTGCACGCCCTGCAAATAGTCGTAAAGACCCTTGCCGCCCTTGATGACCGGAATCCAGATCAAACCGATCAGTACCATTACAGCGGTCGCTACTCGTCCGATCCAGACCAGTTTTGCCTGACTGGCGTCGGGCTTGAGGCGGGAATAAAAATCAATGGTAAAAAGAGTCGCCGAAGCATTGAAAACCCCCGCCAGCGAGCTCATCAAAGCCGCCAGCAGACCGGCAACCACAATCCCGCGGACACCCACCGGCAGAATATAGGCAACCAGCAGCGGAAAGGCGCTCTGGGAATTATCTCTGATAATCCCACCGTCGGCATCCAGCATCTGGCTCTGAATCTCCGGGCTGATTCCGGTCTTAGCCAGCGCCATGGCGATCATTCCGGGGATAATGAAAATGAACACCGGAAGCAGTTTCAGAAATCCGGCGGCAATCGAGCCGCGGCGCGCCTCTTTTTCGTTGGGAGCACCCAGCGCCCGCTGCACGATATACTGGTCGGTTGTCCAGTACCAGAGCCCGATAATCGGCGCACAAAACAGCATCCCCAGCCAGGGATAATTATCATTGAAATACCACGCCATCCGACCGGTTTCGCGCACCGGCGCCCAGGTCCCTTCAATACCGGGCGGTACCAGCGGCTTCCAGAGGTTGAATGCATCGGAGCCGAGAACATCCCGCAGGACACTCCAGCCGCCCAGAGCGTGCAAGCCGAACAATGTTACCAGAATTGAACCAAATATCAAAATGACCGTCTGCAACGCCTCGGTATAGGCAACCGCCCGTAAACCACCCAGAATGGTATATATTCCTGTCAACAAAATCACCAGAATAGACCCGATCCAGAAACTGTCCAGACCCCAGAGATGCATCTCTGGTAAGAGCACACTGAATACAATCCCGCCGGCGAAAATACCCACCGCGATTTTTGTCAATACATAGGCAACCAGCGAAATCAGCGAGAGAGTCGTCCGGGCAGTTGATGAAAACCGCTTTTCCAGAAATTCCGGCATGGTAAATACCTTGGAACGCATATAGAAAGGCACCATTACCCAGCCGAGCACCAGCAGACACCAGGCATGCAGTTCATAATGCGCCATCGCCACGCCGTCGGTCGCTCCGGAACCCGCCAGACCGACCAGATGTTCAGAACCGATATTGGACGCAAAAATGGAGGCGCCCACAACAAACCAGCCCAGATGTCTGCCCGCCAGAAAATAATCGGTAGATGTGTCCTGTTTCTGTCGGATAACCCACCAGGCAAGTCCGAGAATAATAGTAAAATAGCCTGCAATAATAATCCAATCCAAAGTTTGTAAAGTAGACATGCTGATCCCTCTCTTTTATTTTACTGAAAAACGATAGATTGTCGTCTGCCCGTACTCCTCGCCCGGTCGCAGAATAACCGACGGAAAATTCGGTTTGTTCGGCGAATCGGGAAAATGCTGCGCTTCCAGGCAGAGCGCTGTTCGAAATCCGTATTTTTGCCCCTTCTTTCCAACTAAAGACCCATCCAGAAAATTACCAGAGTAAAACTGCAAGCCCGGTTGATCGGTCAACACCTCCATCAGGCGACCGCTGTCCGGATCGTACAATTCCGCCACTTTGCGCACCGCGCCGGTATGGTTATTCAACACCCAATTATGATCATAGCCACTCCCAAAGCGCAGCTGCTCATGGTCTGCATTGATCGCTTCGCCAATCGGTCGGGGCTTTCTAAAATCAAAGGGCGTACCCTGGACGTGCAGCAATTCTCCCGTCGGAATCAGGGTGCTGTTCACCGGGGTAATATAATCGGCATCTATAATCAAATGATGTTCCAATATACTGTTCTGCGGTGAACCGGTCAGATTGAAATAACCGTGACTGGTGGGATTTAAAATAGTCGGTTCGTCCGTTGTCCCGCGGTACTCTATTTTCAAGCTGTTGTCTTCAGTAACGCAATAGGTCACGGTCATGTGAACATTACCGGGATAACCTTCTTCGCCGGCAGGGCTGACTAGAGTCAGTCGCAGTGTGTTCGGTGATTCCTGTTGCGCATCCCAAACCGCCTTAAAAAAACCGGTAAAGCCCCCGTGAAGATGATTATTCCCGTCATTTACGCTCAGCTGGTAGTCCTTTCCATCGAGATGAATTTTGCCCCCGGCGATCCGGTTGCCAAAGCGACCGACAACGGCACCCTGGTAGGATTGATCATTGACATAGCCCTCAAGATCATCAAAGCCCAGAATCACATCCTGAAAATTTCCCGCGCCGTCCGGGACTTTCAAACTGACCATAATTGCACCGTAATTGATGATTTGAGCCGTCATTCCCGTCCGGTTCGCAAGCGTATATAAATAAATCGTCTCGCCGTTATCCAACCGCCCGAAAACCTGCGGGTTTGGCACCGCACCTGACCTTTTTCCGGAACAGGACAACCCACACACCCCCAAAAGAAGGATCAACGCAAATTTGAACTTATCCATCCGCATGATCTCTTTACTCCCCTTATCAGTGACTTCCTTTTGAACATAACAGACTGTTAATTTTACTCAGAATATAGCATAAATGAAAGTCGTTTTTGAAACTTTTTAACCTGCGTCTGAACCGGTTTAATTCATATCAAATTGTTCAGAATAAGTCACCCGCCGGTCGGAATAATCATTGAAATTGTGCTGCCAATAGTCCAAATTTACAGCCCAGACCGACGGAATTTCGGAACGACTCTTGAAATTTTCAGCCAAATGTAACTCCAGCGGCAAGATTGACAACTATTGAAAAATGTTTGTAGCAGTTAAGTAATTAAAATTTATTGGGAGCAATCAGATGGATTATCAAAAATTTCTCGCCAAACGCACGGTCAATATCAAAGCCAGCGTCATCCGTGAAATTCTGAAAATTATCTCCAAACCGGGCATGATCTCACTGGCGGGCGGATTGCCGTCCCCGGACAGTTTCCCGTTGGAAACTATTGCAGAACTCGCCACCCTGGTTATAAAAAAATATGGTTCAAAAGCCTTTCAATACAGCGATACCGAAGGATTTGCGCCCCTGCGTGCAGCTCTGGCGGATTATCTGCGAAAAAAAGAGATCAGCGCCACAACCGACGATGTCTGCATCACCAGCGGCTCCCAGGGTCTTCTGGACGGCATCGGGAAAGTCTTTATCTCCGAGGGTGATAAGATTGCCGTTGAGGCACCGACCTACATCGGGGCGCTACAGGCATTCAACTCCTACGGTCCCGAATATGTCTGCATCAAAACCGACGAAAACGGCATCATTCCGGAGCATCTCGAAGAAATCCTGAAGAACCAGCCGGTCAAACTGGTCTACCTGGTTCCCACTTTTCAGAATCCGACCGGACGCACCCTGCCGCTGGATCGCCGTCAACAAATTGCTGAAATTCTCCAAAAATATGAAACCCTTCTGGTTGAAGACGATCCCTACAGCGATCTCCGCTACCGCGGTGAACCGGTCACGCCGCTGAAAGCCCTGGCACCACAAAATGTCATATATACCAGCACGGTTTCAAAAATTCTCGCACCCGGTTTCCGGACTGGCTTTTATGTGGCGCCACCGGAATTAAAAACCTGGCTCATCCGCGCCAAGCAGGGCGTAGACCTGCATACCGGTACCTACGCCCAAGCCATTGCGGCGGAATACTTGAGCGGCGACTATCTGGAAAAACAGATCAAAAAGATTATCGCCCTCTACCGCCCGAAACAGGAGGCGATTTTGGAAGCCCTGGCGGAATATCTGCCTGCCTCTTTCAAATGGTCAAAGCCGGATGGCGGGATGTTTATCTGGGTCGCCGGTCCTCCGGGATTCGATGCGGAAGCCTGTTACTACAAAGCCGTGGAGCAAAACGTCGCTTATGTGCCGGGACGCTATTTCTTTACCTGTCCCGAGGAGGGGCTCGAAACCATGCGTCTGAACTTTTCCATGTGTGACGCCGATACAATTCGCAAAGGCATCAAAATTCTGGGCGACGTGGTCAAAGCCTTCGTTTAAACCAAATTAGTTGCCGCTGAGCAACGACTTAAAGAAATGAAAAAGGGCATTTTATTAGCAATCACCGCCTATACTCTCTGGGGGATTCTGCCCTTCTACTGGAAACTGCTGGACCATGTCCCGGCTTATGAAATTCTCTGTCACCGGATGCTTTGGTCGTTGGTATTCACCACAGGTTTGTTGTCCCTGAGGAGACGCCGGCAATGGTTTGCTCACTTCCGCCAAAATCCGCGTTCCTTGCTCTTTTACTTGCTCAGCGCTACTATTCTGGCATCGAATTGGTTTATTTTCATTTGGGCGGTCAACTCCAGTTTCATTCTGGATGCCAGCCTCGGCTATTTCATCAATCCCCTTGTCAGCATACTGCTGGGAGTGATTTTTCTGAAAGAGCGCCTGCGTACCGGTCAGATTCTGGCGGTTGTCATCGCCGCTGCCGGAGTACTCTACCTGACATTCGGCTACGGTAAATTCCCCTGGATCGCCTTAAGCCTGGCGCTGACGTTCGGATGTTACGGTCTGCTGCGCAAAACCGCCCGACTGAATTCCGTCGAGGGACTCAGTGTAGAAACCGCCTTTATGTTTTTCCCCGCACTGGGCTTTATCATGTATCGCGGGTTAATCGGGCAGAGTGCCTTCGTCTATACCGGCTGGTCCACTTCGCTGCTGCTGATCTTTTCCGGCGCCATAACTGCGGTCCCGCTGATTCTGTTCGCCGCCGGCGCCCGGCGAATCCCGCTGAATATGATCGGCTTCATCCAGTACATTACACCAACTCTGAATTTCTTCATCGGTCGGTTCTTTTACCACGAGCCCCTGACTTTCGCCCGGTTGTTGGGCTTTGTCTTTATCTGGATCGCGCTGACAATCTATTCATTTGAGGGATTTTATTTTATAAATCTCAAAAGGATCAATAAATCCCGTAAAACAGTCTAAAATCAGGCGGCTATTTTCTGCGTTTGACGTCTTTCGGAGTGGCCGGTTTTTCGACGGGCTGTTCGGGAGGTAACTCTTTCTCGGATTCAGGGGTCTTCTTCTCAATCTCTTTTTTGGATTTTCGGGTCCGCGGTACTTTCTTGACCTCCTTTTGGGGCTTACTTTCCGGTTTTTTTGTCGGCTTAACGGGAACCGGTGCCGGTTTGATGTCTTCCTGCTGTTTTTGGGTCTCAACCTTGCCGGACTCGGTAGCCGTTCCTCGCTGTATCTGCAAATTATCCAGCGGTTTATAAACCGGTACCGGCAACGGTTCGGGCATGGGAGCCGGTGAATCGGGTTTTGGTTCAGACGGCGTTTTGCGATTCTCTGTCTCCGTTTTCACCGCTCCGGGCTTATGGACCACGGGCGCCACCTCATTCTTTTTCTGAACTTGGTAGAAATCGTATTTGGCTGCCTTTTTCAGAGTCTCCAGGTTTTCTTTTGAACTGCCCGCCCGTCCGGCTGTGCTGTATTTATTCAATTCCAGCGCCTCTTTTTCGGCTGCGGCGAACTGCTGTTCATATTTATGAATCGTCAAAATCTGTTTCTTTAAATCGGTGCTTTTGTATTCCCGTGCCAAATCAGCGACTTGTACCGCCTGTTTCGCCAGCGATTGGCGGACGTCGGCAAGATTGCTCTGATCAGCCTGTTGAACAATTGTCTGTAACTGCCGGGTTGTATTCAGCAGGGTCAAACGTTCACCCACATAAGGATTGCGATAATACTCCCGTTGTTCAGGTTCGTCGGTGGCACGAATATATACCGGCGTGTTGGCGGTGATCCGTTCCCCCTTGTTAACCACATCATCATACTGCAATACCACATCCGCCAGACAGAGCGAGTCGGGGATCGCCTGCGGCAGCTGCAATTCAAGCGTAAGTGAAAAATGGTCGTTGGAAAAGATGTCTCCGAGGGCAACTTCGGTCTCATTGTTCCGGGTTTCCCACAGATAACCGGGAATGTCCACCACTTTGATATCGGCAGGAGTCTGCACCCGGATTTTGACATTTTGGGCGGCGATAGCCATTAAACCCGACATCTCACGGGCAAAGATAGTGGGAATCTCTTCAGGGGAATAGATATAGTAGTAATTCCCTACCCCCAATTCCGCCAGCCCCAACAGCAGGTCCTCATCATAATCCGCCCCGACGCCGAATGTGGAAATCGCCATGCCCTGCAGCGATTTTTCATAACAGATTTCCGAAAGTTTATCCGCCCGGGTGATGCCCTCGTTAGCCAGACCATCGGAAAGCAGGAGCACCCGGTTTACCTGTCCGGTCTTCAGATTCTTCGCCACCTGTGAAAAACCCTCCAGCATTCCGCCGCTGAGATTAGTCGCACCGCCGGCGGTAATCTCATCAATCAGCTGGATTGTTTTGCGTTTCGCAGCGGCTTTTTGAGCCGGAACCACCAGCTGAACTTTCGATCCGTAAGTCACAATCGAAATGATATCATCCTTTGCCAGATTTTCCAGAATAAATTTCGCCGACTGCCTGGCGTAATCCAGTTTGCGGGCAGATGCCATACTGCCGCTGCGGTCAATCACCAGCGCCAAATTCAGCGGTATACGCTCCCTTGCCGGCACCTCTTTGGAATAGATATCCACTTGCAAAAAGACCGCTTCACCGCTACCGTTCAGCCAGACCGGCTGATCCAGCGCCGTCTCCATTTTCAACACATGATCTTCCACCACGCCCAGCGGTTCATAGATAAAATCTCCGCTCACACCCGTCTCCACGCCGGTCAATTTGCAGATGATCTGTTCCGCCAGTTCGTCCACCGCCAGCAAAATCTCATCATCCGATAGCCAGCTCCGCTTTTCCGCCAGAATCACCTGTCCGCTGGCGACATCAACCAGGCGCCCGTCAATCCTGAAAACCTGACCTCCCGCTGTAATACTGCCTACCAGAATTGCATCAGCACCGGCTAGTTCCCCGATCTCGGTTGCCTGTTCGTCATTGACAACACCCGAGAGAGCCAGCTGCATCTCGTCCAAAATTTCCTGCAGGCGGGCGCGCTCCACCAGGGTCAGCTGCTCGCAAATGCTCAAATCGGTAATCAGCACACTGGGAATGGCGGCTTCCAGGTAGTTCAGCTCCGGCTGTCCGGTCTGATTCTGAAAGTCCAGCACCGCGACCCGCAGGTCTTCAGTGGCGGTTCCAAATCCGCCAAACAGTACAGCGAACAGAACAGCCCCCGCCAGAAAAAACCGTTGAACTGACATAATTTCCTCCCGCTATCCTTTCATTTCATAGAAGCAATATTTTACAGACGAATAAAAGCACTTTTAGTTCCCATTCCAACCGGGTCTGATTTCTGCTATGTCCACTTGTAATATTACATCACTTTGCGCGCAAATTCCATTAAAATTATCAATCCGGTATCCGGGTTTTTGAAAACAATCTGCAGCATTTCATGGACAAATGCCCCAATTCTGTGATATTCGTCATAACCACAGAAATTGATCGGATATATATTTTAGCGCTTAACTTAAGACATCGGGTTCAAAATTTTGAACCCGATTTTATTTTGGGCTGGTCTGCCGGCTTTTGCTAATGTTTTGCACAGTCTCGCTCTTATTAAAAAACCCGCTGCTTGCGATTCATTCCTTGAGAAACAGGCTCTGAAAATTCGCCGGTTGGCGCTGTTTCCAACCGCCACGATGATAGGCATCGCTCAGCAGCAGCGGCATGGTAACCGTCGCTTCGCCGTAGACCATCTGTTCGTAAGTCGTGTCCACCTTGCCCCAGGAGCTGGCTTCCTTCAGCGTCGAACCGGAAAGCGCCCCATCCCGCTCGTCCGCGACGGTCAGCTGAATCGCATATTTGTGCATCGGTCGCTCCTGCTCCAGTACCTCCGTGGCAACCACCACATCCTGGGTGAAATTTTTCGGCACGCCGCCACCGATCATCAAAATACCGGTTTCGGTGCAGTTCAGTTTGATCCGGGTCAATTCCAGAAAATCCCGGGCGGAATCAATGCTGACCTGCTTTTCCTTGTGATGCCATTGATGATGAATCAGCCCAAATCCGGCGGAACAGTCGGAAAAAGCCGGGACAAAGATAGGCATACCCTTTTGATACGCCGAATAGATCACCGATTTATCGGTTTTGAGACCCTGCCTATCCAGATATTTGCCCATCTCGTAAATAAACTCCCGGGACGAATAGGGGCGCGGTTCGAGACTGTCGGCGATCTCCGCCACGGTCATATCACAAACCCGCAGCTCCTCTTCATCAATATAGGTATCATAAATCCGGTCAATCATCTGCTCCCGCAATTCGGCATCATTGACAAAAGGTGTCCCGATATAATGCTGGAAGCCCAGCGCCTCGAAAAAATCCTGATCCACGATGATTGCACCCGTTGATACGATCGCATCCACCATGTTATTCTCAATCATATCCGCCACCACGTCCTTTAACCCGGCGCTGAACAGCGAGCCCGCCAGCGTCAGGATAATGCTGCAATCCTTATCCTGCAGCATCCGGCTGAAGATATCCGCCGCCGTTGCCAGATTGCGCGCCTGAAATGCCATTGTCCGGTAACTGTCAATAATCGGTCGGGCATCGAAAGACTTTATGTCAATATGACGAATCGTCTCCTTTAAATAATCCTGCTTTTTCATTGCTGTTTCTCCTTCTTAAAAATCATACTCAAGGTCCGGTAGATCAGTTTCGCCGCCATGAAATCCGGCGCTTTGTTAGTCGGATCGGGGCAGAGCTCCACCACATCAAACCCGACAATATTTTTCTGCGCCGCAACCCCGCTGATGATCCGCATCACGTCGTACCACCAGAGTCCTCCCGGCTCCGGCGTCCCGGTAGAGGGCATCACCGCCGGATCGAAAATATCGAGATCAATCGTGAGATAGACATTTTCACTCAGGCGGACATTGATCCAGCCAAGCGGATCGGGATGGTCAAACCATTCATGGGCGAACAGCACCCGGTCGAGGTCCAGATTTTTCTTCTCCAAACTGTCCATACTACGGACCCCTACCTGAACGATGGGACAGTACTCCTTAATTCGCGCCATCACACAGGCGTGATTAAAGGGACTGCCGTCGTATTCCTCCCGCAGATCGGAATGGGCGTCCAACTGCAAAACGGATAACCCGTCAAATCTTTCATACACCGCTCTGACCAATCCACTGCTCACCGAATGCTCACCGCCGATACCCACTAAAAACTTGCTGTCATCAATAACCCTGCGAGCGGCGGAATAAACGCACTTTGCCATTTCCCCGGGATCAGCCGGACATTGCACCGGCGGAAGCGTCGTAATTCCCCTTTGATAAACCTCGCTGTCGGTTTCAATGTCATAGAGCTCCATATTGGCGGAGGCTTCCAGCAGCGCCGCCGGTCCCCGATCGGCGCCCTTTATCCAGGTTGAGGTGCCGTCATAAGGAATGGGTAGCACTGCAATTGCCGCAGTCTCGTAATCACAATCGGGCGGCTCCAGACCACCGAAGGCGCCGGGATTGTGCTTTTGGCTTCTTTCCGTCATCTCAATTTTTGGCGTTTCCGGCGTCGGGAAACTCCGTTCCGCGGATTTGCAAAAAGGTTTTCGGTGATTTCGATTGGAAATACTGAATCACATATTTTCGCGCCGTTTCAACATCGAAATCCTTGCAGGAAAACAGATCAACAAACACAAAATTTTTCTTCGGGTAGGTGTGCAATGATATATGACTTTCCGCAATAATCACAACCCCGGTGATTCCATCGTCATCAACGGTAGAACCTTCATAGCGAAATACGTAGGGGCGGGTTATTTTGGTCATTCCAATCATTGCCGGTAACTCATTCAGAAGATAAAAACAGGCATCCAGATTGTCAAGTATCTCCGGATTGCAGTCATTCAAATCCAGCATTAAGTGCGGTCCGTAGGCTTTGATTTCTTTTTCCATTTCGCATAAATCCCCCTATAATGGTTTCCAACGACGTCGTACCATAATCGCACATCGGATTTCCCTTGTGAATCAGGTAAAAAACGCGCAATAATACACCAATTTTTAATCAAATCCAAATAAAATTATCAGGCTCTTTTACGAGGGGAAATTTCGTGGGAACAGGCGTCAGAGTAGGTTCTTGAAACGCCGGGCATTCTGACTCATTTTTTCCAGCAACCGAAAACTCTGCTCGATCTCTGCTGCGGTAAATCCATCCGTCAAGTGAGCCGTCCATTTCCGGGTCAGAGCTTCCAATTGGGGTCTCAGCGCTTTTCCTCTTGCCGTCAGAAAAATCTGGTACGCCCGGCGATCACACTGATCCACCACCCGGTTGATATAACCCAACTCCACCAATTTTTGAATCGCCCGGGCAGTGGTGGCTTTATCAACGGATAATTTTTGGCTGATCTCCTCCTGATGAATCCCATCGTGATGGAAGAGCACCATCAGAAATGCAAGACTGCCGTAACTGATTTCATAGGGCTGCAACTGGCGGTCAAAATACATCTGGGTATGACGATACAGACAGGATAAAAAGCGGGAAATGGATGGGTTATTTTTCATCATTTACTCCCTGAGGCGCTTTAATATGGCGATCAAACTCCCGCATTTGCGGAATGTAGAGCCACAGAGTCGCCAAAAAGATCAGCACATCCGTGATGGGAAAGGTCATCCAGACACCGGTCAAATCAAACAGCCGCGGCAGGATTAACACCAGAATGATCAGCACCAGCTGCCGGCTAACCGTCAGAAAGAGCGCCTGCTTCGCCTTGCCGATCGCCTGAAACAGTGTCGAGCCCACCGTCACAAAACCAAATACCGGCAGCGCCACGATAAAAATCCGCACCGCCGGAATACCCATCCGGATCAGCTCGGGATTGTTTGTAAAAATTGAAATAATCGCCCCCGGAAAGGCAAACAGCAGGCATAAACCGGCAAAGGAAATCACGGTACTGGCTTTAATGGATAATGAGAGCGCCCGCTTGGCTTTGTCAAATCGCCGGGCACCGTAATTGAATCCCACGATCGGCTGCATCCCCTGGGCAATTCCGAACAGCGGCATATTGACAAACATTAACATACGGTGCATGATACCAAACAGCGCAATGGAAAAATCGCCCCCGAATACACGCAGGGTGTTGTTGACAACGATCACCAGAACGCTAGTGGAGAGCTGTCTTAACAGCGAAGGCGAACCAATCGCAGCCACCTCACGCATGATGACCTTTTTCAGTCTCAAATTCCGCAAATGCAGAGTCAGACTGCTTTTCCCGGAAAGAAAGTAGTAAATCAGATAAACCACTGTCACCATCTGGGAAATCACCGTCGCTGCCGCCGCACCCTTGATGCCCCATTTAAAACCAAAAATAAAAATCGGGTCCAGGATAATATTCAGAATCGCCGAAATCAGCATCGTCGTCATCGCCACTTTCGCCCGTCCCTCTGCGCGAATCACATTGTTGCTCGACATGGCAAAAGAAAAAAAGACCGTTCCCAGCAAAATGATCCGGGCATAATCCCGGGCATAGGGCAAAATAGTCTTCGACGCACCAAACAGCGCCAGCAGTTGATCAATAAAAAGATTACCTAAAAAAGATAAGGTCGCACTGAAAATCACGATGGAGAGCAGTACATTGCCGAAGGTGGTATTCGCTTTTTCGAAATCACCCGCCCCCAGTGCCCGGGAAATCACGGACGCTCCGCCGATGCCGATCATCATCGCCACCGCCATCACCACCATCTGAATGGGAAAAACGATGGTGATGCCCGCAATCGCCATCGGACCGACACCGCGCCCCACAAAAATCGTATCCACCACATTGTAGAGTGCCGTGACAAACATCCCGATCATCGCCGGCATGGAGAGGCTCACCAGCAGACGCCCGACCCGATCGTCTGCTAAAACATGATTATTACTGGAATTTTGATTTTTCATGCTTAAACCGGGGCACAAATATAGCAATAATTAGTTGCGTGTGCAACTAATATTCCACAGAATAAGAGAATATTGATAAGGGGGTGAGCCGCTCAATTCCTCTTTCGAACGGGAATCAAATACCAAAAAACGGCAACACCCAGTACACAAATAGCCGCCGCTAAAAAGATGGCAGCCGTATATGACCGGCTCACATCGTACAGCCAGCCACCAAAAGAGGGTCCGAGGATTCCGGCTAAACCGTAGCTGAGAAAGACATAAGGATAAACTGTACCCAGTTTATCAGACCCATAAAGCAGCGTCACCTCTGCAGCAAAAAGAACAAAGTTAGCCCCGAATCCAAACCCCACCAGAAAAGGAATAAATAGAAAGAATAAATCCGATCGGGAAGCGGGTATTATCAGCAGGGTAAATAGAGTCAAAAGAGTCAGTGCCAGGATAATCGAGCGCCGACCACCCAGTCTGTCGGAAATAATACCCCAGACGACCCGTCCGGTCATATTCCCTACTGCCAGAAAGCTGATGGCGATGGTTGCATGGATTTCAGAAATGCCGTAATGCAATCCGATCAGCTTCAGGTTTCCGATTACTAGCAATCCCGCAAAGGTTCCGGCAAACATCGTTAAAAACAGCGCCCCTACGGTCGGGTCCCGCAGCAGACTCTTGTTTGACAGAGAAATTCTATTCAGCCCTGTACCGGTTTTTTCAGGAACCGAAAATAGTAAGGCGCCAAGAAACAACACAATACCGTAGCTGATACCGACGATTCTGAATACCTATAATACCGGTATACCTCTGTTCAGCATATTTCCGGTCAGCCATGCCAATAAAATTGCCCCTCAGCCGAAACCGGCTACCGATATACCAGTTATCAACCCCTTGTATCCGGGGAACCATTTGATGGGTGTTGCGAGGGATGTTACGTACCCAAATGCAATCCCGGCTCCTGACAGAATCCCGATCCCGATCAGCAATAATCCAAAACCGCCGCCCGAAAATGAGGCAACGATGTATCCGGCAGTATAGAGAACCGCACCAATCAGAGCCGTTCTCCGGGGACCTCGTTTCTTTTCAATCAGACCGGCAAAAATCATCACCACCGCAAATACGGCAATTGTGAATCCGAAGACCAATTGAGTCTGAGCTGTCAGTAAACTGTGTTCATTGATCAGCGGAGGAACAAAAATACTCCAGGCATACACGCCCCCGATACACAGCATAGTTAGGAAAGATGCAACTATTTGCAGATACCGTTTCATGGGATCTCTTTCTGGTTTGAAATATTATTCTGATTTATAAATACTTAAAATAACAACGCCGCCGTTTGTGCTGATGGCGCTCGAAAAATTTCCACTGGGTCTGAACCCTCCGGTTATCTTCCAGCTCCGGATTGGACTCCGCATAAAGGATACCCTTTTCGAGGAACTTGTGCCCCAGATGATTCAGGATCAAAGCCGGAACGCCTTTGCCCTGCAACTCCGGCTTGACCCCGATGAGGTAAAAATCCACCACCCGGCACCACCGCAGCGCCCGGTAAAAATGCCACCATCCGAAAGGCAACAGCCTGCCCTTTGACCGCTGCAACGCACCGGTCAGCGACGGCATAGTGATGCCGAAAGCCACCAGATTCCCCTCTTCATCAGCCACCAGCGCCACATAATCGGGCTGGATATAGGCAAAATATTTCGCTACCACATCGTCCACCTGACTCGAACTAAGCGGAACAAAACCATAGAGTACTTTATACGTTTCCTGAAACAGGTCAAAAACTCCCCGCGCATATTTCAATATCTCACTCCGGGATTTCAAATTGATCATCTGCAGACCGTTCTGACGGGCGATACGTTCAGCAAACTGGTCAATCTGCGGCGGAATCTCTTTGGGCGCGATGATTTGATATTCCACCCAGTCCACCTCTTTTTGGAAACCGAGACGCTCCAGATATTCCGGGTAATAGGCATAGTTGTAAATAGTCGCCATCGTTCCCGGTTGACCAAACCCTTCCACCAGCATTCCCGACGGGTCCAAGTCGTTAAAACCCAGCGGACCGTGCAGGCTTTCACAACGCTGCCGGCGCGCCCAATCTGCCACTGTCGCCAGCAGCTCCTGACACACCTCGAAATCTTCGACAAAATCAATCCAGCCGAAGCGCGCCTGGCGCTTTCCCGTGTAGCTGTTCAGCCGGTGATTGATAATGCCAGCAACCCGTCCGACGACCTTACCGTTTTGATACGCCAGCCACAACTCGGCGTCACAGGTCTCATACGCCGGGTTCCTCGCCTGGTCCAGTGTCTCCCGAAGACCTTTCCGTAGCGGTGGCACCCAAAAAGGATTTTTCCGATAGATTTCAAAAGGAAAGGCAATGAATTTTTTCAAGTCTCTCCGGTTCTGGACCGGTCGGGTAATCACAGTCACTGGTTTTTTCCCCTTCAGAAGATATCAAACCGGGAAGCGGATTTACTGCCGCTTTTGCTTATCCTTCGTTTTTACGGACTTCCGTGCATCGGAAGGTGTTTGCCGGGTCTGCTTGCCCTCGGCGGTATTGTCGTAAAAACGGGTCGTCGGATAGGCAAAATCAATACCTTTCTCCCGGGCAAAGCTCTCCAGTATCTCCTCCCAGATGGCATGTTGGGTACTGCGCCGGCTTCGCGGTTCACAGAGATAACGAATGGTCAGCTGCACACCGGATTCCTTGACCGCTGTATAGACGGTGGGAGTGAGATTTTTATAGAAGATCATATATTTTTTACTGGCTTCCCTGATTCTGCGTTCAGCCGATTTACTGAGATGTTCGGCATGTTTTTTGGCAATTTCCAGCATAATATCCTTCGCCTTTTTCCAGTCGCTTTCAAACGTAACCAGAACATTGATCTCGTCCCAGATGTACTGAAAGCCCTTGCTGTAATTGGCGACCGCCTGGGTGAATATTTGCCCATTGGGAATGTAAATCACCCGCCCGGTACTCTGATCTGCATCCACCCAGTTGCCGATTTCCAGTAAAATAAATTGAAATATCCGGATATCAATCACATCCCCGGCTTTTTCACCGATCTGAACCCGGTCGCCTACCGTAAAAGTTCGCCGGAACATGATGAACAGCCAGCCGGCGATGTTGGTCAGCGGGTCTTTCAAAGCAATGGCAATACCGGCGGACAGCAATCCCAGATAAGTTCCCAGCTCCTTGAATCCCTTGAACCAGACGCTTCCGACCATAATCAGACCCAGCAGAACCACTACATAGGTGATGGTTTTCATCCAGACATAGCGTGTCTTGACGTCTTCAGTTTGCCGGTATATAATCCGCCGCAGGATAAATCGGATCAACCACAAGACAAAAATGATGATGAACGTATTGAAAAATTTCACCTGAACCGCACGGCTCATGCCGATTGAATTTTCAATGATTTGACTGATCTGGTCCATCATTCACTCCACTGATTTTTACTGAAATTGTTGCAGCGTTAATCACTCTTTCGATTCATCATAACCATCACTTTCTGGATCAATTCTCCTTCAGAATGTCCGAATCGTAGAGTTTTTCGAAGGTCAGTTTGTGTTTTACCTCTTCGGAAGCCAGTTTTTGAAACAGTTTCTGAAGCGCCGGATCGTCCATCTCTTCCGCCAGCGTCCGGTAAAGATTATAAGAGAGCTCCTCCCGTTTCATTGCCGTAACAAGCAGGTCCTGATACTCACCCGTCGGCTCGTCCTGCGGTGAAATGAGATACTCACCGATATTCAGATCATCCACCGATTGAATAACGATGTCATCTATCTCCTGATTTTTCAAGTTCTCAATGGTCCGGATATGCTCCTGCTCCATCAGTTCAATGGAACGGATCGTCTCCATGAGATCGAAGGATTTCGCCCTTTTGATCAAATCGTTGTAAAATTTAACCGCCTCTTTCTCCCGCTCCATGGCAAATTCCAGGACGGTCTCAAACTGCTTTCTGTCCATTTATTATTCTCCAATTTTTTGCTTGCATACTGGTCTGAATTTAGGGTAATCAGAGCAGGAAAAAAACTGTTTTCAGAGGCACAGCAGAATTAATCGCAGCTTTTACTAACCAAATTACAGAGGTTGAATGAGAGAATCGAGAGGGCGACAAAGACCATTCCCAGAATCGCCGCCGGCTCAGGTTGCTCATCCGGCAATATGCTCCACGCCAGCACCGCTCCGAAAACCGGAATGATGAACTTCCAGAGATTCAGGGAGGAGACCTTCACCTCCGGTTTCTTGAGCAGATAAAACCAGATCGAGAGCGCCGCCGCCGATAATACCGTAAGATAAGCCAGCGCCGCATAATAGTCCGCCGGGTAACGCTGAAAGAGATTCTCTTCGACAATCAACGCAAGCAGCATCAGCAGAAAACCGCCGATGATCAGCTGGAAAGAATTCAGTGCCACCGGCGGAATCGGGGCGTTGTTTTTGGAAATCATCACATTACCGATTGCCGCCACAGTACTGGCTGCCAGTAAAAACAGCACTCCGCCGAATTCCACCAGCCCGGCTGCCTGCCAGGGCTGCCGGCTGATTCCGATAATCGCCACCCCGATGAAACCGATCAGCAAACTTACCAGCTTTGGCAGCGTAATTTTATCATCCTTCATCAGTACGTGGGCTACCAGAGCAAAGATCAGTGGCTGGGAACCAATCACAATTGCCGCCAGGGCGCCGGACACCAACGTCATTCCAAAATAAAACAGCGCATAATTCACAAAAGTCTGGATGAATCCCAGCAGCACAATCCAACGCCAGTGGGTCTTGAAAACCGTCAGGTTGCGCCGCAGCCCAATAAAGGGAACCAGGATCAGACCGCTCAGGAAAAAGCGAACCCCGGCGAATCCGAAAGGCGGCGCGTATTGTAGCCCAATCTTGACCCCCACAAACGCCGTTGACCAGAGCAGACAGGCAAAAACCGCCAAAAGGATATATTTCAGCGGTAATTTAAACATTCCGCTCCACTTTCAATTCCCCGGCTTTCTTCAGCGAATATTCCGCAATGACCGGCCCGATCAGTTCATGAATCACAGTCGCCCCGATAATTATACTTAATAAAATATCAGAAAACTGATCGAAAGTCGGATTCTGCTTAATCAATAACGCCAGCCCGATAACAATGCCACCCTGGGGAATTAAACCACCGGCAGTGTATTTTTTTACGTGCGGGGACGCCTTTGAAATATGCGCTCCAAGGTATGTTCCTGTGAATTTCCCGACAGAGCGAAACAGCACAAAAAACAGCACCAGCCAATAGTAATCCGCCAGTACATCGAACTTTAATTGCATCCCGCTGATTGTAAAAAAGAGGACAAAGACCAGCTGTTCCGTATAACGTTCCAGGATTTTGAATATTTTCTGGTGATTCGGATTGAAATTTACGACCACAACACCCATGATCATCGTCGCCAGTAATTCATCAAAGTTAAAGGTTTTAGCTAACCCGAAACAGACCAGCAGCAATCCCAGTAAAATGACGATGAAAATACCCTCGGATTCACGTTTGATCCAGCTGGTAATTTGATTAAAAATGAACCCGAATAACGTCCCGACACCAATGGCACCGAAAATCTGGATGAACGGAATGGCGATTGATGTATAAAATTCAAATCCCTGGTGCCGGATCAAAACCCCTGCCGCAACAATGACAATACTGTAATTAAAAATTCCCACGACGTCATCAAAGGCAGCCACTCCCATAATTGTGGAGGTCACATCGCCTTTGGCATTGAATTCATGCGCAATCGCCAATGTCGCCGATGGATCGGTCGGTGAAGCCAGCACACCGAACAACAGACTTATCGGGATAAACACCGTCAGCCAGCCCGCATGATCCAGGGGCAATAGCCAGGGTGTTACAATCAAACTGCCGATCGTCACCATCAGAAAAGCAAATTCCGCTTCAAAAATGGTGATCAACGATATTGTTTTGCCAAGATATTTCAATTTTGAAAGAAGCAGCGTTCCACCAACGGAAAAGGTAATAAACGCCAAGGAAATATTGGTAATGACGTTGGTATTTTCGGAAAAACTCTGCGGAATGAAGTGAAACAGATCGGGGTTCAATAGGATTCCGGCAATAATGTATCCTGTCACTTTGGGTAATTTGATCCTGCTCGCGATCTCTCCCATGAGAAATCCGGAAGTCAGAATAATCCCGATGATTAATATTGGCTGCACACACTACCTTAATTGATTAATTTCGTTATACCGGAAACAGCCGATTTCGTGATCGTTCACCATCCCCGCCGCCTGCATGAAGGCATAACAAATGGTCGGTCCCACAAAGCTGAAACCCCGTTTTTTCAGGTCGGCGCTCATAGCTTCGGCTGCCGGCGATGTCGCCGGAATTTCCGCCACTGTTTTCCAGTGATTAACTTTCGGCTGGTGACCGACAAATTGCCAGATGTACTTGTCAAAAGTCCCGAACTCTTTTTGAACTTCGAGAAAGGCTTTGGCGTTTTTGACTGTGGCATTGACTTTGGCTGTATTGCGAATAATCCCGGCATCCTGAAGCAGATTATCAATTTTATCCTGATTGTATTTGGCAATTTTCTCCGGGTCAAAATTGTCCAGCGTCGCCCGGAAATTTTCCCGCTTCCGGAGAATCGTTGCCCAGCTCAGCCCAGCCTGAAAGGCGTCCAGCACCATGAATTCGAATATTTTGCGGTCGTCGTGAACCGGCACGCCCCACTCGTGATCGTGATATTCAATCATCAGCGGATCGGTGTCCGTCCAGGCACAGCGCTTTTTGGTCATCATCTTCTTTCCGAATTTTAATAAAACGCAGATAATATAACATTATTGGTGGCGGAATTCACGTATTAAAAACATCAGGAAAATAAGGGGTCATCCACGGCTACTTTGTCATCTCCGGCTTAAACCGCTTCAGCAGCAGCGACAGGCTGATCACCGTCACCGAACTCAGCGCCATCGCCAGACCGCCCAGTTCCGGTTTAAAGACAATCCCGAACAGCGGGTAGAGGATGCCCGCCGCCACCGGAATCAGCGCCGCATTATAGGCGAATGCCCAGAAGAGGTTCTGCCGAATCCGGCGCAGGACTTTGCGGCTGAGATCAATCGCCGTCACAACCGCAGTCAAATCCGCGTACATCAGCACCACATCACCGCTTTCCACTGCCACATCGGTTCCCCCTCCCATGGCAATCCCGATATCTGCCCTGGTCAGCGCCGGCGCGTCATTAATCCCGTCACCCACAAAAGCCACAATTTTCTCGTTTGCCTGCAATTTTTGCAGCTCCTGCACCTTACCACCGGGCAGGACATTGGCTTGTACAAAATCCAATCCCAGTTCCCGGGCAATGGCATTCCCGGCTTTCCAATTGTCGCCGGTTATCAATCCGACTTCAAAGCCGCGTTTCCGCAGTGCCTGAATCGTGCGCCGGGCAGACTCTTTCAGCCGGTCCGCAATGGCGATAATTCCGCTGATTTGCCCTTCTGTCCCTACAATAACCACCGTATGACCGTCGTTTTCACAGTGCTCCATATCGGCAATGACTTTTTCCGGGATTGTGACATTTTTTTCACTGAACAGTTTGCGACTACCGGCGATCACGGTTTTTCCACCAATCGTACCCGTTATACCCTTGCCACCGTAATTTTGAAATGATTCAACCTCTGCCAGAGCAACCTTTTGATCCCGGGCAGATTGCACAATCGCCTTGCCCAGCGGATGCTGGGATTTTGCCTCCAGACTCGCCGCCAGCCGCAACACCTCATCATCTGCCATCCCATAGGCAATATGCTCCATCACCTGCGGTGTGCCCTCGGTTAGCGTGCCGGTTTTATCGAATACGACCGTATCCAGTTTGCCGGCGATTTCCAGTACCTCACCGCTTTTGATCAACACACCCAGCTCGGCGCCGCGCCCAATCCCCACCGTAACCGCCGTCGGCGTCGCCAGACCCAGCGCACAGGGACAGGCAATCACCAGCACCGCAATCAACGTAGTGAGTGCAAACAACAATCCGTAACCGGCAATGAAAAACCAGAAAAGAAATGCAGCAATCGCAATCGCCAGCACCACCGGAATGAAGAGGCTCACCGCCCGGTCTGCCAGCCGTTGCACCGGCGGCTTCGAGCCCTGCGCCTCTTCAACCGTCCGAATAATCTGCGCCAGCATGGTATCTTTACCCACCTTCTCGGCAATGAACTGAAACGCCCCATCCTGGTTCACCGTGCCGCCCACCACTTTTGCACCCTGCTCCTTAAAGACCGGAACCGGCTCACCGGTGAACATGGATTCATCCACAAAGCTGCTGCCACTTTGGACAGCCCCGTCCACCGGAATTTTGCCACCCGGCTTCACTACAACCAAATCTCCCACAACCACTTCACTGAGTGGAATATCCATTTCGATATTATTCCGGATGACCGTCGCCGACGGCGGTTGCAACTCAATCAGTTTTTGAATGGACTCCGAGGTGCGGCTTTTCGCCCGGGCTTCCAGATAGCGTCCCAGCGTCAGAAAGGTCGCCAGCATCAGCGCGGTTTCATAAAACATGAATTCCCGGGACAGCCCGATTCCAAAGGTCGCCAAAACGCTGGAAATATAGGCTACCCCCATCCCCATGGCATACATGACATCCATGTTCAACGAACGCCGCCGCAGTGCCTGAACCGCCGCCCTGAAAATAGGAAAACCGATATAAAAAAAGACCGGCGAAACCACCGCAAACAGCAGATAATTCCAAAACTGCGGCAGCCGCAGGGGCAGCCACATCAGCAACATGAGCGGAGCAGCCACGGCAAATCCCAGTGAAAAGCGCCGGCGCCGGGTTTTCAGCTCATCAACATGGCTTTTTTTTTGAGCGGAACCGGCGTGATCCTCGTCGCTGCCGAGATAGCGGTAGCCCGTCGCCTCAACCGCTTTCTGAATATCGGTCAATGTCACCTGTGCGGGCTCGTAGACCAGCTGCGCCTTCTCCGTCGCCAGATTGATACTCGCCGCGCGGACGCCCGCCAGCGCATTCAACGCCCCCTCTACGGTCTTCACACACATGGCACAGTGCATTCCGCCGATGTTGATCACCACTTTATTTGTATCTGTCATATCTCTCCTCCAATCCATTAATCTACAATCTTAGAAGCAAATTCGCCTGAATTGTTACCACCAGAAATCAATAACCGGGTTCGCATAACGGACACTCTCCCCGAATCCATCTTGGAAAACTTCCAATAATTCTCTATTTTAATGACCAAATACAGGGTCAAAGGAAACCATGATTGATTATAGCAAAATAAAAACCTACCCGATTAATCAGCGCCGCAACAAGTTCAGCATCAAAGAGATGATTCCGCTGGATTCGGGCATTGACCTGCAGAGTGAAGAGCTCCGCCGGCTGGCACGCCTGATCGCCGACGCCAAAGCCAAAAACGCCAAAGTGATCGTCATGATCGGCGGTGCCGTGGTAAAAGTCGGCTGCTCGGCGCTGTTGATTGACCTGATCCGCCACGGTATTATTGATCATATCGCCATGAACGGCGGCGCCTCGATCCACGACTTCGAAATCGCCATGATCGGCGCCACCTCCGAAGACGTCCCCAACGGACTGATAGACGGCAGATTCGGCATGGCGTCCGAGACGCTGACCTATATGAATGCCGCCCTGAACAGCGGGTACGCCAAAAACAAAGGCTACGGGTTGTCCATCGCCCGCAAAGTCGCCGAGCTGGACTTCCCGCACAAGCGCCTGAATATCCTCTACAATGCCATGATCCAAAACATTCCCGGTACCGTCCATATCGCCATCGGCGGCGATATCATCCATCAGCATCCCGACTGCGACGGCGCGGCTCTGGGGAAAACCTCCTTCATTGACTTCCAACACCTGATCGAAAGCGTCTCCCGCCTCACCGGCGGCGTCCTGCTGAATATCGGCTCGGCGGTCAACCTCCCGGAGGTCTTTCTAAAAGCCCTGACCATGGTGCGGAACCTGGATTACGACGTACGCAATTTCACCACCGCCAATTTCGATTTCCTAAACATGTACCGCTCCCGCACCCGCATCGTGGAGTGGCCGCAGGTGCTCGGCGGTCAGGGTTTCGACATTCGGGAAAACCACGCCAAAACCATTCCGACCCTGCATAAGTATATCCTCGATCTGCTGTAACCCGGCACGCCATGGAAATTCCCTCCCAGATTCTGCTCATCCGCCTCTCCTCCATCGGCGATATTCTGCTGACCTTTCCGGCGATTCAGGCGCTGCAGCACAACCACCCCGAAACCGCCATTGACTTTGTCATCGCCCGGGAATATCAGGACGTGTTGACGCCGGTACGCCATCTGTTGCGGAATATTATTATTTACGATAAAACCAAAACCGGCAGCGAAACCCGCCGCATACGGCGGATTATCAGAGAAAAACGCTATCCCCTGATTGTGGATCTGCACAACAACCTGCGCACCCGGCAACTGACCCTGCTGCAAAAGGGCACCGTCCACCGCTTCCAAAAACATCAGCTCCGACGCTTCTGCTTTGTGAAATGGCGCTGGAATGTTTTTAACTACCCGCCGGTGTGGCGGCGCTATCTCAGCACGATTCCCCTGAATCTGAGTGATGCCGCTTTCCATATCACCGAATACAAGCATAAGCCCGCCGTCATTTCCCGGCTGGAAGCCGACATTCCCACACCGGCGGAAAAGCGCCCTGTGATTCTCATCTATCCCGGCGCCCGGCACTTCACCAAACGCTGGCTCCCGGACTACTATCAAAAACTGATCACCCTGATCCTGGAACACACCGACTATACCATCATTCTCGGCGGCAGTCAGGCGGAAGCGGCGGACAATCAGCGCTTAGCCGCCATCGCTCCCCACCGGATTACCGATACCAGCGGGAAATACACCCTCAGTGAAAACTTTACCCTGGTGTCACTCTGCGATCTGCTCATCAGCAACGACTCCGCGCCCATGCACATAGCCGCCCTGCTGGGTAAACCCCAGATCGCCATCTTCGGCAACACCGTCCGGCAATTCGGCTTCTACCCGGAAAATCCCCATGCCAAAATTATGGAAGACAATTCGGTGATCTGCCGCCCCTGTTCCCATATCGGTTTTGAAAAATGCCCCAAAGGACATTTTAACTGTATGCGGAACATCACACCAGAACAGGTCTTTGAAACGCTCCGCCACCTGCTGGTGGGAATTGTCAATTAACAAATTCCAAATTCCAAACTTTATTTCAACCTTCGGAAGGTCGTAACCGAAGGGCGAAGAACAAAGAGTTAAAGAGTAACGGTTTTCCGGAGCTCCCGATTCCATAAATGATGTATTGTTTTCGATATTATAACCGCAGAGATTATACACGCGATTATGCCGAAAATCCCTTTTATGACCTCTTTTTTCTTGACATTAAAAACTGCTGAAAATATATTCGGTTCAACATTGTTTTCCTTTTCGCAAGGCATTGTAATAATGCCTATTTAGCGGAAAGAGATACTATTATTGACGGCTGTTTGTAAAGCTAAAGCAGTAGACGATAATAGAATGTGTCTTTCAGGATACATAAAAAGAAGATACGAAAAACCCAAACAGAAAGGAGGCAGTTATGCCGAAGGACAATCTTATCTCCATTGACATCCCTGTAGAGGATGTCCAGGCGGTTATGGACGCTATCGGGATCATCTAGGAAAAACTGAAACCCCATCTGGTCGCCCTGACCAGTGAGGAGCGCAAATCACTGCTCAAAATGGGCGATCGGACCATCCCTTTTGTCGCTAAAGTCATTGAGTACGCCGATGCAGAGCCGGAATTTGTACCCGGTTATATGGACGTCCCGGAATTGAAGAAGGATTTTCAAGCCACCGAAACGATTAACCAGATGTACCGCCCGCTGGTTCAGATCGTATCCAATCTGAATGACACCCTGATGCTTTGCGGTGGTGAAGCCTACAAAGCCGCACTCCAGTTTTACAACTATGTCAAAGGCGCCGCCAAAAACAACGTCCCCGATGCCAAGGTCATTTACGACGATCTAAAAAAACGCTTCGGCAGACAGTCCGGTACCACGGCTGCCAAACCGACAAGCTAAGCGTCGAAGTGATCAATCAGGCTCCGGGAATTTTTTAGGGGTTCCAAAGAGTCTTACAAGACCTTCGGAAGGTCAAATTTGACCTTCCGAAGGTCACATAGGGGCTTCAAAACGTCTTGCATGACCTTCCGATGCTCAAAAAAGACCATCCAATGGTCAAATAAGAACTATAGAACGTCAAACAAGATCAAAAAAGGGTCAAAATTGATATTTAGAAGACGGGGTGTTATCTTATTCTTAGTTGAAATTGTCATGAAAAAGGGTGAGGTTCCTTTATGAAAATTGATACAATAATGAATAAAAGGAAGGAACCTCGCGATGAAATTAAACAAAGACGAATTAAAAGGCAAGACATTGAGTTGGGCATTGGAACAAGGCATTGACACGAAACTCGCTTTATTACAGCATTACCAGCATTTAGGCTGTTTATTAGCGGAAGAGATCATGTCGGAGGAAGTGCGAATGTTAGCTGGTAGTCCTTATAGCCGCACAAAGCCTCATCAGGGGCGCTATAGTCGTTGGGGCTATAATCCCGGCTCCATTAAGTTGGATTAAGAAAGAGTTCCCATCGAAGTCCAAAGGCTCTACGATCATGCGACTGGTGGCACGAGAGGTTTAGAAAGCTACCGTCGTCTTCATACAATGGAGACGCCGGATACGGCTGTTCTGGACGGGATAATTAAAGGCTTAAGCATGTCAGATTATCAGGGCGTAATTGGACGGCTGGCGGAGAGTTTTGGTTTAAGCCGGTCCAGTGTCAGTTTGCGCTTCATAGAAGAAAGCAGCGAAAAATTAAAGACTTTTGAAGAGCGTCGTCTGAATGGTCGTCGTTTTGTGGCTCTGTTTATTGATGGTAAATATTTAGCCAAAGAACAGATCATCATTGTATTGGGCATCACTCTGGGCGGTGAAAAGATACCATTGGGTTTTCTGCAGACTCATGCAGAGAACTCAGTTCCTATCAAGGATTTGCTGAATAAAATGATCGAACGTGGCTTGGATTATGAAGCGGGGCTATTATGTATCATCGACGGTTCCAAGGGCATTCACAAAGCCGTAACCGAGACTTTTGGTTCCAAGGTGGTTATCCAACGCTGCCAATGGCATAAGCGGGAGAATGTACTCAGTTACCTGAATGAACAGGATCGGGGAATCTTTTACCGACGAATCAACCGAGCTTACCAGACCGACACATACGAAGATGCCCTGGAGCAGATTAAACAGATTATTCATGATCTTGAGCATATTAATCTAAGCGCTGCCCGTTCACTATCTGAAGGTCTGGAGGAGACGCTTACGCTCCATCGCCTGGGCTTGAAAGAACTTTTCGGTAAGAGTTTTTCAACCACCAACATTATCGAGAATTTGAACTCACAATTAAGTCGTTACCTGAGAAATGTCAAGCGCTGGCAGAGTTCTGATCAACGCTATCGTTGGATCGCCTGTGCCTTGCTTGAAATTGAAGTGCGAATGCGTAAGGTCATAAACTATAAACAGCTGGATTTTATGGCAAAAATAATCCAAGCTGAGAGTGAGAAACAAAAGAATTTATAAATGAAAACCTCATCCAATTTCAAACATGAATTTCAACTAACTTTTGGATATGTCCAATTGACGGGGTGATTTTTATAAAATTTGAGCCTTTTCAAGGTCATTTAAGAAAACATTATTCTCTATATCGGAATTTGAGTAGGAAAATTTATAAAAGTACTAATCCTGGTGGTGCAGTATATTTTATGCAAAGAGAAAAAAATGCAAAAGAAGTTATTATTGCTCTTGAAGAAGCAAATTGGACTTTTCAAAATATGATTATTTGGAAAAAAAATCTTCTGCGGTTCCTGGTACTAATAAATATGGCAAACATTATCAAATCATTGTTTTTGCAACAAAGGGTAAGCGTCCAAAAGTTTTCAACAAATTGAGAATTGATCCTCCATTATTAGTCACCGAAAAATATAAACGAGAAAATGGAATGTATGTAACAGATGTGTGGGATGATATTCGAGAATTAACATCAGGATACTTTGCCGGGGAGGAGCCGTTACGACTTCCAGACGGTGAAAGGTTACATAAACAACAATCACCGATTCAACTTTTATTGCGTATTATTTTATCATCTTCAAAACCCGGTGATTTTATTTTTGATCCTTTCGCTGGTACTGGCACAACAAATATTGTTTCAAGACAACTGAGACGAAATTCAATAAGTGTCGAGAAAGACGAGCTATATTACAATTATTGTATGCAACGATTAATGGAATTTCGTGATGTTGATAGAATTGATCGTTTTAAAATGGATTATAAATACACAAAGGAGCTTGACAAAATCTGGGGATCGCCAGTGAATATCAAAGGATTCAATTTACCCAAATATACTCTATTTGAGAAAAATATTTATTACAGAAAAAAGCATACCAAATAAAAAAAGTACTACAAGTCTCAAATAGCATAATTATTGAAAACTGGATATTCTTATTTATAGTCTCATCTCCCTTTCACAAAAGCCCTCTTCAGTTCCTCTATGGACACCCCATACACCTTCTTTAGCATCCGGATTCTGGCAATCAGATAGTCAATCCGGACGGCAGATTCATTGAGAAAAAAGCGGAAAAGTTCACGCTTCCCGGCGAACTGTTCAGCCACTGGCAGGAACAGGACATTGCGGTAGGCGATGGAGGCGATTGCCACCAGGTAATTTGCTACATAATCGTGAAAATCCCTGTCTTTGACTGTGGTAACCTCGCTGACAATTGCCTGGAGCTGCTCTCCGAATCCCAAAACCCGCTCCTTTTCTGCAGAGAGTTCCTTTATATTGAATTTCTGTAAATTTTCCCACTCCTGCGCCAGGACATTATTAATCACGCCGCCGATCGCCGCCACCACTTGCAGCTGGGTAGTGCCCTCATAGATATTGGTGATCCGGGCGTCTCGAGCAAGGCGCTCTACCGGAAAATCCTTCATATAGCCGCAGCCGCCGTGAATCTGAACCGCATCGTAGGCAGCCCGGTTCGCCATTTCCGTAGCTGTAAATTTGGTTAACGGCGTTAAAAAACCCGCCATGGCATTGGCGTATTTAAGTTCACTGCGAACATCCTCGCCTCGTTGCGAACGGCGTTCGTACATATCTTCCAGGTCCACAAACCAGGCGGTCTGATACACCAACATACGGGTGGTTTCGATCTCGGCCTGCATCTTTTTCAGCATCTGGTAAACAGCCGGAAAGTGCACAACTGTATGCCCGAACTGCTCTCGCTCGTTGGCGTATTTCATCGCTTCGTCAAAAGCCGCCTGCGCGATGCCCAGCGCCTGCGCCGCTACCGCCAGCCGTGCGCCGTTCATCAGGCTCATAACATACTTGATCAGACCGAATTTACGCCGTCCCACCAGCTCGGCTTTTGCCATATTAAATTGCAGTTCACAGGTCGGTGATCCGTGAATGCCGTGTTTGTTTTCGATGCGCCGGACGATCAGATTTTTGTCGCGGTAACGTTCATAGAGAAACAGGCTCAGCCCGCGCCCCCCTTTGGAGCCCTCTTCGGAGCGCGCCAATACCAGCGACACCTCACCGCAGCCGTTGGTGATGAAACGCTTGACTCCGTCAAGATACCATTGCCCGTCTTTCTCAATTGCCCGCAGTGATACCGCCTGCAGATCGCTGCCGGCATCGGGTTCGGTTAGCGCCATAGAGCCGCTGACCTCGCCCGTACAGAATTTCGGCAGTACCCTCGTTTTCTGGGTCTCGTCACCGAATTTATTAATCGTCATCGCAATATCTTGCAGCCCGAAGAGGTTCATCAGGCTGGCATCCGCCTGGGAGACCATCTCCACAATAATCGTATTCACCGTCACAGGCAGATTCAGACCGCCGTACCGGCGCGGTAGCGTTCCGCCCAGGTAGCCTGCCTCAGAAAGCACCTTCATATTTTCCTGAGTCTCCGGCGCCCAGCTGACCAGACCATCCCGGTAAGTCGGTCCCTGCTCGTCCACGGCGGCGGCACGGGGCGCGATGAAATTGGCACAGATATCGCCGGCATTTTTCAGCACCATATCGTACCAGGTACAGGCTTCCGCATACGAATGCAGCGCTTCGGCATTCCGATCCTGAAAATCATTTTCCAAATCGCGCACAATTTCTTGCAAGTCTTTATTTTCGAGATAAAATTTTCGATCAGCAGTGTAATAATTCTCCATCACACCTCCTCCTTCAAATAGCGCAGCATCACCGGAATAATCTCATTGAGGTCGCCTATAATACCCATGTGGGCAATATTGAAAATCGGTGCTTCGGGGTCTTTATTAATCGCCAGAATCTTCTGAGATTCCTCCATGCCGGCGCGATGCTGAATCTGCCCGGAAATACCGCAGGCGATATAAAGTTTCGGGCGCACCACCGAGCCGGTCTGTCCCACCTGATGATCCTTTTCGATAAATCCGAAGTCCACCGCCGCGCGACTGGCGCCCACTTCACCACCCAGCGCCCGCGCCAGTTCCCGGATCAGGCGAAAGTTCTCCCGGTTGCCGACACCGGCACCGCCGGAAACGACGATATTCGCCGCTGCCAAATCCACTTTTTTAACTTTCGGAATAATCTCCATAAATTCGCTTTTCAGCCAGATGTCATTAAAATCAATGGCAAACTCCTCCATCCGGACCGGATTCTGCAAGTGCTCTTCAGGCAGCAGCATAACCCCCTCGCGAACCGTCGCCATCATCGGTCGGTGATCGGGCGTTACAATGGTCGCCAGAATATTGCCGCCAAACGCCGGGCGCATCTGATAGAGAATTTTACCCCTGTCCTTATATTCGTCAGTATACAATTGCGTGCAGTCCGCCGTCAGACCGGTTTTCAGTGATGAAGCGATCAGAGGCGCCACATCCCGTCCGGTGTGCGTCGCGCCGAAAAGCACAATCTCCGGCTTTTCCGCCCGGATCATCGCTTCCAGTACCTGTTTGTACGCCAGCGAGTGCAGCTGCGCCAGACGCTGATCGGTGTGATACAGCAGCCGGTCCATTCCGAATTGAAACAGGCGATCGCTGTCCTCAGGCAGTGCCTCTCCGCAAAAAACTCCCACTACTTCGCTACCCTGTGGATGGGACAGAGTGTAGGCTTTATATGTCAGTTCCAGACTGACGTTACGGAGTCGCTTCGTCACCGGGTTTTTCTCAATAAATACTACCGATTTCATCAGCCCACCTCCACATAATCTTTCATGATGTCCCGAACCAGCTGGCGAATGTCAGTCACATCGGTGCCGTACATTTTCAGCTCGCCGCCTTTCAGCATAATGCTTTTAATCTTGTGCACCCGGGTAGGACTGCCTTTCAAGCCACAGCGCTCCTCTGCTAATGCCAGATCATCCATGTTGATAACCGGTATGATTCCGGTATTGTCATTCATATCCAAACGGAAAAAGCGCAGCATGCGGCGGCAGTTGGGGAACCGCGGTGTATTGGCTTCCGCACAGACAGTCAAAAGAACCGGATAGGCGGCTTTAATTACTTCCGTCTGAACCTCGCCATCCCGCTCCACAATCAGATAGTTATCATTGACCTCTCTTAATGCCGACACATAGGTGACTTGATTGAACCCGATTTTATCCGCTACCTGCGGACCCACCTGAGCGGTGTCACCGTCAATTGCCTGGCGACCCGCCAGCACCAGATCAACGGCGCCGATTTTTTTTATTGCCGCTGCCAGCACATAGGAAGTCGCCAGTGTGTCGGCTGCCGCAAACCGGCGGTCTGTAATCAAACCGACATAGTCGGCACCCATATAGAGGGCGTGTTTCAGAATCTCAACCGCCTTGGGCGGTCCCATTGTAATGACGTGCACCTCGGCACCGATCCGGTCTTTGACCGTCAGCGCCATTTCCAGAGCGTTCAAATCCTCGGGATTAAAAATCGCCGGCAGGGCGGCGCGATTGACCGTGCCGTCCGCTTTCATGGCGTCGCCGCTTATGTTGGCGGTATCGGGCACCTGCTTCGCCAGAACTACGATTCTTTTCATCAAACCTCCAAACCAAAAATGTCAAGCAGTTAGTTTAACACAGAAAACCTTTTTTTCAATATTTTTCTGGTAATTTAAAACCGTCATCGGCGGCTGACCACAAAGAATTGCCCCTTGGACTTTCGCACCGCCTGGGTTAATTTTGATCGAAAGAAAACAATTGAGTATATATGATCCGTAAAATTAATCCCGAAAACTGGTCCCGGCGACGCCAATTTGAATTTTTCAGGCATTACGAATATCCCCATTTCAATATCAGCACCAATATCGAGATCACCGGGGCATACCATTACACCAAAAAGTCCAACCGCTCATTGTTCAAGACAATTCTTTATGTTAGCCTGAAAATCATCAATGATATTCCGGAATTTCGTCTGCGCATCCGCAACGATCAGGTCATCGAACATTCGGTAGTTCACCCCTCCTTTACGGTCAGCATCGCCGATAACCAGTTCAGCTTCTGTAATGCCGATTTCAAGGAAGATATTGATCAATTTTTTCAAAATGTAGCGGCTGCCATGCGAAAGGTCAAAGAGAACCCCTTTATCCGGAGCGATTCCAGCGAGGACAACCGCATCTATATCACCTGTCTTCCCTGGATATCCTTTACCGGATTGATGCACCCGATCAAACTCAATTCAGCGGATTCGGTTCCCCGGCTCGCCTGGGGTAAATACATAATCAGCCAAAAATCCGTTCTCCTGCCCTATTCAATCCAGGCACATCATGCGCTCGTAGACGGATATCACGCCGGACTGTTTATCAATAAATTTCAGGAACTTATCAATCAACCCGACGCTTTTTTCAGGGTTTAAACTGCCAATTGTTTGGACCGTGCACAAGAAAGGAGAACAGGCAGAGCACCCGAGGGGGTTGGCGCCCTGCCTGGTGAGTCATGCTATGAAAACTGTTCAATCAATAAAAATAGCCACTCAATTTTTTTGATAACCGCATTTCTTTTCCGTTACATATCTGACAACCAAATCATCCGATGGCAGCTCAAACCCAGGTAAAACCCGCTCTTAAAACAGTCTATATTGTCGCAATCCGGGATTTTTTGTAGATTAGCGCCCCTGCAAAATTGAAAACTTGAGAAAGAGGTCAATGAAGCAATTAAAAACTGTTACCGTTATGCTGTTTCTGTCATATATTTCCCTCTCGGCGGTCGCTCCTGATCAGGGTCCGGTGAGAACGATTAGCGCCGTCCGCATTGCCGCACCGCCCAAAATTGATGGCGTTCTGGAAGAATCCATCTGGCAAACTCTGCCGGTTCTGGATAATTTCTGGGGCTACTATCCACACAATGACCGACCCGGCTCGCGTCCTGTCAAAGCCCATGTCGGCTATGATGACAATGCTCTCTATATCGGCGCGCTACTCTATGACAATCCTGACAGTATCACCCAGTCGCTGGGTAAACGCGACAGCGGCGATGGTGTCAATACTGACCTCTTCGCCATCTATCTCAGCCCCTACAACGACCGGCTGAACGGCTACCTGTTCATGGTTGCTGTCTCAGGCGCTCAAACCGATATCCTGATTTCATCAAGTGGGGATGACGACAGCTGGAATGCCGTCTGGGACAGTGAAACTCAAATAAATGCGGAGGGCTGGTCGGTTGAAATACGGATTCCCTATTCGGCGATTCGCTTTTCCGACAAGCCGGTCCAGAACTGGGGCTTTAATATCCTGCGCCACATCAAGCGCTGTAACGAATGGTCTTCCTGGAGTTTTATTGATCGTGAAAGTGGCGAATGGTACCACCATATGGGCGAATTGCAGGGACTGGAAAATCTGCAACCGCCACTACGGCTTTCTTTTGTACCCTATCTCTCCGGCTATCTCGAAAATAATACCGAAAATCAATGGGGCTATTCCTATAACGGCGGTCTCGATATGAAATACGGCATTAGTGAAAGCTACACACTGGACCTGACCCTGATTCCCGATTTCGGGCATGTCCAGTCCGACGACCGGGAGCTGAATCTGACACCCTACGAAATCCAATATGATGAAAAACGCCAGTTTTTTATCGAGGGCACCGAACTGTTTCAAAAAGCCGGTATCTTCTATTCTCGCCGGATAGGCAACAAACCGGTTTTCTATGACAATGCTGAAAATAATCTGTCTGCCAATGAAAAAGTCATCCGGAATCCCGCCGAAACTCAACTGATCAATGCGACGAAGGTTTCCGGGCGGAATCAGTATGGATTGGGTATCGGCGCATTTAATGCCATGACCGCTAAAACCAGCGCTACAATTAAAGATACGCTCACCGGCGCCAAACGAAAATATGTCACCCAGCCCTTTACCAATTACAACATCCTTGTCCTGGATCAAACCTTCCGCAAATATTCCTACGCCAGTCTGATCAACACCAACGTTCGACGCGCAAAATATACCGCCAATGTCACCGGTACGGAATTCCGCCTGGCGGACAAAGACAATCGCTATAATCTCTGGAGTCAGATTGCCGTCAGTCAGAAATTCGACGCCGATACCACTTATGACAAAGGCTTTAAAAATGATATCTATTTCGGAAAAGTGTCCGGCAAATTTCAATACAATTACCAGTTGTCAGTAATGAGCGACAAATACGACCCAAATGACCTCGGCTACATTCAACAGAACAACAGCTTCAAACACTTGGCATCCGTCGAATACAATATCTACAAACCCTTCGGAAAATTTCTGGAAATGTACCATCAACTCTCTGTTTCCCACAACTCCCTGTATGCACCACGGCATTTTTGTGGCTACACCCTGGATTACAGTTTTAAGACCAATTTCACTAATCACTGGTACGCCCAAATGCATGCCCAGTGGCAACCGGTGGAGTACCGGGATTACTTTGAGCCCCGCGTCGCCGGTCGCTTCCTTCGCACACCGCCGCTCTATCACAACTGCGGCGGCATTCAGACCGACACGAAAAAACCCTTTGCAGTCGCCCTTTTCGGCGGCTTTAACAAGTACTACAACGATCCCTTCGACCGGTTTTCTTACTGGCTCTCTCTGGAACCGCAGTTTCAGTTCAACACAAAATTCAATCTCGATTTTGAATTGTACTACAATAACCGATATAACGAAATCGGTTATGTGGCTCATGAAGACGACGAGAGTCGGATCTATTTCGGTCGCCGCCAGGTCGAGACCTTTGAAACCGTCGTTGATCTCGAATACCTCTTCACCAGTAAAATGGCACTGGATTTCCGCCTGCGCCACTACTGGTCCAAAGCCGATTATGCCGATTACTACATACTCCTGACAAACGGGTATGTGGAAGCGCTGGACGATTATACCGAAAACCATGATATCAATTACAATGCCTTCAACATTGATCTGGTCTTCACCTGGAACTTCGCACCCGGCAGCGAACTGCTGCTGATCTATAAAAACGGTATCAATACCGAGAATGACCGGGCACATAATTCTTTTTCCCAAAACCTACATGATACCATCGCCTCACCACAGGTTAACAGTCTGTCAGTGAAGATTCTATACTATTTAGATTATCTCACCCTGAAAAAACGCGGTTAGTCCCGCTGATAAATTCCGTTTCTGCAAAAATGAAACTTTTCCGGCACTCCCTGCGTCCTAATAACAGTAAGTGTTACTGTGGATTGAAAAATCCGATTTCCCTCCCAGTCCTTACAAACCCACACAAAGGAAAATCAGCTCTCCCCCGGGGGCTGATTTTCTATGAACGTAACCGCCTGCTCAGAAAACCGATTCATATTTATTTTAAAAATGCCGCTCTGCCCGGATAGTGCATCTTCTTCCGCGCCACCTCCTCCGGAAAGACAAAGTAGTCCACCAACGCTTCGGTACAGAGAACTCCTTCGCAATCAAACAGACCGGATCGCATAGTCATAATCCGCTTTTTTCGTTCGATAATTTTCGCCGTCAATGCAATGCTGCCCTTGTCAATCAGGACCGGTTTGAGATATTTCACTTCAATCCGGGATGTAACTCCGCCGGTTCCGCCAATTACATAGACCGCCCAGCTGGCAACCTCGTCCAGCAGCGTCGCCTGAATACCGCCATGCAGAACATTGGGATAGCCCTGGTACTGATCCTCGGGTTTCCATTTGGCTTTAATAACTTCACCATCCAGAAAAAAATCGAGATGCAGACCGATCGGATTATGCGGCGCACACACAAAACAGTTATAGCCCTCCAGGGCGATAAAGGGATTATTTAATTTTTTCATAAATAATAATTCTCCGGGCTTTTGTTAAACATCATTTTTTTGTAATTTTAATAAAATTCGTGACAACTATCCACTTTCTGTTGAATCTGAGTCTCATATATTCAAGTTTTAGAATTTGAAGTAGAAATGCAGGAAAATTCAGACTATATCGCCTTGATGAATCGGGGTATCCGCCAACTTGTCACTGACGCTCTGAAAATCAGTCTGTGCAGACCGTCCCTGGCTCTTTTTATCCTGAAAAGTATTCACTGGCAACGCCAGGCTGAAAAGCGCCGCCTGGAATGGGAACAGAAAGATATCCTTGTCCCGCCCTTCATGATCATCAGCGTCACTAACCGCTGTAATCTCAAGTGTAAGGGCTGCTATGCACTAGCCCAGCAACGCCAGAACAAGACCGAAATGAGCAGCGCGAAACTAAAAGAAATCATCGGCGAAGCTCATGAACTCGGTGTGTCCATTATCCTGCTGGCTGGCGGCGAACCGCTGTTTCGGTCTGATCTGTTTGACATAACCGCCCGGTTTCCGGACATCATATTTCCGGTCTTTACCAACGGCATGATGCTCAATCCGGTAACGATTGCCAAATTTAAAAGACAGAAGAATTTGCTGCCGGTCATCAGTATGGAAGGCATGCGGGGAGAAACCAACGAACGGCGCGGCGAAGGCGTCTACGGTCACCTGGTTCGTATTATTGAACGGATAAAAAAAACCAGTATCTTCTTTGGCATTTCATTTACAATGACCCGTCAAACATTTGATACACTGACCAACGAAGATTTTATCAAATCACTGGTAAAACTCGGTTCAAAACTATTCTTCTTCATCGACTACATTCCGGTTCAGGAAGGTACGGAAGAAATGGAACTGACTCTGGAGCAAACCCGTAGTGTTAATCGCCTGATGGAAAATTTGAGAACAAAAATCCCGGCACTGTTTGTCGCTTTCCCGGGTGATGAAGAACAGTTTGGGGGTTGCCTGTCTTCCGGTCGGGGTTTTGTGCACGTGGCTCCCGATGGTAGCCTGGAACCTTGCCCCTTTGCGCTTTATTCCGATTCAAGTCTGAAAGATTTGTCGTTGAAGGACGCACTGAAATCAAAATTTCTTGTAACTAGTCGTGAAAATCGGGACAAACTGGACGAATCCAATGGCGGTTGCGCGCTCTGGGTGCAGCGGGAGTGGGTTAAGTCCCTGTTGACAGAATAATCTTCAAAATTATCCTCAGAACAACGAACCATTTTCTATTATTAAATTTTACTCTGTTTTTTAAATATTCTCGTTAACTTTAACCATAATTGGAGATATGAAATGGTAAAATGGCTGATTAACGTAATGATTATTGTATCGTACATTATGAATAGTTGCAACAATCCTGCAAATTTCGATCAGAAAGCCAGGCGCATTCATCATGAATTGTTGACTCTCGATTCCCATACCGACACTCCCATTGATATGGTGCGCTGGAATGCCGACATCGGGCAGAATCTCGCCGACAGCGCCTGGGGCGGAAAGGTTGACCTGCCACGGATGCAAAAGGGTGGTCTCGATGCAATTTTCTTTACCGCCTGGATCGGTCAGGGACCGCGGACACCGGAAGGCTACCGTCAAGCCAGAGAGAAGGTCAATCGCACAATTCAAGCCATTCACGATGCTGTCGCAAAGAACAGTGACCGGGCAGAGCTGGCGCTCACTGCCGCCGACGCCGGGCGAATCGCCAAAGCCGGCAAACACGCCGTCTATATCGGCATCGAAAACGGCTACGCCATTGGACTGGACCTGAGCGAAATCGAACGATACTACAATCTCGGCGCCCGCTATATAACGCTCTGCCATACAAAAAACAACGATATCTGCGATTCATCCAACGATACTACCGAACATCACGGTCTCAGCGAATTCGGGAAAAAGATCGTCACAGAGATGAATCGCCTGGGCATGCTGGTTGACCTGTCACACGTCTCCGATGAGAGCTTCTACGATGTCCTGGAAATCACCACTGCTCCCGTAATTGTGTCTCACTCCTGCGCCCGGGCGATCTGTGACAACCCCCGCAACCTCAGCGACGATATGTTGCTGGCGCTGGCGGAAAACGGCGGCGTTATTCAGTTGGCTGTCTATACCGAGTACGTCAAAACCCCCGAACCCAACCCCGAACGGGAAGCCGCCCTGCAAACGCTGGATGCTAAATACCCGAATTACGAGCAGATGATCGAAGAAGAAAAGAGGGTAGTCCGGCAGGAATATTACACCATTCGAAAAAAGTACCCCCTGAAATTGGCAACCGTCAGCGATCTGGTGGATCATGTTGACCACATCGTCAATCTCATCGGGATTGATTATGTCGGTATCGGCACCGATTTCGACGGCGGCGGTGAACTGGCAGACCTGCAGGACGTCAGCCAGATGCCAAACATCACCAAAGAGCTATTGCGCCGCGGCTATTCGAAAAAGGATATTCAGAAAATCTGGAGTGGTAATTTTCTGCGGGTCTTCCGGGCAGTGGAGCAAAGCCGCCCGAAAACTATCGGTTAAGGCTGTCCGGCAAGATTTTAACTTAAAAAACCAATCATTTTACGTACTTGGCGCCACCTTTGTGTCTTGGCGGTTAAAAATACGCTACGCCCCGGGCGACACACCCGGAACAGGAAATGAATGAACCACCCCAACACAAGTATCGGAGAATTCTTATGATTTAAACAGATTAACTCTTCGAGAACAATCGCAAAATTTTAAACAATCACCGGTGCCGCTTTTCCAGTACCGTCATAATTTCCGCCAGCGAAATCCCCTTTTCAGCCAGGAGTACCAACAGGTGGTACATCAGATCGGCGATCTCCTCCTTTACCCGAAGATTATCACCGTCAAGGGCGTCAATAACCACCTCTGTCGCTTCCTCACCTACTTTCTGGGCAATTCGGCGAATGCCGGCATCCAGAAGTTTGTTCGTATATGAGCCGGGCTGCGGATTTGCCTTGCGATCAGCGATAACCGCCTCCAGCCGGTAGAGAAAATCCCGGACATCACGGTTCTGTTCTTTAAAACAGGTCTCGGTGCCGGTGTGGCAGACCAGACCGGTGGGCTGCGCTTTCACCAGCAAGGTATCACCGTCGCAGTCCAACAAAATCTCCTTCAACAGTAGGAAATTGCCGGAAGTCTCCCCCTTGGTCCAGAGCCGCTGCCGCGAGCGGCTGAAAAAGGTTACTTTCCCGGTTTCCAATGTCTTATCATAGGCTTCTTTATTCATATAGCCCAGCATCAGAACCTTTTTTGTCTCATTATCCTGCACAATCGCCGGGACGAGCCCTTTGTCAAATGCGATGTTCATAAGCGCACCTCGATTCTATTTGTTCGCAGATGCCGCTTCAACTCCGGGATCGGGATTTCTCCGAAGTGAAACACACTCGCCGCCAGTGCCGCATCGGCTTTGCCAACTTTAAATACCTCAACGAAATGCTCTTTGCTGCCGGCACCCCCCGAAGCAATCACCGGAATCGGCAGACTCTCTGCCAGCTCCCGGGTAATTTCCAGCGCAAAGCCATTCTTCGTACCGTCATGGTCCATGGATGTCAGTAAAATTTCACCGGCACCGCGGTTTACCACTTCCCGCGCCCACTCCTGGGTACGGCGCTCAGTGGGTGTACGTCCACCGTGGATGTAGACCAGATCACCCTCCGGTGTCCGTTTTGTGTCAATCGCCACCACCACACATTGACTACCGAAACGCCGGGCTAAAGTCTCCACCAGTTCCGGGCAATTCACCGCCGCGGTATTGACGGAAATTTTATCGGCACCAGCCGCCAGCAGGCAGGCGACATCCTCCTCGTTGCGAATACCGCCCCCCACCGTAAAGGGGATGTTCAGGGTTTGCGCCACCCGTTCCACCAGTTCAACAAAGGTGCCGCGTCTTTCCACCGATGCGGTAATATCCAGATAGACCAGCTCATCGGCGCCCTGTCCGGCGTAGGCAGCGCCCAGCTCCACCGGATCACCGGCTGCGCGAATATTGACAAAATTGATCCCTTTCACCGTCTGTCCGTCACGGACATCCAGACAGGGAATAATTCGCTTCGCTAACATAAAAATTCCTTTAATTGCGCCAATTGAATCCGCCCCTCGTAGATCGCTTTACCGACTATGACTCCCTCGATACCGTCTTCATTCAGCTGGGTAATATCCGCAATATTGCTGACGCCGCCGCTGGCAATCAGCTGCAAACCGGGAAAGGCGCTTTTTATTTCACCATACAATTCAAAAGCGGGACTTGCCAGCATCCCGTCCCTTTCAACATCGGTGCAAATAGTCTGGGTAATTCCCATCCCGAGGTATTCCTCCAAAAACCGGAATAGGTCGCGGTCCGATTCTTCCTGCCAGCCATGCACAGCGATTCTGCGCTGTTTTACATCGGCACCCAGGATAATCTTCCGTGCACCGTAACGGCAGAGCCAATCCTTCACCTTGTCCGGTTCCTTAACGGCGATACTGCCGGCGGTAATCATCGCCGCACCGGATTCAAAGGCGATGCGCAGGTCGTCTTCCGTCTGAACTCCGCCACCGAAATCAACAACCAACGCAGTCTTTGTGGCGATCGCTTCGAGAATTTTCCTGTTAACAATCCGGCGCGCCCGGGCGCCGTCCAAATCAACGAGATGCAAACGCCGGATTCCATAATCCTCAAAGCGTTTGGCAACCTCCAGCGGATTCCGCTCGTAGACTTTTTGTGTATCAAATTCACCTCTGCTCAAACGGACGCATTTTCCATCAATAATGTCAATTGCCGGGATAATCGTAATCATAGTGCTAAAAAATTCCTCAATATCTGTTCGCCCACCGCCCCGCTTTTTTCCGGATGAAACTGAACTGCGTAAAAATTATCCCGCTGCATCGCCGCACTGAAGGGCAATATATAGTCCGTCGTCGCAACCGTCAGGGGATTGAGCTCGGCATAATAACTATGCACGAAGTAGACAAAGGCAGCGGATTGGACATTCCTAAAAAGGTCACCTTTGAGGTTGTGAATTTTATTCCAGCCCATGTGCGGCACCTTGTCATTCGCCGGAAAGCGCCGCACCGCGGTGTTGAAGATTCCCAGGCAGCGGCTTGCATTCTCTTCGGATGCCCGGCACATCAGCTGCAAGCCGAGACAAATCCCCAGAACCGGCTGAATCAATTGGGGTAACAGGTCGGCAATTCCCCTGTCCCGGATATAGCGCATCACCGATGATGCTTCACCCACACCGGGAAAGATGACTTTGTCGGCGGATTTCAGCACCTGAATCTCATCGGTCACAACCGGTTCAACTCCCAGGCGCCGCAGCGCCAGACGCACCGAGTGAATATTACCGGCGTTGTATTTTATCACCGCAATATTCATAAAACGCCCTTTGTGCTTGGAATGCCGCTGTTGCGGTCATCCCGGCGGATCGCCATGCGGATCGCCTGACCGACCGCTTTGAAGATCGCCTCGATCTTATGATGCTCATTCTCGCCCTCAGCTCTGATATTCAGGGCGCATTGTGCGGTATCGGCAAAAGATTTGAAAAAGTGATAAAACAGCTCTGTGGGCATTTTGCCGATATATTCCCGCTGGAATTTAGCATTCCAAACCAGCTGGCTGCGCCCGGAAAAATCAATCGCCACCTGTGCCAGAGACTCATCCATGGGCAGCAGGAAGCCATATCGTTCAATCCCAGTTTTATCGCCCAGTGCTTTATTGAATGCCTCACCGCAGACCAGGGCGACATCCTCAACCGTATGGTGTTCGTCCACCTTCAGGTCGCCTTTCGCCTGCAGCTGCAGGTTACAGCCGGCATGTTTCGCCAGCAGGGTCAACATGTGATCCAGAAATCCGATGCCTGTATCAATCTCAGTTTGTCCGTCACCGTCGAGTAGCAACCTCAATTTAACAGCGGTTTCGGAAGTCTTGCGGTCAACTTTGACGACCCGGGCAGGAAATGCCAGATAGCGGTAGATTTCCTCCCAGTCACCGGCAATGAAGTCCGCTTTTACATCCTTCTTCTTCCCGAGATAGATGGATTTGGCACCCAGGTTTTCCGCCAGCTGAATGTCCGTTTCCCGGTCACCGATGACATAGGAGTTCGCCAGATCGTAATTGCCCACCATGTACTTCGTCAGCAGACCGGTACGGGGTTTGCGTGTCGGTGCTTTATCCTTCGGCAGGCTGCGATCAATCAGCACATCACTGAATACGACTCCTTCATTACGGAAAGTAGATATCATCTTGTTCTGCACCGCCCAGAAATCATCTTCGGGGAAGGAGACCGTCCCCAGTCCATCCTGATTGCTGACCATCACCAGCTCAAAATCCAGCTGCCGGGCGACTTTTCCCAAGCCTGTAATCACGCCTGGGAAAAATTCCAGCTTTTCCAGCGAATCCACCTGTTGATCCGGCGGTTCCAGAATCAGCGTTCCGTCACGATCAATAAAAAGTACTCTCTTCATTATTTATCCTTTTTTAACCACAGAGACACAGAGAACACAGGGTTGTTTTATTATTTATTTCTCGGAGGTCTCTGCATGCTCTCCGCTGAATTTCTCCAATGTTTTGATTAATGTCATATTCTCTTTCGGTTTTCCAACGGTAATGCGTAAACAGTTATCACATCGTATCACCGTCGAGCGATCCCGGACAACAATCTGCTTTTCCCTTAAATATTCAAACACCTGGCGGGCGTCCCTGAATTTTACCAAAAGAAAATTGGCATCCGAGGGATAAACAGTGCGAACGATAGTCAGCCCCTTTAATTCCGTAATCAACCGCTTTCGTTCCGCCAGAATCCGGCGCACCATTTCCTCCTTTTTATCGGGATATGACAACGCCTCCAGCGTCAACTGTTGGGTCGAACCGCTGACGTTGTAGGGGTATTTGATTTTCGTCAACAACTCAATAATCTCCGGATCGGCGAACGCCATCCCCAGCCGGACACCCGCCAGCCCCCAAGCTTTGGAAAAAGTCTGCATAATCACCAACTGGCGGTACTGATTCAGCCGCGGCAGCCAGCTCTGCCCGGGCGCAAAATCCATATACGCTTCGTCGAGAACTACCACACCGTCGAAATTATCCAGGACCGTGCTGATATCCTTTTCCCGGATGAGATTGCCGCTGGGATTATTCGGCGAGCAGATAAACAGGAGCTTAACATCTTCGGTTTGCGCGAAAATCTTATCTAAATCTAATTGAAAACCGGCGGTCAGTGGTGTCTCCACGACCGGTACGTCATTGACATCCGCCGCGACCCGGTACATCCCGTATGTGGGCGGTAAAATCATCACTTTATCCCGTTGCGGCTCACATAACACCCGGATCAGCAGGTCAATGACCTCATCGCTGCCGTTCCCTAAAAATACGCGCTCAGGCGTGGTGCCCCGGATTGCGGCAATGCGGGCTTTCAGCTCCAGCTGATGCGGATCGGGATAGCGATTCAGACCGACATCCAGAACCGAACCAAAAGAGTTTTCATTGGCGTCCAGAAAAATTCCCCTGCTGCCCCGGTACTCATCCCGAGCACAGGAATAGGGCTTCAAGCGGCGGATATTGTCACGGACTAAACGCTGAATATCACTCATCGTGCACTCCCCTTTTCCAACGCCGCCAACCGAAGTGATACCGCCGTTTGATGGGCGTCCAGACCTTCCGCCGCCGCCATGCATTCGACGGCTGAACCGATGCTGCGCAATCCCTTTTCGGAAATGGTCTGAAATGTTATTTTTTTTACAAAACTGTCCACCGAAACACCGCTCAGGCTACGGGCATAACCGTAGGTCGGCAGCGTGTGATTTGTCCCGGAGGCATAATCGCCCGCCGACTCCGGCGTATAGGCACCGATGAAAACACTGCCGGCATTGATCACTTTTGCACTTAACGCCACCGCATTTTCAGTCATAATGATCAGATGCTCCGGCGCATAGGCATTGGCAAATTCCATCATTTCAGCCGGATCTTTCAGCAAAATCGCCCGGCTGTTCGCCAGCGCCTGCTCCGCAATGTCTTTGCGGGACAGGAAGGGTAGTAGCTCATTAATTTTACTCTCCACAGCTTTCACGATTGCCGGGCTGCTGGTTATAAGCATGACCTGGCTGTCTGTGCCGTGCTCCGCCTGGGAGAGTAGATCCAGCGCCACAAATTCGGGTTCGGCGCTCTCATCGGCAATTACCGCGACTTCCGACGGTCCCGCAGGCAGATCAATCGCCACTCCCTGCCGATTGACCAGCTGCTTTGCCATTGTCACCCAGGAATTGCCCGGACCGAATATTTTATCCACTCCCGGAATGCTTTCCGTGCCGTATGCCATCGCAGCGACAGCCTGAGCACCACCTACCTTGAACATCTTATCAACACCGGTAATTTTCGCTACGTAGAGAATCAGCGGATGGAGGCGACCATTCTTTTGCGGCGGTGAACAGAGTATGATCTCAGGACAGCCGGCAATTTTAGCCGGAATCGCCAGCATCAGAACTGTAGAGAAGAGTGGCGCTGTCCCGCCGGGAATATAGAGCCCGACCCTTTCGATGGGCACGCTGCGGCGCCAGCACCTGACCCCCGGACTGGTTTCAATAACCACTTCGGAATGTAACTGCGCCGCATGAAATTTCGTAATATTGTCAATCGCCAGCTGAATCGCGGCTTTCAATTCAGCGGAGATATTCTGCCCGGCAGCGGCGATTTCTGCTTCTGAGACAAGCAACTCCCTTAGATCGACACCATCGAATTTCCGGTTGAATGCCCGCACTGCGGCATCACCCTTATTACGTACGGCTGCCAAAATCTGCAGCACCCGGTCTTCGGCAATCTCCGCCGAATTGGCAGGTCTCTGGACAAGCAACCGCCATTTGTTCCGTTTGGGATATTCATAAATCTTCATACATTCCTCTACAGGATCATTTTTTCAATGGGAATCACGAGAATCCCCTGGGCACCGGCGGCTTTCAGGGCTTCGATCTTTTCCCAAAATTCATCCTCAGCGATCACCGAATGGATGGAGCTCCAGCCTTCCGTGGAGAGGGGCATAATCGTCGGGCTCTTCATGCCCGGCAGCAACCTGCAAATCGCCTCAATCTGCTCATTTGGGGCATTCAAAAGAATATATTTACGATTACCCGCCAGCTGCACGGCGCACATCCGGAATACCAATTTGTCCAGCAGCTGTTGGTTTGTGGAACTCAATTTTTTACCGGCGACCAAAACGGCTTCCGACCTGAGAATCGTCTCAACCTCCCGCAGACCATTGGACAGCAGGGTACTGCCGGTGCTGACGATATCAAAAATAGCATCCGCCAGCCCAATCCCCGGTGCAATCTCCGCCGAGCCGCTGATCTCATGAATGGTGGCATCGATTCGATTCTTTTTTAAAAAATCTCTCAGAATATTGGGATAGGATGTGGCGATATTCAGACCCTGCAGATCGTCCGTACCACAATATTCCCGGTCCTTAGGAAACGCAATAGACAGACGACAGCGCGCAAATCCCAGACGTTCGATAATTCGCAAAGGTCGTCTCTTTTCTAGATAGACATTTTCACCGACAATCCCGGCGTCAGCAATACCGTCGGCAACACATTCCGGAATATCATCGTCACGCAGATAGAGAATCTGCATCGGGAAATTGCGCGCCTTCGATTTCAGTTTCGCGCTACCGCCGTTTTCAAAGGCAATGCCGCATTCCCGCAGCAACTGAACAGTTTTTTCATTGAGTCGCCCGGATTTCTGAATTGCTAATGTTAACATGGCTTTCCTTTCAAAATAAAAAAACCCGGCTCTTTGCGGAACCGGGTGAACATCTACTGCCTGAAAATCACACTATCTCATCCCAGTTCCTCTGCGGGAATTATGGTGATGATGCATATGTGAGTTCCAGTTCATTTTCAACTCTATTTTACAACGGATGGAAAAGTAGGTCAATTTTTTCATTATGTCAATTAAAAAATGCAGAGCGGGTGCAATCCACCGAAATAATTGCCTTAAATATGTAAATTATACTTGACATATAGTTTATAATACATTACATTTTCGGCAGCAACTGGAGCAAATGATGAATTTAAAGAACAATTTGAAACGCTTTCGGTTTGACCATGAACAGATCACTCAGGAGAAGCTGGCGGATGCGCTGGGCGTTTCACGACAGACGGTTCTTGCCATTGAAAACGGCAAGTTCAATCCGTCGGTTAAACTGGCGCTGAAGATGGCACAGCTGTTCGGATGTCAGGTCGAAGATTTATTTTATCTGGAGGAGCAATAAATGATTACCCGATTTTGGTTTGAGAGTATTGTAGGCTTGGTCTGTATTATCGGCATCCTACTGTTCGGAAAAGCCGGTTTTGTCTGTTTTGCGCTGTTTGCTCTGTTACCTGTCGTCACCCGCCTAAGCAAGGGCAACAAGCCCGATGAGCGGGAGCTGCAGCTCTTTTATAAAACCGGTAATCTGTCGCTGGTGCTGACTATCATTGTCATTTACCTGATCAGCCGTCTCTCCGATATCGTCGTCAACGGTCATCGCATCGGTGACAACTGGATGCTGCTCAGCGTCACCTCAATTATAATGTTTCATGGCATCGCCGGGCTGATTGTGTTTCACCGGGGCTGAAAACCAACCAATCTATCCCTATCAATTCAACAGAAATCTATTTTTCTGGGTTTTATCAGTTATCGGCAATCTTCAGGACAGTTTTCTGCATTGGTAACAGGTGGTGATGCAGGTGATGAAAAATGGTTACCCGGCTATATTTTCCGACAACCTTTTTTAATATAATGTATTCTATTTATATCATGAATTTGGGATTGAAAATTCTGCTCTTCAATCTGATAACCGGAATTCTGGTGTTAAACGCCACGGAATCCGGTGCAGTACCGCATCAGGACATTCAATTTAAAATTTTCCCGGAAAGGGGACAGCTTCACAGCCGGGTCATGATCATCAATCCCGGCAGCAACCGCTTCCGGCTGAACAGCGATATGGTCATTGCCCGAATGAAAGCCGATGGTAAGCCAGTTTCATTCCAGACAGCCAAATTGGATCAAAACATAACCGAATTTACGCTGGCAGAAGCGACACCCGGGACAATCGAGATAAGCTACTCCGGTCCGATTCTTGCCTCTTCCTATCCGAAGGTGATCAACTTGGTCAACCGAATCGAACCGGATTTTACTGAACTGGCTGGTTATGTGCAGTGGTATCCTAAACCTGCCGGTGGATATTTTAATTTTTCGCTTGAGGTACGCCTGCCCCCAAGTTTTAAAGTCGTCACCAACGGATTGCTTATCCGGGAGCGGCGGAAACTTTCAAAATGGCGGTCTTTCGGTCCGGTTTCCGATATTGCTCTGGTAGCGGTTGCCGGCTTAAAGCACAGTCGCTTCGCCAAAGAGAACTATACCGGCGATATTTATTATCAAGAGTTGCCAAAAAGCTATATTGATTCGGTGCAGACAAATCTCTATGAGGCAATGCGATTTTATACGGCAACCTTCGGCGCTCCCGGCTCAGAGCACCTCGTCCGGGTAGTTTACTCGCCCCGTCCAGGCTGGGGATATGTGCGAGAACCGCTGATCATTGTTTCGGAAAATCAGACATTGGAACAGCGGCAGATGCCCGGTGGTGCCGCCCGTGATTTTCAGCTGCTGGCACACGAAATTGCCCACTACTGGTGGAAATATGCCGATCCCCACACACCCGACGACTGGATCAACGAAGGTTTGGCAGAATTTTCATCCCTCCTGGCGGTGGAAAAAATTTACAGTGCTGAAACCGCCGCTCTATTTTTTAATGACCACAGGCAGAGGTCAATGGCGAGTCAGACCAGCGTTGCGATTGCCGAAACGGAAAACGACTCACCCGACAGAGAGATCAACCGCTACTCAAAAACCACCACCCTTTTTGACCGGACACGCTCCTTGTATGGAATGGATAAGATGGAAAACCTCATGTGCACGTTGTATTTCCGTTTTGCCGAAACGGGCCAGGCAAACACACCGCTATTTCTTGAAACCGTCAAAAAAATATTGGGTCAGGAGGCAGAGATACTTTTTACAGAATGTCTGTATGAGGAAAGGGGAACGATCCGGGAGACATTAACTAAAATTTTCTGCAACCAGATTGAAGCGCAATATTTGGGCAATTGGTCGGGAACTTTGACCCAGGCGGGACAGGATTTCGGCGTCGAACTGGTTTTACTTTGTGAAGGCGGAGTGCTAAGACCATTTCTGAACAGCCCTGATCAGGCGGTCTATGATATCCCCGTCAGCGATCTGCTGATCGCAAACGGCGTGTTTAATTTTTCGGTACCTGCTGCTGCTGCTGCGTTCCGGGGCTCCCTAAAACCCGCAGACCCCCGAACCGTAACGGGACAGTGGCTGCAATTCGGTAGCTCCTTTCCATTGGTATTGAAAAAGAAACACGATTCATATTAAATTTTCATCACAATAGAGGATGAGCAATGATAACTTCAATGTGTGGACTGATTTGCACTGATTGTATCGCTTTCCCCGGGGAGTGTCGCGGCTGCCTGGCGGTCGAGGGTATGCCCTATTGGACCATGGATGTCACGTCCAACGGCATCTGCCCACTGTACGATTGTGCAGTTCATCAAAAGGGGTATCACCTCTGCGGCGAATGTCCCGGTCTGCCCTGCCAAATGTTTATCGGTTTAAAGGACCCCACTATTTCCGATGCCGAACATCAGAAATTGTTGAAGAAGCGGGTTGCCAATCTCCGCAAATTGGAAAAAGGAAATAACAATCAATAAATAAACAGTCAAAGTGGATCCTGTAAATTCACACGACGAAGAAAAATTGCCAACGACGGTCAATGAAGCCGTAGACTGAATCATCCGGCACATGCCTGATAGGGATATCGCCATGGTGCGCAAAATGAGCAGTAAGGGTTTAATGTTTTTTTTTCCACTTCAGTGCCGGACTCGCCATCAGGAATGGTTTGCTGCTCAATGGGGAAAATAAAGCCCTGATTCGGGATTGTCTGAAAAAGAAATATGGGGTACCCGAATCCAAATGTGGTTACTCACTTTATCATATTGACGATCTCTCCACGTTTTTACTGGATAAAGTCTGGGAAAGGCTACATGCGGAAAATTCTGCTTCAGATTTTCAATCCCGGGCTGAAAGCGGAACATAATTCCGCGGCTTGGTCACATTTTTATAGGCGGGACGGATGATCCGGCGCGATTTGTGGTTGAGTTCCTCCAACCGGTGGGCACACCAGCCGGCAAGCCGTCCCATGGCAAATATCGGCGTGTAGAGTTCCCGGGGAATGCCGATACAGGAATAGACAAAACCGGAGTAAAAGTCCACATTGGCACAGACGATCTTTTGTCGCTGACGACCTTTGAAACCGGCAAAAACCTCCGGTGCCAGTTCTTCCACAAGATTATAAAGCCGCAGTTCTTCCGTACGGTTTTTCTCATCCGCCAGCTCGGCGGCTTTTTCTTTCAGGATTTTCGCCCGCGGATCAGAAAGGGTATAGACGGCGTGACCGACACCATAAATTTTACCCGTACCGTCCCCAACTTCCTTCTTCAAAATGCCCAGCAGATAGCGGGCAACCTCATCCTTGCTCTCCCAGTTGGAGACATTGGCTTTCATATCCTCCATCATCTGCATCACTTTCAGGTTGGCGCCACCGTGATAGGGACCTTTCAGAGAGCCAATCGCCGCCGCAATCGCCGCATAGGTATCGGTTCCCGACGAACTGGTAACCCGTAGCGTAAAGGTGGAATTATTGCCGCCGCCGTGCTCGGCGTGGGTGACCAGCGCCAGATCCAGCAGGTCCGCCTCAAGCCGGGTATAACGACCGCCTTTCAGCATATATAAAAAATTTTCCGCCGTGTCCAGGTCCCGGCGCGGATGACGGATGGAGAGCGTTTTGCGCTGATAACCGTGGCGATAGGCATTGTAGGAATAGGCGACAATGGCTGGAAATTTCGCCAGCAGGTTCAGCGATTGCCGGACAAGATTCTCCTCGCTGCGGTCTTCGGGATTCTGATCAATGGTATAGAGCACCAGCACCGCCCGGGCGACCATATTCATCATGTCCTGCCCCACCATGGTTAAAATAGTACTGTGGGTAAAATTTTCCGGCAACTCCCGCAGCTCTGCCAGATATTCGGAAAAATAGCGCAGCTCCACCCGATTGGGTAATTCTCCCGCCAGCAGCAGATAGCATATCTCCTCAAAACCGTGCCGCCGGTCAATCTGAAAACCCGATACCAGCCGGTTCAACGGGTAACCCCTGTAGAACAGATTGCCTTCACAGGGTACGATCTGTTTGTTTTCATACCGGTATCCTACCACATCGCCGATATTGGTCAAGCCCACCAGCACACCGGTATGGTCCCGGTTACGCAGACCCCGTTTGACATTGTATTCATCAAAAAGCCGGGGGTCAATCTGACAGGCGTTTTTCATTTTGGTACAAATCGTCTGCAACATTTTTTGATTTTTCATCGTTTCCTCCTATCTATCATCCAATCAATCAAAATGTTCAATGGCAGCCCGAAGCCGCTCCGCAAATTCCGCCGTGCCGACCATCCGGGCTCCAGTTGTCTGCGCAAACAGATCGCTGGTTCCGGTCTTTTCCTGAAACATTTTTTCAACCGCCCGCTGAATCAACGTCGCCGCTTCCTGCCAGCCGATATGTTCCAGCAGCATTTTGCCGGACAGAATCAGAGAGGTTGGATTGGCTTTATCCTGACCGGCAATATCCGGTGCTGTCCCGTGCGTCGCTTCAAAAACAGCCCGTCCGGTTTCGAAATGAATGTTGGCGCCCGGCGCAATGCCAACACCGCCGACCATCGCCGCCGCCAGATCGGAAATGTAATCACCGTTCAGATTCAGCGTTGCTACGATGGAATGTCTTGCCGGATTCAGCAGCATATCCTGAAAAAAGGCGTCAACGATTCGGTCTCTGATGCAGATTTTGCCACTCTCCGGCGATTGACCGGCATCTTTCTCGAGATAACAATCTTTTTGAAATTCTTTTTCAATCAGTCCAAAGCCCCAATTTCGGAATGCCCCTTCAGTGAATTTCATGATATTGCCTTTATGAACCAGCGTCACCGCCGGACGCCGCTGTTCAATCGCATACCGCACCGATGCCCGAACCAGCCGCTCCGAGGCATTTTTCGAGACCGGCTTAATGCCGTAGGAGCTGTCTCCGGGAAAGGGGATCGCTTTAACATACAGCTCTTTCATCAGAAAATGCTCGACCTTTGCCGTCTCCGCCTCACCCCGCATAAACTCGATCCCGCAATAGAGATCCTCGGTGTTTTCACGAAAAATGACCATGTCAACGAGCTCCGGCTTTTTCAAAGGTGACTCAATTCCCTGAAACCAGCGCACCGGACGGACACAGGCATAGAGATCGAGTTGCCGGCGCAGTGCCACATTCAGCGAACGGATACCGCCGCCCACCGGCGTCGCAAGCGGGCCCTTCAGCGCTACCAGATACTTTTCAATCACCGTGACGGTGTCCGCCGGCAGCCACTCGCCAGTCTGCCGGTATGCTTTATCCCCGGCAAATATCTCGATCCACTGAATCTTACGCTTTCCGGAATAGGCTTTCCGGACGGCATGGTCAATAACTTCCAGCGTCGGGCGGGTAATCTCGGCGCCGATGCCGTCCCCCTCGATATAGGGAATGACCGGAAAATCGGGCGTCTGTATTTTACCATCATGTTTAATAATACACTGTTCAAACATGCTTTTGTCCTTTCTGTTTGCGGATAAAATTCATGGCGCTGCCGGCTTTAAACCACTGAATCTGCTGACGATTGTAGCTATGCCGGAGCCGGATGGTCTGCTGACTGCCGTCCCGGTGTTTCAGAATCAGGTTCAGCCTGGAGTTCGGAGAAAAATTTTCCAGACCGGGGATATCCATCTGATCGTCTGCCCGGATGTGATCGTAATCGGTGGGGTTTTCAAATGTCACCGCCAGGATGCCCTGCTTTTTCAGATTGGTTTCATGAATTCTGGCAAAGGATTTGGCAATGACCATTACGACACCCAGATGACGCGGCTCCATCGCCGCATGTTCCCGCGAAGAGCCCTCGCCGTAGTTTTCATCTCCCACAATGACCATCTGCTTACCCCGCGCCTGATAATCCCGGGCGACCCTGGCAATTTCGTCGAATTCGCCGGAAAAACGATTGAACGACTTGCCATTTTCAGGATAAAACGCATTCCGGGCGCCCTTTAGTAAATTGTCGGAAATACGGTCAAGATGTCCGCGGTACTTCAGCCATTTCCCTGCCGGAGAGATATGATCGGTAGTACATCTGCCCCGGACTTTTATCAGCAGCTCCAGATCACGAAACGATTTTTCATCCCATTCGGGAAAAGGTTGCAGCAGCTGCAGACGTTCCGAGTCGGCTCGAATGGTTATTTTGACTGTTGGATCACCGGTATTGATATCCCGTCGGGTATCGCAGCGAATCCTGATTTTCGGCAGATCAGTACTTTCCGGCGGGGCGAGTCTTACTTTCTGCCCATCTGCACCATCCAGAAAATCGGTCAGTGGATTAAAACGCAGATCTCCTGCCAGCACCATCGCTATCACGATTTCAGGAGAAGCAATGAACGCATGGGTACGGGGATTGCCGTCATTACGTCCGGCAAAATTGCGGTTGAAGCTGGTAATGATGGAATTTGTCTGTCCCGGTTTTGGCTGGCGCCGCCACTGTCCGATACAGGGACCGCAGGCATTAGCGAGCAGGACCGCTCCCAACCGCCGAAATTCATCCATTAAACCGGTTCTGTCACAGACCTGCCGGACCTGCTCGGATCCCGGATTGATAAACAGTCTGGCTTTCGGTGAAATCCTCGCCCGGTTCGCCTGCCGTGCCACAGCTGCCGCCCGAGCCAGGTCTTCATAGGAGGAATTGGTGCAGGAGCCGATCAGTCCGGCTGACCAGCAGGTGGGATACGCATTTTTCTCAATATAACCGGCAAATTCTGATATCGGTACAGCAAGATCAGGAGTAAAGGGTCCGTTGATATACGGTTCCAGTGTATTTAAATCAATTCGAATCACCCGGTCATAAAATTTCTCCGGATCGGCACAAACTGCGGGATCGGTACATAATTCCGGCGCTACCTTTTTAATCACAGGAATCAACCTTTCACGACCGGTGTAGACCAGAAAGTCATTCATTCGATCGTCATGGTGAAAGACCGATGTGGTGGCACCCAGTTCGGCGCCCATATTACAGATAGTCGCCTTGCCGGTGCAGGAGATGTTTTGCGTGCCGGCGCCGAAATACTCTATCACGGCATCTGTTGCCCCCTTTGTACCGATGATACCCGCCAGTTTCAGAATCACATCTTTCGCTGAAACCCAATTTTTCAATTGACCAACCAATTCGACGCCAATAACAGCGGGCATTTTCAGTTCCCAACTCAAACCAGCCATCACATCCACTACATCGGCACCACCGACCCCGACCCCGAGCATGCCCAGCCCGCCAGCGGTCGGAGTATGCGAATCGGTGCCAATGATCAAGCCGCCGGGAAAGGCGTAATTTTCCAGCACAATCTGGTGAATAATGCCGCTGCCCGGCTCCCAAAAACCGATCCCGAATTTCGCCGCAGCGTTTTCCAGGAAGCGATAAACCTCGCCGTTATCTGCAAGTGCCTGCTGCAAATCCTCCTCCGCACCGGATGCAGCGCAGATCAGGTGATCACAGTGAAGGGTCGTTGGTACTTGCACCTGTTGAATTCCCGAATTCATCAATTGCAGCAGCGCCATCTGCCCGGTGGCGTCTTGCATGGCAACCCGGTCAGGTTTCAGTTCAATGTAGCTCTTTTGGCGTTTAATATTGCAAATTGAATCCGGATTATCAAGATGGGCAAAGAGGATTTTCTCGGTAAGCGTCAACGGTCGTTTCAGAATATTTTTGAGCCTGGCAATCTGCCTGGCAAATTTCGAATAAAAGTCAGATACAACAGCGATATAATCCATATTAGATCTCCCATCTGACGGCAGTAAAAAATACTATGTTTCGGACAAATCGCCCTGCGGCGATATGATCTATTCCGTAATCAGGATTCCAACCGTTTGAGAATTTGATCACCCATCTCCGCCGTACCTACTTTCCGGTTGCCTTTCTGCCAGATATCGGCGGTCCGGTATCCATCATTCAAAACAGTTTCGACGGCATGTTCAATATCTTCCGTGGCGGCAATCATCCCAAAGGAGTAGCGCAGCAGCATGGCGGCACTGAGAATCTGGGCGATGGGATTGGCGATACCCTGACCGGCGATGTCCGGCGCCGAACCGCCGCCCGGTTCGTACATGCCAAACTTTCCCATACCAATGCTTGCGCTGGGCAGCATGCCCAGACTCCCGGTAAGCGCCGCGGCTTCATCGGATAGAATATCACCGAACATATTACCACAGAGCATGACATCGAACTGCTGCGGATTTTTCGTCAGTTGCATAGCGGCGTTATCCACATACATCGGTTCATATTCCACGTCCGGGTACTCCCGGGCGGTCTCCTCTACCACCTGGCGCCAAAACACCATAGTCGTCAAAACATTGGCTTTATCCACAGAGGTCACTTTACGGCGCCGTTTCTGTGCCACTTCGAAGGCAACTTTTGCAATCCGTCGGATCTCCGCCCGGGAATAGAGCATTGTATCGAAAGCGGTCTCAGCGTCACCGGAACCCCTGCGACCCTTGGGCTGACCAAAATAGATTCCCCCGGTCAGTTCCCGCACCACCAGAATGTCAAAACCCTTTTGACTGATATCGCTGCGCAGCGGTGATGCAAAAGCCAGAGCGGGATAGAGTTTTGCCGGGCGGAGGTTGGCATACAGCTCAAAGGCTTTGCGCAGACCCAGCAGTGAATGGACCTCTACACCGCGCCACTTGTCGGTATCCTGCTCCCGCACCGGTCCGCCGACAGACCCGAAAAGTATTGCATCGGATTCCCGGCAAATTTTCAGAGTCTCCTCAGGTAAATGACTCCCATAATCATTCCAGGCGGCACCGCCAACCAGAGCGTGTCTATAATCAAAGCAGACGTTATATTTCGATTGAACCGCATCCAGAATTTTCAACGCTACCTGCATTACTTCCGGTCCGATGCCGTCACCCGGCAAAACCGCTATCCTCTTCATTTCCATATTTAAACTACCTTTCCCGCAATGTAATTGAGCAAGCCGCCGGCGCCAATCACCTCTCGGGCAAAACCGGTGATTGGTTGAAAGGTATACTGGTCGCCTTTTGTTCTGTTTTTGATAATCCCTTTTTCAATGTCAATTTCCAATTCATCACCGCTGTCCACCTGCTGGCTGATTCCCGGGCATTCAATCGCCAGAAAACCGTTATTGACGCAATTGCGGTAGAAAATCCGTGCAAAAGTATCGGCGATTACCGCCCGGACACCGGCACCCCGCAGCGCCCAAACCGCATGTTCACGGGAACTGCCGCAGCCAAAATCTTCGCCGGCGATGATAAAATCGCCCTGGTTGATTTTTTTAACAAATTCCGGATCGATATCCTCCATGGCATGCTGCGCCAGGTCGGCTTCCCGATCCATATTCAGATAGCGTGCCGGAATAATCTCATCGGTATTGATGTGATCGCGTTTATAGCAATGCGCTTTACCTGTCATAATTTCTCCTACATATAATTCCGCGGGTCGGCGATTTTGCCTGCGACGGCGGAAGCGGCAACCGTCGCCGGGCTGGCTAAATAGACCTCAGACTGCGGACTGCCCATTCGCCCGATAAAATTACGGTTGGTGGAGCTGATACAGCGTTCACCGGCAGCCAGAATGCCCATATGCCCGCCCAGACAGGCGCCGCAGGTGGGAGTAGAGACCGCCGCACCGGCAGCCATGAAAATATCCAGCAATCCTTCCTGGTTTGCCTGTTTCCAGATGTTGGTGGTGGCGGGGACCACAATCATGCGGGTGTTTTTCGCCACCTGTCGGTTTTTCAGGATTTCCGCTGCCACCCGTAAATCCTCAATCCGCCCGTTAGTACAGCTGCCTATATAGGCTTGATCCACCGGAATCTCGCCGACCTGCCAAACCGGCTTGCCATTGCTAGGCAGATGGGGAAAAGCGACGAGCGGCTCCAGGTCGGTCACATTTATTTCGACAATCCGGCAGTACTCCGCATCGGAATCGCTTTTGAATATTTTAAAAGGTTCGGCGGTGTGGGCTTCCACATAATTGATGGTCTTCTGATCGGGATTGATAATACCCGACTTGCCACCGGCTTCAATCGCCATGTTGCAAATCGTCATTCGGGCTTCCACCGACAATTCATCGATCAGCTCTCCGGTAAACTCCATGGCTTTGTAGAGTGCGCCATCCACCCCAATCTGGCGGATAATTTCCAGAATCACATCCTTGGCGTAAACGCCTTTCCCGAGCTTCCCATTCAGGCGGAAAAGAATCGTCTCGGGCACCTTGAACCAGAGTTTGCCGGTAGCCAGTGTCGCCGCCAGGTCAGTACTGCCGATGCCGGTGGAAAACGCCCCCAGCGCGCCGTGGGTGCAGGTGTGACTGTCGCCACAGACGATGGTGATTCCGGGACGAACATATCCCTGCTCCGGCAGCAGGGCATGACAGACGCCATGACGTCCCAGCTCATAAAATTTATCAATCCCCTGCTCTTTAGCCCAACGCCGGATCTTTGCCACCATCTCCGCCGATTTGATATCCTTATTGGGTACAAAATGGTCCGGTATAACCACGACCCGCTCCGGGTGCGCCACCCGGCTCAGCCCTCTGTCCGTCAGCATATCAATTGCCGGTGTGGTGGTTACATCGTGGCACATGATGACATCTATCTCGGCGTTAATCAGCTCACCGGGGTTGACCTGTGTCCGACCACAATGCGCCGCCAGGATTTTTTCAGTAATCGTTGCTCCCAATATTTGTTCCTTTATCCTTGTGCCTGAATTTTTTCCCTGTAATTCAGCGCTTTATTAATTCCTTTGATAATTGCCCGCGCACTCGCCCGAATGACATCTTCATCCACCGCCCGGGCAATAAACACATTCATTTTTTCATCCATGAGTTTGATAGAAACATCCGCCAATGCATCGGTGCCACCAGTGATGGCTTTCAGATGATAATCCTGCAATTTCAGCGACGGATCAATCAACTGCCAGATGGCGTTACTGACCGCATCCACCGGTCCGTCACCGAGACCGGCGGCGATTTTCACCTCGTCGTAAACCCGCAATTTCACCGAGGCGGTAGGTGTCATATTGGAACCGGTGACGACTGAAAACTCCTCCAGTTTGACAAACTGCTCCTCTTCAGTCAACTGATGAGTCACATCCCGGGCAATGGCGATGATATCGTCCCGCTCGACAAATTTTTCCTTGTCCGCCAGGTCCTTTACCCGTTCGGTAATCTGTGCAACGGTCTCTTTGTCCAGCCGGAACCCCTCTTCCTCCAGCAGCGCCGCCACCGCATGCTTGCCGGAGTGTTTACCGATCACCAAATTTTCACCGGTCCAACCCACGTCATCCGGGGTCATAATTTCGTAGGTCTGCTTGCTTTGCAATACACCATGCTGGTGAATACCCGCCTCATGGGCAAAGGCATTGACGCCGACGATTGCTTTATTGCGCTGCACATCAATGCCGGTCAGATTCGCAACCAGCCGACTCGTCCGGTAAATCTCCCTGGTATTGACATTGACATCCACATTAAAATAATCCCGCCGGGTGACCAGATTCATGATGATCTCTTCCAGAGATGCATTCCCCGCCCGTTCGCCGATGCCGTTGATGCAGCCCTCCACCTGCGTGGCGCCCGCTTCCACCGCCGCCAGCGAATTGGCAACCGCATTACCGAGATCGTTATGACAATGGACGCTGATGACCACATTTCCGGCTTCAGGCACTTTTTTAAAAAGATACCGAATCCGGTCGCCGAATTCCCGGGGTTCTGCATAACCGACGGTATCGGGGATGTTGATCGTCGTTGCTCCGGCTTCAATAGCGGCTTTTACGACGGCGCACATATAATCCAGACTGGTACGGGCGGCGTCCTCCGGTGAAAATTCTACATCATCACAGTAGCCTTTCGCCCGCTGCACAGCCTGAACCGCCAGCTCGATGATCTCCTCTTTACTTTTTTGTAATTTCTTCTCGCGATGCACTTTTGACGTAGCGATGAAGGTATGAATCCGGGGCTTTTTGGAATACTTCACAGCCTCCCAGCAGCGGTCAATATCCGCATTGTTCGCCCGTGCCAGCCCGCAGATTGACGGACCGTGTACGCTTTGCGCCACCAGTTTGACGGCGTCGAAATCGCCCTCCGAAGCAATCGGAAAGCCGGCTTCGATCACATCCACACCCAAACGAGCCAACTGGTGCGCCACGACGAGTTTTTCACCGGTGGTCAACGAGGCGCCCGGACTCTGTTCGCCGTCCCGTAAAGTCGTATCAAAAATAATAATTTTTCGCTTTTCCATGATATCTCCTCAGACCCTCTTCCCGTTACGGATTTTCATTAAGTAATAGGAAAAACTGTCGGTCAGCGCCTGATAACTGGCTTCGATGATATTTTCCGAAACACCTACCGTATTCCAGGTTCTCTTTTCGTCGCTGGACTCGATCAGCACCCGCACCCGCGCCAGGGTAGCCGCCCGGGCATTGATGACCCGCACTTTGTAATCCGACAGGTGCATCTTATCAATCTCCGGGTAAAATTTGGTCAGCGCTTTGCGCAGGGCATTATCCAGGGCATTCACCGGACCGACCCCTTCGGCGGCAGTATGCTCCAGCTGATTGTTCACCAGCATACGCACCGTGGCTTCGGAACGAATTTCCCCGGATTCATTTTTTTCAATCAGAATCCGGAATCCTCGCAGGGTGAAATAGTTGCGATACTCATTTTTCAGCTTTTTAATCAGCAATTCCAGAGAGCCTTCCGCCGCTTCAAATTCGTATCCCTCATGTTCCAGCTGTTTCAGTTGCTGCACAATTTCCGGAATTCGCTCCTTGTCGGATTCCAGATCAACGCCCAGTTCATCGGCTTTAAAAAGAATATTGCTCTTGCCGGAAAGATCGGAAATCAGCACCCGGCGCTGATTGCCGACCATCTCCGGCTTGATGTGCTCGTAGCTGTCGGAATCCCGCATCACGGCGCTGACGTGAATCCCACCTTTATGAGCGAAAGCACTCTTGCCGACATAGGGTGCATTATGCGGATGGATCAGGTTGGCGATTTCGCTGACGTAATGGGAAAGTGCCGTCAGATTTGCAATATTTTGGGGCGGAACGCAGGCGTAGCCGGCTTTCAGTTGCAGATTCGGAATTACGCTACACAGATTGGCGTTGCCGCAACGTTCGCCATAGCCGTTGATAGTCCCCTGAACATGGACGCAGCCGTTCTGCACCGCCACCAGTGTATTCGCCACCGCCAGTCCGGAATCGTTGTGGGCGTGAATACCCAGCGGTGCTTTGACCCGTTTTTTCACCGCCTGAACGATATCGGCAACCTCATTCGTCAGCGATCCGCCGTTTGTGTCGCAAAGCACCAGTACATCGGCGCCGGCGGTTTCGGCAATTATGAGACACTCCAGGGCATAATCGGCGTCGTCTTTATAGCCATCGAAAAAATGCTCGGCGTCAAAAATGACCTCTTTGCCCTTTGCTTTGAGGAAAGCGACGCTTTCCCGGATCATCTCCAGGTTCTGCGCTTTGGTGACCCGCAGCGCCTTCTCCACATGGAACACCCAGGTTTTCCCAAAAACCGATACCGCCGCTGTTTCTGCTTCCAGCAGGGCGCGAATATTTGGGTCCTCTGCAACCTTGTATTTCACATGTTTGGTCGAACCGAACGCTACGATTTTAGCCTGTTTGAACTGCTCATTCTTCACTTTCTGGAAGAAGAGGACATCCTTGGGATTGGAGCCCGGCCAGCCGCCTTCAATATAGTGAATTCCGAAATCATCCAGTTTTTTCGCAATATGCAGTTTATCTTCCAGTGAAAAGGAGATATTTTCGCTTTGTGAGCCGTCCCGCAGTGTCGTGTCGAACAGTTTTACCTTCGATGTTTCCATTTTATTTTCCTTTTTTCAGCCAGGGCATCATCTTACGCAGCTGTTTACCGGTTTTTTCCAGCGGCAGTTCGCTGTGCTCACGCCGCAGGGCGTTGTGCGTCGGTCGCCCGGCTTGATTTTCCAGAATCCACTCCCTGGCAAAGCGCCCGTCCTGGACCTCCCGGAGGATGGTTCGCATCTCTGCTTTCACGGCGTCATTAATCAGTCGCGGACCGCGGGTCATGCCCCCGTATTCCGCCGTATCGCTGACCGAATAGTACATGCCGGCGATACCGCCTTCATAAAACAGATCCACAATCAGTTTCATTTCGTGCAGGCATTCAAAATAGGCGATTTCCGGCTGGTAACCGGCATCCACTAGCGTCTGAAAACCCGCCTTGATCAACTCAGTGATCCCGCCGCACAAGACCGCCTGTTCACCGAAAAGATCGGTTTCGGTTTCTTCGCGAAAAGTCGTCTCGATGATACCCGCCCGTCCGGCACCGATCCCGCTGGCATGCGCCAGTGCCAGGTCTTTGGCGTTGCCGCTGACATCCTGAAAAACCGCAATCAATGACGGTACTCCAGCGCCGATCTCATACTGACGACGAACCAGGTGACCGGGACCTTTCGGCGCCACCATATAGACATCCACATCCTTTGGCGGCATAATCTGACCGAAGTGAATATTAAAGCCGTGGGAAAAAACCAGTGCTTTGCCGGCGGTCAGGTTTTTTTGGATTTCCGCGGTATAAATCCGTCTTTGCAGTTCATCGGGAACAAGAATCTGAATTACCTCAGCCTGAGCACTGGCTTCAGCCGCCGACATCGGCTGAAAACCGTGACTCTGCGCCAGTTTGTAATTATCACTACCGGCGACATCCGCCACAATCACCTTATAACCGCTGTCCCGCAGGTTCTGCGCTTGGGCATGCCCCTGACTACCATAACCGATAATCGCAATCGTTTTACTTTTCAGTACATTCTGATCGGCATCTTTGTCGTAATACATCTTAATCGCCATTTTTATTGTCTCCTTTTTTGGGTGTTTGATATTCAGCCATCGCAAACTCGCCACTGCGAATATATTCCTGAATGCCATAGCTGTGCACCATCTCAATAAAACGGTCAATCTTGCGCGGTGAACCTGCCAGCTCCAGAATGACATGATCCATCGCTACGTCAATCAGATTGGCTTTAAATACCCGCGCCAGATTAAAAAAATCACTCCGGTTTTTTTCCTTTACCTCCAGTTTTAAAATAATATATTCCCGAACGATATAGTTGTCTTTGTGCGAAATGTCAGTAACGCGTATTGTATCGATTAGCTTGTTTAATTGCTTGGTAATCTGCTCAATGTGCTCCTCGGTTCCTGAAACCACCAGACTGATTTTGTAGATGTTGGGGTTTTCGGTAGGGGCACCGATAACGCTTTCGATATTGTAGCCCCGCTGCGAAAGCAATCCCGATATCCGCGCCAGAACACCGCTGCTGTTCAGGACCGTGATGATTAGTGTATGCTTTTCCAACATTATTTTTCTCCTATAATAATATCCGTAAGTGGTTTGCCTGCTGAGACCATGGGAAACACATTCTCCTCCCGTTTGATGGAAAATTCCATCAGCACCGGTCCCTCTTCTGCCAACCCTTTCCTGAGTGTATTCGGCACCTCCGCCTGAGTGTTTGCCCGGAAACCGCGCATTCCATTGGCTTCGGCAACTTTGACCAGATCGGGAATGTATATTTTTGGGCAATCATCCCGCGGACCCTGACATTCCTCCGGGCAATCAGGTCCCTGCATCAGGCAGACCCGCGAATACCGTTTTTTCCAGAAGAGCTCCTGCCACTGACGCACCATCCCGAGATAGGCATTATTCAGGACAACAATTTTAACCGGAATTCGGTTTATCGAGCAGGTTGCCAATTCCTGGATATTCATCTGAATGCCACCATCACCGACAATACAGACTACCTGGATGCCGGGATTAGCAATGGCAGCACCCATAGCAGCCGGCAGACCAAATCCCATCGTACCCAATCCCCCGGAGGTCAGAAATTTGCGTGGCTGCCGATGATGACAATGGAGTGCCGCCCACATCTGGTTCTGTCCGACGTCGGTAACCAGAATCGCATTGGGATCGATCACTTTATTAATCTCTTCCAGAACATATTGAGGGCTGATGGCATCCTCATCAGATTCAGCGAATCTCAGCGGATATTTCGCCTTCCAGTAATCCGTGCGCTCGTTCCAGAAACTCCGCTCCCGGGATTTTACTTTTTCCAAAAGGCTTTTCAGAACATTTTTCGCGTCGCCTACGACCGGAATCTGGGTTTTGACATTTTTACCAATCTCTGCGGGATCAATATCAATATGCGCAATCGTGGCGTTGGAGGCAAAGGTATCGCGTGGCCCGGTAACCCGATCATCGAAGCGGGCTCCGATGGCAATGAGCAAATCACATTCGGTCACCGCCTTATTGGCAGCGACCAGACCGTGCATACCAAGCATCCCCAGAAAATTCGGATGATCAAAAGGCACTGCACCTAAGCCCATCAGTGTTGCCACCACCGGAATCTGGGTCTTTTCAAGAAAATCCAGCAGCTCCGGAGTCGCACCTGATGCGATTATACCGCCGCCAATATAGAGCAGCGGTTTCTTCGATTGAGAAATCGCCGCCGCCAGCTTCTTAATCTGCCCGGCATTACCTTTGACCACCGGTTTATAACCCGGCAGCAATATATTGTCAGGATAGACATACTCCTTGACTTTGCTATTGACCACATCCGAAGGGATATCTATGGAAACCGGTCCAGGACGACCGCTCCGGGCAATATAAAACGCCTCTTTAATTACTCCGGGCAGACCGGCAACATCTTTTACCAGGTAGTTGTGTTTACAGATTGGTCGGGTCAGTCCGACCATATCGGTCTCCTGGAAGGCATCGGTACCGATATTGGAAGTCGGTACCTGCCCGCTGATAACGACGATCGGCGACGAATCCATCTTCGCCGTGGCAATACCCGTGATGGTATTGGTTGCCCCTGGTCCCGAGGTTACCATACAGACTCCTACTTTTCCGGTGGACCGGGCATAGCCATCCGCCGCATGGGTTGCCCCCTGTTCATGACGGGTCAATAAAAATCTAATCCCTTTTGTTGAGTAAAGCGCATCAAAAATCGGGATCACTGCGCCACCGGGATACCCAAAAATGGTATCAACGCCTTCCCGTTTCAATGCGTCTATTAAAATCTCTGCACCTTTCATTGTATCCTCATATTGCTTTTATTTTTCGATCAATTATTCCAAAATTGCACCTTTACTGGCGGAGACAGCCAGCCGGGCATAACGACCAAGCACACCGGTTTTTACCCGTGGTTCAGGCGCCTGCCAGCGGCGCCGACGGTCAGCGAGTTCAGCGGCGTCCACCAAAACGTTCAGTTTGCCAGCCGGAATATCTATCGTGACGCGGTCGCCGTTGCGGAGCAGGGCGATCGGTCCGCCAGACGCCGCCTCGGGAGCAATATGCCCGATACAGGCACCCCGGGTACCACCGGAGAAGCGTCCGTCAGTAATCAGAGCCACGCTCTCACCGAGCCCTTTACCCATGATATACGAGGTGGGCGACAGCATCTCCTGCATGCCGGGTCCGCCTTTGGGTCCCTCATACCGGATCACGACAACATCGCCGGCTTTGACCTGATTGTTCAGAATCCCCTGACAGGCTTCTTCCTGGCTGTCAAAAATCACCGCCGGACCTTCAAACCGGCGCATGGATTCCGCCACACCGGCGTATTTGACTACACTGCCTTCCGGCGCCAGATTGCCACTGAGCACCGCCAGCCCCCCTGTATTGCTATAAGCATTTTCCAGCCGGTGGATTACATTTTCATCCTTTATTTCAACATTTCTAATATTTTCCGATAATCTCTTCCCCGTCACAGTGATACAATCCCCGTGAATCAGTCCGGGTTCGCGCTGCATCTCTTTCAGAATAGCGCTGACACCGCCAGCCCGGTCGACATCCTCAATATGATATTCGCTCGACGGGGATACTTTACAGATATTTTTGACCTTTTTGGAAAGTGCATCAATCCGCCTGATATCGTAATCAATTCCAGCTTCCGCCGCCAACGCCAGGGTATGCAGCACGGTATTCGTCGAACCACCCATCGCCATATCCAAAACCATCGCATTATCAATTGATTTTTCCGTGAAAATATCCTGAGGTTTTAAATCTTCGGTTACCATCTCCACAATGCGTTTACCCGCCTGAAGGTACAGCTCCCGACGCGCTTCATCTTCCGCCAGGATGGTGCCATTGCCCGGCAGAGCAATACCGATCGCCTCGCAGAGGCAGTTCATGGAATTGGCGGTGAACATCCCCGAGCAGCTACCCCAGCCGGGGCAAGCATTTTTCTCAATATCCAGCAATTCGTCGGTGGAAATTTTCCCATCCTGAAAGGCTCCGACAGCCTCAAAAACGGAAATCAGATCAACTGTCTTACCGGTGGATGTTCTGCCCGCCCGCATGGGACCGCCGGAAACGAAAATAGTCGGTATATTCACCCGCGCCGCAGCCATCAGCATGCCGGGAATAATTTTATCGCAGTTGGGAATACAGACCAGCGCATCAAAGCAGTGTGCCCGCAGCATGATTTCCACGGAATCGGCGATGATTTCCCGGCTGACCAGGCTGTAGCGCATCCCCATATGTCCCATCGCAATGCCGTCACAGACCGCAATAGTGTTAAACTCAAAGGGCAGACCACCGGCGGCATAGACCGCATCTTTGACGATCTTACCGACAGCATTGAGTTTGACATGACCGGGTACGATATCTCCATATGAATTGGCAATCGCGATATACGGACGATCCAGGTCGCTCCGCTTTATACCCGTAGCTCCCAGCAGCGCCCGGTGAGGCGCCCGCTCCAATCCTTTTTTTACCTGATCGCTTTTCATAACTATCCCCTTCTGGATAAAAAAAACCCCTTCTTTTCGGGAAGGGGTTTTTAAATTTATGTCGTTTTGGATTTTAAATCGCCCCTTCCCTCCATTCTACATGCAAGATAATCAGGCTAATCCAAAGAATAACGTGATGGGCTGGTCGGTTAAAATTCATCATAAAATCACTCAAAATGTCGAGTTGGATTTTAAACGATTTTTTTATTAGTGTCAATTAATTTTTTCACCGGAACTTAATTTTTTAAAAAAAACCGCCGGAAAATTTTCCGATATTGCTAAATTTCAGATAGTTTAGGGAGAAGAAACAGATGCCAAAAATTCAGATGATCATTCATTCTCTTAAAAAGCAGCTGCAAGAATCGGGCGATTCGGAATCCATTTCCGCCATGGCAAAATTTGGCATCACACCGGAACAGACTCACGGTGTTAAAATCCCTCAACTCCGGGGAATCGCCAAAGAATATTAGAAAAATCACGAACTGGCACTGGCGCTCTGGCAGATCAACTACCGCGAAACCCGGATCCTGGCTTCTATGATTGCCGATCCGAAGCAACTTACTGAGTAATAAATGGAAGCCTGGGCGGGCGAATTCTACTATGGGGAAATCTGTGATCAGGTCTGCATGAACCTTTTTGAAAAACATCCGCTCGCCTGGCAGAAAGCGGTTGAATGGAGCGACCACGAAAATGAAGGCAAAAAACGGACTGCCTTTGTACTTATGGCACGCCTGGCGGTCAGTGATAAAAAAGCAAAGGACGACCGGTTTGAACCCTTTTTCCCGCTGATCCTCCGTGAATCCACCGATGAACGCAATCTCGTCAAAAAAGTCGTCAACTGGGCGCTGCGGCAGATTGGTAAACGTAACCAAACACTAAACCATAAAGCCATCAGGGTCGGCGAAGAAATCGCTGCCCTTGATTCCAAAAGCTCCCGCTGGATCGCTACAGGTGCTTTAAGGGAATTGAAAAGTGAAGCTGTTCAGAAGCGGCTGAAATTTTAATTCCACTTCAGCAATAACACCCTCTGAACCTGATGATTATCTGGTGTTGCTGGAATAATAAAACGCTGCAACCTGCGCGATGATGTTTTTTACTCGCCACGATACTCCCGCAACGTAATATCCAGAATGATGACTATATCGAAGAGGTTGAATTGCCATGACTTTTAAGCCGTGGATCATAAGAGATCCCACTCCCACCCCGGGTTTAACCCGGAACACCAACGGGGTTGATGTTCTCATCTCCAGGCAGTCAGATTACAACGTGCGAGCGACGTAACCAGGAAGAAAAACTTAGTACCCTTGTGCTAACCTAGAACGTCTCGTAAATCAGCGGCGGGGCAGCCACTTTATGCCCGGAAATGCGGAAGGCTTTCAAGAGCTGCGCGCGGGCGGTTTCTCCAGCTTCTTTATTCGGGGCGTGAACTTGTACCAGCGGTTCGCCTTTTGCCACCTTGTCACCGATTTTCTTGGCAATGATAAACCCAACTTCCGGCTTAATTTTATCCTTGAGCGAGCGTCGTCCGGCGCCGAGCTCCAGTGCCGACATGCCGATCGTATAGGAGTCAATCGCTTCGACATAACCATCTTCAGGCGCTTCCACCGGCGCAATATAACCAGCCTTCAGATACTTTTTCGGATGAATAACCATATCCACGTCGCCACCCTGATTTTCCACCATCATTAAGAACTTTTCCCAGGCAGCACCGCTTGCGATGGTTTTCTCCAGACGCGTCCACGCTTTATCAAAGCTTTTCTCTAGCCCGGACAATACCACCATCCAGGCGGTTAAATGCATCGTAACTTCGATCAGGTCCGCCGGTCCGCCGCCTTTCAGGACCTCGATTGATTCCACCACCTCCAGCCAGTTGCCTACCGCATTGCCCAGCGGCTGATTCATATCGGTAATCACGGCTTTGACGTTCAGACCGAAATGCTGTCCCACATTTTTCAGCCGCCGCGCCAGTTTCTGACTCTGATTGTATTCCGGCAGAAAAGCCCCGTTACCGGTTTTCACATCCAGTACCAATCCATCAATTCCTTCGGCAATCTTTTTGCTTAAAATGCTCCCACAGATCAGCGGGATTGATTTTACCGTTGCGGTGACGTCCCGCAATGCATACATTTTCCGATCCGCCGGGACGACCTCCTTCGTCTGACCGCCCATCGCCAGCCCATATTTTTTCACAAGACGGATAAATTCCGCCTTGCTGAGCATTACGTTAAAATTCGGAATGCTTTCCAGTTTATCCAATGTCCCCCCGGAGTGCCCCAGGCTGTGTCCCGAAATCATGGGCACAACGCACCCCGCCGCATTCGCCAGCGGCGCCAGAATCAGCGAGACCTTATCGCCAACGCCGCCGGTACTGTGCTTATCCACTTTATAGGCATCAATATGGGAAAGATCAATCGTCTCGCCGGAATGCAGCATCACATCTACCAAGGCAATCGTTTCACGGTCGGTCATGCCCTGAAAATTCACTGCCATCAGCCAGGCTGCCATTTGATAATCGGGAATCTCTCCGCTGACGTAGCCGCCAATGAATTCTTTGATCTCCTCTGCCGTATGTTCCTGCCCCATTTTTTTCTTTTCAATAAAATCAGCCGGTATCATGACTCCTCCGGAAATGTATGGTTTCGTTTTTTCTGCTTGAACCATTTCTTGATATGTTCGATATTCAGCATGCGGTGCTCCCAAGTCGCATAATAAGTCAGGTAAATGCCGGCGATTAGTAGGAGAATATTCGGCGTCCACATCGCCCAAAAGGGAGACACAATCAGTAAGTCCGCGAGCTCTTCACCACCCACCAAAAAGACATAGTAGAGTAGAAAAAATAACAGGCTCAGTAGCGCCGGTACGGCGATTCCGCCTTTTTTAGTAATCACCCCCATGGGCGCACCAATCAGGATAAAGATGATGCAGGCGACGGGAATTGAAAATTTTTTATGGATTTCCACCTTATATTTATTGATCTGCTTCTGATAGCTGGTAGCCAGGTTGAGTTCACCTTTGATTCGGGACAGCAGCGCATTCAACCGCTTATTCTGGGAGACGGCGGTTTTTTCCGCAAGATTTTGGACGTTTTCGGTCTTCTTTTGTTCAATCAGCGCCTTGATTTTATTAAAATCAATGGAAGCCGTGCTATCCAGGTCTCTTTCCACCAGTTTGAAAATCTTGGCGTAAACTTTATCCCGTTCCCGGGTATATTTGCGGACATTTTCCTGCATCATGGCAATGGTCATCTCCCGGTCGCCCCGGCGCGCCGATTCCCGGCGTTCCAGCATCAGATTGTCCACCGGAATGGCGATCCGGTGCCGCTTGAAATCGGTTTTCCGGTAATCCTCCAGATTCTCCAGGTCCAGCTCGTGAATTTCGCCGGAAAAAAGCATAAACAGCACCGTATTACCGTCCACTTCCAGATAACCGCTGTCGGCATAAATAGTGGTCTGGGTGGATTGCGAATCTTTATTGTAGATGGTTAATTTCCGGAGTTGGTCGCCTTCCCGCTCTTTGACGTAAATGGAATAGTCTGGAATGTCATCCATGAAATAGCCCGGCTCGATATTCAGACCGGGGCGCTTGCGGTATATATCGCCCGCCAGCAAACGGGCTTTGTGGTTGAATTCCGGCAGTACATAATTGTGAAAATAGATCATAAAAAGGCAGACCAGAGTCCCGAAAATAAGCCCCGGTCCCAAGATAGTGGTAAAGCTGATTCCGCTGGAGCGCATCGCTGTGATCTCATTATCTTCCGCCAGGCGACCATAAGCCATTAGCGCCGCCACCAGCACCGCCATAGGCACTGACATCGCCACAATCCAGGCTAAATTCAGGTACAGAAATTCAAAAATCACCGAGAGCTGCAACCCTTTTCCCAGCAGACGATCAACAGACTTGAATAAAAAATTCGACAGCAGCACAAAGGTCACCACGCTGATGGCAAACAGAAACGGAAAAATTAATTCCCGGTAGATATACCGGGCGCCAATCCAGGCACCGCAGAAAGCCAATATTTTACGTGGCAACCGTTTCACTTCATAAAATATACGTTAATCCCTATTTTTTTCATACGTCTAATTATAGAAAAAGAATTTGAAAATGAAAATCGCCACCGGCAATTCAGAAAGGTTTTTTTATTGTTTTTCAGCCCTCTACACCTTAAACTTTTTCATAGCAGAAAGGACTAAGTTTTTGGGAAAACAGCGAAATATATACTCAGGGTTGGGAATCTTCGGCATTTTGTTGCTGTCCTGCGCTATCTTACAGTGCGACAAACCCGAAGTTTATCGTGGTCCAAAATTCATTTTAAGCAAGCCGGAGATTCTGATTCCAAACATCATTTCCAACTACGTCGTCGCACCCCGCTTCGACCCCGCAGGACAGACTATCATCTTCAACGGACGACTTGACGGCGATTCCTGGGATTGTATTTATACCATACCCATCCAGGGTGGTGAGTACCGGAAACTGCTCGAAGCCACCGAGGACCTGCTCTACCCGTCCTATTCCAGCGATCTTTCCAAAATCATCTACACGAAGGGATTCGCCCGGCAGATAATGCTCCATGACAGCGAATCCGGACGCACCAACGCATTGCCGATTTTCGGGAACACGCCAATTCTGCTGCCCGATAATGAAACCGTTCTTTATTCCGGTGTAATAGACGCCAATCTGAAGCTGTATCACATCCCTTCGAACCGTTCTTTGGACGTGACCGAATCCGTCGTCAGCGCCAATTTTTCCCCAGTCCTGCTGAGCGATAATGTCCAAATCCGCTGGATCGAAAAACTGCGCAATGGTCTGTTCAGACTGCGTCACACCAATTTGGAATCCCGTAAATCCACCAAACTCTATTCCGACTACAAGCCGATCTGGAGCAACAGCGTCAGCCCCAGCGGGCAGTGGTCGCTGCTCAATTTCCAGGACGGCTCGCTGCTGGCAGTTCACGGCGGTGACTCGACGGTCGCCCCGGTTGAATTTCAAGCGGATAATCCCGAGCAGCCAACGGTTCCCCTGGTTGCATTACCAGATTGGTCGGTCAACGGCTCTGCCGTTGTTTTTACGACGTTAATGTCAGATAAATACGCCCGTTCAAATCCTTTTTTTAAACACGGCTATTTCCGGGCTGATCTGGTCGTTGCCGACCTGAGTTGGGAAAAGATCAGTAACGGTGATATAATCCGCCCACTTCCCGTGCAAACCCTGGCTCTGTTCCCTGAACCGTCAGCGACAGTACCTCCGGAACCGGCTCCCGAACCGATCAATAATCCACCACGGATCGTCTCCGAACCGCCGGGTACCGCACTGGCAGGCGACGTTTATATCTACCGGATCAATGCGCTTGACATTGATCTGTTTGACGATCTGCGATACCGACAGATCAGCGGTCCGGCTAACGCAGAGGTTCTGCCGAATTCCGGGATATTGTACTGGGTGACCGACGAACCCGGTGACTACCAATTCAGTATTGCCGTCGCCGACAATGCCGGTGCAACCGACCGACAATCCTTTACCGTAAATGTGCTTCCCAAACCCGATTGGATCAGACAAAAGGCGCGCATGCCGGCAAAACCGGTGATTCAAAACGAATATCTGGCTGGGATGGTTTTCAAAGATTCCGATAATGATGGATTCCTCGGTGCCGGTGAGGAAGCCGCTATTCTGATTGATGTGAAAACACGCTCGGTTGCAATGGACAGCGTCAGATTGCAGCTGTTGACCTCCGTCCATCATGGCGAAATTGAGATGGAAACCGAACTGATTTTCGACCACTGTTCACCTGCTCAATGGAGTCGTAAAATCGTCCCCATTAAAGGGCTTGACGGTTTGAAAAACCGCAGTCTGGTTATCCGCGGAATTCTCCAGGATTCCACCGGCATCAAACTCTTTCCAGCCAGTCTGGTGATTGCCGCCCGGAACCCGGATATCTAATCACCACCTCTTTTGAAACTTTTCCGGTTTTGAATTGTCCAATATACAGGAAACACTTGACGACATGAAGAATGCAATGTATATTCAACCAGATATAAAGGACGTTATTATGAATACCATATCTCTCAAAATCGCTTTTCTGGTTGTGGGCATATCAATTTTATCAGGTTGCTATACACAGCTGTCGGAACCGGTTTACCGGCAGGAATACTACACCGAGGCAGATACGATTTATGAGTCGGAAACCGAACAGGTCGCGGACTACAACCTGGGATACCGTGACGGCTATCGTGACTTCCTGAACGACTACTTATGGTACGGATACAATCCGGACAGTTACTTCTACAGCCGCCACAGACCCTATTGGTATTCGCCCTACAGTCATTATTACCACTCTTTCTACCTGGGTTATTATGATCCCTTCTTCTACGATCCCTTCTGGGACTGGGGTTACTACAGTTACTACTCGCCCTACAGTCACTACGGCTATCGCAGCTGGTACCAACCCTATTATGCGGGCTATTATTATCATGGTTACTACCGTCATCGCCCCTACTATTATGGTTATACCTCGACCAGAAAAGAGTCCGCTGGGCGGGAGCAACTGACGGCAGATCGGCAAACTTCCAGTCCATCATTATCGTCGTCTTCAGCCTCCCGGAATGACAGCCGCAGTACCGCCGTTCGTGATGTCAACGATTTGCAAACCACAATGAGTATGCCAGTGGCAAGTGGCGGCGGTTCGACCGGTTCCGGAGTTACGGACCGAAGTACCGCCTCGATTCCCTCAAAAATCAACCGCAGCGAAAATCCCAATGAAGCGCTTGATACAAGGCAGCAGACGCCTGTTAAAGAAATTCCCGGCTTCCAGACCACTCTGGTTCGTCCGACTAATCCGGAAGTCAAACCAATCGTCAGAACACCTTCTTCCGGGAGCCGCCGATCGCCGGCTGCAGTATCCCCAAAAGCGCGTGCTACGACCAGCCGACCAGCGCCGAAGCCGCGCTCAGGCTCATCATCTTCATCCTCGGAAACCAGAGCGATTTCAACCCCGCAAAGAACATCCAGTACCTCATCAGGCAGTTCATCCCAATCCGGCAGCTCTTCATCGGTTCGCAGCTCCTCCGGCAGCCGCAGCTCCAGCAGCAGCTCATCATCCTCCAGTTCCAGTTCATCATCCAACTCCAGTTCGAGGTCATCGGCAAAACGATCGTCCAACAAAAAATGATAACCGGAGTACCCCTTTATGAACACAATTCGGAAATTCCTGTCACTGGTAATTCTCATATTGTCGGTCAGCGGAACACTGCCGGCACAATTTTTTTCCGATGCCATGAGCCCCGAAGCGCTACGCCCTTTCTGGGTCATTAACGGCTTCGGTTCAGCAAACTTTTCACTCCAACACAATGCCCTCATTGCCGGGGATATATCCTCTACCCAGAACAACCCGGCGTTTCTGGTTAATACAACCCGACCTAAAGCCAGCTTTTCGTCTAACTATCTCAAGCAGGTCTATCAATCCGCCCTTATGGACCGCGGATCGGATAAAAAAGCCGAATCGGCTTCTTTCCACACCGATTATTTCGGCTTCGCCTACCCGGTAAATGTCTACCAGGGCAACCTGGTGCTGGCAGTGAGCTATGAACCGTCTGCCTATTACAACTCCGCCCTGAAGAGCAGTGGAACCGTAACATTCACCGCAGGTGATGTTGAAGAAGAGATGGATATTAAAGAATCGGGCACCATGAACACCCTGCGCTTTGCCGGTGCCGTGGAGTTTTTGCCCAATCTCAATGTCGGTCTTTCCCTGAATTTTTTCAATGGCAACCGGAGTTACGAATCGGTTAAATCCGAGACAGACTTAAACAATCTATATACCTATTCCCAATTTTACTACCTCGAAGCGATCAAACCGGAATACAACGGTTTTAATCTGGACCTGGGCATGACCTACCAGTCGGAAAACTTCAAATTCGGACTCCGGCTATCAGCGCCTCTGAAAATGCATATTTACGAGCGGAGTGAATTCACCGAAGATTACTACTATGATAACAGCACTGTCTGGGATACAACGGAGTATTACGATATCGAATACAGCTCCCGCTATCCCTGGGAAATTGCCCCGAACTTCGCGGTTAAGATCGGTTCTATTACTCTGGGCGCTGACCTGATCGTCCGCAACTGGCAGGATATCGAAGTTGATCAGTTGACCAATGACGAAGAGATTAATCGCGATCTTTATTGGAATCTGCGCCGGACAACCGATATCGGAATTTCTCTGGCGATCCCGCTGGGCAGAACGATTTCCACGCGCTTTGCCTATCGTCGGGTGCCTTCACCTTATGCGGAATTTATGAACGATGCAGAAGAGATTAACCATCTTCTTGGCGCCGGCTTCGAAACCATTCTGCTGAAATCGCTGATCCTGGGCTGTTCCTACCAGCGGGTGGTCGGCAATCGGGCCGTTCCTCACCCCTATTTCAGCACCGCCGAGACAACGGTTTATTCAAGCCAATCATTCACCAATGATCGTTTGTCCATATCTTTGGCGATTTTACTATAATTTGCGGCTCAGTGTCTAATGCAATGAAACCGCGCCGATTTCTGCTCTTCATTCTGATTGTGATCACTCTTCTGAACGGGCAGAACAAACCGCAAATCTTTCATCAAATACCGGAAAAATTTTATTACGGTCAGTTTGACTGGCTGCGCTGTGTCGTTGACCCCGGCGATTATCATCTCCTCAAGGTGAGTATTTTTATCAAAGATCAGACCAGAGATTTTTTTACTGAATACCCGCTGTCCAACGACAACGGTCTTTACGTTTTGCAATTAATTCCGGAAATGCTGCAAACTGAATATCTGATTTACTTTATCACGGCTGAATTTTCCGATTTTGCGCTACTGGCATTTCCGCCGGAAAATCCAAAAGAGCACCCGGTTGTAGTACCCATTTTCCAGGAAAAACGGGCGGCGAAGACAATCTCCACCCGCGAAGTTGCAAAAATATTCTGCGACCTGGGACAAAAAATTGACCATGTGCAGAATGTCACTATTTACATCCGTTACGGGCAATCCGGGCGATTCATATCGGAACCGATGGCTTATCAGAAGGGACGCTTTCAATACTCCGTCCGGAAAAGCCCGGGCAAGGATGAAAAACTGTATTTCTATATCGCCATTGTTTTTACCGATCAGACAACCCTTTCGTATCCGTCGGAGGAATTTAAGAAGTATGCGGATTACCGTATCCTTATGGGTAAGAGAAAATAAATTTTTCAGTAAGGCGATAAACATTTGAGAATCTTTTCGTTATCATGTATATTCGGATAGGAAAAGTAATTATGAAAAGGAATCCATTTTTAGGTATCTTGCTGGTTTTCGCATTGGTCACAGCAATCCTGCCGGCTGACGAGAACAGTCCGTCGCAAACCGAAATCTGGGTGCTGGAGCTGGACGGCGTCATCAATCCTGTCGCCGTTTCCTATATCAGTGAAAACATTCAGAAGGGCGAAAAGGCGGCTATCGAATGCCTGATTCTGAAAATGGACACCCCCGGCGGCTTGATGACCTCCATGCGGGATATCATTAAGGATATCATGAACGCCGAATTTCCGGTCGTTGTCTATATCAGCCCCCGCGGAGCCCAGTCGGCTTCCGCCGGTGTCTTTATTACTGTCGCCGCTCACTTTGCCGCCATGGCGCCGGGTACCAACATCGGTGCAGCCCATCCGGTTAATATCGGTGGTGGTGGCAGTCCCTTCGGCGGTGAAAAACCCGACAGTCTCCAGACCAAAACCATGATGGAGAAGATCACCAACGATGCCGTCGCCCAGATTCGCAGCCTGGCGCACGAACGCGGTCGCAATGAGGAGTGGGTCGAAGAGGCGGTGCGGAAAAGCGTCTCCGTCACCGAAAACGAAGCGCTGGAGCTGGGCATTATTGACCTGATCGCCGCCAATGAAACCGAACTAATCGAATATCTCGACGGAAAAACTGCCAAACTGCCCTCTGGTGAGAAAGTGCTCTCCACGCACAACGCCCGAATCGTCAAACGCCCGCTCGGTTTTCACCGTAAAATTCTAAACGTCATCAGCGATACCAACGTTGCCTACCTGCTGTTGATCCTTGGATTTTACGGACTCTTCTTTGAAATCCGTAGCCCCGGAGCCATTTTTCCGGGAGTATTAGGCGGCATATTCTTAGTGCTGGCATTTTTCGCATTCCAGGTGTTGCCCATCAACTATGCCGGACTGGCTCTGATTATTATCGCGATCATCCTGTTTGTTCTCGAAATCAGTATCACCAGTTACGGTCTGTTAACCATAGGAGGGATTATATCAATGATATTAGGCTCCATGATGCTGTTCGACGTCACGGGAGTACCCCGGGAACTGTATTCTGTTTCACTGTCAGTCATTATTCCCGTCGTCATATTTACGATACTCTTTTTTGTTATCGCTCTATCCTTTGCGGCAAAAGCTCATAAAAACAGACCTACCACCGGTTTGGAAGGAATTGTCGGCGAAATTGGCGAAGCACTCACGGAAATCGGCGACTCCGGCTCCGTGGAGGTCCATGGTGAAATCTGGAAGGCGTCGGCGCCTGAAACCATTAAGAAAGGAACCAAAATAATTGTCAAATCGCTCGATCATATGGTGTTAACCGTCGAAGAATATAAATCTTAAACAGAAAAGGAGTGTCAAATGCAAATATCATTAATATCAATTATTGTACTGGTAATCTTCTTATTATCCAGTATGATCCGGGTGCTGAAGGAGTACGAGCGCGGAGTTATTTTCCGTCTAGGTCGGATCATTCACGCCAAAGGACCAGGTCTGATCCTGTTGATTCCGATCATTGATAAGATGGTCAAAGTCAGTCTACGGACAGTTGTTCACGATGTCCCCGCTCAAGACATTATTACCAAAGATAATGTTTCCGTGAAGGTTAACGCCGTG
>Ga0209614_1000083_pt1 | contig 81173 bp, 80 predicted proteins | sample BlaSprsedimmetaG_FD_185484 | JGI IMG/M metagenome (GOLD analysis project Ga0209614, IMG submission 185484) | Hot spring sediment bacterial and archeal communities from California, USA to study Microbial Dark Matter (Phase II) - Blank Spring... ... | reverse complement strand
GCAGGAACAAATCCTGGCCGTGTTCGGCGTCAAAATAGACGGTGGGGTCTCACAAAAATTGAAGGCGTAGGCTGCTGTTTTTGTTGTTTATTTCTAGAAAAATCAGCAGTGAAAGGTGAAAGTCCTGTCCAAGTAATGGAGGAACGCATCCAGAAGCGCTTGTTTCTGGGCAAAGCCATCATCGTACTTGGTCCCAGGCAGTCCGGCAAGACGACTCTGATCAAGAAGGTGCTCGAGGATTCGGGCCGGTCGTTCCTGCTCCTCAATGCCGACGAACCCGATGTCCGCGAGCTGTTGGACAATCCGACATCCACCAGGCTGCGCACCATTATCGGCCGGCATGAAATCTTTTGCGTGGACGAAGCCCAGCGTGTCCCCAACATCGGTCTGACCCTGAAGCTGATTACGGACCAGATTCCCGAAACCCAGGTCATTGCCACCGGCTCGTCCTCACTGGAACTGCATTCCAGCATCAACGAACCTTTGACCGGTCGGAAATATGAATTCACGCTTTTCCCTCTTTCGTTTGCCGAACTGGCACAGAACCACGGTTTGCTCAAGGAGCGTCGCTTCCTGGAGCATCGCCTTGTATTCGGTTCCTACCCCGAGGTCGTCACCACCCCGGATCAGGCCCGGGAATTGATCAAGCTGCTGGCCGGAAGCTACCTGTACAAAGATCTGCTGATGATGGAGGGTCTCAAAAAACCTGTCCTGCTGGAAAAAATCGTCAAGGCTCTGGCGTTGCAACTCGGCTCCGAGGTCTCTTTCCATGAAATCGGGCAGCTCACCGGAGCGGACAGTCACACCGTCGAACGGTATGTCGACCTGCTGGAAAAGGCTTTTGTCCTGTTCAGGCTTCCGGCCTTCAGTCGCAATGTCCGCAATGAGATCAAGAAGGGCAAGAAAATCTATTTTCTGGACAACGGCATTCGTAATGCGCTGATCGGAAATTTTCTGCCTTTGACAAGTCGCACCGACGCCGGTGCGTTGTGGGAAAACTATATGATTTCGGAGCGGCGAAGACTGCTGTGCAACAAGGGAGTCGACGCCTCCGGATATTTCTGGCGCACCACGCAGCAACAGGAAATCGACTACATCGAAGAAAGGGCGGACAGACTTTTGGCTGTTGAATTCAAGTGGAGTCCCGGCCGGAAGGCCTCTTTCCCCAAAACCTTCATCAATTCCTATCCCGTCGCCTCGACCATGGCCGTGACCCCGGCAAACTATGATCTGTTTTTGACCCAACCGGAAAGCTGACCCTAGACCCTCATGACCACCCTCCTTGCCGTCTTTCTCCTGGCCCTGCTCCTGGGGCTGTTCCTGACCCCGCTGGCCGGCCGGTTCGGCCGGGCCCTGGGGGCGGTGGACCGCCCCGGCGGGCGCAGGGTGCATGACGGGACCATTCCCCGGACCGGCGGGTTGGCGATATTTCTCGCCCTGGCCATGGCCCTGCTCGCTGCCTGGCTCTGGGGCACGGACGTCTCCCGGCTGATCATCCCGGATCGCTCCCTGCTCGGGCTCCTTGCAGGTGCGCTCATTGCCCTGGGATTGGGTCTTTACGACGACCTGTACCGGCTGAACGCCTGGAAAAAACTCCCGGTCCAGATCCTGGCGGCCACGGCGACCTTTGCCGGGGGGATCGCCCTTGACAAGTTCGCCTTGTTCGGGCTGGTCGTCTTTTTCGACCCGGTCACGTCGTATGTCCTGACGGTGTTCTGGTTCCTGCTGTTCATGAACGCGTTGAACCTGATGGACGGGCTGGACGGGCTGGCCGGCGGGATCGTCTTTTTTGCCTCCCTGGTCATGGTCGTGCTCTCGGTTCCCAGAGAGGACTATCTCACCGCCCTGTTCTTCGCGGCCCTGGCCGGGGCAGTGCTCGGTTTTCTGCGCTCCAACTTCCACCCGGCCACGATTTTCCTCGGTGACGCGGGCACCTATTTCCTGGGCTATGCCATTGCCGGATTCGGCCTGATCACCTCGGTCAAAAGCCAGGTGGGCGCGGCCATCCTGATCCCCATCCTGGCCATGGGCCTGCCGCTTTTGGACACCCTGCTGGCCGCGGCGCGCCGCTTTGTGCAGGGTCGCGGCATATTCCAGCCGGACAGCGACCACATCCATCATCGCCTGCTTCGAATGGGCCTGAATACTCGAAAGGCCGTGCTGCTGCTCTACGGTCTGACAGCGACGCTCTGCCTTCTGGCCATTGCGCTGGTTAATCTTCGTGATGAGCGCAGCGGCGTGTTCCTGGTCCTGATCGGGGCCGGGGCCTTCCTCTTTGCCGGACGGCTGGGCTACATGGAAACCTTGCGGCTGCGCTGCATCCCGGGCTGGGACGAAACCATGCTCCGTCGCAAAAGCGACTTGGCCCCAGGCCGGAGCACGGCATTGACCGCTGCGCTCCAGAAGCTGGAAAACTCCCGGGACCTGACCGCCCTGCGCCGGGAGATACAAACCGCAAGCCGCGCCTTCGCCTTCGAGGGGTGCCTCAGTGTGCCCGATGCCGCGGCCGAGCCCGGTGCTGTCCATGGGGGGATATCGGAGGCTTTTTCCGATTCCGATACCGATTACGATACCGATTCCGACCCCGGACGCACTGCCGGACACGACTGCCTGCGGCTGCGTATCCCCCTGCTCGATGAACGGGGCGGCCTCCTGGGCACGTTGGTCCTGGTGAAAGCCCCCCAAAACCGCTCCCTGACCGGCTCCTCCCTGGCCGACGCCGAACTGCTTCGTCGATCCGCGACAACAGCTCTGATCCGCCTGGCAGCCGCCCCGAAATCATTCAATCCAACCTGATCACGGCCTTGATCGCAGCTTGTGGCCGGGGCACGTCACTGCACCCGGTAGACCCTGGCCCAGGGGAAATTGTCCACCACCAATTCGAAATCCTCGGCAAACTCCTGCGGATCTTTCAAAAGCATCTGCACGAGCATGGACCGGTACACTGTTTCGTCCATGATCAAAAACTGTTTGGTCACACCGTTGTACAGCCCGTGCCAGCCGCTGTTGTTCTCCCAGAACGTGGCGTTCCGGTCGTCCCGGGAGACCAGCAGATACCCGTCCAGTTCCAACGTTTCATTTAATGCCGTGTGCAACACGCCCGCGTCCATATCCACGGAGATATCGCCGGCAATGCGCTGGATTTTTCCGCCGCGGCCCTGGCCGGTTCGCAGGTTCCAGTTGCCGAAGGTGGTGATCCAGCCGGCCAGGGCCAGATTGTCCCAGGAAAGCAGCAGGTATTGCGGGGGCAGATCATCGGGCCATGGCTGTTTGTCGTCGGCCAGGGCGTTGATTTGCCTTTGTGCGCTCTCCGGGTCCATGTCCAGCAGCAAGCCCAGGGGAGGCTGCAAATACAGCGACCAGGGTGCGCTTTGGCCGTGGACCAAAGCTGCGCCTGCGCGTTCCCACTGCTCTTGTTGGGTCTGTGTGACCATCCTGATCATCTGCGCCGCCTGCCGGGATGAGGCCGTGGCGTGCACCAGGGCCAGCGGATAGAGATGGTCCCTGGAATTCATGGCCCCGTCCCCGAAAGACGCCCGCTGGGCATAATACTGGGCCGCATAGCCGTAGTCCCACCACAGCCAGATCCGGGCGTCGGGCGGCGTGGTCTCCCGCAGATGCAACAGGGTCCGGGCATACTCTGGCGAGAGAATGGGCGTTGGTTTCAAATTCCCGGTCTGAGCCCACAACAACATGCCCGCTACCAGAGCAAAGGAGGTCAGGACCACGGCCCGGACCCGCTGCCTGAGACCCAACCCGGACATCAACAGGGCCAGCCCCAGACCCAGCCCCAGGCCCACGGGCACGCCCCCGTACATGGTGAATCGCGCGCCCAGCGTGACCGCGCCCACAGCCAGCGCCAGCATCGGCAAAAACAGAAGATACAAGGGCCGTTTCCAGCACAGATACACATACCCGACAACACCGGAGCCGAACAACCACCAGGTCACGCCGGAGCGTTCGGCCATGACATGCCAAGGCAGCAGCCGGGCCTCGCGCACGCTGTGCATGACCGAGGGCAGGGCCAGGCTGTCCGCTGTCCGGTTGCCTTCCGGGACCATGGGCGCATATTTGGCCAGTTGGCGGAACACTTCGGCCAGCTGGCCGTCCAAATTGCCCAGGAAAAACACGGCCAGCCAGCAGCAGGCCGCCAAGGCCCAAAAGGCCGATCCTCCGCGAAACCACCGAAAAAACGGTCCCCAGGCCAGGACCAGCACACCCAGCAGGGCCAAGCCCCAAACCAGGTTCACGGCCAGCAGGTAGGTCAGGCCCAACGCCAGGACAATCACGGCCCGCGCCCTGGCGCCCCGGGTCATGACCAGCGCCGGAACCAAGGCCATGCCCATGACCGCCGCCAGAACGGGCTCGCCGGAAGGATAAAAGGTGATCCAGGCCCAACCCGAAAGCCCGGCCAACAGGCAACAGACTGCAACCGGGCCGAATTTGAAGGCGTTTTGCGGCTCCGACGAGGCTTGCAACGCCTGGCTGCGCGCCCTCCAGCGGTCCAGGAAAACCAGCAGGGTCGAGCAAAACAGCACGGACAAAAGCAAACTGAGCATGTCGTGGTCATAATAGCCCAGCCTGGTCCGCACCAGAAAGCCCATGGTCCCGCCGGCCACGATGCCCATGGGCAGGACAGCCTCGGGCAGGTCCTCGCGCCAGGCCAAAAATGCCAGGGGAAAAACCACCAGGGGAGCCAACAGGATTGGAAGCCAGAACCCCAGGTTTCCGTAGCTTTGGCCGGTGAGTGCGTGGAAGAAGCGGGTCAGCTTGAAAAACGGTTCATGGGCTGCGGCGGGCCGGCCCGATCCCTGGGCCCCGGCCAGGAAGTAGTAGGCGTCGTGGGTGGCCATGAGCGGCTCGCCCTGGACCTGTAAAAAGTCCCGATCCCAGGCCGGGGCCTCGGTCAGGCGCAGCCCCAGGCACACGGCAAAGGCCAGCAGTGCGGCCAGCACGCTGCAAACAATCGGTCCGGCCCGATGGCCGGCCGAGATACCCGCACTGTGTTCAATGGAAGGCATAACTGAGTGTTGGAAAAAACCTATCTTGCTGTTCGTTCAAAAACCCCAAATGCAAGGAGCAAAAAAAGTTCAAGGTCGAAGCGTAGTTATTCATACGTGAGAGTTTGAGCTTTTTGCTGCGACGCCGCAATTGGGAGTTTTTCAACGGACAGATAAACGCTCGTTGACTGATAATCTTCACGCGGCACGGACGGCTCCAAAACGCTACCAGAGGGTGCATGAGAAGTTTTTCCAAAACGGGCTGCGCTCTGCTTTTCAGCGCTGTCGCAAACTTCCTCGCCGAACTCAGCAGCCTCGCACCGGATCGCATTACCACCGGAGTGAACCAGCCATGCCCGTGATCGCTCACAACCCTGGAGCTGTTTCACTGTTGGACAATGCTTTCGCGATCACCCCTTGCGGCGCAGCCAGGAAAGCCCCTTGGAGGGAGTACCGGCCTTTTCCTCATTCAATTCCGGCATCGCCTGCTTCTCCGCTGACGGTTCGGCCTTCTCCTTCTGTTCTTCCTTGGCCTTTTCCGCGCTGGCCTGCCCCGAGGCTAAACGGCCATGGCCCCATTTGTGCCGGCCGAACTTGTAGTATCCCTGGACGTTGTTGAACCGGGCGTCCAGATTTTTCGGGACCGGGATCAGGTTCCCCTCGATGGTTCCGGCCAGGTAATCGGCCAGCTCCACGCTCCCGCCGCCGGTGAGGACTATGGAATCCATGTCCCAGTCGTTTTCCCAGAGGCGGCTCAGGTCCGCGGCGATGGCGGCCGCGGTGTGCTCGTAAATCTTTTTTTTCAGACCGGAAATGTTGTACTCCTTGCCGCGGATCTTGATGACCCCGGATTCCATGAATTTGAACATCCTGAACAGCTCGATGTTGATATTGCTCTCCTGGCGCAGTTTCCCGGCAATAATGGAAAAGCATTTTGAAATGCCGGTGTCCATGGTTGTGGAGCCCCGCTCAATATATTGGAGATGATCGAAAATGCTGAGATCCGTGGTCTTGAAACCGACATCCACCACGCCGACCTTCTGGGTGGCAAGGGATTTTTCGACGAACCGTCCCTCTTCGTCGAAAATCAGGTTGAAAATGGACCCGATGGGCTGGGGGATGATGGAGATCTTGTCGATCTTGATGCTCTTCTTGATACTTTTTCCGTCAATATGATGAAAAGTGATCTGGTGAACCCCGGCAATGGCTTCCATCAATTTTCGGGTGTCCCTTTTCAGGTATGCCACGGGCAGGCCGGAAACCACCTGGATCGTGGCGAAGGAGTCCGTGCACAGGCCTGCCGCAGCCACAGCCAGGATCTTGAAGTAGTTCTGCAGGAGCCTGTCCTGGTCCAGGGTGAACTCCCGGATGCTGGACTGGAGTTCGGCGTAGCTCCCCAGAAAATAGGACTTGTCGTCCAGGGTGATGTGCAGGTTGGACGAGGGGGAGCTGTTCGTGAAAACCGAATGGAACTGGATGTCGGAGGCGTCGCCGATGATCGACTTGAAGATGACCGAGTTCTTGCCGTTATAGGCCTTGGTGAAGCCAAAACCCACATCAATGCCGATAATATCCATGGTCTGCTCCTTTGAATGGTATGGCCGGCGACAAGCACTTCCCTGCGGAACACGGACATGATCATGCCCGGTCAAAGTTTTGATCAAATTGGATGGAAACTAGCCAAGGACCGCGCAAGTGTAAAGCCGATCGCAAAGCGCCTTCGGGATGTCTCCATTTGGCGCTTTGCCTTCAGGCCGGGGCCTTGTTCACACTGACTCCAAAGGGGATTTGAACAGGCGTGACGAGAAGAAGATAGAGGAATAATTCCGCTGTCAATCAAACGAACCGGATGATGATTCCAAGGGCTTTCGCGGTTTGCGAGAGGATCGTGTCGGACACTCCCTTCCCATGACCGCCAACACGAAAGGATTTCATCGTGTTCCGGCCTCGTGACGGTTGATTAGCTTGAAACCAGTTGCTTCTGAACAGATGGCGAGCAAGTGGTTCGGCGACTGCACCGCGCCTACAGGCCTGATACGGCGAACAATTTCTGATCAAAGACAGGTCGGCCCAGGGACGCAGGGCGAAAAGTTCGGAAGGAGAGCAAAAGCAAATCTCCCGTATGCACAGATGCCAGGGGGAACTCTTTCTTTTTCCATGTTTTTCTATCATGGATGTCCCCTTTTGCTTTCCTGCTGTCCGGCTAACGATTCCCCCCTGTCGGGGTCGTAGAGGACTTGCACCTTCAAGTAGGTGCGTCTTCTCGAGCGCAGAAATGAAAAGGGGGCCGAAGCCCCCGTTTCCTCTATTTAAAAAAAATGATCACGTGTGTTATGAAGGATCTCCTCCAGGTCCTTGACACCTGGTTTGACCAGTCGTCTCTTTAACACAACAAACAAACGCACCTTCTGGATCTGTAAGTGTATTGCACATTACTTCAACATTGCCGACCTCAATGCCAGTGTGCCCGTCATGGGAAACAATACCTGTATTTCCATTCAATTCAACCGGTATCACTCTTGGAGTGTCATCCTTTCCTCTGCCTATATTGCATGTCCAAATCCAGTCAGGATCACTAAATGTTACTGTTGAGTTATTGTCCACGAGATCACCTGCTGCATAACCTGCTGCCAATTGGTTAACGCATGTCTTTAAACTAGCAGTGACAGCAGCTGCTGTTGACCGCGCCTTGTACTTCCCAAACTGAGGCAACGCAATTGCCGCCAGGATGCCGATGATCGCCACAACGATCAACAATTCAATCAACGTAAAACCTTGTTCTTTCTTTCTGGACATGATGCCCCTCCTTGCAGGAAATGTTTTGCCCTTTTGGTTCCAACCGTTACCAAATACACGCCATAACCAGTTTCCATTCCTGAACAACTGTCCTCTTGGCGTCGGTCGGGCCAACCGAATCATCTTACTTCCTGGGCGTCGCATCCAGACCTTTTCTCCCGGCGACTCCCTCTTGCCCGGTAACCCTGCCGCCTTATCCCGCCCGCCAATGCCTCTTACGAACGAAACGTAGGCCGTCGGCTTTGCGTCCCACCCTTTCGGATGGTTTGCCCTTTTCGGACCTCGTCATTCAGTTATTTACGTAAATACGTCCGGTAAAAAATAAATGTCAAGAAAAAAGTTTCGAGAAAAAAGCTGAAAATGTAAAATTTATACGTGGGTACGAAAATGCGCAATCATCCGGTTGAAGCGTACTTTCACGTAAAGAGAAGAATATCTCTCGCCCGGCCTGAAGCAGGCCTAGAGCCGCCGAGCAAGACAGGAGAAAGAGGTTTGAAATTCATATCCCCCGAGTTGGGGGCTATGAATAACAAGCTCTCCCGCAAGAGCGAGAACCTTGATGCTTTCTCCGGCTCGGAGAAAGCATCAATCTCACTTCTCTGTGAGCTTAGCGTCTCAAGCGAGGCTTCGAGCGGGCGAGAGTAAAAATATCATGCGCCTGAAACCGGAACTAACTAAATTCATTGGATTTAACCCTTTTGCCGGCTATGTACGCCCGAACCGGATGAACCCAAAAAGCTTTATGCACCCTGAAAAACAAGGGGTTCGGATCGCTTGTCGGTTCAGCATTCACCTGCCGATCGCTTTTTGCACAAATCAGTACCTGCGTGAACCTCTTCCAGGCATGGACAATCGCGGATGAATCATCCATGTTCAGCTCACGCGCATGCATGGCCCTGGTTTGCGTGCCCTGCAAAATTCAGCGATGCATCGCGCATGAATCAAGATCAATCATCACCATGCGCTTGAACCAGACCTTTCGCTTCATCTCGCTGCTCCCCGCGACCTTGCTCATTGTCCCGGCCTTGTTGCTTGGGACGAGCAGCAACGGGAGCGCCCATCCCCATGTCTGGGTGGATTATTCCCTCGAGGCCCGCTTTGACCGCAACGGCCTGACCGGTTTTCAGCACCGCTGGGTTTTTGACGAGATGTTCAGCAGCCAGATCATGGAGATGTTCGACGCGGACAGTGACGGTTTTTTCTCCCCGGAGGAAATTGAGGAGGTTCGGCAGGGGGCGTTTGCGTACCTGCGCGAGCACAACTACTTCATCCACATCAAGATCGACGGACACGACTTTACCGTGCAGTACGTGCAAGATTTTCACGCGGCCATTGACGGCCATCAGGTCATTTATGAATTCTTCGTGCCCTGCACGGTCGCGGCTGTGGCGACGCCCAAGACCATCCATCTCCTGGTGGCGGACATGGAGTATTTCGTGGACATGTCCTTTCTTGACGGCGGGCTGACCATCCAGGGCCGTGAATTCGTGGACGTTGAGCACGAATTCGCCAGCGGGAAGGCATTTTCCTTCTGGGGCGGTTCCTGGACCCCTGAATATTTCACCTTGCGTTTTCATAAAACGTCATGAAGACCTTCACCACAGTCCTGGCCGCAGTCCTTTTCTGCCTGCTCTTCCTTGGGCCTGCCTGGTCCCAGAACCCTTTTCTGACCCCTCCCGGCCAGGGACAAAAACCAGACCAGGCCGACCACTCGAATCTGGACCGAAACCAAGGAGAACCCCGGGCGCGGCCTCGGCCAACGCCAACCACAGGCCCCAAAATAACGCCTCCCTTTTTCGCGAAAATCGCGGCCCTGCAACGGGATTTGCGCCAAAAAATCACGGCATACGCCAGAGAGATCCAGGAAAAGCCCTGGGGCCGGGCCACCTGGCAACTGATGGCCCTGTCCCTGGTCTACGGCATTGTCCACGCCCTGGGGCCGGGCCACGGCAAGTCCATTGTCTGCTCCTATTTTCTTTCCCGGAGGGGCACCATGAAGCAGGCCCTGCTGTTCGGCAACCTGATCACCGCGACACACATACTTTCGGCCGTGATCGTTGTCCTGGGACTGTCCTGGTTCATGGGCAGGGCGAACATCGCCGCCTTTCATTCCGTGGAGGGCCGCCTGGAATCCGTCAGCTACCTGCTGATCATGCTCGTCGGCGTTTTTTTGCTGGGCAAAACCATCCTGGAATGGCGGACAACCCCGCAGGAACACACCGAAGATTGCTCCCGGGCGTCAACCAGGGACATGCTCACCCTGTCCCTGGCCACAGGCCTGATGCCCTGCCCCGGGGCGGCCTTGATTCTCCTGTTCACCCTCAGTCTGGACGTCTTCTGGGCCGGGCTGCTGGCCATGGTTCCCCTGGCCCTGGGCATGGGACTGACCGCGTCGGCCCTGGGCGTGTTCACCGTGGGTTCCACCGGCCTTGCCCTGAACCTGAGCAGACGCTCCAAACGCACCTTCATCCTGGCCCACAGGATCATGGCCTGTCTGGGCGCCCTGGTCATCATCGTCCTGGGCGCAAGCCTGTTTTTCGGCATGCGCTTTTCATGATTTTATGGCCTAAAGTCCATCCAACAATTCCAGGTCCCGCCCGGTCGCGCCTCTTTGAGGGAAGGGGGTTGATCATCGGCTCGTTTCGCCGGCTGCGGGCGCGTCGTTGATCTGCATCGCTAACTCCCTGGTCGGTGCCGGCACCTACGCTCTGGCCGGACTGGAGGTGGATATGTACAAGGGCAAAAGCTTCTGCAAAAAAAGCGGCATAAGGCCCGCCAGGGAGGGCTAGCCCTCCCTGGCCTCCTCCACCAAGCCATCACCTGAATGAAATTGCAGAGCTTGACGTACACAACTGCAAATTTGTTCCCCGGGCTGATTCACCTGCATCCCCTTGTGTCATTGAAGATGAGACCGCTGCCTGTTGAGAAATAAATGGAGGGCGGTTAGGAGTCTCAAGCATAAAATCAGCACCAGTCATCGTTTCGGTCAGGGAGATGGTTCGTCGGACGATGTCCAGCTCTGTCAAACAGGCGTAGCCGGGTGAAGACACTCGATCTGGATGAACCAGCAGCACAGCTCGAAACGTTTTCAACTTAATTTGAGAAACGCGTAATGCTCCCACCTCGCCGGTCTGCCTGTCCACTTCGATCATTCTTTTGTCGTCCGTAGCGGCGATCTTCCGCCCGGTGGCCATTTCCAGCAAACCGGACAGGAAAGCCACGCCCTGATTGAGCACAGCTTCCATCTTTTCCGGAGTCCGGCGCCGTGCCGGTCATGATGCTGCCGGCATTGCGAATTGTCGCAGGGTGAGGCTGGCCAATAGCGCCTGATCGTGGCTGGCCACCACCATGGTGCAGGAAGAGTTCGCGAGTATCCGCCCCACCAGTTCCCTGGAGCGGGTGTCCAGGTCGTTGGTGGGTTCGTCCAGGAGCAGGACACTGGGCTGCATGACCAGCACCACGGCCAGGCTGATCAGACGCTTCTGTCCGCCGGACAGGGTATGGGGCTGACGATGGGCCAGATGGGCCAGATTCAACTCATGCAGCAGGACCAGAGACCTTTCCAGAGCCTCGGCCTGGGAGCAGCCCAGGTTCAAAGGACCAAAGGCCACGTCCTCCAGGACCGTGGGCGAGAAAAGCTGGTCGTCCGGATTCTGGAACACAAGGCCCACTGTACGGCGCAGGGCCGCGATATCCGCCTTTGTGCGCACGGCCCGGCCCTGGAACAATAACTCTCCTTGGTCCAGGGAGACCAATCCCACCAGAGTCAACAGCAGGGATGTCTTGCCGCTGCCGTTGGGACCGACCAGCCCGACCCGTTGCCCCGTGCATAGTTCAAAATCCAGATTTTCCAGCACGGGCTCAAAAGCGCCGGGATAACGGACACGGGCGTTGCGCAGGGCCAAAAGCGGCTCGTTGTTCACAGCGGCCACCGGTCATGCAGGCAGATGAGCACCGGCACCATGCCCAGGGCCGCGACCAAGAGGATTTCCCGCCATCCCAGGGCAGGCGAGGCCAGGGTGTGAAACCGTCCGGTAAAGCCGCGCAGGAGCATGGCCCCGTGAATGCGCTCGGCCCTGGAAAGACTGCGCAACACGGTTTGACCCAAGAGCACGGCATAGGTTCTGTAGGTGTGCATGGTGCATCGCGGGGAAAAGCCGCGGGCCAGGGCGGCCCGGTGCAGCCGATGAAACTCGTCGCGGACAAGAAAAACCTGACCATGGGTGAACGCCAGCAACAAGGTCAATTTGCGCGGCAGACCCAGGGCTTGCAGGGCATGTGACAGCGCCGGAACCGAGGAGGTGCAGACCATGGCCATGAACACCAGCAGCAGGGTGTTGCCCTTCACGGCGATACGCAGGGCCAGCTCCAGGCCGTCCAGGCTGATCCAAGGAATGCCCTCCGGGGTTTTGCCGGGATAGGACAGGCCGAGAACAAAGCCCAGGACCAGGAAAAAAACATTGGCCGGGGCCAGGCGCAACACTGCGTTTTGCAGACGGACACCCGCGGCAAAAGTCAAAACCAGGGCAAAAAGCAAGGCCGCAAGGGCCGCGTCAAAACCCCGGATCGCGGATACGCAAACCATGCACAGGCCCGCGGCCAACAGTTTTGCCCTGGGGTCCACGCGGGACAGCAGCCTTGAATACCCGTTGGATAATTCAGTGATTTGCATGAACACGAATGAACACCTCTCGCGTGTGGCCTATCAGTGATGGGATGGTTTTCATTTGGACAGGCGGTTTACAAATCCCATGTGCAAGGAGCAATCCGGCACCTGCTGGAGATGTTCATTTCAAAATACCGGCAGGCATGACAACTCAAGGAGGTGCCAAAGATGCGCCGCGTGCAATTGGAAGCATTTCAACCCCTTGTCAACGCCTGCGCAGCAGCCAAAAGCCCAGACTGGCCAGCCCGATGATGTAGCCGATGCCGCCCAGAATCTCCGTGATGCCCGGACCGGACCGGGCCAGGGCGAGGACGTCCCGGCGCAGCGGCGCCACCTCCTGACTGACGGTCTCTTGCACCAGTCGCCGGATCTCTTCTCTATCGAAAAGATGCGCGGGTTCCAGGACCGAGCGCGCCGGGGAAACGTTTGGATCATCAGCGGTCGTTTCGGGCCCGGCCGGCGCGATCTCCTCGGCGCCAATGGTCACTTCGGCCAAATGCCCCGCCCCGTCGCTGGCCCTGACCAACAGGGACCGACCCGAGGACAAGACTTCCATGGGCAGAGCCGACTCGAAAAGGCCCCGCTCATCGGCGTGGACCGTCAGGATCTCATCCCTGCTCAGCGCATCCTGAACCGCGATCTTGGCATTGGCGGCAAACGTGCCGTCTCCGAAGGCAACCTCGCCCATGAGTTGATCCCCCTGGATCCAGGCCATGAGCAGCAATTTGTGGCCCATGGCGGGCTGCGTCGCCCAGCACAGGACAAGCACGGTGAAAACAAGACGCTTCAGCATGGCATCGCTTCTCCTGCGGATGTCATCCGACCTGCCAGCAAGTCCGGCCTGGTTCGTCCCAAAAAACCAACCGCGAACATGGCCACCAGGCCTTCGACGGCCGCCAGCGGAAGATGGGCGGCCACGACCAGTTTCGCCGCGACAAGAAAACCCTGGTCCGTCAATGTCAGGGCCAGGGCCGTGAGCAGGGCCGTGCCCAGGACAGCGCCCGCGCCTGCCGCGAAGCCCGCCACCAAGGCCGTCCTGCCGCCACGGGCCAGCAATGCGCGCAGCAGACATCCGCACAGCACGGCCGGCAAGGCCACGGTGCATGTGTTCACGCCCAAAACCAGCAGGCCACCGAACTGAAAGAGCACGGCCTGAAGCAGCAAGCCCACGAACAACACCGGGAATGCGATCCAACCCAGAAGTAAACCGGCCAGACCGTTGAGCAGCAAATGCACGCTGCTTGGCCCCAGCGGCACGTGGATCAATGAACCGACAAAAAACGTCGCGGCCAGAACCGCGGCCAGGATCAGCCGATTTTCTTCCAGTCGGCGCAAGCCGATCCAGATGCCGACAAAGGTCGTGGCCGCCCCCGCAGCCAAGACCGGGACGGACAGGACACCTTCAGCAATGTGCATGCACTGCCTCCTTATTAAAGCGCATCACCGCAAAACCGGCCGCCAGACAGGGCCTTGCGCATCTGATGGCTGTTTTACGACCGGCCGCGAGGCTGAAAATGAAAAACAACCGGCTATGTCGCGAAAACGAGGTTCAGTGTCGGCACGAAATCGGAAGGTGGGAGAATGGGCCGGACATCCCCTTTCGCGGCAAACACCCGTTGCCTCGGGGCCTCATGTCGGCAGGTCTTCTGGCTCCCCCCTTGGATACGTTCTGCCTTCCCGTCCCGTCCCGCTTTCACGGAACTTTTGGACAGTGGCGTCATTCTAAACGCTCCACTCCAAAACAAGCTGGGGTTACAGCGGCGGGTCCGCTCCGGCTTTGCACCGGATTCCCTGTTCGTCTCCACGATGGAGAACCGACATGTTTTGAGATTTCGTAATCAGGAACGTGGCAGGAGTCAAATGCCCAAGAAACAGCCCAACCGTTGCTCAGATGCGCAACATCTCCAAGCGTTGCAAAGGATGCAGCCCGAGGATATGCCGAACAGGCAAACCGGACTCAAGGCTCGCCTTTGCAGTTCCATGGTGTTGTGGGAATCTCTCTCAAGAGACGAGGCGGAAAAGCTCGTGCCGAAAGCGCGGACCATGGCAACAAATTCCAAAAGAGGCTTCTACACGTCGATTTCGCCCCGCAAATATGTGACGGCCTGGCCTTTGATCTTGACCCGATCGCCGTCATCCCGGCAGAACAGCTCCCCCCCGCGGGCCGAAAGCTGCAGAGCGTGCAGGTCTTTTTTCTTCAGGCGCTTGGACCAATAGGGGATCAACGTTGAATGCGCGGAACCCGTCACCGGGTCTTCGTTCACACCGACATCGGGCGCGAAAAAACGCGACACGAAATCCACCTTTTCCCCCGGCGCGGTGACGATCACGCCCAGACAGTCCCATTTCCAGAGCAGCCCGAAATCAGGATGCATGTTCCGGACGTCGTCCTCGTTCTGAAAGACCATCAAGTAGTCTCGTGACCGCAGAACTTCCACGGGCGTCTTCCCCAGGGCCCGCTCCAGCTCAGCCGGGCTCTCGCACGCCGCCGGAGGTCTGGAGGGAAAATCCAGAACCAGTCTTTCCGTCTCCCTGACGACGCTCACCTGGCCGCTCCTGGTCTCGAAGACGATTCGATCCACTCCTAAGCCGATTTCCGTGAACAGGACATGCGCGGGCGCCACGGTCGCGTGACCGCAAAGGTCCATCTCCAGCGACGGGGTGAACCAGCGCAAACCGTAAACATCCCCCTGTTCAACGACAAAAGCCGTTTCGGACTGGTTGTTTTCAAAAGCAATATTCTGCATCACCTCGTCCGGGAGCCAGCCCGACGGCAGAAGGCATACACCCGCCGGATTGCCCTTGAAGAGATGCTTTGTAAACACGTCAATCTGATAATAGGGAATTCTCATCGCCATCCTCGTTCAGTCAAACGTTGCGCCCTCACTCGTCTTCCTCGTCATAATCCGGATACTGCGGGGGAGACTGGCCCACGGATTTGACAATGAGCACGCTCTTTTTCCTCGAGCTGCTTTCCTTGATTGACTCGACGCGAATCCGGTGCCACCAGTCGTCTCCAAAATCAAAAAGATAATGAAAGACGTCTTTTTCTTCCAGGTTCACGTCATCAATCTTGGTTTTGGCGGTGGACCGCTTTTTTCTGCCGTACCCCATGAAATCATCCATGCCCGCGGGATGGGTGATCTCCAGGGCTTGGGTTATCGCGCGAAAGCTTTTCGTATCCGCTTTGGTGATGAAAAACGAGTACAAATGCGGATCAAAGCGGTCAAACGCCGCGAAAATGGCGTCGTGCAGATCGTCAAAGGTGCTGTTCCCGCTGACCTCGATGATTCTGTAGACCTTGGGGATGCCCATGATCGAAACCTTGAACTGATACTGGTTCATGAAAGACCTCCATACGGTGAAAGGGATGAACGCGAAGCGCATGGGTCTGCTCCGTGAAGTGTCCCGGCGACAGAACAAGGCCGGATATTCCCGGACCAGGAAGCTAAATGCTTTTCTCCTGCAAAACGATTCATCATGCCGTTAAACCATCATCCAACGCGAATCAAGCGCCAAGCGCAACGTGCTCTTTAGCAAGGATTAGAAAAGCAGGCGCAACGGACTTTCGGCTCCAATCGCGCCGCCGCTATTCCTGCATGACCTAGAAAAGCCGGGACCAAGGCCCCGGCTCTCCGTCGAAACTCAGCATGAGCCGAGAAATCTAGAACTGGTAGACCATCCCCAACACGCCTCTGTACAGGGCGTCCTTGGCCAGATCGCCGCGGCCCATGCCCATGTCGTCCAGAGTGACCTTACCGCAGGCCAGCTCCAGGATCATGGCCAGATTCTCATACATCTGCCAGGTGGTGTTGAAGTCCACTTCCCAGTAACTGTCCTTGGTGGTCATCAGGAAGAAGTTGTCCTTGTGGTTCGTGCCCCTGGCATAGGCGACCACGAACTCGTGGGACAGGTTCTCCATGAATGTGATGTCCCGCAGGGCAAAACCCACGGCCCACAGTCCGACAGCCCCTTCGTCGGCTTGATATTCCATGGGGTCGAGTTCGACCAGGAGCCCGCGCAAGAAATTATCCTGGGCGAATTCCGTGCCGCCGCCGTAGCCCACGCCGCCGATGCTCACCGAGCCGCCATCCGTGCCGATGACCGGCATGCGCTTGCTTTTTCCTCCGGTCAGGAAGCCGGAGCCTTCCCCGCTTTCATACAGGAAGAACAATTCCGGGGTGACCATGTCCATGGCATACTGCACGGCCAAGTCCGCGATCCAGCCGGACTGCTTGAAGTCGTCCGACCACTTGACCTGACCGTAGTTGAAATCGCCCATGATCGTCACGGGATCAAGCATGTTTGCTTCGAAGTTCAGGCCTGCATGCCCCATGACGGCGTTTTTCGGGTTGTCCAGCTCGTAGAGGTTGAAATCCTTGCCCCACCGGGAAACCGCGGCAAAAGGGTTCAGGCTGACCCCGTCCAGGCTGACGGGCAAAACGGCCAAAAACACGTCCACCTCGTCGTCCCATTTCTTGCCGGGGTCGTCCGGATTGATCGTGGCCAGGTCGTAGGGCCGGGCCCAGCCCAGGGTCAGGCCGACCCCGTCAGTGAACGGCAGGTGCCCGACCAGCGCGGCCACATCGGCTTCCAGGATATGCGATCCCAAGGTGCCGGGCAGGGCCACCGGCTGCAGCCCGGCCTTGAGGTTCAGGTCCCCGGCGGGCAGGTTGAAATCAAGAAACGCATGTCTGGTTTTGACGTTCACGCCGTCGGCGTTCAAGCCGCCGCCGTTATCGCCGCCCCAGGTCAGATTGCCGATTTCCAGCTGCAACACGCCCTTGAGGTTCTCGCTGGCAATGAGCTCGAAAATGGTGCGCATCCGCTGCATGGCCGTAAACGTGTCCCACTTTTCGTCGCTGTTAAAGGCGGGATTCTTGATCGCGTCAAAATGCACCCGCCAGGTGCCCTTGGCCTTGATCTCCACGGCCTGGGCCGTTCCCGTCATGGCAAGCAGAAAACAACCGAACAGCACAATTGCCAAAAACCGTCGCATGAACTTACTCCTTTTCTTGAATGTTGCATGTTGAAGCCAATTGTCTTTGGACAATGCCGCATATTGTCGGCTACGCCTCATCGCCTTCATCCCTCGGCATGACCGGTGCTGCCCTTCCCTCCCTCTTAACCGACTACATTGAGCCGTACAGGCATCTGCGCAAGGTGGACACCCCGCAGGAATGGAGCATATGCACGGGGATATTCCTGGTCTTGGCCACGTGCATGGCCTCGTTTTTGGCCCGATGGGATATTTTGTTCGTGAAGATGATGATCCGCTCGCTTTTGCCCAACTGGGCCGCGATGGTGTTCTCCTGCCCGGTGAAAATTTTCAAGTCCACTCCGGCCTTTTTGGCGGTTCGCAGATAATCCTGTTTAAGGCGGTCCATCCCGCCGATCAACGTCGCGCACATGTCTGGCTCCTTTTGATTTCGATCAGCATTGAATACGGCATCTGCTTCGCACGGAATCTGTATCACCGTCGGGATCGATCAGCTCGTGATGACTGATCCCGATTTCCACGGCGATATTCCAACGACTCGGGAATCCTCGCCGCCTGCCTGCTGCGGCGTCGACCCCGGCGACGCAGGCAGGTCAATGGCGTCACGTTGTTTTTTGCGTTGTGCGCACTTGCACACTTTGCATTTGCCCGAGCATTGGCAGCCGTGATGTTGGGACTTGACCTGGATGACCCTCTGACCGTCCAGGGACAGTGCGGATTCCCCGGTAAATACTTCTTCCAGACGCAGATGCGGACTGACCATGCTTTCCCTACTCTCGATATGAAATGTCGGTTCCATGACCTGTTCTCCATTTTGTTGATGATATCCGGCCTTGTCAGCCAATGAACGTACACCTCAGGAGCATGAATAGATCATAATAAAGAAAATAAATTTCATTATCATTTATAATGCATTTTTCGCCTGCTTCCGCAATGCTCCGACCATATTTTTTACTGCAAAATCAGTTGATCGTGGGATTGCGCGTCTAACGTACCCGGTATAGTTCGTTTGCGGCCTCAGGGCTGTTAGACCGCCCCTGTCTCACCGAACAAATCGTTGCCAAGTGCTTTTAAGTTTTCAGCAGGATTTTCTCGCACCTTCAAGCAACGGTCCTTCCCTTTCAGCACAAAGAGGCAGGAAGGAGGTAAACATTTCCCCGCCAGTAAAACACCTCCTTCCTGTCCAATAAATCCTCGACCTCTTCAGTAGTTTTCCCGGCTGCTGATCACCATATGTCCCATAATTGCTAAAACGTCACGGCATGTCCGTGACCTGGATCCAGAGCAGGGCTTCCTGGGCCAGCCCCTTGCCTTCGTGTTCGTCCTCGGGGCCGACGCCCAGAGCGGCGATGCCCCACCAGCCGGCCTTGGGCAGACCGATGGCGAACTCGCCCCGGGCGTTGGCCCGGATGCCCAAAACTTCCAGGGAGGGGTGCGGCGCTTCGATCGCGGCCTCTTTCTCAAAGGCGTTTTTCTCCATGTTCGGGGCATGGTTCAGGTACTCGACCTCCAGCTCGGCATGGGGCACGGGCTTGCCTTCGGCCATGACCACGCCCCGGAAAATCCCGCCTGTCCAATTGGCGTAGGGCTTGTCCAAAGGCACGATCTCCGCGGGCAGTCCCAGGGGCTGATGCCAGTTGCCGGGCACGCCGCCCACGTTGACGATCATCTTGGTGAACTGCTGGATGTATTCCTCGTCAGCCGCCTCGTAGTACGGTCCGGGCACGAGCACGAACACGTAGTCGCCCATGGAGCGGACCACCTTGGCCGGCAGGTTGGCCTCGTAGGCCTTGCCGGAATTGGTCAGACTGGCCCAGGAGATCTCCGTGAGGTACTCCATGAGATCGATCTTTTGCGGCTCGGCTTCCTCGCCGCGCTGCTGGACCACGTAGAACTCCTCCACCGGGGCCATGTCCATGGTGTGTCCGGCGTCGAATGGATGGGTGAAGATCAGTTTCAGGGTCATGGCCCCGCCCCGCTCCAGGGCGCTCTCCGGGGTGTACAGCATCTGGAAATGGGCCAGCGCGGGCGCGCCCAAGAACAACGTCAACAAACCGGCCAACAGCAATCCTCTTTTCATCATCTCCTCCTGGTTGTTATGGAACATGAATGTGAGAAACCGAAAGTCATTCTTACAAGAATCTCATGGTCGAATCCCGGCGGCCCAAGGCCGCTTGCTATTCAAAAATCTGCGACCCCGGGATGACAATATCATGCCCCTCCCCGCCGTCGAACGTCACCGAGTATTCGCCCTCGGGCTTGTCGAACTCGATGTCGCTGTTGCGGGACAATTCGCCGCGATAAATTTCCTTTCCGGATCCGTTTTTGACGATGATGGGCACTCCGGCGGCGGAAGAACCGTCGGAAAATCCGCCCTCGCAGAAGATGGTCCCGTCGCCGTTGTCAAAGCAGGAAAACAGCGGCGTATGGGCAAACGATTGCCCGGAAAGAGCCAAAAAGCCGAATGCCAGAGCCAAAACAAAAAACTTCTTCATGATCAATTCTCCTTTTACAATGGTAAACGTTAAATGTTCAAAAATGAAAGGCGAAAGGCAAAATAATCATAATATCAAGATGTTAATCCTATTCAAGGATCCTTGCATCCCCCCGCCGATTCACCGACTCACCGTCACTTGCCTTCGGATTTTCCTCCTTTCTCACCTTCTTCCTTGCTCATCCCCTCATTCCCTTCCCCATCCTCCGGGCATCGACGCAAGTCATTCAGCCCCTGGGAAACGCACCCTTGCCTGGTTGCCGCGGGACACGTGTCGCAGGAGCATCCTTTCTTCTTGAAAAACGTCCGCCACAGGTAATACACGGCCCAGGCCAGAACCGCGGCCAGAATCAAATATTCCCAGATCATGGTTTTCTACGCCTCCTTCGGCCCGACAATCCCGGACCGCTGGCGCTCCCAGGCCGGATCGCGGACAAAGGACAGCCCCACGGCCGTGGCCAATGCCAGGCCGTAGAACCACCCCATGGCCTGGATCCCGCTCAGACCCAGCGTGGACCCGATGGAAAACACCCCGCTGGCCACGGCCAGGCCGAAAATTGTCGGAAAAATGATGGAAAAAAACATCCATTTATAGGAACCGGTCTGGACCTTGACCATGATCGTGGATGCCAGACACGGGGGATACAGAGCAAAAAAGAGCATCAGCGCCAGGGCGTGCAGGGGCGTCTTCCCGCCGGCATCACGCTCCCGGCCCATGCGTTCCTCCAGGGCGACGTTCTCGTCCACCCCTTCCTGAAACAATACGCCCAGGGTGGCCACGCTGGATTCCCGGGCCGCAAAGGAGCTGATCAGGGCCACGTTGATCTTCCAGTCGAAACCGGCGAATCGGGTCACGGGCTCCAAAGCCCGGCCGACCCGGCCGAAATAGCTGTGGACAATGGTTTCCTCGCGGATCAGGGTGCGCAGCGTGGCCCGTTCATTGGCCAGGGTGCGCAGAGCGCGGCTGACCATGCGGGCCTCGGCGTCCCGGGCCCGCAACAACGGAAACAAATCCGGATGCAATGCCTCGTACCGCTGATCCACAGCCTGGGACCTCTCCTGGGTCGCGGCGGCCATCTTGGCCTCCCGGTACGCGGTTGAGACGTTCAGCAGCTCGAGGATCATTTCGCCCCGCGCCAAATCAGCATACGCGGTATCCTTGACGTCCTCCTGGAACGTGGCCACGGCCGCGTCCATGCGCCGGTCCAAAACAGCCGTGCGTTCCTCGGGCAGGCCGGGAAATTGCAGCAGCACGTAAACCACGATGGCCACGGCCACGACAATGGTGCCCACCTTCTTGATGAATACCCAGGTCCGGTCCAAGGCCCGGCGCAGCACGCCCGTCAGCGTGGGCAGATGGTAGTTGGGCATTTCCATGACAAACGGCGCCGTCTCCCGCCCTCGAAGAATGGTCGAGGTCAACAGTTTGGCCACGATCATGGCCATGATGACCGTGATCGTGGAGATGAACAGCATCAGGAAGGACTTGTGCGCCTCGAAGTAAATATTCACCAGAAGCGTGTACAGCGGGATCTTGGCCATGCAGTTCATATACGGCACGGTGAGGATCGTGGCCAGGCGGGAGCGTTCGTCCGGGATGCCCTTGGTGGCCATGATCCCGGGAACGGCGCAGCCTCCGGTGAACACCCCGGCCAGGATGAACGGCAGGGTGGACTGGCCGTGCAGGCCGAAACTCTGGAACACCCTGTCCAGGATAAAGGCGATCCGGGCCATGTACCCGGAGTCCTCCAGAATGGCGATCAGGGCGAACAGGATCAGGAAGATGGGCACGTAGTTCAGCAGGGTGTTCACGCTGTCCACCATCCACAGGGACAGGGAGCGGAACATGGCGTCCTGGAGCAGACCCGGATCGGGCAGCAGCCCGGCCACGCTGGCCCTGACCCAGGCCAGGGCCGGCCAGGTCAGGAAGGTCAGCTTGTATCCCTGAACGATGGACAGCTCGTAGATCAGATAGACCGTAAGCACCAAAAATACCGGGGCCAGACCGCGGTGCAGAAGCACCCGGTCGATCTTTTCGGAAAAATGCACCCTGTCCGCTCCGCCGACTTCCACGCACTGCTCCACAATGGAGGCGGACAGGCGATCCCGGCAGGAGACAATGTGGTCCCCGGGGGAAATATCCATTTCCCCCTGGAACGCCAGCACCAAGGCATGGACCAGTTCAAGCACCTCTTCAGCCTGCTCGTGATGCCGGCGCAGCAGCTTCCCGGCTTCGGTGTCCTCCTCCAGCAGCTTCACGGCCATCCAGCGCAAGGTCACGGTCTTGGACAAGGCCGTTGATCCGGCGAGCTGATCCTGGACCGCGGCAATGTGCTCCTCGAGCCGTCCGTAATCAACCCAAAAGCCACCATCTGCCTTTTCGCCAGACATGCCTTCCCGTGTGCTTTCCTTGGCCACCTGGCGTATGGCGCGGCGCAGCTCGGCTTTGCCCCGGCCCTTGCGGCCCACCGTAGGGACCACGGGAACGCCGAGCAGCCCGGCAAGCATTTCATGATCCACCCTGCGGCCGTGGCCTTCGGCCACATCCACCATGTTCAGGGCCATGACCACGGGCAAGGACATTTCCAACATTTGAAAGGTGAAATAGAGCCCCCGGCGCAGACTGGAGGCGTCGATGACGTTGACGATCACATCGGGCTTTTCGCGGAGCAGAAAATCCCGGGCCACCCGCTCCTCCAGGGAAAAGGAGGTCAAGCTGTAAGTCCCGGGCAGGTCCACCACCTCCACCCGACCCAGTTCGTCACGATAGCTGCCGAGTTTTTTGTCAATGGTCACGCCGGGGTAGTTGGCGATGTGCTGATTGGCTCCGGTGAGCATGTTGAAAATGGTCGACTTGCCGGCGTTCTGCTGACCGGCCAGACCGACGATGATATTGTTTTTCGCTGGAAACATGGTGTGGATTCCGGACTCAGGATGTAAAGTTTTCAATGAATGCGGCAAGCGTGTTCGATCATTGTTGATTAATCTTTTGATTATCATAATCAATAAATACCCGTTGTGCTCCTGCATCCCGGGATGGCTAGTCCGCCCGCACCTCGATCAGGTCGGCCTCGCGCTTGCGCAGGGTCACGTAGTAGTCCCCCAGGCGCATCTCCAGGGGATCCCCCAGGGTGGCGCAACGGATCATTTCCACCTCGGCGTCGGGCACGAATCCCAAATCCAGCAAACGCTGGCGGATGGCGCCGCAGGCATTGTGTCGCCGGATGCGACAGCGACAACCGTTGGACACCTGGGTCAGGACTTGGCGCCCGTCGGCCTTTTGTTCTTCCCGCGCTGAAACACGCGTTGGACATTCCATACAAGGCTTGCGTCCCCGTCTGCGGCCATGGCTCATTCTCGTCCTCCTTAAGTCCACTGTCATTAAAAAAATGCGGCAACCGAAGATGCCGCGTGCATCCCGTTATCAAGGCAGTGGCTGTTTGCTGAGGAGCTTAATATTGATAACAAATTTCAAAGTCAAGTTTTTTCCGAAAAATTTTTCACCTTGGCCTTGGTATCAGCGAATTGACAACAACCAGCGCCTGCCCTGATGGCTGCGGCTTCAGGGGTACGGTTTGACATTTGCCCGAATCTTGGGTCTACCAAAAACAAAAAAGACAAAAGAAAACAAAGTGCACGCCCAGCGTGCGTGCGTGAAGAACAAGGAGTCCATGCCATGCGTCTGATCATTGTGTCCAACCGCCTGCCCATCAGCCTGGAGGAACGCGACGGCAAAATCATCGCCAGGGAATCCGTGGGCGGCTTGGCCACGGGCCTGAACGCCTACCTGGACTCTCTGGACCAAGACTCTCCCTTTGACAATGAGCCCTTGTGGATCGGATGGCCGGGCATGTCCCTGGACGATCCGGACAAGTTCGACTTTTCCCGGCGGATCATGGGCAAGTTCCGGATCTGCCCGGTCAACTTGAGCACCGAACAGATGGACAGCTTCTATCTCGGCTTCTGCAATTCCACGCTCTGGCCATTGTTTCACTATTTTCCGTCCTATGTCCATTTCAACGAGGAATTCTGGAAAAGCTACCAGGAGGTCAACGAGATTTTCCGTGATACCGTGGACCCGCTGCTCCAGCCCGGGGACGTCCTCTGGATCCACGACTACCAGATCATGCTTCTGCCGGAAATGATCCGCAGACGCCGCTCGGATGTGAGCATCGGCTTTTTCCTGCATATCCCCTTCCCGTCCTATGAAATTTTCCGGCAATTGCCCAAAACATGGCGCGCCGATCTGCTCAAAGGCCTGCTCGGGTCAGACCTGGTGGGATTTCATACCTACGACTATACCCAGCATTTCCTGCGCAGCATTTCGGCAATCCTGGGTCTGGAGCACAATCTGGGCAAAATCATGGTCGGAGATCGTCTGGTCAAGGCGGACACCTTTCCCATGGGCATTGACTACGGCAAATACGCCCAGGCCGCTCAAGACCCGCGGAACCAGGCCGAAAAGGAAGAACTGCGCGGCTCCCTGGGACCGGCCAGGATCATGCTCTCCATCGACCGCCTGGACTACAGCAAAGGCATCACCAACCGCCTGCAGGGATACGAACTGTTCCTCCAGAACAACCCGGAATGGCACGGACGGGTCGTGCTCATGCTGGTGGTCGTGCCCTCGCGCACAGGAGTGGGCAAGTATCAGGAAATGAAAAAACAGATCGACGAACTGGTCGGCGCCATCAACGGCAGGTTCGGCAAAATCTCCTGGACCCCGATCATCTATCAATTCACCACCTACGCCCTGCGCGGCCTGACCATGCTCTACGACATCAGCGACGTGGCCCTGGTCACGCCGCTGCGCGACGGGATGAACCTGATCGCCAAGGAATACATCGCCGCCAAAACAGAAAACAAGGGCGTCCTGGTGCTCAGCGAGACCGCGGGTGCGGCCATCGAACTGGGGGAAACCCTGATTGTCAATGCCAACAGCATCGCGGATATCGCTGAATCCATGCGTCAGGCCCTGGAAATGCCCGCGGACGAACAGGCCCGGATCATGGCCCTGCTCAAGGACCGCCTGGAACGCTTCGACGTCAACCACTGGGCCCAGGATTTCATGAACTCGGTGCTTCAGGTCAAGGCCGAGCAGGAGCGCATGGAATCCACATTCATCAATGTCGAGGCAGCCGTGGACATTGTCGGCCGCTGTAAAGCCGCGGCCAGCAGACTGCTGCTGCTGGACTATGACGGCACCTTGGTCCCGTTTCACGATGCGCCCTCCATGGCCTGCCCCACTGAAGAAAACAGGGAAATCCTTTCAACCCTGGCCAAAATGCCGGAAACCCAGGTGGTCATTCTCAGCGGTCGGGACAGGCATAACCTGGAACGCTGCCTGGGGCGGCTGCCCGTGGCCCTGGTGGCGGAGCACGGAGTCTGGGTCCGCGAAACCAACGGCAACTGGCAAATGATCCGCCCCCTGCTCAACGATTGGAAGGAGCAAATCAGGCCGATTCTGGACCGTTTCAGTTCCAGGGTGCCAGGGGCCTTCACCGAGGACAAGGACTTTTCCATGGCCTGGCACTATCGCCAGGCGGATCGCCTCCTGGGAGCCCAGCGAGCCCGTGAATTGTCCGAAACCTTGCGCGTGCTGGCCTCCAATGTGGGCATCCAGGTCCTGCAAAGTCCGATGGTTGTGGAGGTTCGCAGCGCGGGCATCAGCAAGGCCGTGTCGGCCATGCATTTCAGCGCAAAGAAGCCCTGGGACTTCATCCTGGCCATGGGCGACGCGGAAAGCGACGAGGAAATGTTCAAAACCTTGCCCGCCCATGCCGTGACCATCCGCGTGGGGCACGATCTTTCCCACGCTACCTACAATATCCGCAACACGCGTGCGGTCTGCGTCCTGCTGAAGAATTTCACCTTATGACAAGTGAACCATGCGGGAAAAACTTTTGCCAAGACTACGAACCGTCATGATTCGTGCCGTCGTGGCTTGGCTTTTGGGACTGCTCGGCCTTGGCGCAGCGAGCCTCGCCACGGCCCAGGACGCCGTGAGAATCATGCCCCTGGGGGATTCCATCACCCAGGGCAATCGTCATCAGAACAGTTATCGCCGTCCGCTTTGGCACATCCTCGAGGAGGCGGGCCTGAGCGTGGACTTTGTCGGATCGCAGCGGCGCAATCACTGGGGCGGCCCGCCGGATCCGGATTTTGATCCGGATCACGAAGGCCACTGGGGCTGGCGCGCGGATCAAATCTTGACAAGACTGCACAAATGGACAGCCGCCGCCCGGCCGGACATCGTGCTGATCCACCTGGGCACCAATGATTTGGCCCACAGCAAAGAACCGGAAGTGATCGCGGATGAATTGAGCGCTGCAATCCAGGTGTTGCGGACACACAATCCCCGTGTTGCCGTGCTTGTAGCCCAGCTCATCGACAACGCCTTCATCAGTCCCCTGGTGCAGGACCTGAATGAAGTCATCAAAGGGCTCGCCGCCGGGTCAACGCCCGAATCCCCAATAATCATCGTCGACCAATGGACGGGATTTGATCCGCGCATGCACACCTATGACGGCACCCACCCCAACGAAGCCGGAGAGCGGTTCATGGCCCGGCGCTGGGCCGAGGCCTTGCTGCCGGTGCTTTCAAACCAACGGCTTGAGCCTTCTGATCCCAGGGAATAGATTGCGCGGCAAACCTGTCTTTCCGCCAAACATGGGCGACCGCTGACGCGCATACGGCCCTGGCTTTCATTTTCTTGTCGACTACGAACGACAAAAGCCGCCCTGAGGCGGCTTTTGTCGTTCAGTACACACAACGCGTCCTGGCTTATTCGACGTTTTCCGATGATACCAGGGGCCAGATTTCGTCCACGTGCTCCACGAAACGGGCCTTGATCTTGCGGCGCAGATCCGCAGGCACCTCCTGCAGGTCCTTCTTATTCTGCTTGGGGACGAGCACCTCCCTCAAACCGTGGGCCACGGCGGCCAGAATCTTTTCCTTGATGCCGCCTACGGGCATGACCCGGCCGCGCAGGGTGATCTCGCCGGTCATGGCCAGATCGTTTCGCACCGGCGTGCCGGTCAGGGCGGACAGCAGCGCCGTGACCAGGGTCACCCCGGCCGAAGGACCGTCCTTGGGCGTGGCTCCGGCCGGTACGTGAATATGGATATCCAACTTTTCCGAAAAATCAGGATCCAGGCCGAGCTTCTTGGCCCGTCCGCGGGCATAGCTGAGCGCGGCCTGGGCGCTCTCCTTCATCACCTCGCCCAGCTGGCCGGTGAGAATCAGCTTGCCCTTGCCGGGCATGGTGGTGGCTTCCACATGGAGCACCTCCCCGCCCACCGGGGTCCAGGCCAGACCCAAAGCCACACCGGGATACAGTTCCTTGTCCTTTTCATCCTCCAGGAACCTGGCCACGCCCAGCAGCTTGGCCAGCATTCGTGCGGTGATGGTGAACGGACCAGGCTCGTCTTCCGCCACCTTGCGGGCCAGCTTGCGGCAGACCGACCCCAGTTCCCGCTCCAGGTTCCGCAAACCGGCCTCGCGCGTATAGTCCCGGATGATCCGGCTGATGATCTGGTCCGCGATCTGCACATCCTCCAGGTGCAGGCCGTTTTCCTTGATCTGCCGGGGCAAAAGGTACTTACGGGCGATCTTGATCTTTTCCACCTCGGTGTAGCCGGGGATGCGGATGACCTCCATCCGGTCCAGCAAGGCCGAGGGTATGGTGTCCAGCACGTTGGCCGTGCAGATGAACATGACCTTGGACAGGTCAAAGGGCACGTTCAGGTAGTGGTCGCTGAAGGCGAAGTTCTGCTCCGGGTCCAGCACCTCCAGCAGGGCCGATGACGGGTCGCCCCGAAAATCCGTGCCCACCTTGTCGATCTCGTCCAGCATGACCACGGGGTTGCGCGTCCCGGCCTGCTTGATGCTCTGAATGATCCGTCCGGGCATGGACCCGATGTAGGTCCTGCGATGACCGCGGATCTCCGCCTCGTCGCGAATGCCGCCCAAAGACATGCGTACGAATTTGCGGCCCAGGGCCCGGGCGATGGACCGCCCCAGGGAGGTTTTACCCACGCCGGGAGGGCCGACAAAGCAAAGGATCGGACCCTTCATGTCCGGGTTCAGTTTGCGCACGCTCAGGTATTCCAGAATCCGATCCTTGACCTTGTCCAGGCCGTAGTGATCCTCGTCCAGAATGGCCTTGGCCTCCTGAATCACCAATCGATCCTTGGACATCTTTTTCCAGGGAAGCTCCACCAGCCAATCCAGATAAGTCCGGATCACCGTGGCCTCGGAGGACTCGGGATGCATGGACTCCAGACGCTTGAGCTGCTTGTCCGCCTCCTTGCGCACATCCTTGGGCAGGCCGGCCTTTTTCAAGGCGACGCGCAACTCCTCCAGCTCCTCCTCTCCCTCCGCGGAATCACCCAACTCCTTGCGGATGGCCTTGAGCTGCTCGCGCAGGAAAAACTCGCGCTGGGCCTTGTCCATGCCTTCCTTGGCCATGTTCTGGATCTTGGCCTGCATCTCCGCCACCTCGGCTTCCTTGAGCAGCTGGCGGTTGACCAGAATAAGGCGCTGCACCGGATCCTCGCAGGCCAGAATCTCCTGGGCCTCCTCCACCTTCATGCGCAAATTGGACGCAATCAGGTCGGCCAGACGGCCGGGTTCCTCCACATTGTTCAAAACAGCCAGAACATCCGGGGAGGCAATGCCGCGCAGGGTTAAAATCTTCTCGCTCTGTTCCCGGGCCGTACGGACCATGGCTTCCAGTTCCGGGGTGGGTTCGGCGGCCTCCGGCTCCATAATGGGTTCAATCTCCACCATGTGAAACGGCTCGTTGTGCACAAATCCCGTGATGCGTGCCCTGGTCACTCCCTGGATCAGCACCTTGAGTCGACCGTCCGGCATTTTCAGCATGCGCATGATTGTGGCCACCGTGCCCACGGAATGCACCTCGTGCGGACCCGGGTCGTCAGTCTTCTCATCCTTTTGGGTGGCGATTAAAATATGGCGGTTGGAATTCAAAGCCGCGTCCACTGCCTGAATCGACTTCTCCCGACCCACGAACAAGGGCAGGATCATGTAGTTGAAGACCACCACGTCGCGCACGGGCAGCAAGGGCATCTGGGAAGGCAATTCCTGCCTGATGTCTCCCCCGCCGCTTTCCTCGGAATCCGCGACTGGATCAGTCGTAGGACGCAGCTTCACGCGAGCCTCCTGTTCGTCTGATTCTGAAACCACATCCACTTTCGGCGAATCATTATCACTGCTCATAAAAAAGAATCTCCTTCAAAAACTCGGCACTCCAGAGGATCATCGGGTAATGGCGAACCCGGTCATCAGCCCCTCTCCATCCACGAACCTGCTGTCCACCTGATCCACGCGTGACAACGGCGGTCCGTCGCGCAGCAGTTCAAGAAAACTTCGCAAGGATTGCTCGGGCCCCTGAGCCGTCAATTCCACCCGTCCGTCGGGCAGGTTGCGCACCCAGCCTGCCAGGCCAAGCTCCCGGGCCTGGTTTCTGGTCCAGGCGCGAAAAAATACGCCCTGCACTCTCCCGCTGATCACCGCATGCATCGTCTTCATTTTCAAATTCCATCAGGTCACAACAAACCTTGGGCCTGAAAGCTGAAATACTCGCCTTCCGAGACCACAATATGATCCAGGACCCGCACGTCCATTTCATGGGCGGCCCGCTGCAGCCTGCTCGTCAATTCCTGATCCTGGACCGAGGGCCGCGGATCGCCTCCGGGATGATTGTGCACCAGGATCACCCCGCTGGCTTGATGCTGCAAGACAAGCCGCAATATTTCCCGGGGATAGACCGGAGTCTGATCCACCGTGCCCCGGCTGACCTGTTGCCAGTGTACAAGACGATTCTTGTTGTCCACCAGGGCCACCCAAAATTCCTCGGTCCGCTGGTGACCCAGCCGGAACATGGCAAAATCGGCTACCGTTCGGGGGTGGCTGAACACTTCCCGGGCGTGAACAGCCCCTTCGCACACCCTGCTCCAGAATTCCCGCCAAAGCGCAAACAAAATGACCACGCTCCGGCTGACCTTGGGGACAACCAGCAAGTCTTCCCCACGGGCCTGAAAAACTCCGCGCAACGATCCAAATCGCTCCAAAAGAGCCTTGGCCAGACCCTTGGTATCCCGGCGGGGGATGGCATACCCCAGCAGCAATTCAAGAATTTCATAGTCCGCCAAAGCGCTGGGGGTTTGAGCCAAGCGTTCCTTTAACCGCTTTCGATGTCCAAGGTAGTGCTTGTCCATGGCATATAGGTACGGGCGGGGGACAAGGCAAGTCAAGTCAGGAAGAAATGTTGGACAAGGTTGCGCTGCAAGCAAAGTCCAACGCAAAAAGCGCATCTGTCGAAAATGCGAAAGGGATTATCGACGTCGGGCATAAACCCATGATCCCGCGTGGTTCGAAAAAAAAACGGGCAGAAAGGATCAGGACATCGCAAACAGAAAAAATGCGTTGAACCGGGACGAATCGTCAACGCCGGGCAAGGTTGGCCACCAGGAACTCCATGATCTGGTCGGCCTTCCTGCGTCCGGTTTTCAAATCATGTTCGGCCGCAAACACCAAATCTCCGATTCGCGTCAAGCCCTTCTCTCCCAGTTCAAGGGCCAAGCGCTTTTTTTCATGCTTGATGGCCGGCGGCAGAGAAACCTTGTGCTCCTCTCCGGCCGACAGTTGCCAAAGGATGCGGACTTCGCGCTGCAAAAGCCCCAGAAAGGGCATCAGCATCCCTGAACCCGTGCTCGCTTGATCCGCAAACACGGTCCGCCAAGCCGTCAGATCCATGGAAGAAGTCAGCACGGCCTTGAGAAAAGCAAAGCTGTTCATGACCCTTTCACCGCCCAACAGCCCGAGATCCTCCGCTGCAACCCGCCGTCTTTCCCCGAGAAGCAGCTCCAGCTTGTCCAGTTCGCCCCGCATCCGGGCGCCGTCCAAGGGCAGAACGTCCACCAAAGCCGCTTCCACGCCGGGGGCGAACCCTATCTTTCGCTTCTTTGCCCACTGCCGCACAAAGTCCTTTAAAGTCCGCTCGGAATACCCCGGAGATTGCCACAGCCAGCCTCTGCTTTTGGCCGCCTTGAAGTAGGGTTGCTTGCTGATTGTCGCGGGCACCGCCGGCGTATTGCCTTTCCACTCGCCTTCCAAACAGAAAAAGACCCATAGATCGGGCTTAGCTGTGCGCAGCAGAGGCTCCATGTCGCCCAGGGTCTTTACCGGCAGCTGGTGCGCCCGGCGGATCACCAGAATCCGGCCGGCTCCAAGAACGCTGAGCAGGCCGGTCATGGTCAAGGCGGTCCAGAACGAGGCATCCAGGGGCTCGTCAGCCCAGAACGTCTGTCTGGTCCATTCCCCGCAACCCGAGGCCGTTGTCAGCTCGCGGATCCGTTCCTGGATCAGCCAGACATCCGGACAAACGCAGAAAAAAAACGGAGGGCGCATCACGCCGCCCTATTTCGCGGTGACGATGTTCAAAAGTTTGCCCGGGACCACCACCATCTTGGCCACGGTGCGGCCTTCCAGGTGACGCTGGATGTTCTCGCTGGCCAGGGCCTGCTGCTTGACAAAATCGTCCGCGGCATCGGCCGGGACGTTGAGCCTGCCGCGGACCTTGCCGTTGACCTGCACGACAATGGTCGCCTCGTCGCGCATCAGGGCCGTCGGATCATGTCTGGGCCAGGGTTCCCTCGCCAGACTGCGTTTATGGCCCATCCTTTGCCACAATTCTTCGCACAAATGCGGCGTAACCGGGGACAGGACGGCCAGGGCGGTGGCCATGGCCGAGGACAGCAGCCGCGCGCCGGCCTCGGTGGAGCGCAGGGCGTCCTTGGTCTGGTACAGGGTGTTCACCAGTTCCATGATCGCTGCAATGGCCGTATTAAACTGGAACCGCTCGGAAATATCGTTTTCCACCTTGACTATTGTGGCGTGCTCCTTGTGGCGCAGCTGGGCGGCCTGGGGCAATCCCGCGGCAGCCACGTCGGACGCGGTTGTGCTGCAGGGATCGGCAGCGGTCAGGACCGGTGCCAGATCTTCGGCCAGACGCCACAACCGATGCGTGAACCGCTGGGCTCCCTCAATGCCGGCATCACTCCAATCCAAATCGCGCTCAGCCGGTGCCGCAAAGAGCAGGAACAGCCGCACCGCGTCCGCGCCATAGCGCTGGGTCATCTCGTCCGGCGAGACCACATTGCCCTTGCTTTTGCTCATCTTGGCGCCGCCCTTGAGGACCATGCCCTGGGCCAGAAGGGCCTTGAACGGCTCGTCCATGTCGATATAGCCGAGATCACGCAGCGCCTTGACCCAGAACCGGGCATACAGCAAATGCAAAATAGCGTGCTCCACCCCGCCGATATACTGGTCCACCGGGCACCAGTAGGATAAATCTTCGGCGTTGAAGGCCTGGCCGTTTTCCCAGGGCGCGGTGTAGCGCAGGAAATACCAGGAGCTTTCCACGAACGTATCCATGGTGTCGGTTTCGCGCCGGGCCGGACCTTTGCAACGAGGGCACACCGCCTCCACGAATTCCCGGGCCTCGGGCAGGGGTGAACGGCCGTCCGGACGGACCCGCAGATCCAGCGGAAGAATGACGGGCAGGTTTTCCTCCTTTTCCGGCACCATCCCGCAAACGTCGCAGTACAGCACCGGGATTGGCGCGCCCCAGAAGCGCTGGCGGCTGATGTTCCAATCCCGCAGGCGGTAATTCACGGCTCGAACGCCCATGCCCTGCTTTTGCAGGTAATCGGCAATGACCTCCTTGGCCTGCTCATTGTTCAGGCCCGTGAACTGTCCGGAATTGACCAACACTCCGGGATCGGCATAGGCCTGGACCATGTTGCCCGCGTCCAAGTCGGCCTCCGGCGGGCGGATCACGACCTGCACGGGCAAGTTGTACTTGCGGGCGAAATCCAAGTCGCGCTGGTCATGCGCCGGAACAGCCATCACCGCGCCGGTGCCGTAGCCCATGAGCACGAAATTGGCCACCCAGATGGGCATTTTTTCATTGGAGAAAGGATTGAGGCAGTAAGCTCCGGTGAATATCCCCTCCTTTTCCAGATCCTCGGCCCCGCGCACCAGCCGGTCCATGTTCCGGACCTTGTCGCAAAAGGCCCGCACCCGATGTTCATTGGGGGTTCCGGCAATGAGTTTTTCAACAAGAGGGTGCTCCGCGGCCAGGCTCATGAACGTGGCCCCGAAAACCGTATCCTGCCGGGTGGTGAACACGCGGATGGTCTTGTCCTTCTCGGAGAGGGCCTGTTCCAGCGGAAAATCAATCTCCGCGCCGATGGATTTACCGATCCAATTGCGCTGCATGCTGACCACCCGTTCCGGCCAGCCGCCCTCCAAGGCATCCAGATCCTGAAGCAGTTCTTCGGCATAGTCCGTTATCCGCAAAAACCACTGGGTCAATTCCTTCTGCACCACCTGGCTGTCGCAACGCCAGCACAATCCGTCGACAACCTGTTCATTGGCCAATACGGTATGGCATGATTCGCACCAGTTCTGAGGGGCCTTGCGCCGGTAGGCCAGCCCCTTTTCCAAGAATTTCAAGAAAAAAAGCTGCTCCCAGCGATAGTAGTCCGGCTGGCAGGTGGCCAGTTCCCGCCGCCAGTCCAGAGAATAGCCCATGCGCTGCAACTGGGAGCGCATGGCGTCAATGTTTTCCAAAGTCCATTTGGCCGGATGCACGCCGTGCTTGATGGCCGCGTTTTCCGCGGGCAAGCCGAAGGCATCCCAGCCCATGGGGTGCAACACGTTGAAACCTTGCATCCGCTTGAACCGAGCCAATACGTCGCCAATGGAATACACCCGGGCATGACCGATATGTATCCGGCCTGAGGGATAAGGAAACATCTCCAAAACATAATATTTCGGGCGTTCAGGATCCGCCTCCGAATGGAATGTCCCCTCCTGCGCCCAGATCTGTTGCCATTTTGTTTCCACAACTTCCGGATCGTAGCGCTCCCATGCCGTTTCCATGTTTGACTCCTTCATCGATCTCTTGCGATCCCGAGCATACTCTTATTATGTACTTCCGCGTATCGAGCGCCACCGGCCTCGGCACTTGTGTTCAAGTCCCTTTGGTTGGACGACGGGAACCAGGATGTGAAAAATGCTCGCGGATATTGCCTATGATTGTGATCCCGAAGCGGACACTTGACCGTCATAATCGTGGCCGGATGAAAAACGCACCGAGGAAAAACGGTTCTCCCAACGCCGCACGGCCTGGTAAACCGATCTGCGCTCTTGACCGACATCCAGCAGCACCAAGGCGTCGGCAGTATAAGCATCCCAAAAACAGGCCCCCCAGACGTCGAGCGCCTTGTCCGCCGGCAGGTTCATGATTTTGATCAGACAGGCCACGTCCAGCCACCAAGTCTCCCATCCAAGCTTCATGATCCTGGTCGCAAGCAGCGGCGCCCATCGCTTCAACTCGGAAGCCTGACACACATTCCAGTCCAGGCCCCAACGGGTCACCCCGTCGTGGTCACGCCAGATCCGCACGGTCGCCTCGCCCGGTCCGGGCAGCAAAATATCGCTTTGCAGCACCCGTACCTGCCTGGCTGTTGCCGGACATTGTTCAGAATTCCTTATGAATCCCAAACTCACCATGTTCCACCGCCCTGGCAACAGCATCCAGGATGCCGTTGATAAAAGGAAAGGATTGTTCGTCCCCGAATTCCTTGCTCAACTCCACGGCCTCATTGATGCTCACCTTCAGGGGAATGTCCGGTTCATGAAGCATTTCATAAACACCAAGGCGCAGGATGCTCAACTCGGTTTTGGCGATCCGATCAATCCTCCAATGGCGGGAATACTTCTGGATGATCATGTCGATCTGTTCAAGCCAAAGATGCACTCCGCTGGCCAAATGCAAGGCGAACTCCCGATCTTCAGCATTCTTTCGGGACAGCTCTGCCGATTCCCCTTCCCCGGACGCCATGCCGGATTGCTCCTCAGGCATTTCCCTAAAGACCCGCTGAACCTCCTGACTGTCTGCCAGGCTCTGGAAACTCATGGCAAAAACGCATTGAAAAGCACGCTTTCGGGCGGACCTTCGCCCGATCTTCCGAGTTTTCATGGGCAGCAATCAGACCTGCTCCAGCACGCGAATCATCTCCAAGGTGGCCGAAGCCGCGTCCACGCCCTTGTTTCCGGCCTTGCTGCCGGCTCGCTCCACGGCCTGCTCCAGGGTGTCCGTGGTCAAGACTCCAAAGCCCACTGGAACTCCGGAATCAAGCATGACCTGAGCCAATCCCTTGGACACTTCAGCCGCCACATAATCGAAATGCGGAGTGGACCCGCGAATCACCGCTCCCAAACAGATAACGCCTTGGAAACGTTTGCTTGCCGCAAGACGCTTGGCTGCCAGAGGCAACTCGTACGCCCCGGGCACACGGACCAGGGTCAAATTTTCCTTGAGCGCGCCATGTCGCAACAGATAATCCACGGCCCCGCCCACAAGCCTGTCCACGATAAAATCATTGAACCGGCTGGCGACAATCGCAAAGTGCAATCCCTGGGCGTCCAAACGACCTTCAATCGTTTGCAGGTGCAGCATCTTCCCCCTCCTTCTTCGCTTTAAGATCAAGAATGTGTCCCATTTTTTCTTTCTTGGTCAACAGATACCGCAGATTCTGTTCACAAGCGGCAATCTCCACGGGGACGCGGCCTGCAACCTCCAACCCATAGCCTTCCAGCCCGACGATCTTTTTTGGATTGTTGGTCATCAATCGCATTTTTCTGATTCCAAGGTCCACAAGTATTTGGGCGCCCACGCCATAGTCCCGCAAATCAGGAGCAAAGCCGAGCTCCACGTTGGCCTCGACCGTATCCTTGCCGTGATCCTGCAGGCAGTAGGCCCGGATTTTGTTGGCCAAACCGATGCCCCGTCCCTCCTGACGCATGTACAGGATCACGCCGGCGCCCTCTTCCGCGATGATCCGCATGGCCGCCTGGAGTTGCGGCCCACAGTCGCATCGCAGGGAACCGAACACGTCCCCGGTTAAACATTGGCTGTGCACTCTGACCAGGACGGGCTCCTCGGGATGTATCTCGCCCTTGACCAAGGCCAAATGCACGCCGTTGTCCACTTCGCTCTCATAGGCGATCACCGTGAAGTCTCCGCCGTGACACGTGGGCAGCTGGGCCTCGCTCACCCGGCGCACCGACAGGGAGTCGTGGCGCATTCTGTAGCGGATCAAATCCGCAATAGAGGCGATTTTCATGTCATGTTCGGCCGCAAAGACCTCCAGATCAGGCATCCGGGCCATGTTCCCGTCCTCGCGCATGATCTCGCAGATCACCGCCGCGGATTTCAGTCCGGCCAGTCGGGCCAGATCCACGCTGCCCTCGGTTTGACCGGCCCGCACCAGAACGCCGCCCTTTCTGGCCCGTAAAGGGAAAACATGCCCCGGGGTGACGATATCCTCCGGCTTGGCGTCATCGGCCACGGCGGCCAGAATGGTCGTGGCCCGGTCATAGGCGGAAATCCCCGTGGACACGCCGACTCTGGCCTCAATGGACACGGTAAAGGCCGTGCCGAAGCGGGATTCGTTGCGTGAGGCCATCATGGGCAGGTCCAGCTTGGCGATCAGTTCCGGGGCCATGGCCAGGCAGATCAACCCCCGGCCGTGAATGGCCATGAAGTTGATCAGTTCCGGTGTCACGCATTCCGCGGCAATGGTCAGATCCCCTTCGTTCTCCCTGTTTTCATCGTCCACCAGGATGATCATCCGCCCCTGGCGGATATCCTCAATGGCCTCTTCAACGGTGCATAACGCCATGACGTATCCTTGTCTCAACTTGCAGGTTAAAAACCGTGTTCACGCAAAAACGCTTCGCTGAAGCCGCCGGTGGACTGATGTTCAGTCCACGGGGTCATCATGCGCTGCACGTATTTTCCAATCATATCCGCTTCCATATTCACGGCATCCCCCGGTCGCCACCGGGAAATGGTCGTGCTTTGCCATGTTGCCGGGATGATATTCACTTCCAGCCAGCCTCGGCCGCAGCCGTTAACGGTCAGGCTGATGCCGTCCAGGGCCACGGACCCCTTGGGAACCACAAGCCGGCTGAATTCGTCCGGAAATGTCAGCCGGAACAGACGCGATTGACCCAGTTGCCGAGTTTCGCCGACCCGGGCCAAACAATCCACGTGCCCGCTTACCAGATGCCCTCCCAGCCGGTCGCCCAGGGCCAGGGCCCTTTCCAGGTTAACCCTTGATCCCGCCTTGAGTTGACCCAAATTGGTCAATCCCAGGGTTTCAGGGGATGCATACATTGTAAACCTGTCCGCAAAAAAAGCTTCCACGGTCAAACAAACGCCGTTCACGGCGATGCTTTCCCCATGCTTGAGGAATTGCATGGAAAATTCCGGAACAATTTCCAGCCGGACTTCCCGCGTGTGCCCCTGTTCCCGGCCGGTCATGGCCGACACCTTGCCCGGTCCCTCAATCAGGCCGGTAAACATGGTTCCTCCGAAAGATCGTCAACAGGCCGGAGAAGCAGCAGCACGTCCTCACCCACCTGACGGATTTGGGCAAAGCGCCATTGTTTGGCCTGGTCCATGCGCTCCACGGCAACTCCGGAAAGCACCGATACGGCATGCTCGTCGCCCAGCGTCCTGGGTGCTTGAAACAGCCACCATTCCCCCACCAGTCCGGCATCCACCAAACGACCGGCAAGCCGCCCCCCGCCTTCACAAAGCACGTCGTACACGCCCAGCTCGCCGCGCAACCGAATCATGGCAGCCACCAGATCGACCCGCCCCTGGCCGGATCCCCAGACCCGGCACCCCAGTTTGCGCAGGGCATGGGCATCCGGGGACTCGGCTGCCTCGTTCGTGGTCCAGAAAAGCGTCTGTTCCGGGCGTTGCCGCAGCAGGAACAAGTCCGCGTCAACAGACGGCAGGGACGCCCCGGCAACCACAGCCAATGGTTGCGTTTTCTCGCTTTTTGCACCTGCGTCAAGGCGGCAGGTCAATCGGGGATCATCCGCCCAAAGCGTTTTGGAACCCACCAGCACCGCGCCCACACGGGCACGCAGCATGTGGACCAAGCGCCGGGACGATTCGCCGCTGATCCAACGGGAATCTCCCGTGCGCGTGGCAATGCGCCCATCAAGGGTTGTTGCCAGCTTCAAATAGACATAAGGACGAGGGGTGAGCATCCAGGTTGAAAAATCGGCGATCAAATCCATGCAGGCCGTCTCGGCCACGCCCTGATGCACGGTAACGCCCCGCTCACGCAAAAACGAAATGCCTTTGCCCAAAACATGCGGGTTGGGGTCAGCCGCCCCCACCACCACCTGGGAAATGCCCGCGTCCAGAATCGCCCGGGTGCAGGGGGGCGTACGCCCCTCGTGGTTACAGGGCTCCAGCGTGACCCAGAGGGTGCATTTGGTGGTATCAACATGCTTGCTCCGGGCATCGGCAATGGCCGCCACCTCGGCGTGGGGCAGGCCTGAACCCTGATGAAAGCCCCGGGCCACGATCTGGCCGTTGATGGTCAGCACCGCTCCGACGCAGGGATTCGGTGCCGTGCGGCCCTTGCCGCGCAAGGCCAAATCCACGGCCTGCAACATGATCCGCTCGGCCTGATCAGGAAGCGGCAAATTTTTCAAAGTGCACTCCTGCTTCGTGCAGCATGTCCACGGCCAGTTCGTCCGGATAGCCGTTGTCGAAGACAATGGACGCAATGCCGCAGTTGATGAGCATTTTGGTGCAAATCAGGCAAGGTTGGGTGGTGCAGTAGATGCGTGCTCCCTCCAGCCTGACCCCGTGCATGGCCGCCTGGATGATCACGTTTTGTTCGGCATGCAGGCCTCGACAAAGCTCATGTCGCTGCCCCGAGGGAATGCCCAATTTTTCTCTCAGGCAGCCTATGTCCAGACAGTGTGCAAGGCCGGCAGGAGCGCCGTTGTATCCCGTGGCCAGGATGCGTTTGTCCTTTACGGCCAAGGCGCCGACCTTGCGGCGCAGACAGGTGGAGCGCTGGGCCACCAAGTGAGCGATGCCCATGAAATATTGCGGCCAGGGCAGGCGCTGCTCTTGCATGGTCAAACCAGCTTCCTATGCGGCAAAAAGAGGAAACTGCGCGGCAAATTCGCTCACCTCGACTTCGATGCGGCGCAATTCCGTTTCGTTGTTGCGCATGTCCAAAGCGCGCACAATCCACTGCACCACCATGAGCATGTGCTCTTCGGTCATGCCCCTGGTCGTCAGGGCCGGCGTGCCCAGGCGAATCCCGGAGGTGACAAAGGGCGAACGGGTCTCAAAGGGCACGGTGTTCTTGTTCACCGTGATCCCTGCCTTGTCCAGGGCCGTTTCCGCTTCCTTGCCGGTGATCTCCGTGTTGGACAAGTCCACGAGCATCAAGTGGTTGTCCGTGCCCCCGGAAACCAGCGCAAAACCGGCATCCATCAGCGCCTTGGCCATGGCTTGAGCATTGGCCACCACTTGTTGCTGATAGACCTTGAATTCCGGCTTGAGGGCCTCCCCGAAAGCCACGGCCTTGGAAGCGATGACATGCATCAGCGGACCGCCCTGAATGCCTGGAAAAATCTGGGAATTCAGCATCTTGCCGAATTCATCGGAGGAAAGAATCAACCCGCCGCGCGGACCGCGCAGGGTTTTGTGGGTGGTGCTGGTAATGAAATGGGCGCTGCCCACCGGGGAGGGATGCAAATCCGCGGCGATCAAACCGGCGATGTGGGCCATGTCCACCATTAAGAGGGCCCCGAATTCATCGGCGATTTCCCGGAATTTGGCAAAATCGATCCTTCGGGCATAAGCGCTGGCTCCGGCCACGATCATTTTGGGTCGATGCTCCCTGGCCATGTCCCGAACCTGATCATAGTCAATGGTGCCGGTTTCCCGGCCCACGCCGTAGAACACGATCTTGTAGAGCCTGCCGGAAAAATTCACCGGACTGCCGTGGGTCAAATGACCACCGTGGGACAGATCCATGCCTAAAATGACGTCTCCCGGCGTCAACGCCCCGAAATAAACGGCCATGTTCGCCTGGGAACCGGAATGGGGCTGCACGTTGGCGTACTCGGCTGCAAAAAGCTTTTTAACCCGCTCCTGGGCAAGTATTTCGGCAATGTCCACGAATTCGCAGCCTCCGTAATACCGCTTGCCCGGATAGCCCTCGGCGTATTTATGGGTCAGCACGCTGCCCATGGCCATGCGCACCGCTTCGGAAGTGAAATTTTCCGAGGCGATCAGTTCCAGCTTGTGCAGCTGCCGCTGTTCCTCCATCCGGATGGCGTTGGCCAATTCCGGATCATGCCGTTCCAACTCATCAAGATTCATTGGGCATTTCTCCCGGGAATGTTCACGAAAAAGGGTTGTTTCACTTTACAGGGCAGAGGCATCATGGAAGTCAAGACAGTAGCGGGTGGACAGGCGTAACAGGCCACCATGGACAATTCCTCACTCAAAGATCATGACCCCTTGCATCTTCCTATTCTTCAAAACGCTTGAACACGATGGAGGCGTTGGTCCCGCCGAATCCGAAGGAGTTGCATAAAACCGTGCGTACTTCACATTTCCTGGCGCCCTCGGTCACATAGTCCAGATCACATTCCGGATCCGGATCAGTCAGGTTGATGGTCCCGGGAATCACGCCGTTTTGAATGGTCAACACGGAAAAAACGCTCTCCACTCCCCCGGCCGCCCCCAGCATATGGCCGATCATGGATTTGTTGGCGGTGATCGGTACGGACGCGGCGCGTTTCCCGAAGACCCGTTTGATGGCCCGGGTCTCGGTGATATCGTTCAGCTTGGTGGAGGTGCCGTGAGCATTTATGTGGTCCAACTCCTCGGACCGCAGCCCGGCCTCGCTCAAAGCCGCGCTCATGGCCAGGGCCATGCCCAGCCCCTCATCGTCCGGCGCGGTGATGTGATACGCATCTCCGGACGCGCCGTACCCGGCAACCTCCGCAAGAATCTTCGCGCCGCGCTGTTTGGCGTGCTCCAGGGTTTCCAAAAACAGCAACCCGCACCCCTCGCTCATCACAAAACCGTCGCGGCCGTTGTCGAACGGTCGGGAGGCTCGCATTGGATCATCATTGCGGGTGGACAAGGCCTTCAGGGCGTTGAAGCCGGCCATGGCCAAAGGCGTCAGGCTGGATTCGGTCCCGCCGCAAATGGCCGTATCGGCCCGGCCCAAAAGCAGTTCTGAATACGCGGTTCCAATGGAATGCAGGCCCGAAGCGCAGGCGGAGGTGGTCACCAAATTATTGCCCTTGGCCCCTGTAAAAATGGACACCTGCCCGGCGGCCATGTTCGCGATCAGGGAAGGAATGAAAAACGGCGATATTTTGCGCGGGCCGCTTTTCAGCAGCACGCTCTGGGAGCGTTCCAGGGCGTCCAGGCCGCCGATGCCGCAACCGATGATCACAGCGGTGCGGTGCGCCTTCTCGGGAACAATGACAAACCGCGTGTCTTCCAGGAGCATCGCGGCGCAGGCCACGGCATATTGGGCGAAAAGCTCCATCCGCCGGGTCTGCTTCAGGTGCATGTATTTCACCGGCTCAAAGTCGCGCACCTCGCCGGCTATCCTGGTTTCGTGATCCTGACCGTCAAAACGACTCAATTCGGCAATGCCGGACTCCCCCTGGAGCAAACGCCGCCAACTGGTCCAAACATCGCTTCCCAGGGGCGTGATGGTCGCAAGACCAGTGACCACTATTCTTTTCTTGAACATTGGTGCTTCCTGTTTTCCTGCTCACAAGAAAATCGAGCGCCTCGTGATTAACGCCCGGATCACAAGACGCCCGAAGATCGACTCTCAACCCTCCAGGGATGAGTTACGAAACCTTGGACTGAATATATGCGAGCGCGTCCTTGACCTTGGTCATCTTCTGAGCGTCTTCATCGTCGATCTCAACGCCGAATTCCTCCTCCATGGCCATGATCAATTCCGTCAAATCCAGGGAATCAGCGCCGAGATCGTCGACAAAGGTCGCGTCCGGAGTGACTTGGTCGGCGGAAACCCCCAGCTGATCCACAATGATTTTTTTGACTTTTTCTTCCACGGACATAACTTGTCTCCTTCCAGATAAAATGAATGGTTCCAACGCTGCACGTCACATGTCTCGCCCTAAACAAACACCTACATATACAATCCACCGGAGACGCCGATCACCTGACCGGTGACGTAACCGGCGCCCTCGGAGGCCAAAAAGGCGACTGCTTCCGCCACTTCCTGGGCATGGCCAAACCGTTTCACGGGAATTCGATCCAGATATGCCGCCTGGATTTCCTCGGACAGGCCGGAGGTCATGTCCGTGGTGATGAATCCAGGGGCAACGGCATTCACGGTAATTCCCCGCGAAGCCAATTCCTGTGCGGCGGATTTGGTCAAGCCGATCACTCCGGCTTTTGAAGCGGCGTAGTTGGCCTGTCCGGCGTTGCCCATCTGGCCGACCACGGAACTGATGTTGATGATCCTGCCGAAACGTTGCCGGATCATGATCTTGGCCGCTTCCTGCAGGCAGGCGAAAGCGCCGGACAAATTCACCCGCAACACGGATTCCCAATCCTCCGGCCGCATCCGGATAATCAGGTTGTCCTTGGCCATGCCGGCGTTGTTCACCAAAACCTCAAGACGAACCTTGTCCTTGATGTGCGCCTTGAAAAATTCCCCTATGGCGGCCATGTCGCCCACGTCCAGATGAAAAGCCTCGGCCCTGCCGCCCCGGGAAACGACGATGTCGCGAACGGCTTCGGCCTGCTCCGGCTTGCTCACGTAGGTCACAAACACCTGATACCCGCTTTCAGCCAGACGAATGGCGATGGACTTGCCAATCCCTCTGGACCCACCGGTGACAACCGCTGTCTTGATCATTTCGCTCATGGCAATTTTCCGAACAGGTGCGGCTTGACTGGTGAAACGGCGCTTGTTGCGCGCAAGCCGATTAGAATTGCAGAAGGGCCGCTCCCCAGTTCAGTCCTCCCCCGAAAGATGTTAAGATAACCTTGCTTCCCTCAGGAATCAATGATTTTTCCCTGGCCTCCGCCAGGGCGATGGGAATCGAAGCAGCCGAAGTATTTCCATAGCTGGCAATGTTTATATAAACCTTTTCCTCTGAAAACTCGAGTTTTTTGATCAGGGATTCAATAATCCGGATGTTCGCCTGATGCGGAATGATCATATCGATGTCCGCGACGCTCAAGTTTTGTCTGTCAAGCAGCTTGCGCACCACCGTGTTCATCGAGCGGACGGCATGCTTGAATATTTCCCTGCCCTGCATCTGGACAAAAAAATCGTCTCCAATCCTGTCCCCAGGGCAAAGCGGTGCAGCTGACCCGCCGCCGCGCACGGTCAACAATTCTCCCAGGGAGCTGTCGCCGTCAAGGATGACGTCCACGATGGTTGCGCCACCCGGAGCGGGACCGGAAGCGATCACCGCCGCACCCGCTCCGTCGCCGAACAGGACGCATGTGCCGCGATCCTCCCAGTTGATCCTGGACGTGACCACTTCACTGCCCACCACCAGGACCACTGCCTCGGGATGTACGGTTACCAAGGCTCGCGCCGTCTCCAGTCCGAAAAGAAATCCCGTGCATGCCGCGGAAATGTCCATGGCCATGCCCCTGGGTATGCCCAAGCGTGAACGCAGACTGTAGGAGGCCGAGGGGATGAAAGTGTCCGGGGTGAACGTGGCCATGAGGACATGGGTGACCTGCTCAGGCGACATGCCGGCATCAGCCAGGGCCCGCTTGGCGGCCTCGGCGCCCAAAAGGGAGCAGGGCTCTTGCGCGCTTGAGATGTGGCGTTGCTTGATCCCGGTGCGGCTGGTGATCCATTCGTCAGAGGTGTCCACAAAGCGTTCCAGATCGACATTGGTCAGGATCCGCTCGGGAACATGCAGTCCGGTCCCGGCGATGCATATGGACGTTGGTGTAGCCATGGAGATATCGGTGAAAAACGAGGAGGTTGAAAGACCGGCCGTTTCAACCGTTGACGGTGAAGAGATCAGGGGGCGAATGTGCCTCCCGCCCGACGTCATCCACAAGTAACACCGTGTCTTGGGCGGCGCCGGCAACCTGTCGCTTGAACTGCACCAAGTCGCTGTTCACGCTCAGTTCCTGCAAAAGCTGCTCATTGGAACGATTCCGGATAAACGTGGCGGCCATGTTCATGGCGCTGCTCAAGGCCTTGGCACTGGAGGAACCATGACAGACAATGGTGATCGCCTGCAAACCAAGCAACGGCGCTCCGCCATATTCGGCGTAGTCAATGCGACGCGAAAAACGGTGCAAAGCGCGACTGGCGAAAATACATCCGATGCGCGACCACAATCCGCTCAACAGTTCGCGCTTCAGCAGGCGGCCCAGGGACACGGCCAGACCCTCGGAAAGCTTCAAGACCACGTTGCCCACAAAGCCGTCGCAAATCACCACGTCCACATCACCGCTGAAAACATCCCGGCCCTCGACGTTGCCAACGAAATTGAGGGAAGACTTGCGCAACAGATCAAACGCCAGCTTGACCTGTGAATTGCCCTTGCCCTCCTCCTCGCCGATGCTCATCAACCCCACCTTGGGCTTGGATACGCCAAGCACGCAACGGGCGAGCACATCCGCCATCAGAGCGAACTGGACCAGATTATGCGGTTTGCAATCCACGTTGGCGCCCACGTCAATAAGCACCATGGGCTTCTTTTCCGTGGGTAAAATCCCGGCCAGCGCAGGCCTGTCTATGCCTTTGATCCGTCCCAGAATGAACATGCCGCAGGCCAGGGTGGCGCCGGAATTGCCCGCGCTGACCACGCCCTGAGCACGTCCTTCCTTGACCAGACGGAAGGCGATCTGGATGGAACTGGACTTCTTCCGGCGCAAGGCGTCGGAAGGTTTGTCCTCCATGGCGATGACCTGATCCGCGTGGACGACCTCGATATCGCCGTCAACCGCGCCTTGCGGCACGCCGGCGGCAGCCAATTCCGCGCGAATTTCAGGTTCCCGGCCCACCAGGATCAGCCTGAACGATCCCTTGCGATACGCATCCAGGGCGCCGCGGACGATCACGGAAGGACCGAAATCACCGCCCATGGCGTCCACGGCAATGCAAGGCTTACTTTCCGGCATCCACTTCCTTGACGGTCAAGCGTTGCTCCCCCTTGTAAATTCCGCAATGGGGGCAGATGCGATGGGGAAGGGTCGTCTCCCCACACTGGCAGTAGATGGCATTGGGCACGGCAATGCTGTCATGGGACCGCCGCATTCCGCGCTTGGATCGAGAGGTTCGTTTTTTCGGAAGTGCCATAGGTTGTTCCTTGTTTGCAAACGTGTTGAAAATTCATGAAACGTTCAGTGTCCGCAGGACGCTCAACCGCGGATCGCTTGTCTGATTGGCGCAACGGCAGGAAACATGATTCCTGTTCGCTCCGCATACCACGCAGATGCCCCGGCACTGCGGCGAGCACAGGACCTTCACCGGAAGGGCAAGCAGCAACTGCTCCCACAAAAAACCCGCCGCATCCAGAAACAGCAAGCCCTCCCTGCGCACGATCCACCAAGCTTCTTCATCCGAAGGATTCGTGCCCGGAAAAGGCTCGAACTCCTGGAATTCTCCATCAATACTTTGCTCAAGCTCCTCTGCGCATCGGGCACACGGCATGAACAGGGATCCTTGCAGGGTCCCGCTGATCAAACAGCCCTCTTGATGCGGCTGCGCCAGAAGCTTGGCGGCCAGAGGGCGGCAGACTCGATAGGACAGGCCAAACTCCGCGATGGGTTCCAGCCAGATGCGCTGGTCCGTAAAAGAAAACTCCCGGCCTTCAACCGGGAGATCGGTCACTTGGGCAAACTGTTCAATCATTCATTTCTCCCCAAAAAAGAAACGTATCCCTTGAATAATTGAATTGTCAAGAATTCAGTCCAAAAACTCTTGCCAAAAAGACAATCTCCGGTTACATATCCCTGTTTGTTTCCGCGCAAAAGGATCGCGAAGATAATCGCCTCTCCTAATGCGTCGTGAACTCCGCAGCAAAACAATACGCCACGGCAATCACCGAGGAGGGTCATCATGTCCAAGATTTGCGATATCTGCGGGAAAGGGCCCCGTAGCGGAAATAACGTCAGCCATGCCAACAACAAAACCAAACGTCGTTTTCTGCCGAATCTGCAGCAGGTTCGAGCCCAGATGCCCGACGGTGAAATTCGTCGCCTCAAGGTCTGCACCCGATGCCTGCGTTCAGACCTGGTGACCAAGCCCGTGGCCGCACAGACAACGCTCTAGACTGACAGGTCAAGACGTCGCGGATTCATGTCTTTTTCCGGCCGGGGGTTCGCTTGCAAAGCTCCCGGCCGTTTTTTATTCTATTCTGCGCAGGGCGTTTGCCAGCCGGCGGACCACCCGGGCTTGTCCTAAAACTTCCATGGTTTCAAAAAGCCCCGGGCTCTTGGTTTTTCCAGTCAAGGCCACCCGCAAAGGCTGGGCCAGAACCTTGAAGACCACATCCTTGTCCTCCAGGTAGCGCGAAAACAGGGCCTCCAAGGCAGCCTGATCAAAGGGTGATGTGGTCTGCAGCAAGTTATGCAAGGAAACGAAATGCTCCTTGACCTGGGCCGTGAGATATTTCCCGGCCGCGGCCTCATCCATGGGCAGACGATGATCATCCGCCACGAAAAATTCCGCCATCTCGGCCATTTCAACCATGGTCCCGGCCCGCGGCTGAAGCAGAGGCACGATGGCTTCGAGATAAGCCGAGTTGACTTCCCGATGGCCTCGCTGTTGCAGAAAATCGGCCAGAAGCGGCGCCAGCCGTTGCGGTGTCTCGCTCTTGATATAATGGGCATTGAGCCAAAGCAGCTTGCCCTGATCAAAAACACAGGCCGAGGTGCCCAGATGTCCCAAACTGAAATGGGTCAGCAGTTCATCCAGAGAAAAAATTTCCTGATCTTTATGGGACCAGCCCAGCCGCGCCAGGTAGTTGACCACGGCTTCGGGCAAATAGCCCAGTTCCCGGTACACGGTCACTGACGTCGCACCGTGGCGCTTGCTCAGTTTTTTCTTGTCCGGCCCAAGAATCATGGGCACGTGGCCGAACTGGGGCAGGGCCTGCCCCAGTGCTTCGTACAGCAGAACCTGCTTGGGCGTGTTGCTCAAATGATCATCCCCGCGGATGATGTGCGTCACGGCCATGGTCACGTCATCCACAACCACGGCCAAGTTGTAGGTGGGTATGCCGTCCACGCGGCGCAAAACCATGTCGTCAAGCTGGGCATTGGGCACGGACACGTTCCCTTTGACCACATCCTTGAAGCTGGTTTCCCCGTTCAGCGGGGCCTTGAACCGCACCACGCGCCCCGGACCCGGGGCTAGGCCTTTTTCCCGGCAGCGCCCATTGTACTTGGGCACCGCTCCGGCGGCTCGTGCTTCGTTGCGCATGGCCTCCACCTCATCTGGCGTGCAAGCGCAATAATACGCATGGCCGGTCTGCAAAAGCCGGTCGATGTATTCATTGTACAGGCTGATCCGACGGCTCTGGAAATACGGCCCCTCATCCCAATCAAGACCAAGCCAGCGCATTCCGTCCAGAATGCCCCGGGTCATTTCCCCGGTGGAACGGGCCGCGTCCGTGTCCTCGATACGCAGAATGAACTTGCCGCCGTTCTTGCGCGCCCACAGCCAGTTGAACAAGGCCGTGCGCGCGCCGCCCACATGCAGGTGTCCCGTCGGGCTGGGCGGAAAACGTGTGATTACCGTGGTCATCTATTATTTCTCCTGGCAGGCGCTGAGAAAGAAAAAGCGGGCCAAGGCCCGCTTTGAGGTGCACTACCATCGGCAGGACGCTACACCGCTTGCACGGATTTGATCTCGGGCAGTTCCTTCAGAATGGTCTTTTCAATGGCATTTTTCAAAGTAATCTGAGACATGGGACAGCCCTTGCAGGCCCCGACCAGGCGAACCTTGACCACGCCGTCATCCGTCACATCGACCAGATCCACATCGCCTCCATCCCGCTGCAAATAGGGTTTCACCTTGGCCAGAACAGCTTCGACCTTCTCGCGCATGTCATTCTCCTTGATGAACAAAAATTCTAATGGGCTGGAAGTAATGTCTTTGTCAAGGCTTGTCAAACCAAATCGCCTGCTTCACCCGTCCAGGGGCAGCCGGATGATAAACGTCGTGCCCCGGCCTTCCTCGGTCTCGAAGGTCGGTGTGCCCCTGTGCTTGCCCACGATGGCCGTGTAGGCGATGGTCAACCCCTGCCCCGTGCCTTGGCCCACGGGCCTGGTGGGGAAGAAGGGATCGAAAATCCTGGACTGGACGTCCCGTGGAATGCCTCGCCCGGTGTCGCTGATCCGGATTTCCACATGATCGCCGTCCATGGGCGTGGCCTCCATCTGCTCCAGGGCTTCAGCGCCGCTTGCGGCGAAATGCAACTCCCATTCCCGGACCTGAGAATGGAGCATCCGCCGCAATCCCTGCAGAACCTGGGGTTCGCCGTCAACGAAGAGAATGCAATTTTTCATGGGACCTGTTTTCGATTTCTGAAGTCACCAATTGAAGGACTGACTCCTCATCCATCATTTTTCTTTTCAGACGACGTGAAATCTTTCCCCTGTCCGGAGTCCGCCACCCCTTTCTGCGCCTCTTTTTCCCGCACAAACGCCCCGATCTGCATGTCCATCTTCAGGATGTGATCCAGCAGCCAGTCTTTGAGAAACGACAGCAGCGCGACAGGGGCCACGGTCCTGTGTTCATAGATGTCGCGCTGATACTGCTTGACCTGGTCCACGAGGCGTTTGTGCTCCTGCTGGTGTTCGTGGCGTTCGGGATATCGGAGCTCCTCCATGAAGGCCTCCTCGTCATGAAAGTGGTAGACCGTGTATTCCCTCAATTTGCCGAGCAAGGGGCGGACGATCTCTTCCCCCTTGCCCTGATGAAGGTTGTCGATCAACTCGTTGACCAGGCCCACCATGTGGCGGTGCTGGTCGTCCACCCTCTTGACGCCCAGGCTCAGGCAGTCATCCCACTGAATCTTTTTCATTGCGACCTCCAAGAAAATTTTCTCAAGTAAAAAATATTGTTCCATCTTTCCACAAAAATCAAGCAAATAATGACAACAGGAAAAACTGAACGACAATTTTTCGCGCATCCATATAACTCGTTGTCCCTTGGCAGTCTGCGGAACGCATGCTTCTGCGACGAAATTACGTCTGTTGCCAGTCTGTTGTCAGTTGACCAGCGAATAGTCGGCCGGATAATGAACAGAAACCTGCACGGAAACATATGGATTGCTCTGACTGGAATTCATAGCCATGTTGAATGAAATTCAAAAAGATTTTCAGAATGCGTCAATTCTGGCCATAGACGATTCCCACACCATCTTGACTGCTCTGAAGCATATCCTGGAAAAGGCCGGGTATCGTTTCGTCACGGCCCTCACAGGAACGCAGGGTCTGGATGCGGCACGGCTTAATCCGCCCGACCTGATCCTTCTGGACGTGATGCTGCCGGACGGCAACGGCCTGGATTTTTGCCGGAAAATCAAAAACGATCCCGCTCTCTTCCAAATCCCCGTGATCCTTCTTTCAGGCGTCATGAACAGTCCGAAGGAACAGTCCCGGGGACTGGACGCCGGTGCTGACGGGTACATGAGCAAGCCCTTTGAGGCCAGGGAAATTGTCGCCCGGGTCAAGTCCCTGTTGCGCATCAAGCAGGCCGAGTCTGCACTAAGGGAGTCCGAGCAGCGCTACCGGGCTCTTTTCAAGGCCATGCTCAATGGTTTCGCCCTGCATGAGGCGGTCCGCGACGACCAGGGCAACCTTCTTGATTTTCGCTATGTTGAAGTCAACCCGGCCTTTGAGACGCAAACGGGATTGGGTCTGAACACCGTTGTGGGCCGGACCATTCGTGAAGTCTTGCCTCAAACCGACCCTGAGTGGATGGAGCGCTATTGCAAGGTAGTGGAGTCCGGATCGCCCATCCGCTTTGAAGGGTACATCCAGACATTGGACAAACATTTTGAAGTCTTGGCCTATCGGCCCCAGACCGATATTCTGGCCGTGATCTTCAGCGACGTCACGAAACGAGTGAAATCCGCCTGGGGCGTCCAGGTGGCCAAACTGCAATGGGAAATGACGTTCAATTCCATGTCCGATCTGATCATGCTCCTGGACAGGAACTTCACCATAATGCAGGCCAACGCAGCCCAGTTCAAGGCCCTGGGGCTCAAACCGGGAGAGGTTCTGGGCAAGACCTACTTTTCTCTTGTGCACTCTTCGGACCACCCCACGGACGGCTGCCCGCATCTCCTCGCCTTGGCGGACGGTCAAGAGCACTCCGTGGAAATATTCGACGAACGCTTGGGTGGCCACTTCCTGGTCAAGGTCACTCCCATGCTTGACAAGCACGGAGAATTCATCGGATCCGTGCATGTGGCTCGAAACATCAACGACCTCAAGCAGACCGAGGAACGGCTGAAAAGAGTTTCCGATGAGTATGAACGGGTTTTCCAGAGCACCCAGGACGCCATGTTTCTGCTACAAGTGACCAACGGCGACACGTTCCGGTTCATCCGCAACAACAAGACCCACCAGATCGCAACCGACCTGTCACTTGACGATCTGCGAGGCAAAACACCCCAGGACATGCTTGGAGATGAGCTCGGCGCATTCGTCACAATGAACTACCGCCGCTGCGTACAGGCCAAAGAGCCGATAGCCTATGACGAAGTGCTCAATCTGCCCGCTGGAGAAAAAACATACCATACAACGCTGACACCGGTTCTTGAAAACGGCGAGGTGGCCTATATCGTCGGTTCAGCCCAAGATATTACTGAACGCAAAAAAGCCGAGGAACAACTGCGCTTCCTGGCCACGACGGATGAAATCACCGGCCTTTGGAACCGGGGGCATTTCATGTCCATCGTCCGGCAGGAACTGGAGCGCGCCCGGCGCTACAACCAGTCATTTTCCTTATTGATGCTCGACATCGACCACTTCAAGGTCATCAACGACACCCATGGCCACGCCGCGGGGGACGAGGCCCCGCGGCATTTGGCGGCAACAATCAAAAAGCACCTGCGGCAGGTGGACGTGGCCGGACGATTCGGCGGCGAGGAATTCGCCGTGATCCTGCCCCAAACCGATCTGGACGCTGCCTGCTTGTCAGCCGAAAGGCTTAGGGAGCACATCGCCAACAGCACCCTAAGCTATGCCGGCACTGACATATCCTTGACTGTAAGCATTGGCGTCACGGATTATCGCCAGGAAAATTCCAGCGAAGACGAGCTCTATAAACGGGCCGACGATGCCCTCTACGAGGCTAAAAACAAGGGACGAAACATGGTGGTTGGAAGCTTCGAATGAAAGAGCATGCGGTTCGATGCCGACCTTCTCCGACCCTCCGTCGCGCAAAACAAAGCGCAGGCATTTTTGCGACATCCCAAAACTGAAACTTCACCTTTTCATCCCATGAGTCCCCACCCATGACCACGCCGCACGCAGCGACCGCCCCGCTCTCCCCTGTTCTGCTTTTTTTGCGCAAAAACATCACTGACGCCTTGCGCGTATGCATAGCCCTGTTCAAGATCATGATTCCGATCATGATTGTCATGAAAATCCTGCAGGAATTCGGCCTGGTCGACGTTTTGGGCCGAATCACGGCCCCGGTGATGCACCTCTTCGGCCTGCCCGGCTCCATGTCCCTGGCCTGGGTTACGGCCATGGCCACCAATCTCTACGGCGGAGCCTTGGTGCTGATCACGCTTATGCCGGAAACCCCGCTCACCTCGGCCCAGGTCACGGTCTTGGCGACCATGATGCTCATCGCCCATGGTCTGCCCGTGGAATTGACCATTGCCAGGCGTTCCGGAGCACGGCTGCGCGCCCAGCTGATCATTCGGGTGGGCGCGGCCATGCTCTGCGGCTGGCTGTTGTTCCATGGCTATGCCTGGCTGAACCTGGGCACGGCCCTGGTCCAGCCGTCCTGGGTTCCGGAAACGCTCCCGCCCGGTTGGCTGCCCTGGATGCTCAACGAAATCCGAAACCTGGCGGGGATCGCAGTCATTGTCCTTGTGTTGCTGATCCTCTTGGACATTCTCAAACGCGTGGGCATCACGGACCTGATGATCCGTCTGCTGTCGCCGCTGCTCAGGTCCATGGGGGTTGGCCGGGAAGCGGGGACGATCACCATGGTCGGCGTGACGTTGGGGCTGGCTTACGGCGGCGGACTGATCATTCACGAAGCCAGGTCCGGACGTATTCCAGCCAAGGACATTTTCTTTGCCTTGACCTTTATGGGCCTGTCCCACAGCCTGATCGAGGACACCCTGCTGATGGTTCTGCTGGGCGCGGACTTGCTGGGCGTGCTCTGGGTCAGACTGGTCTTTACCATCATTGTTTTGTGGCTGATAGCCCGGCTGGTGGCCGCCATGCCGGACAAGCTGGTCCAGGCGACGCTGGTCCGGCAAGACTCAACCATGGGCAGACACTGATGCTGATCGTAATTTCAATCAGGAATGCACGCAGCCGGCCTGTGGCCGATTCCGCCTTGTTGCCAAGAAAGGGGCTGAACGCAAAAAAACGGGGAGCAATGTCTTGCCCCCCGGCTGCTTTTTCCGGATGGAACACTCGGTCTGCTACGGCAAAAAAACCACCGCCGAAACCGTCGTGGTCCAGACTCCGGCCTGACCCGTGGTCACGCAGGGCGCTGAAGCCGAATCAATAATCTTCCCGCTCATCAGATAGATCTGCCGACGTTCATCATAGGCGGTCTCCGGGTTGAAATCCACACCCTGGGTCGTTGCCAGCATGGTGGAAGCCAAATCCTCGGCAAAATCCCCCAGTTCCTGCTCGTCCGCGCCAAAAGCCGTATGCTCGGAAATGTAACCGTAATGCTCCTTGCTGGCTGGAAAAGCCATGCCCACCGCAGACCCGACGAGACGTCCCTTCTCATTGGTGGCGTTGCGGGCCATCACGCAAAACGTGATCTGCCCCGGGCTAAGCTGTTTGGTGCCTTCATCCACGGTGATCATTTTGCAATTGGGCGGATAAATGCTGGAAACATACACCAGGTTCAACTTTTCTATCCCCGCGTCCCGTAACGCCAACTCGAAGGACTGCAGCTTATTCTTGTGGCGGCCGACCCCCTTGGTGAAAAAGGCCTGTTGCGGCACGAAATTGATCATATTTTTCTCCTCAACAATGAATTTCCTCGCACTGGACAAGGAAAGTGCCTCATAAGGATTTTTTGGCCCGAAGAAAAGGGTCCGTTACCCCATGAGTCCGAAGCCGATTCTTCAAATGTTCCGCATCCGTGGCTGAACCGCGCAACGTCACCAGCACCCGATACCAGGGCCGGCCATCTTGCACGCTGACCTCCAGGGAAGTGGTCCCTCCCACCTCGGAAAGGCGCTGCTGCAAAGCACGAGCTTGAGCATCCGTTTGAAACGCGGCCACCTGATACACAAATTCAAATCGTGGCTCAACCGGCTCCGCGTCCAGGGGCTGGGAAGGGGCCGCGGCGGGTGGCGGCGGCGCGGATCGCGTCTCGTGATCCGCCGATGGCATTGCCTGCGCCGCCTCCTTCCGGGGCGGGGCGGCCGGCATGACCGGAACGCTCTTTTCCTGCAGGCTGTCAAAAAAACGCAGTTCCTCGGGCAAAAGCGGTCTTGGGGCGGCCGGTGCGGACGGGCTCTTGCCCAGCTCCGGCAGCATGCCGCTGAGTTCGGAAATCACGGATTCCGGTTTGTAGCCCCGTCCCACCAGGATCCCCAAAATAAACGCCCAGGCCATGATCAACGCCACAACGCTGCACAAGCCAACCATCCCGGCCGGTCCGAACTCGTATTTCCAGCGTTTGCCCGGACCGGACGAGGTTTTCTGCGATTTTTGGGCCATGGTGTCAGAAAAGAGATGTCAAAATACAAGGTTCACATTTTCTCCGGCGCCCGCACCCCGAGCAGTCCCAAGCCGTTGCGCAGGACCTGGGCCACGGCCCGGCACAGGATCAGCCTGGCCTGGACCATATCCGGGGAACCGGCGGCCAGAACAGGATGCGTGGTGTAGTAGCGGTGCAGCATGCCGGCCAAGACCAGCAAGTAATGGCCCACATGGTGCGGGCTGAGATTCGCAACCGCGGAAACCAGAATATCCGGAAACTGATCCAAGGCTTTCAGCAGATGCAAGTCCTCCTCGGTGTCCAAGCCGGACAAAACGCCTGCCCCCGGTTCAGCAATAACAATGCCTTCGGCCTCTGCCTTGGCCTGCAGGGAATGAATCCGGGCATGGGCGTACTGCACATAGTACACGGGGTTATCCATGCTCTGGCGCTTGACCAATTCCAGGTCGAAATCCAGATGGCTGTCGCTCTTGCGGCTCAGGAAAATGAACCGGGCGGCATCCGCGCCCACCTCCGCGCAAACATCGGCCAGGGTTTCGAATTCCCCGGCCCGGGTGGACATGGCGATCTGTTCTCCCCCCCGCAGCAGATTCACCAGCTGCACGAGGATGATCTGCAAATCTTCGGGATCATGGCCGAGGGCCTGGGCCGCGGCCTTCATTCGGCCAACGTAGCCGTGATGATCCGCGCCCCAGATGTCCACCACCAAGTCGAACCCCCGGTCATACTTGTTGGCATGATAGGCAATGTCCGAGGCCAAATAGGTCAATGAACCGTCGGACTTGCGCAACACCCGGTCCTTGTCGTCTCCAAAACGCGAACTGGCAAACCACAATGCGCCGTCCAGCGTATAGGCCAGGCCGTTCGTCTCCAGCCGCGTGAGGATCTGTTCCACGGCCCCTTCGCGGATCAAGGCGGATTCGGAAAACCAGACCTGGTGCTCCACCCGAAAGGCGGCCAAGTCGTTCTTGATGCCGTCCAAAATTGCCTTCACCGCGAATTCGCGGCAGGCATCCAGGGAATCCTGCTCAACCATGTCCAAAAGGCCGCGTCCGTCACGGTCCAACAGGTCCTGGGCCAAATTTCGGATATAGTCCCCTTTGTACCCGTTCTCGGGAAAATCGTCGCCATAACCGCACAGGGCACGATACCTGGCCCAAACCGAGGCCCCGAGAAGCCGCATCTGCCGGCCTGCGTCGTTGAGATAATACTCCGTGGTTACGTCATGACCCATGAATCGCAGGATCCGCGCCAGGCTGTCGCCCAAGGCCGCACCCCGGCCATGGCCGATATGCAAGGGACCGGTGGGGTTGGCTGAAACAAACTCCACCTGCACCTTCCGCCGTTTGCCCACATCCACCGCGCCAAAGGCCTCTTTTTGGGCCAGAATGTCCAGAACGCCCTCCTGCCAGAAGAATGGGGTCAGGGTAAAGTTGAGAAATCCCGGACCGGCGGTTTCCACCTTGGCCAGTCGCGCATCCCGGCCTTGCAGCCGCCTCTGGATGTCCTGGGCAATGTCCCGAGGTTTCCCGCCTGCCTTTTTGGACAGGATAAACGCCATGTTCGTGGCCAGGTCGCCGAATCGCTTGTCCTTCGGGGGCTCCAGGCTGACGGCGGAAGACCATTGTATTCCGTGTTCGGTCAGAAACGGCTCCAACAATGATTTCAAAAAATTATATGCGCGCATAGTTGTGGCTGCATTGTGATTGATGATTGAAAATCAGCCCAGCAAGTCCAGGTCTGCCATGCTGGAAACGCTTTTGCTGTCCCAGGCTTCATCCTGTCCGGCGAGGATGGCGCCCACCAGCCTGCTCAGCACGCCTTTCGGCCCCAGTTCCAGCCATGTTCGCACCCCGGACAGCCACTGGGCCTGCACGATCTGAGTCCAGAGCACGGACGAGGTCATCTGTTGAGCCACCAACGCTCGAATGCGCGCCGGATCAGTCTCGGCCTCGGCGCTGACATTGAGAAACACCGGAATTTTCGGTGCATGCCAATCCACCTTGGCCAGGGCCTTGGAAAATTCCCTGGCCGGTTCGCCCATCAGACGACTGTGAAAGGCGCCGCTCACGGCCAAAGGCACGGCGCGGCCCCTGCTCTTTTTGACCTGAACGCAGGCCCTCTCCACCAAATCCGCCTCGCCGCTGAGCACGAACTGGCCCGGCGAATTGTCGTTGGCAATGCGCAGCTCATGATCGCTTTGGCCGCAGACCGCATCCACGATCTCCTGGACCTGCTCTCGGGAAAGCTTGAGCACCGCGGCCATTTTCCCATTCTGGTCCGCACCGGCCTCGTCCATCAGCCGCCCGCGCAGGGCGGTCAACTCCAGAACCGCCGGTATTTCCAGAACACGTGCCGCGGCCAAGGCCGCGAATTCGCCCAGACTGTGCCCGGCCAGGCAGTCGGCTTGCAAACGTCCGTGGCCGGCCACCCACAGGCCCAGCGTGGTCGCGGTCATGGCTGGTTGCAGGTATCGGGTGCACGCCATATCCTGGCCCTCGCCGTCCCAGTATATCTCGCGCAAAGGCGCTCCTGCGGCCTTTTCCGCCCGTTTCCACAACTCCATGACTTCGGGAAAGTCCTCGGCCACATCCCGGCCCATGCCCTTCTCCTGGGAACCCTGCCCCGGAAAAACGACCGCCGTCCTTTTTTTACCGTTCATCATATCCATCTGTTCGTGGTCAACGATAAACGCATGGCATCCCCATGGGATTTTCACGCGAAGAAATTTTTCCTCTTGCCAATCCCGCGACTTTCATCCAAGGACAAGACATGGACGCCGCAATGCAAAACGCGTCGCGAATAATCCGTCTCTGCGAAAAGCTCGATCGCCCCCTGACCAAGGACCAAGCCTTGGGCCTGGACCGTTATCTGCAAATGCTGCTCAAATGGAACAAGCGGGTCAACCTGGTCGGGCCCGGCAGCTGGCAAACCATCCTGGCGGACCTGGTGGCCGACAGCTGGCAGTTGGCGGATTACTTGGAAACCCTGCCCCTGCCTGAAGCTCCGCGCACCGCGGACCTGGGCGCGGGCGCCGGCCTGCCGGGCATTCCCCTGCGTCTGTTCTGGACTGCCGGAGACTATCACTTGGTGGAAATCCGTCAAAAACGGAGCGCATTCCTGCTCCAGGCCGTCTCCGCCCTGGGTCTGCAGCGGACCTTTGTCCGGCTTCAGCGCGCCGAGCAGGCGCTGCCCGCCCTGGCACCCGTCGAACTATGCCTGAGCAGGGCCTTCATGCCCTGGCCCCGGCCATCATTTCCAGATAGGAATCCTTGAAAATGACCTCCGTGGCGGCCTTGTCCGCTGCCTCGCCAAGCTCCATCAGCTTTTCCAGAAAATCCAGAATCAGGTAGCGATCATTGTCACAGCCGTCTTTAAAATCCTCGACCAAGCGGCCGCTGGCCAACATTTCCTCGATATCACGCAAACAATCCATGGGCAGCATAACAACTCCATTCCCCGCGCTCTTCGCAAAACAAATTATATTGCCACGGAACGCCGCCGGCGTCCAGCACCGGGCCGCAGCGCCGCCAATCTTGACTTTTCAAACCGGAACGATAAACCATCAGCAGCCATGATGCATGGAGCATGTCCGCCGACACGTGCATCCTGACGGACATGTCTCTTTTGCCAAACCCGCCGAACCATCCTTCATGCTCCAAATCATCACCGCTCTGACGCCCATTTTTCTGCTCATTCTGCTGGGCTGGGTCTTCAAAAAAATGAACTTCCCCGGGGAATCCTTCTGGCCCTCGGCGGAAAAAATCACCTACTACGTTTTTTTTCCGGCCCTGCTGTTCATCAGCCTCTATCGGGCGCGTTTCGCCGAGCTGGATGTCGGCCCCATGGCCCTGACCGTGGCCCTGGCCATGGTCGCTGTCAGCGGATTCATGCTTCTGCTGCGCCCGCGGCTGCCCCTTTCTGATCCGTCCTTTTCCTCCTTTTTCCAGGGCGGTCTGCGACCCAACACCTACGTGGGCATTTCCGCGGCCTTTGTGCTCTTCGGCACCCAGGGACTGACCTTGGCGGCCATGGTCATCGCCGTGATGATCCCCCTGGCCAATCTGATCAGCGTCAGCGTGGTTTCCTGGTATGGCCAGAACCACAACAAAGGATGGGCAGGGGTCTCCGGCGCCCTGATCCGCAACCCGCTCATCCTCTCCTGCCTTTTGGGCATTGGCGCCAACATTGCGAACGTCCCCCTGGAGTTCGGCCTGATTGAATTCATTGTCATCTTGAGCCAGGCCTCACTGTCCCTGGGGCTGCTCTCCGTGGGAGCGGGCCTGCGCTTCCAGGGACTGAGCGGAAATCTGCGCGTGATCGGCTTGTCCGGAGCCGTCAAGCTGGTGCTGCTGCCTTTTCTGGCGGCATTCGGGGCATGGCTTTTTGGGCTGGGCACTGTCAGCGCTTCCGTAATCGTGGTCTTCGCGGCCCTGCCCTGCGGGCCGGCAGCCTATGTCCTGGCACGGCAGATGGGCGGAGACCGCAACCTGATGGCTGAAATCATCACCGTACAGACCGTGGCCGCGTTTTTGACCATGCCCGTGCTGTTGACTTTGTTCTAAGGCTCTGGTGCGAAAACCTTTGTGAACATTCCGCTTGAGATTTCAGGCGCACGGAGCATCTCAAGCCCTTTGGACACCCTTGTCCGCCGGCAGGGCCGAGCTTCACCAGCCCAGCAAGTAGGCGAAGACCAGAGGGGCGACAATGGTGGCATCGGACTCGATGACGAATTTCGGCGTATCCACGCCAAGCTTGCCCCAGGTGATCTTTTCATTGGGGATGGCTCCGGAATAGGAGCCGTAGCTGGTGGTACTGTCGCTGATCTGACAAAAATATTCCCACAAAGGCACATCAATGCGCATGTCCTGCTGGATCATGGGCACGACGCAGATGGGGAAATCCCCGGAAATTCCCCCACCGATCTGAAACATGCCCATGGGAGAACGCTTTGAAGTCTCCCGGTAGTAGCCCGCCAGCCAGGTCATATACTCAATGCCGCTGCGCACGGTATGCACGTTTTTGATCACCCCTCTCAAAACCGAGGCGGCGTATATGTTGCCCAGGGTGGAATCCTCCCAACCGGGCACGACAATGGGCACGTTCTTCTCCAAGGCCGCCAGCATCCAGGAGTCCTTGGGATCAATCTGGTAATGCTTCTCCAAAATCCCGCTGGCCAGCGCCTGTTGCAGAAACTCATGCGGGAAATATCGCTCGCCTTTTTTGTCCGCCTCAACCCAAAATTTCAGGACCTCCCTCTCGATTCGGCGCATGGCCTCCTCTTCCGGAATGCAGGTGTCGGTGACCCGATTCATGTGCCGAGCAAACAAATCGGCCTCGTCTCGGGGCGAAAGATCCCGGTAATGGGGCACGCGCTCGTAGAAATCGTGGGCCACCAAGTTGAAGACGTCCTCTTCCAGGTTTGCGCCGGTGCAGGTGATCAGATGGATCTTGTCCCGGCGGATCATCTCGGCCAGGGAAAGTCCCAACTCGGCCGTGCTCATGGCCCCGGCCAAAGTGATCATCATCCTGCCGCCCTGATCAAGAAAGGCCCGGTACGCCTCCGCAGCGTCCACCACCACCGCGGCGTTGAAATGCCGGTAGTGATGCTTGATGAACGTACCCACCGGACCAAGATTTTGGGTCTTGACCGTTTTGGAACGCGCTCTTGTTTTTCCCCCGCCGCTTCCGGTTGATTGTCCTGTTGATTGTACCTTTTTGGCCATGACAAGAGACTCCTTGAAGATGGTGTCCGCGTCGGCCCGCACAACGCCCCTTGCCGACACGGTATATGCTGACGTCAAACTTTGTGCCCCATCTTCAGGCAAAGAGCAAGGACGCGTCCCGCAGCATCGCTCTGGACGCACCTTGGAACGTGGTTTAGAAAAAAGACATGGGATATGCCAATCTGCAAACATGCATCCGGGATCTGGAGACCACCGGGCAATTGATCCGCCTGGACGTGGAAGTGGATCCGCACCTCGAGGCCGGCGCGATCCAGCGCCGCGTTTACCGGGCCAAAGGTCCGGCCCTGTTGTTCACGCGGGTCAAGGGCTGCCGCTTTCCCATGCTCGGCAACCTCTTCGGCACCCTGGAACGCACCCGTTTCCTGTTCCGGGACACGCTTTCGACGTTGCAACGCCTGGCCCGTCTCCGGGTCGATCCAAGCCAGGGCCTGCGAGCGCCCTGGAAGCATCTGGGGCTGATCCGCGCCATGTGGCACGTCCGGCCTCGGTTCGTGACCAACGGACCGATTCTGGCCGCATCCTGCACCCTGGACGATCTGCCCCGGCAGGTGTCTTGGCCCCGGGACGGCGGAGCCTTCATCACCCTGCCCCAGGTCTATTCCGAAAATCCGGCGCGACCCGGCTGGCGCTATTCCAACCTGGGCATGTACCGGGTGCAGCTCTCCGGCGGAAAATACCGTCCCAACCGTGAGGCCGGTCTGCACTACCAGATCCATCGCGGCATCGGCGCGCACCACGCTCACGCCCTGGAACGCGGTCAACCGTTGCGGGTAAACGTCTTTGTGGGCGGCCCGCCGGCCATGATCCTGGCCGCGGTGATGCCTCTGCCCGAAGGCATGCCTGAACTCGGCTTTGCCGGCATGCTCGGCGGCAAACGTCTGGACATGGTCTTGGCGGCCAATGGACTGCCCATGCCGGCCCAGGCGGATTTTTGCCTCAGCGGGGTTGTTGAAAACGCAAGCACTTTGCCCGAAGGCCCCTTTGGCGACCATCTGGGCTACTACAGTCTGGAGCATGATTTTCCCGTCTTGCGAATCGAGCGGGTCCATCATCGAATTGGCGCGATCTGGCCTTTCACCACCGTAGGACGCCCTCCCCAGGAGGACACCTCCTTTGGCGCGCTGATCCACGAGTTGACCGGCGAGGCCATTCCCGCGGTCCTCCCGGGGGTACGCGGGGTCCACGCCGTGGATGCCGCCGGCGTGCACCCGCTGCTGTTGGCTTTGGGCAGCGAACGATACGTGCCTTATGAACCGGATCGCGCTCCCCGGGAGCTGCTCACCCAGGCCAACGCCATTTTGGGCCAGGGTCAGCTTTCATTAGCCAAATACCTGTTCATCGCCAATCATGCCGACGACCCCCGGCTGGACATCCATGATGTTCCGGCCTTTTTCCGGCACGTGCTCTGCCGTGCGGACTGGACCAGGGATCTGCATTTTCAAACTTGTACCACCATGGACACCCTGGATTATTCCGGCTTGGGCTTGAATGAAGGCTCCAAAGTGGTCATTGCCGCGGCCGGTGCGTCCAAACGAACCCTGCCCGCATCCTTGCAGGGGGATCCGCGCCTGCCTGACGGGTTCGCCAATGCGCGCATGTGCCTGCCCGGCATTTTGGCCGTGCAGGGACCTCCGTGTTTACGTGAACGCCGCTCGCAGGATCCACTGATGAAGCGCTTCTGCCTGACCCTGGAAGCAATATTTTCGGACGGACAAGCAACTGGATTGCGGGATTGGCCCTTGTTGGTGGTCGTGGACGACAGCGCGTTCGCGGCCGACAGCCTGCGCAACTTTTTATGGGTCTGTTTCACCCGGTCCGATCCGGCCTGCGATATTTACGGGGTCGGCGCGAAAATCCATTGCAAACACTGGGGATGCTCGGGGCCCCTGGTCATCGACGCTCGGGCCAAGCCGCACCATGCCCCGGTCCTGGAGGAAGATCCGGACGTGATCAAACGCGTGGATCGCCTGGGGATCAAGGGCGGCCCGCTGCATAAAATCATTTGAAAAAGCACAGAAAACCAATGCCGGAATTGCGAACCGATCACTTCGGCTTTTGGTTTCTTGTCCTCCCGGTCGTCTTCTTTTTTTCCCGCGGACGGCTGTCTTGCTTCTTTGGCCGTGACCGCTGCGGCGATTGCATCGAATTAGGCTTGATCCGTGCGGCCGTCCTTGGGTGCAAATTGACGATCAAGGCGCGGCTTTTGGCATCTTGCAACAAATCCTGTTCCAATGCCAGGCTGACCACATCCCCGGAGCGGGTGCCTGATTCTCCCGGTGCGCTGACAAGCAGCAGCTTGCCTCGGGCATGGCAGGCATAGCGCCCGGTCTGGGCCGGCCCCCGGGTGTCGGGCAGGGAGAATTCGCCGCTGATGATTCTGGCTTGTTCCCCCTCTTGCGGAAGCCTTGACCCCCTGGGACCGGCCAGATGCACAAAGCTCAGGCTCAAATCCCGCTTGGCCAGTTCCGCCTCCCGGGACAAGGCGGTCAGCCAGTCCGGACAGCCTTGGGTGGACACCGAAAAATGGCACCAGGATGTCTCCCGGGGTTCACCCAGCAAAGGACAAGGCTGGACATGAGTACACGGGGACAAAACGTTCCAACCCAGGTCCACGGCGCTTTCGCGGAGCATGGATACCAGCTTTCCGCCCAGTCGATTGCCCGGCTCCATGAACAGACATTGGCCGTTGCCGCGCACATGGCCGGCCGCGGTCTGAAAAAAATCACCGACCTGCTCCATCAAAGGATCACGCCGGTGCCAGGGCAGCTCGTTCAAAAAGTTGGCCGCGATCAGGACATCGGCCTGGGGCACGTCGCGCAAACCAGACTGCCAGGGAGCATGCACCAGGTGCGTTCGCCAATGGGAGGGCAACCCCAAAAGGTCCAGCAGGCCGAAATAGAGTTTACGCCCCTCCCGCAGGGGCTTGGGCGTGCTGTCCAGGCAGTAGAAATGGAGCTCCCTGGCCAGCAGATCCGGCCTGGCCAGGGCCAAGGACTGGACCGTGGTCAGTGGGCCCGCGCCCAAATCCACGATCACCGCGCCCGGCGGCGGCTCAAAGGCGAGTCCTCCCAAAAGCCGCGCCAGACGAAGCATGTTCCAGGGCAAAAAATACCACAGATACGCGCCCAGGGTCCGGGGCGCGTGCAGGTAGTCCCGACCCAAAAATTCCTTGCGTTCCGTGGTCAAAAACATGGACAGCTCCTGGATATTTTCCGGCAGACGCTTGCGGTGCGCGGCCCTCATGGGCAGGACGTCGGCCAGCAGGCGGGCATAGCCGCGCATGACCTCGCAGGCGCGCGAAGACAGCTCCGGAAAAACAGGACGGGGATGAGCCTTAAAGCCATTAGGGAACATAGGCAAAAACCAGCCTTTGCACATACTGCATGAAAAAGTCCTGTTCTTGGCCCATGGGCAGGGTGCGCATCCGAGGCGCCACCTGTTCAATCCATGCCCTGGCCTTCTGATTACGGGCCAAAAGCGCTGCTCCGGCCAAGGATGTGTTGCCCAAAGCGTGAATACGGCTTTTCATGCCCAGGGGCACAAATCCCAATGCCTCCAGGCAGTCCGGTTGAACATGCTCACCCAAAGCTCCGGCCAGGCAGATCGCCTTCAGCTCGCCGGGCATCAGCCCGGCCTCGGCCAAAAGCCGGGATAAGGCCAGATTAAAGGCCGCCTTGACCTTGAGCAGTTCCTCCACATCGCGGCCCGTGAGAAACACCCCCCGACCCAAGGCAAAACGCTTTCCTGCGGCGGTCTCTTCCAAGGCTTGGCCAAGGCGGCGGGCCAAGGGACTGTCCCCGGAGGCGAAACGACCGGTTGCGTCCACAAGGCCGAGACCCCGCAACCGGGTCAGCAGAGACAAATATCCGGTGCCGGAAATGCGCGGAGCAATAACAAGATCCCGTGGTGCTTCCCCGGGCAGGGCCACGGGACAAAGTCCATCCGCATCCAAGCGGAAATCCGCCCAGACCCCGGGCAATGCCGCGGACCCCTGGCTCATGCCGATGCCTTCCAGGGCCGGCCCCAAAGGCACGCTTGCCCCCAGACAGTCTTTTGGTCCCAAAACCAGGAGAAATTCTCCGTTGGTGCCCAGATCCGCCAGAAGAAACGGATACTTCCGGGCATCAGCCCCGGAGAAATGGACATGGGTCAACCCCGCGCTCAAGTCAGCGCCGATAAACGGTGCAGGCAGGGGAGGAATATAGGCGTCCGGCCATTCTGGAGCCAATTTTGTCCAGAATCCCCCGGGATGCGGCAAGGCATAGGGCGCCGCGGCCAATCCTTGCAGGGGCCATCCGAGCAAGAGCGCGGTCATCACGCTGTTTCCGGCCACGCAGATCCTCTCCACCGGCCGGGGCCACCCTTGCACCAATGGCCGCAGCCGCAGCAGCACCACGTCCCGCAGAATTCGGGCATTGTCCGGCTGCTGCAGGGCAAAACCCAGTCGGGACATGACCTCGCTGCCCGCGGCCAGTTGGGGATTCAGGTCCCGCCCTTGGTCCAATGTCCCGGCTCGGTCGTCAAGTCGCCAATCCAGGCTGGTGGTGCCCAAATCCACGGCCAATGTCAGCATTCCCCGGGACTTGCGAGAAAAAACAACTGAGCGGGTTGGCGCTTCCAATGCCGGAAAATCAAAGGGCAGTTCGATCTCCAGGCCGGACAGGGCCTGCATGCGACAAGCCAGCCGCCACCCCTGAACCAATTGTGTTTCCGGAAAAACAGTCCGGTCCTCGGCCGTGGCCTGCGGAATCTGCGCTGCACAACGCACCGCGCACAACCCGCAATGCCCCAGCCCCGCGCAGAACGGCAGCTTGGGCCACAGGCCCGCCAGAAACAAAACCTGGGAAAGAGTATGCCGAGGCACGGCCTGGACCAAGCGAACCCGTCCGGAAGCGTCCTGAACGCGAATTGGTCGGCTCATGCAATGAACACGCCTTGTTTTGGTCAATCAGCAATGTTGCCGGGCGGCGTCGAACCCGTCAGCCCCGGACACGGCCAGAGCACCCAACCGGGATGATGCGACTGCGCCTTCTTGCCCCTTTCAGGCTGCCTCAGTCATCCATCCGCATCATCCCTGTCATTCACGCAGCCCGTAGCCCCACCGGCCTCGTTTTTCCTGCGAGGCGACAGCAGCACGCGCCGTGAGAACAATAACACGTCATGATGCCAATTACCGAGGATTGCCTCTTTTGTCATCCTGCCGTACAGAGAAATCCTCCGGCAAAGGGCATCCACCGCAACGAATATCGCCGCGTTCATTATCAGCAGCCTGCTGTCAAGACCGTTTTCCCGGCGATCAACAACAAGGATTTCGCGCATGAACACGACCGGTCCAGACTCCAAGGCCGCATCCCGTTTCAGCCTCCACGATCCGCCCCGCACCGTCCCCGAGGTCTTGGCCCGCAGTGCGGCCCTGTTCGCAGGCAATCCCGCCCTCGGCCCGGTGGAAGGCGATGCCGCGACCTATGCCTTGCTGCATGACGTTGTGCTGAAACAGGCGGATATTCTGGCCCAGCTGGGGGTCGGCCATGGCGACCGGGTGGCCTTGTTCTGCGAAAACCGTCCGGAATGGGGTCCGGCCTATTTTTCCATAAGTTCCCTGGGAGCCGTGGCCGTGCCCATTCTTACGGAGTTTCACCCCTCAGCGGTCTTGCACATCCTGCGGCACAGCGGTGCAAAGGTTTTGTTCACCTCCAAGCGCTGCTTCGCCAAGCTGGAGGACCTGGACAGGCAGCACCTGACCGTGATCATCCTCGACGACTTCGGCGCCGACTTCCGGATTCTGCCACCAGAATCGCTGTCCGGGCGGATCAAGGACGCCATCCGCTCAGGCCTGAAGGACCGGGAGCGATTGCAGTCCCTGGCCAGGCAATTAACCAGGGAAAGCATTCCCGCCGCCCCCGGCGAGGAAGATCTGGACTCTCTTGTCTATACTTCGGGCACAACAGGACGGGCCAAGGGCGTGATGCTCACCCACCGCAATCTGGTCAGCGACGCCTGGATGACCAGGGACCTGGTGGATCTGAGCGCCCAGGACCGGCTGCTTTCCATCCTTCCCCTGGCCCATACCATTGAATTCACCCTGGGCTTTCTGCTGCCCATGATGTGTGGATCCCAGATCCGTTACCTGCAAGGCGTGCCCTCGCCGCAGACCCTGCTGGAGGCCATGGCCAAGATGAAACCCACATACATGCTCAGCGTGCCCCTGGTCATTGAAAAAATCTTCAAACGCCGGGTGCAGCCCAAGCTCGTCGGCAACGCCCTCAGCCGAACCCTGTACCGCACGGCCCTGGGCCGCAAAACCCTGCACAAAGCCGCCGGCAAAAAATTGCTTCAGGCCTTTGGCGGCTGTTTGCGCGGCTTCTGCATCGGCGGTGCGCCTCTGGCCGCTGAAACCGAGGCTTTTTTGCGCGACGCCGGCTTTCCTTACGCCATGGGTTACGGCTTGACCGAGGCCTCGCCCCTGGTGGTGGGCACCGGGCCGGACAAGGTCCGGCTCCGGTCCTCGGGCCGTCCCTTGTCCGAGGTTCAGGTGCGCATTGCCGTGGATGAGGAAGATCCGGCAAGGCAAGGGCCGAAAAACTCAGGGGAGAAGGTCGGGGAGATCCAGGTTCGCGGTCCCAATATCATGCGCGGCTATTACCAGGAACCGGAACTGACCGCGGAGGTCTTCACCCCGGACGGCTGGCTGCGCACCGGGGATCTGGGCACCATTGACAGTGACGGCTATATGTTCATCAGGGGAAGATTGAAAAACCTGATTCTCGGTCCCAGCGGGGAAAACATCTACCCCGAGGAAATCGAAACCGTCCTCAACGAGCAGGATTATGTGCTGGAATCCCTGGCCTTTGATTTGGACGGCAAAGTGGCGGCCCGGGTCTTCCTGGACTATGACCGGCTGGATGAAGCCTTTGCCTGGCGCGGCAGGAGCGAATTCGACGCCCGCCAACATATTGAAAACCTGCTGGAGGACGTCCGCCTGAAAACCAACGCCAAACTGTCCTCGTTCTCGCGAATCATCAAGATCATCGAGCAGACCGAGCCTTTCGAGAAAACCCCCACCCACAAAATCAAGCGCTATCTCTACGTGGGCGATTCCCCGCCGCGTTGATATTGTCCCAGGATGCATTTGCTGGACATTCCCCGCCTGCAATCAACGCCCGTCGGCTTGTGTGCCATGAGTCCGGATTGGATCGTTAATACAGCGGCGGGCTGTGGTGGATAAAAAGCGTCAACGGCCCGGTTCCCCTGTTCCGCATGCCGTGTTCGGCTTTTTTCGGCGCCAGAACGTAGTCGCCGGCCTCAACGGTCTGCCATGCGCCGTTGACATACGCATCCCCGTGTCCGGAAACCACGAAGATGGAATCCATCTGCGGATCATGGGTATGCACGGGAATCTCCACGCCCGGCGATATTTCCAGCACGGAGACGCTGACCGTGTCTGAATCCTTGCCGCTGACAAGAACGGCGATCTTCACGCCCGCAAACCTGGGATGGTCCGCAAAATCAATGTTGGATCCCTTGAAGAGTCTGCCTTGCATGTGTTTTCCTCCCAATGATGAACAGCAACGTCACGGATAACGCCTGCGGCTCCTAGCCTTCCTGCTTCGCCAAGCGCACAATGACCTGAAACTGCGCTTCAGTCACGGGCTGGACCGACAGCCGGCTGCCCTTGCGCAGCAGTTCCATGCCCGCCAGTTCCTTCACGGTCCGCAGAAACGGCAAAGGCAGGGGCTGTAAAAATTTTTCCGTGAATCGGATGTCCACCATGTCCCAGCGGGGCTTGTCCGGCGTGGAGGCAGGGTCGTAGTGTTTTTCCTCGGGGTCCCAGGCCGTATGGTCCGGATAGGCTTCCCGGACCACTTCGGCCAGCCCGACCACGGCCGGGTCAATCACGCTGTGATGGAACAGGACCTTGTCGCCCACGCGCATTTCCCGCATCAGGTTTCGGGCCTGATAGTTGCGCACGCCGTCCCAGAACGTGGTTTGGCTTGGTGCGGCGGCCAGGTCGTCGATGGAAAAGCAGCCGGGTTCGGTTTTCAGCAGCCAGTAGCCGGGCATGAGCAATCCCCTTTGGGCATCAAACGCTTGCATCCGTCAGGAGCATGTCCCAAACGAGCCGGGCTGATCTTTTCAGCGATGACGCACTGTCTGACCGAGCCGGGCGTCGCCAGTCCAAACGATTGCCCGGCGCAAACACCGCAAACAATGGTTTGAAAAGCGCAATCGTTGGGACATGCGGAGCCGGCGAGGGAGTTTGCGTCATCGCTGAAAAGATCAGCCCGGCTCGTGGCCAACGGAATGGACTCAATGGGCCAACTCCTGACGCTCGCCATCAAAACCGGGTCGTCACGGTATAGGTCACCACCAGTTGATCCTGTACGCTGGAGGGCGGGACGTCCAGGGTGAAGCGGACCCGGCGGGCGTCGATCTTTTCGTAGACGTGGCTGGCCTTGGTGATCCGCCAATCCCCCTGCACAACGTCCTCCAGAAGAACCCGTTGGGGCTCGTCCTTGCTGTTGCGCACCTTTATCTCCCAGGTGTAGGCGACCGTGTTCTTGCCGGTCTGTTCGTGGGCGATCATGCGTCGCTCCACGCCCAGGTCAAAGGCCTCGCCCATGCGCAACTCCACCTCGGCGTCCTTGGGGGTATGCCCCACGCGGTCCTCGCCGATGAACAGGGTGCTGCCGTCCTTGCTTTCCTGGTAGGCCCGGACAACGCCCTGGGGCAGGGGCAGGCCCAGACCATTGGCCTCGCTGTTCTTGAAGGTCAAAAACACGGCCACGCCCTGCTTGATCAGGCCCATGCCCGGGCTGGGATAACGATCGAACCGGGCCAGCAGCTTTTTGGCCAACCCCATGTCCGGGGCCTGAAGCAGGCTGATCTGCTTGGTCTGGCGGTTGGCGATGTCCACGGGTCGGGGCACGCTGTACAGGTGGTATTCGAAGAACTCCTCTTCCTGCATGGCCTCGCCGGCCATGGGCGCGGCCATGGCCATGTCCCGGCGCAAGCGCGCGGGCTCGGGCCGGACCACGTTCACCTCACCGGCCACCAGCTTCAGGGAGGCGTCTTCAAAAGCCATGCCGGACTGGTTGTCCAGGGTCACCCAGCCGGAGAGCGCGGCGCGTTCGTTGTTCCGGTCCACCTTGAGCACGTAGTCGGCCTGCCAGTCCATGCCCCCGGCCAGATAGGACACGTCGATGTCCTGCACGGCCGGGCCGGTGTTCTGCACCAGCCAGACCAGGGTCGGCCTGGGCCGCAGCCCCCGGGGCATTTCGGCCAGGTAGACGGATTCGTATCCGCCCACATAGATTTGTCCGTCCACTTCGAAGATGGGCCGGTCGTTGTTGGCCAGCAGCAAGGCCTCGCGCAGTTCGGTGGACTGGCGATCACGCGGGTCCGGCAATACGACCCGCAATGTTTTACCCACATACCGGTCCAGCAGGGCCTTGACGCTGACCAGGTCGTATTCATAATTCATGTCCAGCACGGTAAAGACTTCGGCCGCGCTCAGGGAGCGGACTTGAAGCGTGGCCGGCTGCACGGTCTCGGCCACCCCGGTGAATTCAACGGATCCTTTTCCCTGGGGCAGGTTCATGCTCCGGACCTCGTTCACCAAGGCCTGGCCATGATTGTACACGGTCACGGTCAGGGATTTTGTTTCGTCGGCCAGGGCCGCACCGGGCATCGCGACCCACAGTGCGGCAAACAATGAAAAAGGGATAATCCACGTCCAAGGCTTCATGACGTTTCTCCTCGTGTTGTCCGTGAATGGCATCAAAAATGCGGCTATTCAGTTATTTTTTTCGGGTGCCGAGAAAGGCCGGGGTGCTGAATCGTTACCAAAAAGATTTCAATAATTGCCTCAAAGGCAATGATTCTTTACACCGTTTCGGCAAGGGCTGTCCACGTCGAACACGGTCGCACCGGAGCAGAACGGTTTTCATTTCCCGGTAGCGGGATCGCTATCACCATCGGGATCGAACATGATGACCTCAACATGACTTGAGAAAGGGAATGTTTTCATACCGATATCGCCTCCGATCCCGACATGAAAATCGTGCTGGATGCGTATACTTTTCTGATTTAATTTAAATTCTCATGAGAAATTATTAGTCCTGAACCTCGCTGTTTTTTATCGCACCATGCATGCCGACCTCATGTTTCACGATGCATTGCGGGATCTCGTGCCTGGCCGAGATCACGGCCCGCTCTGCTACCCGGTGGACCGCCGGGCCTCGGTCAAGGACGTGATCGAGGCCCTGGGCGTTCCGCATACCGAAGTCGGTCGGATCCTGGAGGCTGGAATCGAGGTGGATTTCCACGCCTTGCTTGCCGCAAAGCGGTATGATGTCTTTCCCGTGGCCGCGCCCTGGGACGTGACCGCGGCCAGCGTGCTGCGCCCCGAGCCGCTTGTAAAGTTGCGGTTTCTGGTGGATGAAAACGTGCATCGGCTGACCGGATTGCTGCGCATGATCGGCATAAACGCCGCCGGCTGTCCGGGCATGGCTGATGCGGACATCGCTCGGCACGCCGCAGCGCAGGGCCGGGTCGTGCTGAGCAAGGACCGGCGTCTGCTCAGGCGCAAGCAGATCGTCTTCGGCCGCCTGGTGCACAGCGTACACCCCTGGGATCAGTTGCGGGAAATCGTGGACCTGTTTGGCCTGAAGTCCCGGATGCACCCCTTTTCCCGGTGCATCCACTGCAACCTCCTGCTGGTGCCGCGGCCCAAGGTCGAGATACAAAATCGTCTGGAGCCGTTGACCAGGAAATACTACCAGGTGTTTCAGGAATGCCCAAAGTGTCAGCGGATCTACTGGCCCGGCTCGCATCATGACCGGATGCGCGAACGGTTGCGGGCGTTGGGGATCAGTGATTGAAAAGACAAGCCAAGAAGGGTAGATGTCAATTTTTGTTGAGCTTTTAGCGCCCAACCTCCAGGAGCTGCATGGAAACCTTTGCTGATTTGACCAGCCTGGGCTCCGTGGTTTTGATCTTCATCTCCGCGGCGTTCACGGACAACATTCTGTTGACCCGCTTTCTGGGCATGTGTTCGGTGCTCGGCGTGTCCAAAAAGGTGGATCCCAGCATGGGCCTGGGCGCGGCGGTGATTTTCGTGACCACCTGTACGGCCGGCCTGAACCATCTGGTCCATGCCTATCTGCTTGCTCCTCTGGGGTTGGAATACCTGCGGCTGATCACGTTCATCGTGGTCATTGCCGCGTTTGTGCAGTTCGTGGAAATGGTGGTGGAGCGGGTTTCCGAGGGGTTGTACAACGCCCTGGGCATTTTTCTGCCCCTGATCACGGTGAACTGCGCCATCCTCGGGGTGTCCTTGTTCATGCTCGGCACACCCTACAGCCTGCTGCAGACATTGGCTTACGGCGCGGGCGCGGGCACGGGCTGGGCCTTCGCCATCACGGTCATCGGCGGGATCCGGGAAAAGGTCAACGAGCAGGCCCTGCCCCGCGGCCTGGCCGGACCGGGCATCACCCTGATCATCATCGGCATCATGTCCCTGGCCTTTGTCGGTTTTTCCGGCATGATCCGGGTGTAGGGGGCGATCTTCCCGTTGCTGAGTCTTTTTTTGTTTCAACCTTTCTGAAAAGCAATATTTTCCATAAAGCATCCCACCCATGCTTGTCTCCATTTTCTCGGCCGCCGCCTTTCTTGCGATCCTGACGCTGATCCTGGCCGCGGCCCTGCTTTTTGCCGAACACAGGATCCTGAACTACGGCCCCTGCACCCTGGACATCAACGACGGCGGCAAGACCCTGGTGGTCACCGGCGGGTCGTCCCTGCTGTCCAGTCTGGCGGAAAAGGACGTCTTCATCCCCTCGGCCTGCGGCGGCCGCGGCAGTTGCGCCTACTGCAAGGTCAGGGTTCTGGAGGGCGGGGGTGTGATCGGGCCGGTGGAAGAGTCGTATCTGAGCCCGGAGGATCTCAAGAACCAGGTCCGCCTGTCCTGTCAGGTCAAGGTGCGGCAGGACATCCGCTTGGCCATTCCTGAAGAGCTTTTTCTGGCCAAGCGGTTTCGCGGTTTTCTGGAGCGCAAGCGCATGCTGACCTATGACATCGTGGAATTGCGCATCGTCCTGCGGGAGCCGCAGCGCATCGAGTTCGCGGCCGGGCAGTATATCCAGCTGGAATCCGAGGAATATGCCGGACATGATGCGGTGATGCGCGCCTATTCCATATCCTCGCCGCCTTCGGACGATGGCCATGTGGAAGTGATCATCCGTAAAATTCCCGAGGGCATCTGCACCACCTGGGTCTTCGATCATCTCCAGGAAGGACGAGAGATCTTTTTCAGCGGACCGTACGGGGATTTCCAACTCACCGAGACCAAGGCCCCGGCGGTGTTCATCGCCGGCGGCAGCGGAATGGCCCCGATCTGGAGCATTTTGCGGGAAATGCTCCAGCGCGGCGACAAGCGGCAAGCCATGTATTTCTTCAGCGGACGCACCAAGGACGATCTGTTTTTCACCGAGGAGTTGTTCGCCCTGGAAAAGGAATTGCCCGACTTTCGCTACATCCCCTGCCTGACTCGGGAGCCCGAGGATTCAGACTGGAAGGGCGAGCGGGGCCGCATCCCCAAGGTGCTGCCAAGGTTCATTGCGGACGCCGCCGGGTTTGAAGCCTACCTCTGCGGTTCCACCAGCCTGATCGACGCCTGCGTGGCGGCCTTGAAACAGGCCGGCATCAATGAAAGCAACATCTTCTACGACAAGTTCGAGTAGTCGCCCAGGCAGACCATGGAATAGTCTTCCCCGGTCAGGCACCGGCCGCCGCTGCCGGTCACTTCGAAGGTATTCTCCACGCCGACCATGCCCAGCCCCGGGATGCCGATCTTGGGTTCCAGGGCCAGAACCATGCCTTGTTCCAGGGGCACATCAAACCCCTTGGCCAGGGCCGGATACTCGTCAATGGCCAAGCCGATGCCGTGGCCCAAAAAGCGGACCTTGTTGCCGCCCAGGGCCATGAACCCCTCGGACCAGCCCTGTTTTTCGGCCCACTGCCAGCAGTGGCTGAACAACCGGCTGGGAACGGCGCCGGGAACAAGATGGTCAGCCAGCCAGTTTTGCACCTGGATGCAAAAATCATGGGCGCGGCAGGCCTGCTCCGGCAGGGTGGATCGTGATTCGCCCCAATACACCTGGGTCTTGTCCGTGTGGTAGCCCTCCAGGACAAAGCCCACGTCCAGAGCCAGGGGCTCGTCTTCCTGCCAGACCTTGCCCGCGTAGCCCATATGGGTGATGGCCGGGTGCTCGCCGCGCAGCCCCAGGGGACCGTCGAACACGCTGGGATAATTGGCGCTGTCTCCTGCAGCCACATGGCCCAAAAAAATCTCCTCGCCAAAACTCTGCATGCGCATCAGGCCCTGGTGGCCCTGGCTGAAAAAAACCTCCCACACGCGATGAGCGATCTGTTGTTCGGTCATGCCCGGACTGATGCGTGCGGGCAAGAGCTTTCGCAGGCAGGTGTTGTGGCGCTGGCCCGCGAGCCGCAGTTTGGCCAACTCCCAGGGGGTTTTGACGCAACGCGTCCGGTGCAGGACCATATCGCCGGAAATGAAGGCATGGCCGTCCAGGTTGCGGGTCAGTCCTTGGCTTAAGGACCAGGACAGACCGGACATTTCCGCGGCAATGGTCGAAGACAGGGGGACGCCGGCCTCTCGGGCCAAACCCGATAAATCACGGAACGACCGGTAGGCCAGGATGGTTTTACAGCTGGATTCCAGCCTGGCCCGCTCCAGGCCGCGGCGGGAAAAAAGCACGGGCTCCCCGGCAAGAGGCAGCCAGAACAGCCCGTTGGGCCAGGTTCCGCTCAAATAATAGCTGTTCAGCCGGGAAAAAACGAGCAGTCCGCCGGCTTCCGGGGCCAGCACGCGCAGCAGGGAACGGCAGCGCTCCCAGCGCAATTCCAGTTCGGATCGGGGGATGCGTTCCAGGGCTTCAAAGGTCATCCTTTCCTCCGGTTCTGAATTTTTCGGTTGAAATGGCTGCCCACGGTCAGCGGAGATATATCCGTCATGAAGGCCAAAGGTGTCAAATCGTTTTTCGTGTGCTCCCTAAGTCGGCCACTTACATTTGTCAGAGGCCGCATATAGATGACACATGGCAACTACTCAGCACAATGCATGGTGCATGCACATTATGGCTAGTTTGTCTTGTTTTGGCTTTGCCGCCTGTCTGACAGAGCCTGACATCATCAGACGAAACATTGCCAAACGCAGAGAGCACATGCTTTTGTTCATGGCTTGCGATGGTTCTATGTTACAAGTCCGGCGAAGGAGTTGCGACTGTCAAAACAAGACAAACCAGCCATCGACCTCACTTGGTGAGTATTTGCGACACATATACCTGTACTCCTTGACGGCCTTATTTTACGGCCTTAAGATAGGGTCTTGATTTCGAGACCAAAATAACCAAGACCACCAGAAGGAGGAGTGATGCTCCAAGCCAAATTCAGCCTGGACAAGCCGCAACACTGTTTCATCGAGCAATACAAAGCCTATGGATTCAAGGACAGAAGCCAAATGGTCCGGGTTGCCCTGGACCGCCTGAGCGCTGAATTGGAGCAGCAACGGCTCCGGGAATCAGCGGAATTGTATGCCGAGGTCTATGCCCTGGATCAGGCAACATGCGAGTGGGGCGACAATGTGGCTGCGGAGTGGCCAGAGTGATGCTTCTGAAGCGGGGGATGGTCATCGACGTCAATCTCGACCCGGTCAAAGGATCGGAGACCGGAAAAGTCCGGCCCTGCGTCGTGGTCACCAACGACATCTACAACGCCCGCGTCCCGGTGATCCAGGTTACTCCGATCACGGCGTTCACCGAGAAAAAGGGGTGCATCGTCACCAACGTGGTCATCGAGCCAGCAAAACAAAATGGGCTGTCCAAAAAGTCCGTGGCCGACTGCCTTCAGACACGGCCCATAGATCATCAGACCCGGCTCGTGGCCGTGCGGGGCGAACTGGCCGGGGAGATCATGGCAGATATTGACGTGGCCCTGCGCCGGGTTTTCAGCCTTGCTTAAGCACTGGCTGATCAAGGCTGCTTCATCTTGTCTTATCATGTTTCATCCAGTTCTTTGGTAGCTGACACTCTCCAATCCAAGCACCAGATTGCCCCTTCTTTGTCCAGAGCACAATCCAACGACGTCCCTTCCGAAAGTGCTGCAGCTTCCGCGGTGATGATTCTGATCGAGAATTGTCTGGAACCTGATCTATTGGCTGGGCATCCCTGCGGAAGACCTGGTCAATCCGCCAGGAAACATTCGAACCAAAAAAACTGTGTTAGTGAGCTGCATCCCGCAAGATCATGACATACACATTGGCTCCCTGCCAAAAACCGGCCCTGACTTCAGGGCCGAGCTGCATCCAAGCGTCCTGAAGACCCCCTGTCGGACTGGCGTCGTATGCCAGGAGGCAGGCGTAGTCGTAGTCCCAGTCCGGCCGGGAACTCTCTGTTTTCTCTTGGGGAAGGCCCAGATAAAAAAAGCCTGATAACCGCTTGCCACCAACTCCCGCTGAACCGAGGTCGAGGTGCCTTGATGAAAATACTTGGCCTCGAAAACAATCCTGTGGGCAAACGGCTGGCGCAAAGAAAAATCAGGACAGCTTTGCGTCAGGGGCTGGCTCCCTGTCTGACCTGCCCATTTCTGATAGATTTTTGCGGGATCAGAATTGATAAGCTTGGAAAAAGGATGGCGTGACTTTCTGGCCGGGGAGGCATGACTGTAATCCGACAGGTTTCTATAGGATTCACAGCATGGGAGCGAGGAGCGCTGACTGCCAAGGTGAATCTTCTGATCCGTGCCTTATCCATGAACCGGTTGCCAGCGAAATCATCGGTCACCAGCGCAACATCTATATCGGTCCACGGCCCTTACCGTCCGCTCGCATGGCTGCCGAACAGGAACGCCATTTGATGTGGAGTTCGTCCCGTTCGAATTGTTGAACGTATCTGGTCAGGATGGAACTGATCTCAGACGCGACTTCAGCCATGGCAAACAATCCCTGGCGTATGCGATTTCCGGCGTATACGTTTCAGCCTGAAGCGGGGGCTCCCTCCAGTGAATAATCCATCCGCCGCCGTCTGGGCTCGAACCCGGCCCCGCGCACCAGGGCCCGCAGTTCGTCCTCGGGCAAAAGAAAATGCACGCCCGTTGCCGCGACCACGTTTTCCTCGATCATGGTCGAGCCGAAGTCGTTGGCGCCCCAGTGCAGGGCCATCTGGCCGATATGCGGTCCCTGGGTGACCCAGGAGGCTTGGATATTGGCGATATTGTCCAGGAACAGACGGCTCAGGGCCAAAAATTTCAAATATTCTGTTGACGAGGCTTCGGGAACGTCAATCCGGGTGTTTTGGGGTTGAAACGTCCAGGGGATGAAGGCCGTGAAGCCGCCGGTCCGGTCCTGCAGGTCGCGCACCCGGAAAAGATGTTCCACGCGGTCGCTGATGTCCTCCCGGTGGCCGAACATCATGGTCGCGGTGGTCTTCAGTCCCAGCTGGTGAGCCTCGGCCATGACCTCCAGCCAGGCATCGGTCGAGCATTTGCGCGGCGAGATGTCCCGACGAATTTCATCCACCAGGATTTCCGCGCCGCCGCCGGGGATGGAGTCCAGACCGGCCTTGATCAACCGGTGGATGACCGTGCGCAGATCCAGCCCGGACCGTTCCGCCAGAAAATTTATCTCCGGCGGAGAAAACCCATGCACCGCCACCCGGGGGAATGCCTGCTTTATAAAAGCGAGCATGGATTCATAAAAATCCATGTCCAGCTCTGGATTCATGCCGCCCTGCAAAAGGATCTGCCGCCCGCCCAGGTCCAGGGTCTCTTGCACCTTGAGAGCCAGCTGTTCCCGGCTGAGCACGTATCCCTCGGAATGGCCCGGGGGACGATAAAACGCGCAGAATTTGCATCCGGACACGCAAACATTGGTATAGTTGATGTTCCGGTCCACAATGTAGGTCACCGTGAACTCGGGGTGCACGCGCATCCGCCGGGCATGGGCCAGGGCGCCCAGTTCGATGACATCCGTTTCCCGCCACAATTCCAGGGCTTCATGCCTGCTGATCCGGCGCTCCATCATGCTTACTCCGTAACATGTCCCCGCGCATGTCATTGGCGGGTTCATTAAAGGTTTGTCCCAAACGGACTGCGCTTTGCTTGTCAGCGTTGGCGCACTGTCTCACCGGGACAAACTCCCGATGCTCCCGTCATTGGTTGACGACAAAAAGCGGGCTTGAAAAACCCCGCAAACAACTCCCATGTTCGCTCTCGTTCCCGGAATTCTGCCAAACAGGTTTACTTGACGGAAATCGTGGGGTAAATTGATTTGTGGTTGGGGCACAATCATTACCACCTCAAGGGAGTTGCCGCATGTTCAATCTGGCAGAGCTAGCTTCCCGGCTGACCAAGGTCAAGACCATCGCCGTGCTGGGGGCCAAGGACGTGACCGGCCGGCCCGTGGACCGGGTCGGCCGGTACCTGATTGCCGCGGGCTTCAGGGTCTTCCCGGTGCACCCGGTGCGCCGGGATGTCTGGGGACTTCCCACCTTTGCGGCATTGCATCACATTCCCGAACCCGTGGATGCGGTGGATGTTTTCCGCGCCGCCCGATTCTGCCCTGATCATGCCAGGGAATGTTTGGCGCTTGATCCCCTGCCCTTGATGTTCTGGATGCAGTCCGGGATTGTCAGCGTCGAGGCCCGCCGTTTGTTGGAACCGGCGGGCGTGTTCGTCGTGGAGGACCGATGCCTGATGGTGGAACATCAACGTCTTTTTCCGGATCATGACTGATGCGGGGCCGGCTTCGGCCTTTGTCTGCCGCCAATGCGGGGACTGCTGTCGCGGTCAGGGCGGAATCGTGGTCACCGGGACGGATATCGACCGGCTTTGCGCATATCTGAAGATTCCCCGCGAAACGTTCGCGCATCGGTATCTGGAGCAAGTGGACGGCAAGACCCGTGTCCGGACGGTCAATGATTGGTGCGTCTTCTTCAACACGGGCTGTTCCGTGCATCCGGCCAAGCCGACGGTATGCCGGGCCTGGCCCTTTTTCCGGGGCAACATGCTGGATGAACTGAGTTGGCAAATGGCCCAGGACGCCTGTCCGGGCATCAATCCAAAAGCTGGTCATGCCGCTTTTGTGCGCCAGGGTCTTCTGCATCTGCGCGATCTGGACCTGGACGGCATGTCCGAAAACGGCCCCAACGCCCTGAACCTGGATCGCCTGTCCACGGTTTTTCAATCCTGACGGACTTTTTTTACATTGTCCCTGAGCAGGCCTGCCCATGTCCCTGGAGCGCAGCTACAAGATTCTGAACCTCGTCCCGGGCGCCACCCTGGATGAAGTGAAAAAGGCCTTTCGCTCTCTGGCGTTCCGGTATCATCCCGACCTGCACCCAAACATGCCCGAGGCTTCGCGGCGGTTCCAGGAGCTCAACGAGGCCTATATCGCCGTGTCCGGCCATCTCCAAAAACCGTCCCGGTCCGCAAAAACAAACGGCCAACCCGGGCCGGATCAACAGCCGCCTCCGTCCTCCTCAGCAAGTTCGAAAACAGCCGGCCATACCCGCCAGGGCTGGAGCAAAACATGGACCGCGCACGCCCAGTACCGGCGGCAGGCAGCCTATCAACGCGAGGAAATCCTCAGGGATCTGCTCAGGGATCCTTTTGCGCGGCAGGTCTACGAAGACATTTACAGCCAGGTGCGGCGCTCGGGCAGAAGCAAGGCCGCCTCGGTGGAAGAACACGCCAAGAAGGTGCTGCGCGTGGAGTGGGGCTCCAAGAAACTGGAGCTGGACCTGTCGCGCAACCTGAAAGACCGGGTAACGGGCTGGTTGAAAAAGCAGCTGGACGACGAACAGACCGTATATTTTCCGGCGGCGCAACTCCAGCCCGGACGCAGTGTCCGCGTCCAGGTCCGGCAAGGCTGGCGCGGCCCGGCCGTGACCCTGGACATCGCCCTGCCCTTGGACTTCATGTCCGGCCGGCCCATCCGGCTCAAGGGACGGGGGCGAAAGGTCGGCCCCTGGAAAGGCGACCTGTTCCTGAAGATATTCCCCAAAACCGACCCCGGCCGATCATGACCGAAGCATTACCCTGTTGTGTCGACGGCAGTACAGGCCGCTCAAGGAATCCTCCGTCATGGCCGCCATGCACGCCTGCTTTTCGGCAGGTTCTCAGGGGAGCATTACGCGTTCTGAAAACCCTTTTGTCTGAGATGCTGCTGGTTCATCCAGATCGAGCTTCCTCGCAACTCCATCACGGACCTCGTAACGACGAACCATTGCACTTCCAAAACGAAATTGCGTGGTTAATGCGTTTGGCAATGGTTCGTCGAACGATGTCCAGCTCTGTCAAACAGGCGACGACACTCGATCTGGATGAACCGGCAGCACAACTCGAAACGTTTTCAACTTGATTTTCAGAAACGCGTAATGCTCCCGGTTCTCAGCGCGCCTTTTTCCGAAGACCGGCGCCGGCCGTGCTTCACGGCGTACATGCATTTGTCCGCCCGGGCAATAAACCGTTCCAGATCCTCCCCCTGCTCGTGCATGGTCACGCCGATGGAGGCCGAGGTCTTCAACCCGGCCTTTGACCCGCATGCTTCAGCCGCATCCACGCTGCAGACGGCTTTTTGAATGCGTCCGGCAGTCTCCTGCGCCGTTTGCAAATCAACGTCCGGGAGCAAAACCAGGAACTCGTCCCCGCCCAGACGGACGAAAATATCATAGTCCCTGACAATGCGCCGGATTCGTTCGGCAATGGTGATAAGCACGAGGTCGCCGCAGCCGTGGCCCATGCTGTCGTTGATCCCCTTGAAATCGTCCAGGTCGATGAACAGCATGGCCACGGGAAAGCCCTTGCGCTGCGCAAAGTCCAAAATGCGCGGAGCGTGTTTGTCCAGATACGTCCGGTTGTGGCAGCCGGTGAGATGATCCAGAGTGTTTTCCCGGATCAATTTCTCGTGCTCCCGAAGCGTTGTCAGGGTCCAGGCAAAGGAATCGGCGAAATACTCGATGAAGTCCGTGGCCATGTCGGCATGGAAGCGCAGGGGACTGCCGTCCGCCAGGCACAACAGCCCGATGATTGATTTTGGATGATATTTGTCGGCCAGAAAAAAGACACAGGCCGAACCGGCATGCTCCAGGCCCCAGCTGTTTGGAAGGAATGATCCGATGCCCGGAAAGGCCTGGGTCATGCCGGCCATGGAGGTCATGACCGGTTTTGTTCCAGGACCGTCCAGGCCCATGTCCTTCATCAACCCCTTCAAGTCGGCTACCGGCCTGGTCTGAACGGAAAGGGGCACAAACCCCGCGTAGTCCTCTTCGGCCAGCACCAAAAAAATATCCCGCAGGCGCAAGCGGGACTTGATGTTTTCCAGGACCGCTGGAAGCTGATCCAGCGACGTTGCGGATTGAATTTCCTGGCTGCAATGCTTGAATTTATGAAAGGCGGACAGATTGTTCCGGGCCAGGTCAATGGCGGCCTTCAATTTTTTCTTTAAATCATTGATCCTGTTTTGCAGGACAACCGAGGGGTCCCGAAGCATGTCCGTGTCCTTGCGGCAAGAAAGCGGTAAACAAAACCCATACGCAACGGAGAAAAACTTTGCGCATGCGGGTGACAGGACGTTAAACCTATCCAGGGGCATGACGCAACCAGCCCGGGCAGGTGCGGGAACAGCATTGCAGCCGGCGTCTAATTACCTGCTAACTGAGTTTTGAAAAAGTCCTTTGTCGGCAGTTCGTTCAAAAACCCCAAGTGCAAGGAACAAGAAAAGCTATCCGGACACGTCCTGTGTCCGGCCCCTTCAGGCTGTGGCTGTGCCACATTTTCGATTTGCCGTCCTGGCAATCGAATCAAGGTCGAAGCGTAGTTATTGATACGTGAGAGTTTGAACTTTTTGCAGCGACGCAGCAATTGGGAGTTTCTCAACGAACTGCTAAGACTCCTTTCGCAAATGCTCTTGGATGTCCTCCGGGGACAATGCAGAAATATTTTTAGAGATTTCCCGGACAATGGCCTGCTCAACCTGCTTGCTCAGCTGTTCCCGCAGCATGCCCAAAAAGGCCGGGGCGGCCACGATGATCAGCTCCTGAAATTTTTGCAAGCTGCGGGCCTTGTCCAGGCTCCCGGCGACAATGCGCGAAAAATTGATGGCTTCCTGGCGCTTGGGGTCTGTCGACGGCTCCAGTCCGTGCCTTCTCTCTCCTCCCCGCTCCATGGTCAGGCCGGGACGGTCCGAGGCCATGTCCCGTTCGGACATTCGGCCTTCCGGGTGGGTCAGTGTTTCCAGCTCCTCCAGTTTTTTTCCGGGAACGGCCTTGAAAATACGGGCCTTGCTGCTGTCCGCGGCCACAATCCATCGAGTCTTCATCTGTACCTCCCATGGTTGTTGAATGTTCGGACAGAAAAATCGCGCATCCTTGTGCATAAAAAGAAAAATCTTTGGGGCTGGTTACAATATAATTAGTCGAGCCTGAAAAAGTTATTATCGTCCGCTAAAGAACATCGAGTACGGCTGACGACATTTGGTGCCGCAAAACAGCCAAAGTGAAAAAAGAGCAAAAAAGTGGCCCAGCTTCCGCATCCACTTC
>Ga0209614_1000082_pt1 | contig 81261 bp, 67 predicted proteins | sample BlaSprsedimmetaG_FD_185484 | JGI IMG/M metagenome (GOLD analysis project Ga0209614, IMG submission 185484) | Hot spring sediment bacterial and archeal communities from California, USA to study Microbial Dark Matter (Phase II) - Blank Spring... ... | reverse complement strand
TTGCATCGCGACATTTTTGGGATGTCGCTCACAAACCGCCCGCCAGCCCAGTCTTTATGCCATAATCCACGGAAACTCGGAAAAGACGGACCTTGACCCCAAAGTGGCTCCATTAAGGTGGCCATGGGTGGCTCTATTAGGGTGGCCATTGACACCATATGCGGGTTGGAGGCTCATGTGCACAGGAAATCGTTGAAAAGCTTTACTCAGTGTTCCGTTTTGTTGAAACGGATGTTGAAGAACACGGAGTAGAGCACCGGGCAGAGCAGCGGGTGAACAGTGTGGAGAAGGACAGGCCGAAGATCAGCACGTTGGCCATGGGCCGGCACATGGCCCCGTCCAGCAAATCCAGAAGTAAGCAGCCCCATGACCGTGGTCGCCGAGGTGAGAAAGAGGCGCTTTCGGGCTCATCCGGATTTTCGTTTTCTGCGGTGTCTAGCCAGCCAGGCGTTCAAGCGGGGTTCCAGGCCTTGCAGCTTCGGTTCATAAAAACGCCGCCGCACTTCCGACGGCAGGTATTCCTGCTCCACCCAGGCTTCTGGGTAGGCATGGGGATATTTGTAGCCTCGGCCGTATCCCCATTCCTTGTGCAGGGCGGATGAGGCGTTGCGCAGGTGCAGGGGCACAGGACGCGCGCCCTGGGTGCGGATTTCCTTTTGCGCGGCCAGGTAGGCGGCATAGCTGGCGTTGCTTTTCACTGCCAGGGCCAGATAGACAACGGTTTCAGCCAAGGGGATGAACCCCTCGGGCATGCCCACGAACTCCACGGCCTGCTGACAGGCCACGGCCAGGGACAAGGCCTGCGGATCGGCCAGTCCCACGTCCTCGGACGCGGAAAGGATCAGCCGCCTGCAGACAAAACGCGGATCTTCTCCGCCTTCCAACAGACAGGCCAGATAATACAGGGCCGCATCCGGATCACTGCCGCGGATGGACTTGATCAGGGCCGAAGCCAGTTCATAGTGGGTATCTCCCTCCCGGTCCCCGCGCAAGACCACCTCGGGCAGAGCCTGACGCAGTGCGTCCTCGTTCCATTTGTCCGACGGCAGTTCAGCCGTCAGTTCCAGAAGGTTGAACAGGGTCCTGGCGTCCCCATTGGACAAGCCGGTGAGCAGATCCAGACTGGGTTCAGGAATGGCAACGCTCAGGCTTTGGGCGCCGCGTTTGGCCAGGATCAGCAGCTCCTGGCGGCTCAAAGGTCGCAGCCTGAGCACGTGCATCCTGGAAAGGAGTTGTTTGGTGACGCTAAAAGAAGGATTTTCCGTGGTCGTGGCCAGGAGGATGATTTCGCCGCTTTCCAGGATGGGCAGGAAAAAGTCCTGTTGAGCCTTGGAAAAACGGTGCAGTTCATCCAGGACGAGAATCCCAACGTTTTCCAGCTTTTTGCGCAGGTTGGCCAGGCCTACTTCCGGTGCGCTCAACCGCAGAAAGGATTGCTTTCGGGACAAGGCCAACAGCAAGGCCAGGGTGGATTTCCCGCACCCGGGAGGACCGAAAAGCAGCAGGCTGGGCAAACGTTTGGCCTTGAAAAGCGCTTGCAGCCTGGTGCGCAGATGATCCTGGCCGACGAATTCCTCAAGGGTCCGCGGGCGGATGGATGCTGCCAGGGGTTGGCGGTCGGTCATCACCGGTCTCCTTGCCCCGAGGAAGGTGTCTGAGTCGAATCATCCGGTGTTTTGTCCAAGGAGGGCTCTGCTGTTTCGGCATCGACCAAATCCTCCGGGGCCGCTTCAATATCAAAGGCGGAAAAGTCATAGTCGATTTCCGCTTCCAGAATCGATTCCTGCCTGCTGGAAGACGGTTGGGACGCGGCGTCGGGCTTGGATCCTTGGGAAGGGGCTTGGTCGGGGATTTCCCAGGTGTTCAGGGTATGTTCGGACGGGCCTTGGTCCTGCAATGACAATTGTTCGGAAAGATCGGCAGGCTCGGCCCCTGAAATCGTCGGACCGTTGTCCAACAGGTGGGGCGAGTCTGACTGTTCGGGAACAACAACGGACAGGGGCTTGAGGTCGTCCGGGACGGTTTCAAGCACCACGCCTTCTTGTTTCATTGGCAGATCCTCGCCGGGTGCTTTTCCCATGAGCAATGGGGTCTGGAGAGCGCTGTTGTCTTGTTCGGCGGGGTGGCTCGGGGGGGCCTCGGCGTCTTCCATGGAAAAGGCAAAGTCAGCGGTTTCATCACTTGACGAGGCTTTCTGGTCGTCACGCTTGACCCGCGGGCGGAAGTGCTCAAACCAGTCGTAGCCGCTGGATTGAAGCCATGACAGATGCAAGGCTTCTCTGGCTTCCTTCCAATCGAATCCGCACTTGGGACATCTAGGCAGGTGGTCGAAACTACTGAATCTGCACTTGCTGCAATACATGTCAACACCTCTCGAAGCATGTTTTTCCGTTCGTTCGATTCACCAAACAGTCACCGGTTTCTTGCTGCCAATAGCATAGGGCCAGGCAAAGCAGGGCGGCGGTTTCCCAACGCAAAACACTGCGGCCCAGGGATAGAAAGGCGAAGCCGGCCTCTTTGAATGTTTCCAACTCTTCATCAGCCAAGCCTCCTTCTGGACCAAGGACCAGAACGGCATCGCCGTGATGGAGCAGCTTTCCGGGATGAAAAATGTTCCCTGCATCCTGGTTTTCCCAGAACACTCCCCGGTAAGCGAAACGGGTATAACTGTCGATCAGATCCCGAGGGCCTCCAGGAACCGTTGCCAGGCTCGGCAGCCAGGGATTGCCGCACTGCTTGGCGGCGGCCACGCACTGGTCATGCCAGGTTGTTTTCGGTGTTTCCGGAACACGACCCTGGCTTCTGGCGGCTTGCCAGAAAACAAGGCCTGCCGCGTTCAATTCCACGGATTTTTCCAAGAGCCAGCCACGCCGGGATGCTTTGTTCCAGCCCAGGGCGAGGTGAACCTGACGCTGGGGTCGCTGCAGGGTTTTTACGTCCACCGGAGTGAGCCGGGCCGTGTTCTGGTCATGGCGATCAAGGACAAAAATTCCCTCTCGGCCTTGACCGTCAAAAAGTCGCAATTGGTCGCCCGGGCGGGCGCGCAAGACCTTGAGCAGATGGCGCGCTTCCCGGCCCTCCAGGATAAACGGAGCCTGCCAATCCTTGGAAGGAAGATAAAACGAATGCAAGCAATGATCCTTCTGGTGTCGTACTATTCCAGACGCATCCGCGCCGAGCCCCGATTGTAGAAGGGCAGGGCGGCGCGTTTGGCCGGTAGTCCGGTCTTGCCGGTTTGGACGATGAATGTGTCTTCCCGGGAAAAATGATCCAGGATATAGGCCAGGGCCACACAGTGGCCCAGAGACGGGGCAAAACTGCCGCTGGTGACGTGGCCCGCTGTCTCCCCGGAGGACGTGGTCACAACATCGTTGTGGCGGGCGCTGCGGCGTCCGTCAATGTTCAGGGGAGTCAAGCGCTCTCGGACGAGATGCTGGCGATCCTTGCCGATGTAGTCCGCCTTGGAGGTGAGCATGGCCGAATATCCAGCCTCGGCCGGGGTATGTTCCTCGTCCAGATCATGACCGTATAGGGGATAGCCCATTTCCAGCCGCAAGGTGTCCCGGGCCCCCAGTCCAGCGGGCACGGCCGTGCCGTCAGCCAAACAGGCCTCCCAGAACGCTTCGGCCAGAGGGGACGGCAGATAGACTTCGTATCCCAATTCCCCGGTATATCCGGTGCGGCTGATCAAAATTTTTTGTCCCTGAAATAGGCTGTGGCGAAAGGAAAAATAACCCAAATCACGCCAGTTTTCCGGCAGAACACGACTCAAGACGTCAATGGACAGGGGACCTTGCAGATCGATTTTCGCGGTGCATCCAGAAACATCCTCCACTTTGACCGAGGGCGGCAAGTGCTCCAGCAGCCACAGCAAATCGCTGTCGCGACGGGACGCGTTGACCACGGCCATGAAGGTTTCCGCCTCCAATCGGTACATGATCAGATCGTCCAGTATGCCGCCTTGGGTATTGAGCAGAAAGCCGTATCTGGATTTACCCTGCCGCAGGTTTTCCAGATTGTGCGTGACCACTCGGCTCAGGGCCTGTTCGGTGTTTGTGCCGGAGATGATAAATTCGCCCATGTGGCAGATATCGAACAGGGACGCCTTGGTCCTGGTATGTTCGTGTTCGGCCAGGATGCCCCCGGAGTACTGCACCGGCATGTCCCATCCGGCAAAGGGAACCATGCGCGCCTGATGCTCGACATGCCAGTCATGCAATGGAGTCCGTTTATTCATTGTTTTGCCTCTCCCTTGGCTGCGACCGATTCGCCGGCCTCCGGCCGCTGCTTGCGAATATTTTTCAGTTCATCCACCAGTCCGACCAAGCGTCTGTATTGTTTTTTCACCCGGATAGCATACGCACTGGCTTCCTCATCCTTGCCCTGCATGTATCGTTTGTTCAGATAGCTGTTATGCAGCACCCTGTCGCCCAGAGCAATCATTTTCCGCACCAGTTCATCAAAATACGGATAAATTTCAAATTTCATTTCCTGCAGATGATTATTCATCTGCTGCAGCATATCCAACCAGGAAACAGCCCGGCTCCTGGAGGAACGCAGTGTGAGGTCCTCCAGAATGCGCACTCTCCGGGCCTGTCGAATAAAGGAGTATTGCGACCAAACATCATTGTACAGCGCCTGCATGGACTTGAAAATATCATGGTTTTCCGGATTTAAAAGATACCCATCCAACACCTTGATCACTCCCGAATAAAATTCATCACTGTAGCCGATAATTCGACGTTGATGTTTGCAAAGCCAAGCAAACAAAAATTTCAGACGTTTTTCATGGGTGTCGGTATTTTCAACCAGTTCGGTCTTTTTGAAACGGATTTTACCGGTGAATTCCCCCTTGATGATGTCGTTGAGTTTGAGAAGCATGTTGGAGATATCCTTGATGACATTGGCTTCACAGCAAACCTCTCCGGTCAAGGGGTGAATGATCTCCTGGCGCAGGACCGAAAGGGCACGATCCTGACGGACGTTGTTCTGGTCGTATTTATGTTGACGATAGGCCACGCGCAGAATGATCACCCTTTCCTGTTCGTCCACAAAAGCACCCATGTCGCCGAGGCGATTGATCAGGTCGGTTTGGTCCTCATCCAGGCGTACCAACGCTGTTTTATCCACCCGAGGGTAGGCCTTGGTCTGCGGATGGGCGAAAAGGGTGGTCAGTGTCCTGTCTGATTGTCCGAGGACGCGAATAAGAAACTCCTCCCCGAGTTTGAAAAGGCGTCTGGCAAACAAGGCGGCGGAGGTCCTGCGCTCGGAAACAATGGGGAAACCGTATAGTTCCATCAAGAACTGATAGACGAAATTCCGATTGAGCTCATAACATGGATCGTCGCCCACGCGGAATTTGCCAATGCGCAGACCGAAGCGTTTCAATTCCGTGTCCAGATCCGAGGGAAACGAAGCGTTGATCCCGGAAAAGATGAAATCCTTGCGATTCGTTTTGGACAGGACATGTCCCCGTTCCATGTGCACCAAAAAAGACAGAATCCGGATGTAATGCTCCAGGTCGGTGATGTCTCTTTCCGAAAAATAATATTGAAATTCATCGTGCATTTGTCTGGGAAGGCGATTTTGAAATGCGAGCTGGTTCTGACGCATGACGTTTGCTTCCAAGGGACATACACTGCCTTCCATTTCCTCCGGGTGATCAACCAGGGGGTGGAGAATGTCGAATTGGAAAACTTCGTGAAAATAGGAGAGCGGGCGGGCCACGGCCACCAGGCTGAAACCCGGCAGATGCTGGTATTCGAAAATGTCCACGTCAAAGGAGGGGAGCAGTTCTCGGGCCTCTACAACGGGATAGTTGGCTGTTTCAAAGTAGGGCTTGATCAAACAGAATTTGATGTGCACTACATCCAGGAAATAACGCAGTTCGTCCAATGATTTCAGGCTGGGCAGCTTTGACACGGTCCAGGGGTCCTGCCAGACAATGCCGGGTGCCTGCGAAAATGCTTGTTCCCAAATGATGCCCATGAATCACCGGGTTGTTGTGATCATGATTCGTATGGAGGTCGCGACTTTCAAGCTTGAAGAAATGTTCATGACATGCTTTGCAAATTTAATCTTAAGCTATCTGAAAGTTGAGCAAAAAACAAGAATTATTTGAAAAAGTTACATATTTGAATAATCCCGGCTCCTCGGGTATGCATTTGCTGTCACAAGCCGGTGAAAATCTCCCAAACGCTGTATCGCCGCAAAGGTTCAAACGCTCACCCATGCTTCAATACGCTTTCACCTATTATCTTGCTCCCGGCACTTGGTTTTCATGAACTGCCCGGCATCACAAGCAGTCTGACATTATCTCAAAATTCGACATGTTCCATGCGACAACTCCTTTATGAATTTTTGGCCGCGCTTGGCCAACACACTGATTTTCCTGGAATTGATGCCCTGGGAAGAAAAATGGGACGCCTGCTTTGGCTTGTTTTGCCGAGCCGGAGAAATCTTGCCGTGGACACCATTCGAGACAGGCTCGAGTTGGATATGATCCAGGCTGAACGTATTGCGCGGCAGAGTTTCATGCACAACGGCCGATCGTTTTTGGAACTGCTGTTGACCAGAAGGGTGGACTGGCGATTTGCCGAAAAACGGCTGGTTATCGAAAAACCTGAAGAGCTGAAGGATATTTTGGCCATGTGCAAGGGGGTCCCCGTGGTCGCCGTCACCGGCCATCTCGGCGCCTGGGAACTATTGGGCGGTTTGCTGAACCTGATGGCGCCGCAGGACTATAAGCAGGTGGTGGTCAAGGCGACCCATGATCAGTCTATGCATCGGGTGATCAAAAGGATGCGGACGCATTCCACGGTGCGCATCCAGGAACACGACCAAGCCGCGTCAAAAGTCCTTAAAAACCTGGTCAAGGGGGGGCTCAGCGCTTTTTTGGTGGATCACAATTGCCGAAGGGAAGATGCGATTTTTTTGCCCTTTATGGGTCGACCGGCCGCGATCAATCTCGGACCGGCATTGTTGGCGTTGCGCGGGAAAGCCCTGGTCTGGCCGATATTTTTGATCCGTTCGGATGCAGGACGATACCTTCTTTCGCATGAAAAACCATTGGATACGAGAACCTTGTACGGCGAACGAAAGGAGAAGATTCATCAAATAGCGATGTTTTACACCCAGGCCGTGGAACGGCAAGTGAGACGCTTTCCGGAGCAATGGTTCTGGATGCATCGACGCTGGAAAACCAGACCAGCGGATGAGGATTGAGGATCACCTTTAATTATTTCTTTCAACCTTTTCTTGAATGTACGCGTGTAGCAAGCGATCAACAAATCGCTCATGTTTGTCATCAAGAACATGCCTTCTTGAAGTTGTCCGGCATGCAATGTTGTGTTGTATTATTAAAAGTTTACATAATTTACATTATGGGACAATATATCAATATTTTGAAATAATTAATTTTATTGAAAATAATAGCCGTATGGCAGTTTTGATGATCCCTCAACAAAAAACCCCGCAGGGAGAACGCGCTCCTGCGGGGTTTTGATGATTGGCATATGTATATTAGAAAACGCTCATACATCAGATGAGAGAAATCAAACCTTCCTACTTTTTCGCAAAGATCGCGTTCAACTTTTGCAGCAGGACTTCCGGAGTGAATGGTTTCACGATATAATTGGAAACCTGCGCCTTGGCGGCTTCGACAATGTTTTCCTGGAGGCCCTCAGCCGTGACCATTAAAAAAGGCATGTCCTTCAACCCCGGATGGCTTCGGACTTGTTTCAACAAATCTATTCCCTTCATTTTGGGCATGTTCCAGTCGGAAATAATCAAATCAAAGCTTTCCTTTTGAACTTTTTCCCAGGCCGTGGACCCGTCATCAGCATCGTGAACATTGCGAAACCCCAGTTGTTTCAAAATATTTTTAATGATGCTGCGCATCGTGCTTGAATCATCCACCAAAAGTATGCGCATGTCCTTGTTCATGGAAAACTCGCAGTTTTTGTCATGGCCATTTTTTCGCCGGTTATTTGTCGGCAATCTGTTTCAGAAACTTGTCGCGGCACTCATAGCTGCAAAAGTGATGCACCTTGTCGCCCTGTTTGACCCGAATATCACCGTCCACAGGCACATATGTGCCGCAAACAGGGTCCTTGGTCATCACGCCGGTGGCCGCGAGATTCTCTTTTTCCTTGGTTTGAACATCCTTCTTTTTCTTAAAATCGCCGGTGAGCAATTTGTACAGGATGAAAGCCGCTGCGATGAAAATCAAAAATTTAAGCATGTTGTCTCCTTACGAGTCATCAATCGCCTGAAATCGGAACGTTATGCCTGTCGAATGCTTCGCCCTTCAAGGGTATAGGAAAGGCCGGACAGAACTACGGCCACGGTCCTGCCGTCAGGGAACGTCAATCCTGGCGCAATGTCCCGCAAAGGGACAAGCACGAAGGCCCTGGTCGTCATCCGAGGATGCGGCAGGATCAGTTCCGGCGTTTGCAGGCATCGCCCGTCAAAGAGCAACAAGTCCAGATCAATGAGCCTCGGTCCTTGAGGCCGCAGCCGTGTCCGGCCCATGTCCTTTTCAATGTCCAACAGGGCGCGTAAAAGCCCTAAAGGCGTACATCGGGGGGCACAATACAGCTGGACGACCTGATTGGCAAACCAGGGCTGATTCCGGTCGTCCTGCGGATCGGTTCGATACACAGGGGAACACTTCCCCATCGTGATTTGATCCAATCCGGCCAGGGCCTGATGCGCCCGGTACAGGTTGACCTCGGGTTCCCCCAGGTTCGACCCCAGGCCGACATATGCGACTACAGGGAAGCTATCCGTGACAACGCCTCGTTCAAACGGTCTTCATTAACGGTCAAAGCGATCCGGAAATACCCTTCTCCAGGTTTTCCGAAGCCGTTGCCCGGCGTAACCACCACACCGGTCCTTTGCAGGAGATCGGCCACAAACCCGGCGGAATCCCGACCCCGAGGCACCCTCGCCCAGACATAGAACGTGGCGCCCGGTCGCCGGCATTCCAGTCCATATTTTTGTAATCCATCAACCACAATGTCTCGGCGGTTGCGATAGATTGCACGCATTTTCCCGGCAAAAGGCTCGCCCTGCTCCAGGGCTGCAATGCCGGCTTCCTGGATGGCCTGAAAAATACCGGAATCAATATTGCTTTTGATTTTGCCCAATGCCTGGACCAATTCGGCATTGCCCACAGCCATGCCGATGCGCCAGCCGGTCATGTTGTAGGTCTTGGACAGAGAATGGAATTCTATGGCCACATCCCTGGCTCCGGGGATCTCCAGGATGCTCAGCGGCTTGTCGTCCGGATTGAAATACATTTCTGAATACGCAGCGTCATGGACCAGGATCGTGGTGAATTCTTTGGCCTTATCCACCAGCTTTTCATAGAATGACCGAGGCGCCATGGCCGCAGTGGGATTGTTGGGATAGTTCAGGAAGAGGATTTTTGCTTTTTTCCACGTATCCGCGGAAACCGCATCCAGATCCGGCAGGAAATCCTTATCCTCGGTCAAGGGGAGAAATCGCGTTTCTCCGCCGGCGAACATCGTGGCGATGGGATAGACGGGATAATTCGGCGTGGAAATCAGCACCAGATCTCCGGGATCAACAAAGGCCAGGGGGAAATGGGCCAGTCCTTCCTTGGAGCCGATCAGACTGAGCACCTCGGTCTTCGGATCGAGGTGTACGTTGAAACGATCGTGGTACCAACGAGATACGGCCTCCCTGAAGGAATTGAGTCCAGAATAGGAGGGATAGCGATGATGTTCATCCTTAACCACGGCTTTGTTCATGGCATCAATGATGAAATCCGGTGTCGGCAGGTCCGGATCGCCCACGCCCAGATCTATGATATCCATGCCTTTGGCCTTGACTTCATTTTTGACCCGGTCGATCTCGGCAAAGAGATATGGCGGAAGATGGGCCAGGCGGTCGGCCGGTTTGAAATGCGGCATTTCTACTCCTTGGATGTTTGTGATCGTTGTCTTGAAAAAGGGGTGTTGGTTCTGTTGACGTTCGTATTCTCCTTACGGCGAATTGATTAAAAAGACTTGCCTCGCAAGTCAAATCAAAGCGGTCAGCGGCTTGGCCCGGCGATTCACAAGACCCTTGCCCCAAAGTGCAAAGACCTCTTTCCGTGCCAGGCTTGTGCGCAGCCATTTGAAACGATAAGTACCACCGTGATCGAAACGCTTAAGGTGCTGACCCGGACACGACATGCAGCCATCCCCTTCTTCTCATCCCTTGCAGCGCCTTTCCACTCTTCATCCCTGGATGGACCGGTATCTGGAATTTCTTGTGGTGGAAAAAGGGCTTGCTGAAAACAGCATCGCTTCCTACAGCTTGGATTTGGAAGCCTTTGCGCGGTTTTTGCGCCAGGAGAAGATGGACCTGAAAAAGGTTACGGCTCAAACCGGACTGTTGTATTTAATGTATTTGCGAGGAGTCGGGCTGCAAAGCCGGTCCCTGGCCAGGCATCTCTCCACCCTGCGCGGTCTTTTCGCCTATTGCATTCAGGAGGGATGGCTGGCGCAAAATCCTTTGGAAAAATTGGATAATCCCAAGCTTCCCCGCAATTTGCCGGATGTCCTGAGCCAAAAGGAAATCCGGACGCTGCTCGCCCAGCCGGACCTGCGCGACAAATTGGGTTTTCGCGACAGGACCATGCTCGAATTGCTGTACGCCTCGGGTCTGCGGGTTTCCGAGTTGACTGCTTTGAGGGTGTTGGATCTGGATCTACAGGCGGGATTGTTGCGGGTTTTCGGCAAGGGGCGCAAGGAACGTCTGGTTCCGATTCACCATGCAGCTCAAGAAATGCTTCAGGTCTATCTGCAAACCTGGCGGCCTGCGTTTCTGCCCGTGCAGGACGCGTTGTTTTTAAACCGTTCAGGCAAGGCCATGACCCGCCAGGGAATCTGGAAAATGATCAAGGTCCGCGTATCCAAAGCCGGTATTCGCAAGCCCATTTCTCCGCACACCCTGCGCCATTCTTTTGCCACCCATCTTTTGGAAGGTGGCGCGGATCTGAGGACGGTCCAGATTCTCCTGGGCCATGCCGACATTTCAGCTACGGAAATCTATACTCATGTGCAGGCAAGCCGTCTGAAGTCCACCCATGAGCGTCATCATCCTCGAGGTCAAGATACAACATGATATGCTTGGTAGAAAGAAGAACAAAGCGGAGAAGGAACTGAGTTTGCCCTGCCCTCTGAAAACCTCAACCCGGTGAAACCATGGCTATTGTCACCCGCCGTGCTTCCCAGCGTTGGCATACATGACCGCACAACACCCCAAAACCCTGATCACGGCCCACAACAACGCGGATTTCGACGCCTTGGCCGCCATGATCGCCGCAGGTAAACTCTATCCAGGTGCTGTCTTGATTTTTCCAGGCAGTCAGGAAAAAAATCTGCGTAATTTTTTCATCCAAAGCGCCACCTATCTTTTCAATTTCCAATCCATGAGGGACGTCGATCCGGGTTCGGTGGAACTTTTGGTGGTTGTGGACACCAGACAGCGCTCCCGTCTGGATCATGTTCGTTCAGTCCTGGAACGGTCGGGGATTGCCATCCACACGTACGATCATCACCCCGACTCCGATGAAGACCTGACCGCGGAGAAATCAATAGTTCACCCCTGGGGCTCGACTACGGCCATCCTGGTGCAGGAAATAAGAAACCAGGGCCTTGCCGTGAATTCCGACGAAGCCACCATTATGGGGCTGGGCATCTATGAGGACACCGGTTGCTTCACCTTTACCTCCACCACCACCCATGACCTTGACGCCGCGTCCTGGCTTCTGGGCCAGGGCATGGATCTGAACACTGTTTCAGATCTAGTGACCAGGGATTTGAGCTCGGAACAAGTCCAATTGTTGCATTCCATGCTCGACTCCGCGACAATCCATGACATTAACGGCATTGAGGTGGTGATCACCGAGGTCAGCATCGACGAATACATCGGCGATTTCGCCGTATTGGTGCATAAACTGGTGGAAATGGAAAGCATCAGGGTCCTGTTCACCATTGCTCGGATGAACGACCGGGTGCACCTCATTGCTCGCAGCCGACGGCCTGAGGTGAATGCCGGCAGGATCTGCGGTTTTTTTGGCGGTGGTGGGCATGCCTATGCCGCTTCAGCCACCATCAAGGACCGCACCTTGGCCGAAATCAAGGAAGAACTTTTTGCCTTGCTGTATTCCCACATTAATCCGCAGATTCTGGTTCAAGATTTCATGTCCAAACCGGCGGTGACGGTATCCACGCGTACGACTTTGGCCGAAGCCACGGACATAATGACCCGCTATGGCTTGAAGGCTGTTCCGGTGATCAATGCCGATGGCGTCTGCGTGGGCATTCTGGAACACCAGTTGTCCGACCGAGCCGTGGGACACGGGCTGGGCGCCCTGGTGGTTGAGGAATACATGCAGCGGGATACGGCCATGGTGGCGCCGGAGAACGACCTGCACACAGTGATGGAGATCATTCTGGGGCAAAGACAACGCCTTGTGCCGGTGGTTGAAGACGACCATGTGGTCGCGGTCATCACCCGCACGGATTTGATCAACATTTTCATTCAGGAATCAGCAAGAATTCCGGAATTCTTGCTGCCCGAACGGGGCAGCGATCGGAACATCAAGAACATGATCAAATCCAGGTTGCCCGAAAATATTGTTTCCCTGCTGGAACACGCTGGCAGTCTGGCCGGGGATATCGGCGTTCGGGCGTATGCCGTGGGCGGATTTGTGCGTGATATTCTACTCAACCGTCCGAATCTGGATATCGACTTGGTTGTGGAAGGCGACGGCATCGCCTTTGCGCAGCTGCTCAGCCGGGAATTGGGCGGCCGCATCCGCATCCACAAAAAATTTCAAACCGCCGTGGTTATTTTGCCACGAGGACAGAAAGTGGACGTAGCCACGGCCCGACTTGAATATTATCAATATCCCGCCGCCCTGCCCACCGTGCAGCTGTCGTCCATCAAAATGGACCTTTACAGGCGTGATTTTTCCATCAATGCCTTGGCCGTTCATCTGAATCCGGACCAGTTCGGGATACTCGTGGATTTTTTCTCAGCCCAAAAGGACATCAAGGAGCGAACCATCCGTGTTTTACACTCCTTGAGTTTTGTGGAGGACCCCACGCGCATTCTGCGGGCCATTCGTTTTGAGCAACGCTTTCATTTCCGCATGGATCGTCAAACAGAACGGCTGATCAAAAATGCTCTGAATCTCAACCTGTTTCAAAAACTTTCCGGTAGACGTCTGTTTCACGAGCTGCAGCTGATCATGCAGGAAAATGAAGTCTTGGCTTGTTTTCGGCGTATGGACGGCTTTAATATTTTACAATCCCTGCACCCGTTGTTGAAGATGTCCAACCATCTGGAGAAGGTTCTGGATGAAGTGGAACGGGTCTTGAATTGGTACCGCCTCCTCTACCTGGAGCTTGAGGTCCAGGCTTGGAAAGTCTTTTTTTTGGGCATGGCCACCGGCCTGGATGATGTTCAGTTTCAAATTCTTTTACGACGACTTAATTTTTCCAAGAAGGACGAGCAGCATTTTCAGCAGCTTCGCCAAGGCATAGCCGAGACCGTGCAGTTTTTGCATGACTGGCAAAACCGGAATGGATCGTTGAGCGAATTGTATTCAATCCTCCATCCCCTGCCCTTGGAGGCTGTTTTGTATTTGATGGCCAGGAGCCAAAAGGAAGAAATGCGCCGGCATATCTCATTATTCTTGACCCAACTGCAAACCCAAAAATTAGCCATTTCCGGCAAAGATCTCAAAACAATGGGATTAAAGCCTGGTCCGAGCTACTCCGTCATCCTGAAAACCCTCCACGCGGCAATGATTGACGGGCATGCCGTGGACCGGAAGTCGCAACTCATGCTGGCACGGCGGTTGGTTGATAAAATGTCGTCCAAGAACAAAACAACCGATATTTCCGCGTCGAGTTCTTGACCTGAGTATTGCAACTCTTTAGAGGCACATTCTACGGCTGGCGCGATTTGGAGAACCACATCAAGGGATGACAACAGACAAAATGGAGGTAACAGGAATGTTAAAGCGCGTTTTTTTAACGGGGTTTCTTTTGGTAACCTTGAGTTCCATGGCCTGGGCTCAAAAAACCATTACGTTTGCATCGGACTGCACATGGCCCCCCATGGAAATGATGAGCGAGCAAAAGGAGTGCATCGGTTTCGGACCTGATCTGGTCAATGCCATGGCCAAGGCCGGCGGATTCAACGTGGTGATTCAAAATACGGCCTGGGACGGCATTTTCGCCGGGCTGGCCATGGGAAAGTACAACGCCATTTCCTCCTCCGTGTCCATTACCGAGGAACGCAAGGCCACCATGGATTTCTCCGACCCCTATTTTGAGGTCAAACAAGGGGTGGTGGTTCGGGAAGATTCACCTTTCAAATCCGAGGCCGACCTTGCCGGCAAAACCGTCGGCGCCCAAATCGGCACCACCGGATACTTCGCTGCCATGCGCATTGTCGGAGACAAGGCCAAAAGCTACGATGAAGTCGGTTTGGCCATCACTGACCTTGCCAACGGAAGGATTGACGCGGTGATCTGCGACGATGCCGTGGCCGCGGACTATGCCCTGATGAATCCGGATTACGCCGACAAGCTGGCCATGCCTTTCGTGATTGTTCCGGATGAGCCCGAATACCTGGGATTTGCCGTGAAAAAAGGCGACAGCGAGACGTTGGAGGCCATTAACAAAGCCCTGACCGCTGTCCGGGACAGTGGAGAATATGATCAAATCTACAAAAAATGGTTTGGCAGCGAATAACCGTCAAACGCCTTGCATCTCTCCGGGCCGTCCGATTCGGACGGCCCGGACATTGATCATTTTTTAGGAATCCACAATGGCTGAGAAAAAAACGACCATTGACGTCGGCGACGGCGCGGCCATCCCCACGAAACATGATATCGGCCTGTTCAGCGCGTGGTGGATTGCGCTGATCGGGGCCTTGGGCATCATTACCTATCTCAGTGTGTTCAAGCCGGATCCCTATTGGCGGATTCTGAAATTTTTGCCTGACGGAGTGCTGGTCACTTTCCAGGTGACCATTCTCTCCATCATTTTGGCGCTCATTCTCGGGCTGTTCACCGGTCTTGGACGCATTTCCAAAAACAGGGCCGTCAATCTGATTGCTTCCACCTATGTGGAAGTGGTCCGGGGCATTCCCTTGCTGGTCCAGCTCTTCTATATTTACTTTGCCCTGGGCCAAGTCTTTGCCAATCTGCCCGACTCCAACTTCGTGTTCGTCTTTTTGAAAAACATGCCGCCCCTGGTGGCCGCTGTCATTGCCATGGGCTTCTGCTACGGAGCCTATATGGGTGAAGTGTTCCGGGCCGGCATTCAATCCATTGACAAGGGTCAGACCGAAGCGGCCCGGTCCCTGGGGTTCAACCGCAGACAGACCATGTTCTATGTCATTTTACCCCAGGCCTGGCGTACAATCCTGCCGCCGGTGGGCAATGAATTCATCGCCCTGCTCAAGGACAGCTCCCTGGTCTCCATTTTGGCCGTTTCGGACATTTTGCGCCGCGGGCGGGAATTCGCCAGTGTGACCTTTAATTATTTCGAGACCTACACCATGGTGGCCCTGGTCTATCTGGTGATCACCCTGCTGCTGTCAAAAGCCGTAAGCTCCATGGAAGAAAGGTTGAACTACTATGGACGACGCTAGAATCATCATCAGCATTCGCGGCGTATTCAAGTTTTTCAGGACCCTCAGGGCACTGAACAATGTTTCCCTGGACATCCGGGCTGGCGAAAAGGTGGTGATCATCGGCCCCAGCGGTTCAGGCAAGAGCACTCTGCTGCGAGCCATCAATCGCCTGGAAACGACCGACCGCGGGGAAATCATCGTGGACGGGAAAAATGTCAATGATCCCAGGAATAATATCAACGCCATCCGCATGGAATTGGGCATGGTCTTTCAGAATTTCAACCTTTTCCCGCATAAGACCGCTTTGCAGAATCTGATCATGGCCCCTATGAAGCTGAAAAAAATTCCTCGGGACCAGGCAAAACAGAATGCCATGGCCCTGCTGAAAAAAGTGGGCATCGAGGAAAAAGCCGATGTTTATCCGGTGCAGCTTTCCGGGGGGCAGCAGCAGCGTGTGGCCATTGCCAGGGCCCTGGCAATGAACCCCAAGATCATGCTCTTTGACGAGCCGACTTCGGCTCTGGACCCGGAAATGATCGGGGAAGTACTGGACGTCATGGTTACCCTGGCCCGGGAAGGAATGACCATGGTCGTGGTCACCCACGAAATGGGATTCGCCCGTGAAGTGGCGGACAGGGTCGTGTTTATGGATCAAGGCGAGGTCGTGGAGATGGGAACACCCCGACATTTTTTCGAACGCCCGGAACATCCCAGGACCAAGAAATTCTTGAGTCAAATTTTGTAGCCGCAGACATTCGGGTGCACTGAAACGAATTTTGCAGGAAGGGTTGCCGCAACCTGCTTCCGCATCACACCCTTGAACACTTGAACCGCGAACATCCCCATGGACGCCCTTTTCGCCCCCTGGAGAATGTCTTATATCCTTGGTCCGAAAGAAAAAGGATGCGTTTTCTGTATACCTGAAAATCCGGAAAATGACGCCGCCTCCTTTATTTTGGCCCGGGGCAGGCTTTGCTTTGTGATCATGAACAGGTATCCTTACACCAACGGCCATTTGATGGTGGCCCCTCTGCGCCATGTCGCGGACCTGACCGAATTGAGCGACGATGAATCCGTTGAAGCCATGTTCTGGCTAAGCACCTCCCTGACCGCGCTTCGAAATTCGCTGCGTCCTGACGGCGTGAATATTGGCCTTAACCTGGGGGAAGCCGCCGGCGCGGGTATCAAGGAACATCTGCATTTTCACCTTGTCCCCCGCTGGAACGGCGATACATCCTTCATGTCCGTCTGTGCGAGGACCAGGATTATTCCGGAAGATTTGCCGGAAACTTTTGCGAAACTGGCTCCGTTGATGGCATCCCACGTCCCTCACCCCTAACCCAAGGAGAAGCGCATGCGCTACATAAAAGTTCTGTTGCTGACGCTGTTCTTTTTTGTCTCCATGATTTTTTTTATTCAAAACAACCAGGCGCTTTCCGCCCTTCTCGTGCTCCGGCTGGACATTTTCGGCCTGGAACTGGTTTCCAAGGAAATGCCTTTTTACTTGCTCGTTTTGATCAGTTTCGTGATCGGATCAATTTTCAGCCTTTCCTATTTCCTGTGCGAAAAGTTGCGCCTGGCCAAGGAACTTAAAGCCGCCAAGGCCAAGCTCGCTACGCTGGAGCAGGAAGTGACCTCCCTGCGCAACATTCCGTTGGATAACGAGACATATCCGGCAATTTCCAGGGAGAAGAGCGACGAAAATCTGTCCTGAGGATATTTCTGCCGACCACTGCTCCACCTTGAACCCCCGTGTCTATCAAAGTCCAAGGGGATCATCGGGTGCAAGGAAGGCGATAAGCCCAGTATTTTTTGCGCCGCATAAAAGGATTTTTTGAATGTCTCACTGGCTCAAAGATTTTTTTTCCCCTGCGTTGCGATCTGAACAGACATCGGGCGAGGTTCTTGGAGAAGGATTGTTGCCTCCGTCCGAGGACACCTTGGCGGCCATCAACGAACTCAGCAGAGTGGTCAAGAATAATCCCGACGCCGTGGAAATCTACCTCGCCCTGGGCAATCTCTATCGATCTCAGGGGGAAATCGAGCGTGCCGTGCATATCCGCCAGAACCTCATTGTGCGGCCTGGACTGCGCGATGAATTCAAGGCCAGAGCCCTGTACGAATTGGGTCGGGATTACAAACGCGGCGGTTTCGTGGACCGGGCTTTTGAGGCTTTTCAACAGGCGCGCAGTCTGGCTGGGAATAATCCGTCCATCACCCAGGAACTGGCGAAATTGTGCGCTGAAGCCGAGGATTATCTGCAGGCGGCCAGATATTACGTGGAACTCGGCAATTCCCTTGCAGAGGCCCATTATTTGGTCCGCCAATCCCAGAAAGAAGCCCGCGATCATCCTGACGGCAAAGGCCAAGCCCTGAAATGGCTGGAGCGGGCCTTGAAGGTCGCGCCCGATTCCATGGAAGCATGGCTGGAAAAAATGCATCGCGCTTTGTTGGGGTTGGAAAAACAACCTCTTTCCAGACTGTTGGAACAAGGCTTGCGCCTTGTTCCAGAAGCCAAGCGATTCATGCTTCTGGACGGCCTGGTCACATCCATCAAGTCCGAGGAACTGCCTTTTTTTGATTCAGCCGAAGAGGTGAACGCCATCCTGATCATTTTGTCGGACTATCCCCAGGACCTGCTCCTGCAGTATTACGGTGGACTGCTGTTGCTGCACCTGGAGCAATTCAGCGAGGCTCAGCTCTGGTTTGAAAAATGTCTGCTCCTGGATACGAATTTCTGGTTGGCCAGGCTTGAACTTCTGGCTCTGGCCCTGAAGAACAACACCCTTCCCCAATCCGTGGAAGTACAGCTGATCTTCTTTCTTTCCCGGGCCAGAGAGGTCAAGAGATTCATCTGCCGTCAGTGCGGCCTGAAACGCGAATCCGTGTTTTTTGTTTGTCCTCGATGCGGCTCCTGGCACTCCATTTCCTTTCGCCGGAACCTGAATGAATGATTCCACAGCCCCCAAGCTGACCCCCATGTTGGAACAATACCTGGGGATCAAGGCGGAGCATCCGGACGCCCTGCTCTTTTTCCGTATGGGGGATTTTTATGAGCTTTTTTTTGAAGACGCTGAAACAGCCGCCAGGGAACTGCAGATTGCGTTGACCAGCCGCAATCCTCATGCGGACAGTCCGGTGCCCATGTGCGGGGTGCCCTACCACGCCTGTGAATCCTACCTTACGCAACTTCTGGACAAGGGGATCAAGGTGGCGATCTGCGACCAGATGGAAGATCCTCGCCAATCCAAGGGACTGGTCAAGCGGGCCGTCACCAGGGTCTTGACCCCGGGCACGCTGGTGGAAGACGCCAATTTACGGACCAAGGAACACCACTATCTGGCTTCTCTGTTCTGGGATTCCCAGGCCGAAGCCGGAGGGCTGGCTTGGGTCGATGTTTCCACGGGCGAAGGCCTGGGCATTCGCTTGCGCAGGCAAATGCAGCTCTGGTCCTGGATGGACAAGCTTCATCCCAAAGAACTGCTCCTGCCTGATCACCATCGCCCTCCTGTGCAGGCCGGCGAAATTGCCGCTCGAATCACGCCCTTGCCCATGCGCGGTTTTTTTGAGTTTGCCTCGGCCAAAGAGCGGCTTTTGCGCAGTCAAGGAATCGCTGATCTCCGAGTGCTTGATCTCGAGGACAAGCCCCAGCTTGTTCAGGCTTTTGGAGCCTTGCTGGCCTATCTGAAACAGACGCAGAAACGCGAGTCGTCCCACCTTGCCCCTTTTCGTGTGCTGCAACCGTCGGATTATCTCCTTTTGGACGAAGTCACCCTGCGTAATCTGGAAATATTCCGCCGTTTGGACGGAGGCCGCGGTCCGGGCACGCTTTGGCATGTGGTGGATCAGACCGCAACGCCCATGGGAGGAAGGCTGCTGGAATCCCGGCTGCATTTCCCATGGAAGGAGATCGCCCCGATACTTCAAACACAGGAGGCGGTGGCCTTTTTTTTCGACCATGAAGGGCTGCATCGGGATCTGTCCGACCTGCTCAATTCCGTTACAGACCTGGAGCGCATCTCCACCAGGATCTCCTTGAATCGGACTTCACCCCGGGATTTCATCTCTCTGGGTCAGGGGCTAAGAGACATTCCAGAAATCGAGGCTCTTTTACAACGCAACGAAGCAAAAAAAATGCCTGCGGTGTTGCAGGCAGCGCTCCGACAATGGGACAACCTGGCGGACCTGAAAGCCTTGCTGGATAAGGCTCTGGTGGACTCCCCTCCGCTGTTGGTCACGGACGGTGGAATTTTTCGAGCCGGATACGACCCTGAACTGGACAGCCTGCTTGAGCTTGTGGAACACGGCCAAGCCAAATTGCAGGCCATGCTTCATCGGGAACAGGAACGAACGGGATTGGCCAAAATGAAACTGGGATTCAACCGGGTGTTCGGCTATTATTTCGAGTTGCCCCGATCACAGGCGGCCGCCCTGCCCGGTCGTTTTGAACGGAGACAGTCCCTGGCCTCCAGCGAACGATTCATCACCGTGGAACTTAAAGAACTTGAGGATCTTCTGCTGAGCGCGGCAGACAAGCGAAAATCCCTGGAATATCGACTGTTCCAGGATCTGCGGGACCGGGTGGATGGATTTCGAACCAGGGTCATGAACATGGCCGAGGCGTTGGCCCGACTGGACCTCTGGCAGGGTTTGGCCAGTGCGGCCCGCAAATGGTCCTGGAGCAGGCCCGCAGTACACACGGGTCTTGAAATCCGAATCGCCGGAGGAAGACATCCCTGCATTGAGGCCTGCCAGGGAAGGGCCGAATACATCCCCAACGACGTATCCGTGAATGATGACCAGCGTATTCTGATCATCACCGGACCGAACATGGGGGGCAAGTCCACGGTCTTGCGTCAGACGGCGATCATCTGCATCCTGACCCAGATCGGTTCGTTCGTGCCGGCTGCCCAAGCCTTCATCGGCCTGGCTGACCGCATTTTCACCCGCGTCGGCGCATCGGACAACCTCAGTCTCGGACAAAGCACGTTTATGGTGGAAATGATCGAGACGGCCAGGATCTTGCGGCAGGCCACCCGGCGTAGCCTGGTCATCCTGGACGAGATTGGACGCGGCACAAGCACCTACGATGGTCTGGCCCTGGCCTGGGCGATTGTGGAAGAGCTGGCCAGAAGCGGTCAGGGTGGAGTACGGACCCTGTTTGCCACGCATTACCACGAGTTGACCTCCCTGGAAGGCCGAATGCCCGGGATCCGCAACTTCAATATCGCGGTCAAGGAGTGGAAGGGCGAGATTATTTTTTTGCGCCGCCTGGTGCCTGGACCATCGGACCGCAGTTACGGTATTGAGGTGGCCAAACTGGCTGGCGTGCCCCGTGCCGTGATTTCCAGGGCCAAACAGATTCTTGCGGATCTGGATGCCAAGTCCCAGGGGAAACCCAGAACCACTGTTTCCATCAGAGCCTCCTTGCCTGGTCTGGGCGATTCCGCCGCGCCGGGACCTGGAGAACTGCTCCTGGAGCAATTGCGGGAACTGGACCCCATGCGCCTTAGTCCGATGCAGGCTTTAGCCCTGCTGCAAAACTGGAAGGATGCCTGGGGCGATCCGTCTGGTGCAAAAAAATAATCCGCGGTCGCACGATATGCCAACAGCATATTTCGTCCCCACTACCCCGTAACCCACCTATCGATGCCAAAGGAGAATCAAGCAGTGCATCATTTCACCTACCGGGCAGGAGAACTGTATGCCGAAGACCTGTCTGTTCAGTCCCTGGCGACCGAATACGGTACCCCCCTCTACGTTTATTCCACGGCCACATTCAAGCGGCATTTCCAGGCCTTTGATTCCGCTTTTGCCGATCTGCCCCATCTGACCTGTTTTTCGGTCAAGGCCAATTCCAACCTCTGCATTCTGCGACTGTTGAGCGAACAGGGAGCGGGCATGGATATCGTGTCCGGCGGGGAACTTTTCCGGGCCTTGTCCGCCGGCGTGCCGGCCCAAAAAATTGTTTACTCCGGGGTAGGCAAAAGACCCGGGGAGATCGCGGAAGCCTTGCTGGCCGATATTTTGATGTTCAACGTGGAATCCCTGGAAGAACTGCGTCGAATCAATGATATCGCGCTGGACTTGGGGAAAACGGCCAGGATCAGTCTGCGCATCAATCCGGATGTGGATCCTCTGACCCATCCCTATATCTCCACGGGGTTGAAACAAAACAAATTCGGGCTGGACATTGAACAATCCCTGGAAGCCTATCAACTGGCCTCCACCCTACCCTGCATCGAGCCTGTGGGCATTGATTGCCACATCGGATCGCAACTGACGAACATTGAGCCGTTTCTCGAGGCCTTGCGGCGCATCAAGGATTTTCTGGCCCAGCTCAAGACCATTGGGGTGAAGATTCGTTTCTTGGACCTGGGTGGCGGCCTGGGCATCACCTATGACCAGGAAGACCCTCCACATCCCAAGGTTTTCGGCCAAACCCTGGTACGCGAACTCCAAGGCATGGACCTGACCCTGATCCTGGAACCGGGACGGGTCATTGCCGGAAACACCGGCATTTTGGTGACCGAGGTCGTGTATACCAAATCCACGAAATCCAAGGAGTTCGTGATTGTGGACGCGGCCATGAACGATCTGATTCGCCCGGCATTGTACCAGTCTTTTCACCGCATCGACGAGGTCCGTCCCCGACAGCGGCCGGCCAAGAAGGTGGACGTGGTCGGCCCGATCTGCGAGTCGTCGGATTTTTTGGCCAGGGATCGAGAACTGCCCGAGGTCCGTTCCGGGGAACTGCTGGCCGTGTTTTCCGCCGGAGCCTATGGATTCACCATGTCCTCCCAGTACAATTCCCGACCCAGGGCTGCCGAAATCCTGGTGGACGGCACCAATGTGGTGCTGGCGCGGAAGCGGGAAACCTACAACGACCTGGTGGCCCTGGAGCGGCAATGTCTCAAGAAATGAGTCCCGGCTTTTCCGGGATTCTCTCAGCACCGGCGCCCCTGCAGCGGCTAAGAATGCTGCAGGATAGGCTGGGCGTGACCAGCCGCCATCTTCAACGCATCAACGATCTTTCCGATGTTTTTCTTTCGGAAACCGAGGCCTTTGCTCACAGCCTGTATGAACAGCTGCATGATATGCAAACCACGCGCATGATTCTCGACCACGGCCCGTCCCGGGAAAAAATGATCCGGATCTGGAGCCGCTGGTATGCATCATTTTTTCATAACCAATCCACGGAAAACTTTCTTGCCGCGCAATGGAGAAGCGGTCTGCGTCATGTCGCCTCGGGCGTTGACCACCGCTGGATCAGTCTGGCTTACGCCCTGGCGCGGGTTTTTATCCACCAAGTGGCCACGAAAAAACTCGACTCCGCGACCAAGGGAGAAACCCAGGATTTGCTGGACCGGCTGGTGGATCTGTGCCTCCTTGTGGAAACCGACGCCTTCATCACCTCCCTGAGCAGATGTGATCATGAAATCATCCGGGGCATAGCCCATCAGGTGCGCAACCCGTTAACGATCATTGGCGGCAATGTGATGCGTCTGCTCAAGCAAACCCCGAAGAGCGATCCGGTCCACGACATCTATGCATCCATGCTTACGGAGACATCTCGATTGGAACGCATGGTGCGCAATGTGACCACCTACAATGAAGTATTTCAGCGCGAGCCCGGGATGGCTTTCTGCCCGCTGGAACCCGCGCTGCAAACTGTCCTGGATGAATTACGTCCCGAGGAGGGCATCGCGGTTTATTTGCAATTGTCTTCCAAGCATCCCGCGGTGTTTGCGGATCCGAAAGATCTGCGCATCGTGTTTTATCACCTGCTCCAAAACAGTCTGGAAAATCTGACAAAAGCCGACTATCCCGAACTGCGAGTCATTTCCGCCCAAAATGTCGACAATGACCGTTTTCTGGACATTCGCATCTTCAACAATGGTCCCGTGCCGGATCCGGACAGCCTGGAAAAACTGTTCACCCCTTTCTACTCCACCAAAGCCTTGGGCACCGGCTTTGGTCTGCCCATCGCCCGGTTGGCCGTGAGCAAGAATCAAGGCCATTTGTCCCTGATTCCGGAACCGAACAAGGGCACAACCTGTCTGGTGACACTGCCGCTGGCTGAACCAAGTGAAAATCACCCTTGAAGTTTATCTTTAAGTTGGAACAAATGAGGACGTACGCATGAATCAACCGCTCAAACTCGGTATCAGTTCCTGTCTTTTGGGCAATGCGGTGCGCTACGACGGGGGGCACAAGCTGGACCGATTCCTGCGGGATACGTTAGGCGCTTATGTGGAATTCGTGCCGGTCTGTCCGGAAGTGGAGTGCGGCATGTCCGTGCCCCGGGAAGCGATGCGTCTGGTGGGGACCATTGACGCTCCCCGGCTGAAAACCATTCGCTCCGGCCAGGATATGACCGATCAGATGCTCGACTGGGCCGAAAAGAAAAACAAATGGTTGGCTGAGCAGGATCTCTGCGGCTTCATCTTCAAGAGCAAGTCGCCTTCCAGCGGCTTGCAGGGCGTGAAAGTCTATTCCGAGAAAGGCATGCCCCAGCAAAAAGGGTTGGGCGTCTTTGCCCGGGCCTATACCGAACGTTTCCCCCTGCTGCCCGTGGAAGACGACGGCCGTTTGCACGACCCCGGTCTGCGGGAGAATTTCATCGAACGTATTTTCGTGATACGCCGCTGGCAGGAGGTGGCAGCGACCAAACCTGCCTTGGCCCCCCTCATTGCCTTTCACTCCCGGCACAAGTATCTCATCCTGGCGCATAGCACGAAACATTATCAGGTCATGGGCAAGTTGGTCGCGCATGCAGCGCAGATGGACGCGGACGCTCTTTTTGCCGAATATTCAAGCCTGCTCATGGAAGCGTTACTGGTTCGCGCCACCAAGGCCAAGAATTTTAATGTGCTGGAAAAAAGCATGGGACATTTCAAAAAAATGATTACCGCCTGGGAAAAGCAGGAAATGCTGGAGGTATTCAGGCGATACAAGGAAGGCCATGTCCCCTTGATCGTTCCCATCACCTTGCTCAATCACTATATTCGGAAATATGACGAGCCCTATCTCAAACAACAGTACTACTTTCACCCGCATCCTTTGGAGTTGAAACTGCGCAACCATGTCTGAGGCCCGAATCCAGCCATGCAAATGATCCGTTCCTGGTTCCAGCGACAATTCAGCGACCCCCAGGTGGTCATCCTGGTGGGCATCCTGACCGTCTGCTTCGCCATGATCTTTTTTTTCGGGCGGATGATGGTTCCGTTTCTGGCCGGATTGGTGGTGGCTTATCTTCTGGAGGGTTTGGTCAGAGCGCTGGTCAAGTGGCGAATGCCCAGGCTGTTGGCGGTGGTGCTGGTTTTTTCAATCTTCCTGACCAGCATGTTTTTTGTCCTGTTCTGGCTTTTGCCACTGCTCACCAAGCAGCTCGCTCAATTGGTCCAGCAAATCCCCGGGATCATCTCCGCAACTCAAGATCTGTTGCTTCAGATTCCAGAACGCTATCCCAAGCTGGTCAGCGATGAACAGGTGGTCCAGTTCACTTCTGTGTTGCGCACGGAGCTGTTCAATTTCGGCCAGAAACTGCTGACCTTTTCCGTGGCTTCGGTCATGGGGTTGATCACCATCATCGTTTATCTGATCATCGTGCCCATGCTGGTCTTCTTTTTTCTCAAGGACAAGGACAGAATCACGGCTTGGGTGGCTTCGTTTTTGCCCAAAGAACGCCGTCTGGCCTCGCAGGTCTGGCAGGAGATCAATGAGCAGATGGGAAACTACGTTCGGGGCAAATTCTGGGAAATCCTGATCGTCTGGGGGGGGACCTATGCCACGTTTTTGTGGCTGAACCTGCAGTACGCCATGCTTTTGGGCCTGGTAGTCGGGCTGTCCGTTTTGATCCCCTATGTCGGAGCGGCCGTGGTCACCCTGCCCATAGCCATCGTGGCCTATGCCCAGTGGGGCTTTGGGGATGAGTTTTTCTACGTGCTCCTGGCCTACACCATCATCCAGACCATTGACGGCAACATCTTGGCTCCCCTGCTCTTCTCCGAGGTGGTGGCCATCCATCCGGTGGCCATCATTCTTGCCATCCTCATTTTCGGCGGACTATGGGGCTTTTGGGGTATCTTCTTCGCCATCCCCCTGGCCACGGTGGTCCAGGCCGTGTTGAGGGCCTGGCCCAGGCATGCGGAGGAAGGAGAATGTCCTCCAAACAGGGAACCTGAAGAACAAGCAGGGTGAGATCGTTTTATTTTTCTCTCAAAACGCAGCTTTTTTCGATATGCCCTTGCAACGGCCTGACCGTGCCGTAGGCCCTGCCGGTTTGCTTGGCCATGGTCTTGAGCATACCCTTAAAGATCAACACATGCAGCGGATAAGTGGCGTACCAGTATACCAAACCCCAAAGGCCACGTGGCAGGAAACGCGATTTTTCGATGAGTTCGGTATGGTCGCCGTTATCTCCCGCCGGATGCAGCTCGAAATCCAGCAGGGCCTGGCCCGGAACCTTCATTTCGGCCAACAAACGTAGCCTGCGGTCCGGTTCAACGGCCAGCACCCGCCAAAAATCCAAGGCGTCGCCTTCCCGGATTTGCGTCGGATGCCGTCGACCCCGGCGCAGCCCCACTCCCCCGATCATCCTGTCCAGAAAGCCGCGCAGCCGCCATAAGCGGTTTCCGTAATACCAGCCGGTCTCTCCACCCAAACGGGCCAGTACCGGCCAGACCTGATCGGGCCTGGAGCAGATCTTGACCGAGTAGGACAGTCCCAGCAGCGTGCCCCCGGCATAGGCTGCGTCCCCGCAATCAATCCATTCCGGCGGCGGCTGGAACCCGGCATCGCTCCAGCAGGTTTCCACCTCCAGTTGCCTGATTTTTTCCAGGGCCAGTGTGACAGCTTCCTCAAAGGACAGCAGATCCTGGGAAATGATTTCACGGATGCGGTTGTCCCGGCAGACCACCCGATTGCGCAGACCCAAAACCAAGGGTTTGGCCTGGGCCGCGGGCACTGGCGTTACAAAATTAATCCACAGCGAGGACAAACGCGGGGTCAAAAGCGGCACCGGAAGAATCAACCGGGGGCGCAGACCGGCAATTCGGGCGTAAATCTGAAACATCTGCTCATATGTCAAAATATCCGGGCCGCCGATATCATAGGTCTGCCCGGAGGTTTCCGGTCTTTCCAGGCATCCGGCCAGATACTCGATGACGTTGGATACCGCGATGGGCTGGCACTGGGTACGCACCCAGCGCGGGGTGACCATCACGGGCAAACGCTCGGTCAGGTAGCGCAATATTTCAAATGACGCGCTGCCAGAGCCGATGATCAGGGCGGCGCGCAAAAAGGTCACGGGTACTCCTGTCTGCTCCAGAACCTTCGCCACTTCCAGCCTGGACCGCAGGTGTTTGCTCAGATCGGGATCGCTCTCCTCGCCCAGCCCGCCCAGATAAATGATCCGTCGCACACCTTGCCGGGTCGCGGCCTGGGCCATGTTTTGCGCCGCAATGCGGTCCACGTCGGCAAAGTCCCTGGATCCGGGGGTCATGGAGTGCACGAGATAATAGGCAACCTCGCAACCTGCCAGAGCCTGATCCAGGGAAGCCGGATCCATCACGTCGCCTTGAACCAGCCGGATGTTTTCGTGCCCGGCCCAGGCACGGCAGCCCAGTTTGCCCAGGGAGCGGGCCATGGCAATGACCTTGTATCCGTCCTGCAGCAGACGTTTGACCAGCCGCCCGCCGATGTATCCCGTGGCTCCGGTGATCAGGATGCTTTTTTGGGTCATACGTTGATTCCAAGATTAAATTGTTGCGCAGGATTGATTTCAACCACATTGGACAGTAGGTTTGGCTGACAACTATTCCAAAACACCTGCTCCGTCATCTCCGGTTGAGGTTTGGGAAAATTGCTCATGCCGCACACCGACTATCTGCAGATTTTTTTCCGCTCCTCCCTGATCATCCAGGGGGTTTACGTGATTTTGGCGTCAATGTCCGTGACCTGTTGGAGCATCGTGTTCTACAAGCTGATGCAACTGAGACGGATGCGCAAAAAAATCAAAGAGGATTCGGAAACCTTTCAGGGCGCACGGGAACTGCACGCGGCATTCCTGAGCCTTGCTCCCGCCCCTGATTCCATCTCGCACAAAGTAGCCCAGGCCGGTTACATCGAGTATCAGGAACTGGGCAGCCTGGAATTGCCTCAAGGCGAGCGCGTCAAAATCGTTTTGGAAAGCCTGCGCCACACCCTTGGCGACGAGGTGCGCCAGGAAGTGGCCAACAGCTTTCGCCCGTTGCCCTTTCTCGGCGTTTGCGCCAATGCCGCGCCCTTGATGGGCCTGTTCGGCACGGTGTGGGGCATTTTCCACTCGTTTCAAGGATTCGGAAACATGGGCCGGGCGGCCAGCCTGATGGTCGTGGGACAGGGCCTGGGAGAGGCTCTGGGCACGACCATCGCCGGTCTGCTGGTGGCCATCCCGGCCACTCTTTTCTATAATTACTTTTTGAACAGAATCGGCGACCTTGAACGTTCACTCACGCAGTTTTCCCAACTATTCCTCAAGCTGATCAAAAACGACCTGCACCGGCGCCAAGCGGCATCCGGTCAAGCTCGCTGACCGGCTCTGGGTCTTGAGCGGGGAAAAGCGTCAGCAGGGAAAATCGCCTTGTATCTGTACGATCAAGCAGCAGGCAAAAAACGCTGGAGAATGTTTTCCACTTCCAAAGGGATTTCCGGCCTGCCCCGTTCGTTCAAGGCCGTGGCGACGATCTTGGCCTTAAGCACCAGCTTGTGATCCGGCAGGCGAAAAATATCCTGATAAAAAACCAAGCGCAGACGGGATTCCTTGACCAAATGCATGCCCACCTCAAAGGAGTCCCCGCTGGTCAAGGGGTGCTTGTAGTCCATTTCCGCCCGGACCACGACGAAATTGACCCCCATCAGGGTGTAGTTTTTGAAATCAATGCCCACCTTTTTCATGCATACATGTCGGGCGTGCTCCAAATAATTCTGGTATACCGCATTGTTTACGATGCCCTGCATGTCGCATTCGTAGTCTCGAACGGACATTTCCAAGGTGAAAAAGTAATCTTTCATGGGGGATCCTTGTAATGATAACCGGATTTCGATCTGATGCGATCATGAGCTGTCTGCCGCGTCTGTCCGAAAGACATCTTCCTGAAAACCAGCCCCGAGGTCAAACATAAGATCCAGATCGTTCTTGAGCTTGATCATTGAAGAGGGTAAGCACATCCCATGAACAATAAGGCTGCATGAGGAGTTTGTCCCGTACAGACTGGGCTTTGATTTTAAGCGTTGGCGCACTGTCTGACCGAGCCAGGATTCGCAGGTCCAAACGATTGCCCGGCGAATCCTCCGCGCAATGTTTGGTTCAAATTGCACAATCGTTTGGCCATACGAAGCCGACGAGGGAGTTAGCGCCGGCGTTGAAAAGCAAAGCCCAGGCCTGTGAACAACGGATTGGATCAATTGGGACAAACTCCGAATGCTTTCAACAACAAGGAGGCCGCCCATGGCGATGAACAAGGAACTTTTGGACATTCTGGCCTGTCCCAAATGCAAGTCCGAGCTGGTTCTGACGCAACCGGAGGACGGGCTGATCTGTCATGCCTGCCAGGTTGTCTATCCCATCAAGGAAGAAATCCCGATCATGCTCATCGAGGAGGCCGTTCCCCTGGTTGACTGGGAAGCCGGCGCCCGGGAACAAAAACACGGCCCAAAAACCGCGAGATGACAATTTGGAGGACATCATGAGCCGCGAGCCATTCTGGATCGGCATTGGCGACATTCACGAACAGATCATGAACATTCGTTTCATTCCGGAGTTGGTCGAGGCCACCGGGGTTATTGTCAGCGGCGATTTGACCAATCGTGGCCGCAAAGCCGCTGCTGAGAGGATTTTGGGGGAGATCAGCCGCATCAATCCGGTGATCTACGCCCAGATCGGGAACATGGATTTCAAGGAAGTGAACGACTACCTGGAAGAGCGCGGGATGAACATCCATGCCCGAGGTCTGGATCTGGGCAACGGCGTGGGCCTGATGGGCGTCGGGTATTCCAACCCCACCCCGTTCGGCACGCCGGCCGAGGTTTCAGACGACCAGATCGCCTTGTGGCTTGATCAGGCCTATGAACAGGTTCGGAACCTGCCGCACCTGCTGCTGGTGGCCCACAACCCGCCCTTCGGCACGGCCACGGACAAGGTCCGAGGCGGCGTATCCGTTGGCAGTCGGGCTGTGCGCGCATTCATCGAACGAGTCCAGCCCCAGGTCTGCCTGACCGGCCACATTCACGAGGCCCGGGCCGTGGACCAAATCGGCAAGACCGTGATCATCAATCCCGGTCAGTTGGTCGCGGGGGGCTACGCCCTGATCCGGCTCACGGACAACGGCCTGGAAGCGGAATTGCGCTCAATGGCATCCCCTGCCGCAACCCGGACCACGAAATCATGATTTTCTATTCCTGGAACGTAAACGGATTCCGCGCCATTCTTGAAAAGGGTTTCCGGAACTGGTTCCAGGCCGCAAACGCCGATCTGGTGGGGCTGCAGGAAACCAAGGTCCATCCGGAACAAATACCGGAACAGGACCGCACTCCACCCGGATACGAGGCCCATTGGAATGCCAGCCAGGAAAAGAAAGGCTATTCCGGCGTGGCTTGTTTCACCCGCATCCCCCCCTTGGATGTGGTTTTTGAACTGCCGGACAGCCGTTTCCAGGGCGAAGGCCGGGTCATTCAACTGGAATTTGAGCGGTTCTACTTCTTCAACGTCTACTTTCCCAACGGACAAATGAGCCGGGAACGGCTGGACTACAAGATGGGCTTTTACGACGCCTTTCTGGATCATGCCCAGGCATTGCGCCAAAACAAGCCCATTGTGGTCTGCGGGGATTTCAACACCGCGCATCGGGAAATCGATCTGAAAAATCCCCGGGCCAACGCCCAGACCTCCGGCTTCCTGCCCATTGAACGGGCCTGGCTGGATGCATTCATCGCCGCCGGGTACGTGGACACCTTCCGGCTGTTCAACAACCAGCCCGGGCAATACACGTGGTGGACCTACCGCTTCGGCGCGCGCGGCCGCAACGCCGGGTGGCGCATAGATTATTTTTTCGTATCCGAGGAACTCAGACCCACGGTGAACCGGTCCTGGATCGAGCCTGCAGTCCAGGGCTCGGATCATTGTCCCATTGGCCTGGAATTGGCATTCTAGCAGAAGTATTTGCGACGAGGCAATGCAGGCATCCGTTGCCGTGAAGAGCATCCCGGATCGGGATACCGCCCCTCATTAATTTTTACCCGAACCAGAAGCCGTCATGCCCAGGCCACCGGGAGCATTAGGAGTTTGTCCCGTTAGAGCCAACCCGTTATTCACAGGCCTGGGATTTGCTTTTCAGCGCCGTCGCCAACTCCCTCGCGGTGATCAAGGCTGGAGAAACTTGAGGAGCAGGTCTTCCCGGCTCTATTTTTAAAAGTTGCATGATTTGATTTGTTTTGGCACAAATAGCAGTAGGATGATCTGATGCGTGGAGTTTGAGCATCCTGCTTTCTCTTGCATCCATAACCCCACCCGTCATGGAGACTTCCATGGCGGAATCAACTTCCACGCAAAACCACGGCAGCGTCGCCCTTGGCTTCGATCGCAAGGATATCCTGGATCACGCGCCCATCTCCATATCCACGTCCACGTGCCCCACATATCCGGCGATCCTGTCCTCAAGTTGAAAACCACGCCCAAAGGATGATGCATGTTGCGCATATTGTTGAATCTCAGCATCGCGGCCAAGCTGATCAGCCTTCTCGTTCTCATTGTCGGGTTGTTCTTAAGCGTCATCTTGTTGCGGTTTTTGCCGATGATTGAGCAGGAGGCGTTCAATGACCGCAAGAGGGGACTCAAGCACATCATGGACGTGTCCTACTCCTTATTGGAGGAGTATGAGCATCGCGCAGACCTGGGCGAGTTCTCCAGGCAGGAGGCCCAGGAACGGGCCATGACCCGCATCAGCAAAATTCGCTACGGAGATAATGACTATCTTTGGATCAACGACGACACCCTGCCTTTTCCCAGTATGATCATGCACCCCACGATTCCGGCTCTGGACGGCAAGATTCTGGATGAACCGCGCTTTGCCTGCGCCACGCATATGGAATTCGGCTTCGGAGGGCCGATGCGGACTATCCCCGGCAGGGACAAGAATCTCTTTCAAGCCTTCGTGGAGGTGGTCAGCCAGACGGGCGACGGCTTTGTCGCCTATGATTGGCCTCGACCCACCATGGATGGCGTCACGACGGAACTTTTTTTAAAGCAGTCGTATGTCAGGCTGTTTCAGCCCTGGGGGTGGGTGATTGGCACCGGGGTGTATGTGGACGACATCCAGGCCCAAGTATCTCGGCTGCGCTTGGCCATCATCAGCGTGACGGGCATGATTCTGGCGGCGGTGATGTTTCTCGCGGTTTTTTTGATCGCGTCCATCATGCGTCCCATGAAGGCGTTGATGAACTACGCCGAAAAAGTCACCCAGGGTGACCTCGATGCTGACATTTCCGGGAAATTCTATGCGGAAACAGACCGGCTGAGGCATGTCATCACCACAATGGTCAACAGGCTGAAGCAGACCATCAGGGACCTGGAAGCAAAGAGTCGTGAGGCTGAGGAAGCGGCTCATGAAGCCCTTTACGCCAAGGAGGCATTGATCCTGGCCAAGGAGCAGGCCGAAGCCGCCAACAAGGCCAAAAGCGAATTCCTGGCCAACATGAGCCACGAACTGCGGACGCCTTTGAACGGCGTCATGGGCATCATGCAGCTTCTGCAGACGACTGAGTTGAACGAAGAGCAGCAACGCTGGATTTCCATGGCCGTCAAATCGTCAAAAAGACTTGCCCGATTGCTGACGGACATCCTTGACATATCCCGGATTGAAGCAGGCAAGATGGAACTTTTTGACGAGAAGTTCAGCCTGAAAGAATTGTGTGATTCCGTTTGTGAATTGTTCATCGCCACGACACAGGACAAGGATATTGTCCTGGAATGCACTATTGATGCGACCATGCCGCCGATGCTGATCGGCGACGCCGCCAGGGTCCGGCAGGTTCTGTTCAATCTGGTGGGCAACGCGCATAAATTCACCCACACGGGCAAGATCACGGTGGAGATGGTTCCATTGTCGACGCCCCAAAAGGATATTGTCCGCGTGCTTTTTTCCGTCTCCGACACGGGCATCGGCATCCCGGAGGAGCGCTTAAAAGACCTGTTCAAGCCCTTTGTCCAGGTGGACGGCTCCTATACCCGCAGCTACCAGGGCGCGGGTTTGGGACTCTCCATTGTCAAGCGGCTCGTGGATTTGATGGGTGGAAGCGTCAACATCGACAGTTCGCCTGATGCAGGCACTACGGTGCATTTTGTGCTGCCGTTCAAGCTGCCTGCCGGTGAAACCAATTTTGATCACCAAGAACCCGGGCCATTGATTGAAGCCAAGCAGAAACTGCGCATCCTGCTGGCCGAAGACGAGCCCTCCAATGCCTTGCCGGTCATGAAGCTGCTGGAAAAGGCGGGGCACAAAGTCGCCTTGGCGGAGAACGGGCAACAGGCCCTGGACCTGTTCATGGCCCAGGAATTCGACGTGATTCTGATGGACGTGCAGATGCCGGTGCTGAACGGGGTGGAGGCGACGCGGCGCATCCGCGCCGCGGAGGTTCAGGGTTCACGGTTCAACGGTTCAACGGTTTTTGAAACGGCAGACGGTGGTGTTGTTGTAGGGGCGAAAAATCTTTCGCCCGACGGTGTTGCGCAACATGCAACATATTCCGGCGCTCCCACGCATCCAACCGTGAACCGTGAACCGTTGAACCTGGAACCTTACGATAGTGAACCGTTGAACCGTGAACCAGCGGAAGCGCATCCCGATCATTGCCCTGACCGCCTACGCCATGACCGGAGACCGGGAGAAATTCCTGGAGGCCGGAATGGATGATTACCTGGCTAAGCCTGTGCGGATGGAGGATTTGGAGAAGGTGTTGAAGATGAATATTCTGTATCCAGCTTGATCTGGCCAGATATAAAAAGGACAACGACCATGCAAGATCCGCTTCGCATCGGCATATTGCATTCCCTGCGAGGTCCCATGGCCATGTGCGAGACGGCAATGGTGGACGCCGCCCTGCTGGCTGTGGAGGAGATCAACTCCCGGGGTGGTCTCCTGGGACGGCCTTTGCAAGCCATAATTGCGGATGGCGAGTCCGACCCCGCTGTTTTCAGGAACCAGGCCCGAAAACTCGTCCGATCCGACAAGGCCCAGGCGTTGTTCGGTTGCTGGACTTCCAGCGCGCGCAAGGCGGTCAGGACCGTTGTAGAAGAGGAAGATTCCCTGCTCTGGTATCCGGTTCAATACGAAGGGCTGGAGCAGTCCCCGAACATCGTCTACACGGCCAATGGTCACGGTAAAGGGGCCCTTTCTTCCGGGGCCGCGGGCTTCATGGGCAAGCCTTATCAACTCAAGGAATTGGCAGTGGTGGTACGCAGGGTGCTGGATGAAAAAGAACCTGGTCCCCGACCTGAATGAATTCAGTTGATCATGTCCACCATCGACTCCACCCTGGTCGCTGGTTCCCAGGAGCCATCCCGGGCCTCAGTCTTGGACCGGACGAGACAACAATGTACGTTTTTCCCGCCAGGCCTTAATCCGGTCAATATTTTGCGAATCCTCCTTCTTGTCTTCACATTAGGGGCCTTGTCTGTGGCTGCCCCTCGTCCCATTGCGGCCCATTGCCATAAACCGGACTCCAATTTGGCTGGACAAGAACTGCGCGTTGCTCTGGACCTGGAGGCCGGAATGCTTCGAGGCCGCAGCACAATGCGACTGGATTTCGCATCGGGCGCTGATCTGGATATTTTTCTGCATCCGCGCATGGACATTGATTTTGTGCAGGTAAATGGCTGGCTTGTGGATCATGATTTTACCAACGGCCGGTTGCACCTGCACCTGAATCGCGTGGATATGCATTCACAATTACTTATAATTATTGAATATTCTGGAATTTTTCATGATCCGACGCCTTTTTCTCCCTTCAGCATGGACAACCCCGCCACAGGGATCGACGCCACCATCACCAAGCAGGGGGCGTTTTTCCAGGGCCATAGCGGATGGTTTCCCAGGCCGTCCAACCAGGAACTGCCCGTTGACCTGGAAGTCACCGCCCCTGAAGGGGTTTTGGCCGTGACTGCAGGCCGGCTGATGGGACATGAACAAAAAGGAGGCCAAAGCATCTCCAGATGGCATGTGGATCAGCTTGGCCGCGGAGTGCCCCTTTCCGCTGGCACTTACCAGCTGCACAGCCTGCAAACAGACAGCGTGCCGGTTTACACCTATTTTTCCCCGGAGAACGCCCATCTGGCCCGAACCTATCTTCAGGCCGCTGCCGGGCATTTGGCGTTTTACGAAAATCTTCACGGCCCCTATGCTTTTGATCATTTTGCCGTGGTTGAAAATTTCTTTCCATCCGGCTTCGGCATGCCCTCCTACACTTTGCTCGGTTCGACCGTTCTCCGTCTGCCCTTTATCCCGGAGACCAGCCTGCGCCACGAAGTCGCCCACTGCTGGTGGGGCAACGGTGTCTTTGTGGACTCCAGCCACGGCAACTGGAGTGAAGGCCTGACCACGTACGTGGCCGACTATTTGATTCAGGAGGAGAAGTCCGTCGAGGCAGCCAAAGAGTACCGGTTGCGCGTTCTTAGGGACTACGCCCTGTTGGCCGCCGGCCCGGCCGATTTTCCCGTAAGCAGATTCCTGTCCCGTTCCAGCCCGGCTTCCCAGGTCATCGGGTATGGCAAGGCCATGTTCCTGTTGCACATGATCCGCCACCGTCTGGGAGACCGGGATTTCTGGGGCGCCCTGCAAAATTTTTATGCCCGATGGCTGTTCCGCGCAGCCACGTGGCAGGACCTGCTCCAGGCCTTTGAGCGGTCCGGATGGGGCTCCGAAGAAAGGAACGCCTTCACGGCCCAATGGCTCCTTGCGCCAGGGGCCCCGCGGCTGGCCCTGGGCAATGTTCAAGTCGATGATACAGCACGGGGATGGGTGGTGAACGGGACGATTGAACAGCAGGAGCCCTTCTTCGACCTTCTGGTCCCGGTACATTTGCAGACCACAGGACAAACCTTGGTCCAGGAGACGGCTTTAGCCGGAGCGCGAACCGTTTTCAGCTTTCAAAGCGCAGACCAGCCTCTACGTTTGCTGGTCGATCCGGAGCACCACCTTTTTCGCCTGCTTTCCCCGGACGAGATTCCGCCTACGGTCAACAGCATCAAAGGCGGCAACGCATTAACGGCCGTGCTCAGTGATGCCTTTCAGGAGATTCCGCGAGATCTTCTACGTGGATTCCTGTCCAGCCTGAACCAACCGGACGCAATCGTGCTGGGGGAACAAGAGGCATCATCCAAAGTGGATACGCTGGGAAATATGCTATTTTTTGGTTCACCACGCACCCCCCGCCTGCAGGATCTGCTCCGTCCTCCGGATACGTATATCCCTGAAATGGAGGGACTGGGAAAAATCCTGCAGGGACATCTCCCGGATGACCTGGACACGGTTTTTGTGGTCCTGCCTCATCCGCACCACAAAAACGGAATCATCGCCCTGTTCAGCCCCAATCCAGAGCTTGCTTTGGACCAGATCACGGATACGGTCCGACGTATAACGCATTACGGCAAGGACAGTTATCTCGGTTTTAGCAACGGAAACAATTTGTTACGAGGTACTTGGCCGCCCCAGGCCTTCCCCTTGAGCAGGGAGCTTCCGCAATGATCCCCCGTCCTGTGATCGAGATAGATCAATAGTCGCAGCCCACAGACATCACAGAAACGAAAAATATGCGCTGACAAGAGGTGCCAGCGCGGGCATGTTCACATCCTTGAGAAAGGGCCAGAAGACATATGCTTTTATGAAAGCTGTTGATGGGCAAAAAAAAACACCGCAATTCATGGCGTTGCCTTGGATTTTCACTCCGCTGCGTGAAAATTCGAGGGCTTGTACGTAATCCGGTGAGGGAATGACCGACAAACACACACATTTTTTCGGCCTTTTGGCCTGGCTTGCCGTCACATTCATCGCCGCGGCCATTGGCAGCGCCGCTTCGGTCAACGCCCCATTCTTCTACACCCAGGTTGCCAAACCGGCATGGGCGCCTCCCGGGTATGTTTTCGGGCCGGCCTGGACGGTTCTCTATATCCTGATGGGTCTTGCGGCATGGCTGGTCTGGCGCGTCAAAAAATTCAAGAGTGCCTGCGCCGCCTTGAGCCTCTACCTTATCCAGCTTGTCTTCAACGCGCTCTGGAGCTGGCTTTTTTTCGTCTGGAATCTGGGCCTGCTGTCGTTCATTGACATTCTCGTGTTACTGGTTCTGATCCTGATTACAACCTTTTACTTCTGGAGGATCAAGCCATTGGCTGGGGCATTGCTCATGCCTTACCTGATTTGGGTGATCTTCGCCGCGTTTTTGAATTTTTCCCTTTGGCGCCTTAACCCTCATATCCTGATGTAACAACGCAAAAACCTTCTTGAAGGGCCAGCTCGTGCCGGGCCGAGCCAATACACACCGCTGCCATCGCCGTTGCCCTTTCCACTTGCAACATCCCTCTCACCGCTGGACCCCAGGAGATTCGCATGGTCCTGAAGCAACATTTCGGCATTGACTCCATCCATGGCGAGTTGGGACCGAGCTTGTGCATTGGTTGCTGAACCGAGACGTTCACTGCCATTCTGGCCTTCCACGAGGTCGCGTTTCATCAATGCGGCTTTCCGTTGTATTCCACAGGGCGTCGAGATTGTTTCAGGACAAGGTTGCCTGTTTGCACAGGTCACCGGCAGGCATTCGACTGTCCACCTCTGTTTGATGTCCCTTCTTTGAAATCCGGCTTAGGCAAACCCGATAATCATACATTTCACCATGAAAAATCGCGGCCTCATCAAGAAACATCCATGTTTGCCCAGTACTGTCCGAACCTGTCGGATACAACTACAAAGCCCTGATTTCTCAGGGCTTTGTATCTTTTTCCGAACAACACCGGATTGTGAACTGGCGGAGGGAGAGGGATTTGAACCCCCGGACGAGTTTCCCCGTCAGCGGTTTTCAAGACCGCCGCCTTCAACCACTCGGCCATCCCTCCATGCCTGGTCCCGCACTCAAAGCTTTCTTGGCAACATTGCCAACAAAACAGCGACCAACCCGGGCCAAAGGATGGAATAATTAATCCGACATGATGCACTTGTCCAGGGAGGACTTTCCACAAGCCATTCTCCAGTTGAGCTTTCACGCTAACATGGGCGCGGTTCTCTTTGCTTTGGTTTCGGTTTCGGATAGAGAGTAACTCCACCAATCCTGCATTCATTTTTCAACACGACCTTTTTTCATGCTTCAAACAAAATGCACCTCTCGGGTTTCTCCCGCTCCATCACTTTTTTTGTCCATGATCGGCGTGAACATGATGGTGTTCATGTCCACCCTGGACATGAGCATCGTCAACGTGGCCCTGCCCAGCCTTGCCAGGCAGCTGAACACGGATTTCGCCACGGTTCAATGGGTGATCCTGAGCTACGTTCTGGTGGTTGCCGCGCTGTTGCTCCTGGTTTCCCGCCTGGGCGACATGTACGGCAAGAAAAGCATCTTTTCCTCGGGGCTGGCCCTTTTTACCCTGGGTTCCTTGTTTTGCGGACTGGCTCCGAATGTGGAGTGGCTGATCTTTTTCCGCGGTTTTCAAGGCATCGGCGCGGCCATGAGCCAAGCCCTGGGCATTGCCATTGTCACGGAAATCGCCCCCCCGTCCCGCCGAGGCCGGGCCATCGGGCTGATCGGCGCCACCGTGGCCATGGGGCTGGCCCTGGGTCCTTCCCTGGGCGGATTGATCATCGAATTCGTGGGCTGGCGGTGGATATTTCTGATCAACGTTCCTCTGGGAATTCTCGCCCAGTGGATCATTACCCGCCATATGCCCCCGCTTTTGCCGGTCAAATCAGGGCAGCGCTTTGACGTTCCCGGCGCCCTCCTGGCCGCCCTCACGTTAACCGCCTATTCCATGGGCATGACCATGGGCCAAAAGCACGGTTTTGACTCCAGCATGGTGATTGGATTTTTAACGGTGGCCCTGGGCGGACTGATCGCGTTCATCACTCTGGAACGTCGAACCGAACACCCCATGATCGATCTGACGATATTCGCCAACCCGCTGTTCAGCCTGAATCTGATTATGTCCGTATTGGTGTTCATCGCCCTGGCCGGGGGATTCATCATGCCCTTTTTCCTGCAAATGGCCCAAAATCGTTCCCCCAGCGAAGTTGGAGTATTGATGATGCTCATCCCTTTAAGCATGGGGCTGATGGCCCCGTTTTCCGGCGCCCTGTCCGACCGCTTCGGACCGCGGGAGCTGAGCCTGCTGGGACTGCTCATTGTCGCCGGAGGGTGTCTGGCCATCAGCACGCTGACCCTGGACAGCCCCTGGTGGGGGTTTGCCTTGCGCGTCATGCCCTTGGGATTGGGCATTGGACTGTTCCAGGCTCCAAACAACAGCGCCATAATGGGCGCCGTGCCCAGAGAGCGCCTGGGCGTAGCCTCTGGATTACTGAACTATTCAAGGGTATTTGGACAAACCACGGGCCTGCCCTTGGTCGGCACCATCTTCACCTTGTTCGTGGTCTCCATGACCATGGAAACCGTACGCATCGATCTGGACGCTGTTTCCCCGGAGGCATTGGTGGCCGGCGTCACCGGCGTCTACAGGGTGCAGGCGCTGTTCATTCTGGTGGCCTTTATCCTGGGTATTGTGGCCTGGATCATTGATCGTCGGTCCCATCCGGGCAAGCCCGGCACATAACTGTGAATTTGCATACGACCTTTCTCTCGACATGAACACGTCCACCGATATCTCCCCGCCGCAGGTCTTTCCCCACGTTCTCGTCGTCCATGCCTCGGCCGGAGCGGGCAAAACGTACAGCCTGAGTTTGCGATTTCTCCAGCTTTTGGCCTTGGCCAAAAAGCCCTCTCTGGAAGCCCTGCGCCACGTCATGGCCCTGACTTTCACCGTGGCTGCGGCCCAGGAAATGAAGTCCCGCATCGTCTCCTTTCTCAAGGATATCGCCCTGGAATCTGATCAGGGCAAGGTTCTGCACCAACTCAGCGGACTCGCGCCGGATATGGCCCGAAATTGGCTGGACTGCATCCTCGCTCATTTCCAAAGTTTCCAGGTCAAGACCATTGACAGCCTGCATTTTCAAATAGTTCAAGCCCTGGGCCGCAGAATGAACCTCTGGCCTGACCTGGAACCCAGTTTTGATCAAGCCAAATGGGCAACATTGATGCTTGATTCCCTGCTGGCCAGGACCAGCTGGAGCGATGCGCCGCAAACATCAAAACCGGATTTTTCGTCTTCGCTGCGCTCTCTCTGGGAGGAAATCTTCTCGGTCTATCTGCACCTGGAAATGCGCACCGGTGTTCGTTTTTTAAAATGGCTGGAAAATCAGGCCGCGCAGGTTTTCAGTGGGCTGGACCAACATTTGGGAGAGCTGCGGACAACCTCCCTGGCCACCCTGAATGCCCGGCAACTTGCATTCGAGAACGCCTGCCGGGAATTCTGCCTTGTTCTGGAACAACATGGTTTGGAAAACCATGTTGCCCGTTTCAAGCCCGCAACCCTCCTGACAGATCCTTTGCGCAGTATTGATTCCGCCTTTTATGCCAAGAACACGCCGCAAGATTTGTTCAAGAAGACCATGCGCCCCAGTCGCGAGACGGCTCTGGCCTGGGAGAAATATGAAAGCCTGTGCCGGGCAAGAAATGCCTTTGTGTTGGAAAAAGCCAGACTGCGCATGGACCCTTTGGCCCGGTTGCAGCATCTGCTGATCCAGGAGACGCAACGTCTGGGACGATCCCAGGGGCTGCTTCTGGGTGGCTGGTGGACCAGACTGATCCGCCAACACATGGCCGACAAGGACCTGCTTCTGGAGGCGGAAATGGTGCTCAACGCAAAATGGCGGCATATGCTCTTGGACGAATTCCAGGATACCAGCCGGGAACAATGGGAAGTGCTGCGCGAACTGGCCCTCGAAGCTCTGGCCCAAGGCGGCAGCCTGTTCTGCGTCGGCGACGTAAAACAGGCCATCTACGGATGGCGCGGCGGGGACTGGCGGCTATTTTTTGATCCCCTGACGCCTCAAACCTTCCCCAACGTCGAAGATCATGCCCGCTTGCATAAGACACTGCCACGCAACCGTCGTTCCTGCCCGGAAATCGTGGCCTTCAACAACGCCTGCTTCGCTTCCCTGGAAAATTGCGAAACAGCGCGCCGATTGGCCGCAACCATGATCAGCGGCAAGGACAAGGAGCACCCCCGGACGCTGCTTTCCCAATCCATCTCCAGGCTGTATGCCCAAGGAAAACAAAAGCCATGGAAACACTGCCCCGGCAATGTCCGCGTGACGACCCTCACGGCGCAATCCCTGGAGGAATACAAGGTAGCGGCCTTGGACGCGCTGCTTGAGGAAATCATGAGTTTGCGGGCCGCGGGCGAACCCCTGGACGATATCGCGGTCCTGCTCCGGACCAATGCCGAAGCCGGGGAATGCTCCAAGGCTCTTTTGGGACAGGGCATTCCCACAATCACCGAACAGAGCCTGCTCATCTTTGCTCATCCCCAAGTACGCGGCCTGCTGGCCCTGCTGGCCTGGCTGGACAACCCCGCGGACGACGCTGCCCTGTTCGCCCTGTGCAAAAGCCCTCTTTTGGCTCACGTCAACATCGATGCCACGATACCGGCATGCTTCCAGGGCAATGCTGACAACGGGAAACACGCTCCCGGCCGCCTTGTTCATGCACTGCGCCGGACCGATCCGGACACATGGTCCCGATATCTGCAGCCTTTTCTGGAATATGCCGGTTTTTCCAGCGCCTACGAAATTTTGTTGGCCGCGGTGACGCACTTCGGCCTGCGCAATATGCCCCTGGGTCAGTGGGCCTGGGTGGAAAAACTGCTGGAAGCGGCCTGGAGCGCGGAAGTGGCCGGCGCCGCCAGCATCGCCTCCTTTCTGGAATATTGGCGGGAAACCGGGCATAAATGCGTCGTGGGTCTGCCCGATCATGGACTGGAGGCGGTACGCGTGCTGACCATGCACAAGGCCAAGGGGTTGGAATTTTCACGCGTCATTCTCCCCCTTCTGGACTATGGTCCTAAAAACCGCAGCGATTATCATCTGTTGCACACAGCAAACGGCGAATCCTTTCTGGCCGCCTCGGCCAGGCCCAGGTCCGCGGAAGTGGCCGAGGCGGCTGACCTGGAGTTGGCCAAGACAATGGCCGAGGAACTGAATCTGCTCTATGTTGCCTTGACCAGGGCCAAGCACAATCTGCACCTTTTTTTGGCGGACATCCCCGACGTCAGGGGATCGCGGGCATCGGACTGGCTGCGGGTACTCATGACCGGACTGAGCGCGAATTGAGGTTGCCATCCGCATCCCATCATTTTCATTCCACATTCAATCCTTGAATATGCACCACTGATGTCCATTTTCCCCCGTCTTGCCTTGGCCTCACCGGACTGTTCAACCTGGAACGACGACGCTTTGCGCCGCATCCAGGGGGAACTGGCTCACCAGGCATTGGCTCTTTTGCAGCCGGGAGAAAACGCATCCAAAGATGTGCTGCGACGGCTGCGTCAGGCCAGGGCTTTACAAGGATTACATCACGCCCGGATCGAGCTGGAATCTCTAGCCAAAAGCATCGTCCGAGCCCTGCATCATCCCAAGATTGCCCCGTTTTTCGCTGAAAACGTTTTGGCCCTGGCCGAACAGGAAGTCGTGGTCCCGGGCAGGACCGCCGCATCCTCGCACCATGTGCTGCGCATGGACCGGGTGGTCCTGTTTCCGGACAAAACACTCTGGGTCTTGGATTTCAAGCTCGGCTCGGGAGACCCATCCCTGGATTGCGAACAGGTGTGTGGCTACCAGCAGCTGTTGTCCGGAATTTTTCAACGCCCGTGCCATGGGGCCTTGATCCATCTGGACACGGGACAGATGCAGGAATTGCCGCCCATGAACCTGGACCCCGCAACGGTTAAGCCGCAATCCGGGGATCCTTCTGGGGCCAACGACGCCTTCTTTCCAGAAGGCAATACCCATCCTTGCCCCATCCAGGTTTTTCCTCTGAAGGCCAATCTGTTGGCCCTGTTGAGCAAGGACCTTCTGCGGTTTTACGCCCCGGGCCAACCGCTGAACCTGACCGCCGTCCAGGTTCTTTTTCCCCATCGCCGCCCCAAAATCCATCTGCTGCACACCCTGGTCCAAGCCATCAACGCCCCCTTTCTGCCGCCTCGTTGCATGAGCTTGGAGGACTGGATCCTGCACCAAGCCTGTCTGAGCCTGGACGCACCGCCGGCTGTGGCCTCGTCCCTGGACCAAGCCTGGCTGCTGCACGGCCTGCAGGAAACCGGTTACGAGAATGAAAAGGAGGCTCCGGCGTGGCATCAATTTTTGCCCTGGGGCCTGCGCCTGGCCCAGGTCATGGAAGAGTTGGATTCGCATCAAGTCCGCGGCCGCAACCTGGACTCCCCTCCGGACGATCTGCCGCTTACGGCCAGGGACATGCTGGCCCGGCTGGGCTCCCTGCAGGCCGGCTTCCATGCCGCCTTGGAGGCCAACGACCTGTGGACCAAGGCAAGCCTGGCCCGTCATATCGCGCCTGAACAGCTGCGATGCCACGACCCGATGTATGTGTGCGGGTTGTTCGCCCTGACGCGAACCGAGGCGTCTCTGGTGGAAACCCTGTGGCGATCCGGCGCTCGGCTGTGGTGGCAGGCGGATCGCCCTTTGCCGGACCAGCTGGACCAATGGGTCAAAACCTGGCGAGCCCGCCTGGAGTGGATGGACGACCACAGCCAGAAGGCCCGTTTTGACCAGGACAGGACACCGCAAAAAACCTTTCTGGTGCAGGCCCATGACCTGCACTCCCAGCTACGGCATCTGGCCGCGAACATGTCTTCCTGGGATCCAGAGGAACATATCGCCGTGATCGTGCCTGATGCAACAATACTGCGACCTGTTTTGGCGCACCTGCCCTCAGCAGGCCAGGTGAACATCACCCTGGGGATGCCTTTGGCGCGCACCGGGCTGGGGGCGCTGTTGCATATCCTGGTGCGCACCACCCGGGACCGTCAGCTTTCCGGTATTGGTCCCCACCCTGAAAATCTCCTGTTTTTTTTGCAATCCCCTTGGGTGCGCCGGCTGTTGCCCGAGGGCATGATGGGCTGGCTGCGCCAAACCCTGGCCGAAAAAGGAAATGTCGCCCTTGTTGCCGAAGATTTGACCTGGATTTCCCTCCAGGCCCAAGAGCGCTTCACTGATATGGGCCATTTTTTGCCCGAGCTGGCCGGCCTTTTTTTCGAAGCCTTGGATCTGGAGTCGCTGTCCTCCTTGTGCAGCTATATAAAACGCCTGTTCAGGATCCTGCGCATCGACGACACGGCGCACGTGCCCCTGGAAATGCATGTGGCCCATGCCCTGTACACCCGGATACTCCCCGAACTGGAACATGCTTTGTGCAGCAGCCAGAACATGCCCGCCGGCTCCCTGTGGAGCGTCTTTTGGACCGCCTTGCAAGCCGAGCGGATCCCTTTCAGCGGTGAACCGCTAACCCCGTGGCAGGTCATGGGATTATTGGAAAGCAGGCTGCTGTGCTTCGACAAGGTGGTGGTCCTGGAATGCGTTGAAGGAACGCTGCCCACCGATCAAGTCCCCAACCCCCTGCTTCCGGAAGTCCTGCGGCCGGCCCTGGGACTGCCTCCTGGACACGCGGATGAACAGATCATTCGTCATCATTTTCAACGATTAATCGCTTCACCCCGGGAAGTGCACCTTTACAGCCGTCAGGGACTAGCCGCCGACCCCTTGGAGGGCCGAAAAATCCCCAGCCGGTATTGGGAACAGGCCCTGTGGAAGGAAGAAAAACATCAAGGCGTCCGGCTTGAGGACTCCATTATCAAAGTTTCCCTGGAACTGGATATGAGCGGCAAGCCGGTGAATGTTCCCACAAAGGAACAGTGGATGCCGCTGCTACGCGAGCGTTTGGCCGCCGGACTGAGCTTGTCCGCCCTGAATACCTACCTCTCCTGTCCGATTCGTTTTCTGTATGAACAGGTGGCCCGCTTTCCATCAAGGACATATGCGGCGCACGACCCTGGCCCGCAGGTCATGGGCGAATTGGCGCACAAGGTCCTGGAGAATCTCTTTCGGCCGCATCGTAATGCCTGCATAGTGCCCAGGGATCTTTTGCCGCAATTGACGCGAATATGGGACGATTGTGTTGCCGAAGGCTTGCGTGACGCGCCTTTGTCTCCCGCCTCCCGTTTTTTCCATGTCCGCCTGTTGCATGAACTGCTGAGCAATTATCTGCGCAAGGCCACTGATCCGGTCCGTCCGATCATGCTCGAAGAACCGGTGCAGCGTGCACTGCCGGGTACGGCCTGTTCCATTCTTTTGCGCGGTCGACTGGATCGGGTCGACCTTGACATGGAAACCAGACTGCCCTTGATCCTGGATTACAAAACCGGCGCGGCGCCGTTGAAACGGTCCCTGCCCGTGCATCATCTCTGGGAATTGAGTGAAACCTTGGAAAACGCTCCCTTGGATCAAGAATCGCTGATACTGGTCAAGGAAAAACTCCAGGATCTTCAACTCCCGGCCTATCTCTTTCTGCTTGGTCGCCCGGCCTTATCCGCTTTTTGGCTGCTCGGCGAATGGGAGCCCAAAAGGGCCTTTGTTGGCTTTCACATGAACGACAAAAAGGACATTCAAGGCTCTTTGGAGGACTTTTTAACCTGGCAGCGACAAGGACTGCCCGTGCTTATGGAATGGCTCGGCCGGCATATCCTGGAGTCCGCCCGATTTACTCCGGCTTGTCGTCCACTAAGTTGTGGCTTTTGTCCCTGGAGTCCGGTCTGTCCATGGACGAGTGGGTAAGCATGTCTGCAATCCAGGAGTGTTTTTTATGAATACCTATATTTTTCTGCCTCCCCTGGCGAAAATGACCGGCGGATTGGCCGTGCTCGTCCAGACGGCCCGACATCTGCACGCTTCCGGATTCCCGATCCGACTGGTGATCAGGGAAACCGGCAGGCCTGCTCTTTCTTCGGCCTTGCAACCATTGGCCCTGGCATGGGATGACTTGGAACTGGGCGGCAAAGATCTCTGGCTGGTCCCGGAAGGCTGGATCAACGCTTTGACGCCGGGCTTGAAGGCCGGCGCCCGGTGCATGGTGTACGTGCAAAACTGGGCCTACCTCTTTTCCTCCCTGTCAAAGGATCTGTCCTGGCATGATCTGCCCGTCTCGTTTCTGGCCGTGTCCCGCCCCGTGGCCTGGTTCATTCAACAGACCCTGGGCAGAAAGTGTCCTGTACTGCCTCCGGGAATTGATCGTGTTGTTTTTTCCAAACCGGAATCCAAGCCCTTGAAACCGCTGCAGGTGGCCTTCATGCCCCGCAAAAACAAGGCCTTGGCCAATCTGATTCGCTCCATCTGGGAGGCGAGGAACCCTGGTCAGGTGGACAAAGGACAGCTGGCTTGGATGGAAATCCATGGCCAGGATCAATCCGGCGTGGCCCGCATGATGCAAGAGGCTCATTTTTTTCTAGCCACCGGTTTTCCTGAAGGCTGCCCGCTGCCACCGTTGGAGGCCATGGCCTGCGGCTGCCTGCCCCTGGGCTTCACCGGTTTCGGCGGTTGGGAGTACATGACCCAGATTCGCCCGGATGCGTGGCGCCCCTGGTGGACCGTGCCGGAGAACCCTTGGGGGGGCAACGGATTCTGGGCTCCGGATGCGGACGCTTTGGCCGTTGCGCTGGCCTTGGAAGACGCTGTGAGGTTGGCAATACACTCCGGACCGGAATTGCAAGCGGCCTTGGATGCAGGACAACAGACGGCTGATGCTTTCAGCCTGGAACGCCAACGGGAAAAAATCGTCAGTTTGTGGTCCCACTGGTCGACTGGTGGATGATCAACTGTGAGCTTCCATGGTCTGCGCCAAGCGGTCAAGCTGTCGGCCGACGGGACTTTTTCTGGCAATTTCCCGTTCCACCTGAGTGATGCCTTTAAGCACCGTGGAATGTTTGCGGTTGAAGGCTTCGCCAATCTTATTCAAGGAAAGGTCGGTGTGTTTTCGGGCCAGATAAAAAATGGCGTTACGGGCCAGCACATTCTCCTTTTTACGGCTTTTTGCACGCAATTTTTCATCGGAAAGATTGAAGGATCGGCAAATAAAACGTGTAATTTTTGCCAAATCCGGCTTATGCAGGGATGAGGAATAATTCTGCAGGATTTCCATGGCCATGGTGTGGGAGATCTGTTGATTCAGGAGTCTGGCTTTCATCACAAGGTTCTGAAGGCAGCTTTCCAGGAGCCGCACATCGGTTTGAATGGAATTGGCGAACAGTTCGGTCACATCCCGGGGTATTTGGATCTGGTAGCTTTTGGCCTTGGCTTCCAATATGCGCACCCTGGTTTCGAAATCCGGCCTGTTGATGACGGCCATGAATCCGTCACAAAACTGGGAGGCAAGCTGGCTGTCCAGCTTGGGCAATTCCTTGGGCAAGAACGAACTGCTGAAAATGACTTTCTTTCCGGCGGCTCGCAAGACTTTGACAGTGGCCAACAGCTCTTCCTGGGTCTTTTCCTTGCCCTGCAAAAAATGAATGTCTTCCAGAAGCAGGACATCCACTGCGTCTCGAAATCCAGCCTTGAAGGTTTCCATTTCGCGGCGCTTCAACGCGATGATCATGCGGCAGGCAAACTCCTCCGCACTGAGATAGGCCACCCGGAGAGATCCGTTTCCGTTGCCGCTGGTGGAAAATTCCTGACCAATGGCCTGGAGCAGATGGGTTTTGCCCAATCCCGGAGCTGAACAGATGTAGCATTGATCCGTGACCAGCTGATGACGGCAAATGCTTCTGGCCGCGCTGAAGGCCAATTCATTGCTGGGGCCGACCACAAAATCTTGAAAGGAAAAACGCCAGTTGGCCTTGCTGGAAACGGTCTTGCTCGCCAGGTGCATCGGGACGGGCAACGCCAGAGGCAGGTATTGCCTTTCAAGGCGACGTGGTGCCGTGCATTTCTCCTGGGCTTGAGGACAGACCTCGCTGATGATGCGCAAGTCATAATCGCGTCCCGCCGCCTGCCGCAGGACTTGGGAAATGGTTTGCGCATAGTGGTTTTTGATCCAGGAAGCCACAAACCCGTTGGCTGCGGTCAGGGTCATGCAGGTGGCATCCATCTCGACCTTCAGCGGGGAAATCCAGACCCGGACGTGAGTTGGATTTATTGATTTTTCGAGAATTTCAAGAGTTTTTTTCCAAACAGCATTCATGGCAGCCGTGTTTACGTTCTTCACGCCGCCGAAACAAGTATGGAAAGCCGCCCTTTCCGAAGACCATCATTCATTTTTAAATAATATATAACATCCTATAGCAATTAATTATATTTTCCAACCTTTCCCTAACCCATTGAACTCTGAATGCAATCCTTGACCGGCTTCCAACCCCTGAACATTGCTGTATTCCGGTGGTCAAAAACTTGTGAAGCATTTTATGAATCACAACTAATTTTTAAAATACATAAAAAATCTTCAATTTACTTCAATAATCAAACAACCTGTTACATGATTTTTTTCTCCCCTGAATCATTGACGATTTTTTTAAAGCGAAACTTTAAAAATTAATATCGCCCCGTGGGGAGATATCGTTCCACCGGGGCCAAGCTGTCCATGAGAACAGGCATATCCCGCGGGATATCTCCCTGCCAGAGATGGGCCAAATGGCTGTTCAGTTCGTCTGTTGCGGCGATCATTTCCTGCTCGGCATTGGCTTTCAGGGCCACCAGAACAATATTTTGCACGGAGTAAGGATCCTCTGGATGGGTCACCGGAAAAAGCAGAACCCGAGGAAAGACGCTCTCCAGCGTGGCTAATTGTGCCCTTAAGAACCGTCCATTTTTTCCATGGATCGCGGAGATCAGGTTCATGATCAGTACGCCGTTTTTCGTCAAACTGGCGGACATGCGCGACGCGGCCTGCCTGGTGGTGAGCTGAAACGGGATAGAGTAGTGGGAGTTGAATGCATCCAGAATGATCAGGTCATAAGGCTGCTTGTGTTGATTCAGAAAACGACGGGCATCCTGGTGATGCACGCGAACCCTCTGATCCGGTTCAAAGGCAAAAAAGGATTTAGCCAGGTCGGTGAACCCGGGATCAATCTCCACCACGTCCAGTTCCATATCCGCCCGTGTGGACTGAAGATATTTTGGAAAGGAATACCCGCCTCCGCCGATCATCAGCACCCTTTGAAACCTTGGGGAAAAATGCTCCCCCAGGCGAAAAAAGCGGGTGTACGGCAAAACCAGCTCCACTGGATCGTCCAGGTACATGGCTGATTGAAACCAGCCCGGCCCGGTGGTCATGATGCGCATCCGCCGATCCGTGATCTCATCCTTGGCAGGGGCGACGATAATCCTGTTGTAGGGCGTGTCCACGTCAATCCAGCCAATGGCAACCAGGGCACGCTGATGGTACAGATGCATCCCCCCCCCGAGAACAAGAACCAGCAAAAGCAAAACTTTGGGCACCAACGCCGCCCTGGGTGCCAAAACAAGGGCCAAGGCGGTCATCAGCAGGCCCAAAAAAATAAGGATGGTCAGGCTCCCGAAAAAAGACAACAGCACAAAACCGGCCAGAAAAGTGCCCGCGATGCTGCCGATGGTGGACAGGGCGTACATCCGACCCACTGTGGCGCCGGAATATTCCAGACAAGACAGCTTCATTTTAACGGCATACGGAGCGATCATCCCCAACAGGATGCTCGCCGGTCCGAAAAGCAGGACCGTGGACAGCAAAACGCCGAGATGCAGGTTCAAAACGTGCTTCTGGAGCATGCGCAACAGCGGGGCCTGGACCAGGGCGGCCAGACCGATGGCCGCTCCCGCGGCCATGACAATCAGGGACAAAACGCGCAGAGTCGGCTTTTGGTCCGCGATCCGCCCGCCCCACCAATACCCCAGGCTGAGGGCTCCGAGGACCACGCCGATCAGGCCGGTCCAAACCACCAAAGATGTTCCCAGATACGGCGCCAAAATTCTGGAGCCGGTCAGCTCCAGAATCATCACCACGCCCCCGCAAAGGAAGACAGTCAATTCCAGCATGGCTTATCCCCTTGATCAGCGTTGAACTCACCGGGATGTTGGGGCGAGACTTCGGCAGAAAAACAAGGCTCGCGCAATCAAAACCTTGCTCCCTTCAGAAGACCGATTCTTCGCCCTGTGGCGGCGAATCAGGGATGCGTCCCGGGCGCAACGTGCCTTTCATGCCCCGGCGATTGAAGAAACAGGTGCTTCCTGGCATGTCTTTGGCCATTTTTTTGACCTCCGCGCACATGCTCGAGACTTCCAGGTGGTGTGAAAAATTTTTTTCCCCCAATTCCACGATGCCCAGGCTGATCGTAGCCAAAGGAAAACGTCGCTGGTTTCCGCTCCTGTCCGCAACCTCAATGGCCTGTCGCGCCAAGTCCCGGGGCTCGTAAAACTGGCAGATATTGGCGTCAAACTCCCTGATGATCCGCTCGGCCACCTTCTGGACTAGGTCCGAGGAAACAATGAACACGAAATCATCGCCGCCGATATGCCCGATCATGTTTCCCTTCCCGCAAATTTCCTCGACCGCAGTGCCTATTATCCTGGCAGTATACAGCAGGACGCGGTCGCCAACGGCAAACCCGTATTTATCGTTGAGCGCCTTGAAATTATCCAAGTCCACATAGGCCACGCTGACGTCCTGTTCTGCCGCTATGGCCTCGTTGATGGCCTTGATGATGGAATTATTTCCCGGCAACTGGGTCAGGGGATTGGCGTCCAGGGCCAGTTGACGCAGCCGTTCCAGTTCCATGACCACCTCGTGCAAATGGATGTGCGTGCGCACTCTGGCCAAAATTTCCGCTTCATTGAAGGGTTTGAGAATGTAGTCCACAGCCCCGGCGGCGAATCCGCTGACGATGTCCGCGCTGGTGTTCTTGGCGGTGATAAAAATTATGGGCGTTGCCTGAAATCGTGGGTTTTCTTTTAATCTGCGGCACAAGGAAAACCCGTCCATTTGGGGCATCATCACGTCCAGCAGAAAAATATCAGGCGTTTCCTCTTCTATGATTTCCAAGACTTCCTGACCTTTTTCCGCGGCCAGGACCTCGAATCCGGACCTGGACAAGATGTCCAGCAACAACTGCAAGTTGCTCGGCGAATCATCCGCAATAAGAACGGTATGCTTTTTCATGATGATCAAGACGATAAATGGTGATTAAAAATTCCACGCGGAGAAAAGCTCATCGGCCATAGCGCGCATTCCCGCGAGATCCACGTGTTCGCACCTGTCTTGCAAAGCGTGAAAGCATGCCCCGGCCTCCATCAGGCCGTGCCGGCAATACAGGTTATGCATTTCCTGTCCCAAGGCCGTTATCCTGGTCAAATTCCTGGCTTTCACGGCTTTGCGCAAGTCGTTCCAGTACATCACGGCGTCTTCGTTGTCATGCAGGCTGGAAATCTCCCGAAGACCTTGCTTGCTCAACTCAGCGGCAGGTGCAAGCTGATGCCCGTCCACTGCCTTGGGCAGGACCGCATAGAACCGGACCAGATCATCGATCAGGATCCGGATCTTCTCCCAATCCCGCAGCAACGCGGCCCTCTCCAAGCTGGCGGCGGTCTCGCCCAGTTGGGTCAAGGCCAGATTGCCGGCACTGCCTTTCAAGGCATGGCTGGCCATGGCTACCTGTTCATGATCTTTTGACGCCACGGCCTGTTCCAACCGCTTCAAAAGTACGGGCGTATGGGCCTGGAAAACGAGCATGGCCCGGGCATGAATGTCTTTTGGAAGACCTGCGTGACCAGGGTCGGCTCCAGGCAAAACCGGCTTTGGTTCGTCTGATTGTTTGCCGGCGAATTTTGCAACCATTGCCGCCAAGGCCGACAGCTGCACCGGCTTGGGCAAATATTCGTCCATGCCGGCATCCAGGCATTTTTGCCGGTCTGACCGCATGGCGTGCGCGGTCATGGCCACAATCGGAATTCGCGGCCAAAGGCGAGGGGCAAGCGGGTCGACTTGGCCATCCGGGGATGGATGATCGAGTTTCAGCTTTCCCGCCTCCTGATCTTTCGCCGTCGCCCTCTCGGATTCCCATTTTCTGATTTCCCTGGTGGCCTGGAACCCGTCCATCACCGGCATCTGGCAATCCATGAACACCAGATCATAGAGCTGGTCTTGCACCGCATGGACGGCTTCAGCGCCGTTGCCTGCAACGACCACGGTGCAGCCCAGTTCCTGAAGCATTCCCGAAGCAACTTCCTGGTTCACGGGATTGTCCTCCACCAGCAGAATCCTTGCGGCAAGGCGTTGCTGTTCATGCAGCCGCTTCTTCTGTCCGGCCTTGGCCTCGCTCAGGCTGTGTCGGGTGATCAGCTGCCGAGGCTCCTGGCCCTGGTCATGCTTGGCCAGGGAGGACAACGTATCAAACAGATCACCTTGGCGAACCGGCTTTAAAAGATAGGCGGAAAAACCGGCCTTCTCCAACTTTCTGGCGTCTCCCTTGCGGCCGATGGAGCTGAGCAGCACCAAATTGATCCCGGCCAGCAAGGGGTCCGCCTTGATCCGCTTGGCCAGCTCTTCCCCATCCATGCGGGGCATATGATAATCCAGCACAGCCACCTGAAAGGGACGGTTTTCGCATACGCCGCGCCGCAAGCACTCCAGGGCTTCCTCTCCTGAATGCGCGCTTTCATGGGCAATGCCCCATCCGCTGAGCAATTCGTTCAGAATTTCCAGATTGATGACGTTGTCGTCCACCAGCAACACGCGCAAGGCCGTGACGTCGGCATTCAAGACAACCCCCTCCGGACCCTGTTCAGCCAGGGGCAGTTCCAGCGTCACGACAAAGGTGGCGCCCAGACCCGAGCGGCTTTGAACCGTGATGCCGCCGTTCATCAAGGCAACAATCTGCCGAGAGATGGACAAACCCAATCCAGTGCCTCCGTACTTGCGGGTGGTGGATTGATCAGCCTGGGTAAAGGACTCGAAAATGGTCTGCAGCTTGTCCTTGGGGATGCCGATGCCCGTATCCTCCACACTGATGCGCAGACGGACGTTGCCATTGAATGCATTTTCGCAGTCCACTCCCAAAAAGACATGCCCTTTTTCCGTAAACTTGATGGCATTGCCCACGATATTCGTCAATACTTGGCGGATCCGGCCGGGATCGCCGACAAACCTGTCCGGGCAGGAAGGAGGATAACGGACAATGAATTCCAGACCCTTTTCCTCGCTGCGGGCGGCCAGAAGCTGGGCCAGCTCCTCCACCACCACGCGCAGATCAAAGGGGATGGGATCAATACTCAATCTACCCGCCTCGAGCTTGGAAAAATCAAGAATGTCGTTGATGATGGCCAGCAGAACCTCAGCCGATTTCTTGATGGTCTGCACGTAATGGTCTTGCTGATCAGACAGCTCGGTGCGGCTCAACAACTCGGCCATGCCGATCACACCGTTCATCGGAGTCCTGATCTCATGGCTCATATTGGCCACGAAATCGCTCTTGGCCAGATTGGCCGCTTCGGCCAATTCCTTGGCCTGACGCAATGCTTCCTCGGTCTTCAAGCGCTCTTCCACTTCCTCGCGCAGACTGCTCACCGCGGAACGCAGTTCGCTGGTGCGCTCCTTGACCCGCCTGTCCAAGACGACATGGGAATGTTTCAAGGCCCGCTGCGCCCGTTTGGCGGCCGTAACGTTGCGCACAATAACGATAAAAAGGCGCTCCCCGGCCACGAAGAGCGTGGACGCTGACAGTTCGATATCCTGTTTTTTCCCGTCAGGTCGCTGAATCAACGTTTGGAGACGAATTCTTGCCTCGTTGTCATACGGCGTGGATGCCGCCGCGGCATTGCGGCCGGATGCAATATTCGGCTGGGAAAGCAGCTGCATTTTGGATAAAAGGAGTTCTCCCGTGCTTTGCCCGAACAGTTCAAAGACGCTTTTTGTGGCAAAATCCCGTTCCGGAAAACCGAACATGTCTCTGGCCGCCGGATTGAACTGCTGCATGTACCAGTGCTGATCGAATACAATCAGGCCGTTGGCCATGTTCATGTAGATGGCGTTGAAAAAGACAAGATTTTCCTGCAGCTCCCGGGTGGCCGACTGAATCCGACCGTGCAACCCGGAAATCATTTCATCAAGCTGTCCGGCCATGCGCTGCATCGTGGTGGCCAGTTCCCCGATTTCATCATCGAACCGGACGTTCAGGGGTGCGTTGAACTCATGGCCCGCCACCCGCCTGGCGTATTCCGTCAGCTGGGTCAACGGCTGGGAAATCCGATTCATGAGAAAAAACGCCCCGCTGCTGCCCACAAGAAAAAAAAGGATGAACATGCCGTGCTGAAAGAGCAGTTTTTGCCATATGAACGCGGTGATACTGTCCAGATCCATACCTACATGCACCTCGCCGGCCAGGCCGGCGAGAATGGGATGATCAATGTTCAAGACCTTGCCCACGGAGGGGATGCGCATTTTTTGAACAACCACGTCATGATGAAGAATCCGGCCTGGTTTTAAATCATCATGCAGCCGCAGCAGTTCCTCGGGCACCCGGGGCGTAAACGTATGGGAAACGACGTCTCCCTGCGGGTCAAGAACGAACAGGTAGGAGACATTCTTGATCTCCAGATACTGGTCGATCACTGCTTGAACCGTGGCCGCATCCCGGCTGAGCAACAGCTCCGTGCTGGAACTGGCGATGCTTTTGGCAATGGCGATCCCCTTGCTCTCGTTTTCCAGCATCAGCTGACGATGCAGGGTCCAGCCGGAATAGATGGAAGAAACCATGGCCATGGCCCCGAAAATGATAATCATGGCCAGCAGCGTCTTGCGGAAGAGTCTCGGAAATCTCATGGCTGTTTCCATCTGGTCCAGTCGGAAAGCGGGACGAAACGCCCGCTTTGAACAGTGGAAAAATAGACCGTGTGCAATCCTTGGTGTTGCTCGGGGTCTAGAAAGATCGGCTCACCGATCCCCAGGTGAAAGAGAATGGAAGATTCACCAAAGGCGTCCTCCCTGTTTTTGCGGAAAGCTTCAAGCGACAATTGCTGCAGCATCTGAGTCAGCACCTTGGCATTCAACAGTCCTTCAAAGCTGGCGAAACTGTATTCCAAAGGGGTGTAAGGCTCCGGCGTTCGCTGTTGAGGAACGGAGCAGCGGCACTGGTCCATGATCCAGCGGTATTCCATGACGCCCCACAGGGAAAAATCCTCATAACTGGGCACGACCTGCGAATTGATCAAATTTTGCGTATAGTCCCGGCCTGTTCGTCGCCCTTCTTGCAACAGCAGATCCAGCATGCTTTCACTGCTCACAAAGGACAGGTTGGCCACGGGCACATCCCAGTCGGCCTCCCGGGCATCGCGAATAAAGGCGGCCGCGGCGGCATACGTGGCAACGCTGATCACCACCTCCGGCGCGGCGCGGCGCAGGATTTCCACCTGATCGCGCATGCTCTGCTCAAAATGAAATCCGCGCTGATAGGTGGCTTCCTCCACAAGAACCAGGGAACGGCGTTGCAGGGCGTGCCGCAGCCCTTCCCAGCCGCTGCGGCCATAGGCGTCCACCTGGTAGAGGATGGCGAAGCGCGTTTTGCCCAGATTTGCAAACTCGCGAACCAGGGCCTCCACCTCCTGACCGTAGGAAACGCGCATGTTGAACACGAACTGATCATAAGGCGGACGTCGCTGCGGCTCAGCCCCGGTGGCCGGGAAAAAAAGCAACATGTTTCGGTCTTCATAGACCTTGAGCAGCGGCAGGATCCTGGTCACAGTGGGCGTGCCCACATAGTTGAACAAAAGGTCCGCCCGGTCCTCCTCCACCAGCCTGACGGTATTCTCCAGCGTGGTCGCGGGGTCGTAGGCATCGTCGTAGGCGATGAACCGGATCGGACGGCCGTTGATGCCGCCGGTGCGGTTGACATGGTCGAAATACGCTGCCGCGCCTCTATACAACTCGATGCCCAGGGCCTTGATCGGACCGCTGAAGGCGCCGGACATGCCCACGCGCAGAGGCTCCTCGGCCATGCCGCGTCCCGTGCAGGCAAAAAAGGCCAGCAGCAACATCCCAAAAAATCTGCACATGTTCATGGCGCATCCTCTGCCCGTTCATCCAGCAAGCGCTGGATCACCGGAGTACGGAGATATCAATGTCAAACTGGCCGGCCAAACGTCGTGCTCCAACGCCAAAAACGAATTCCGGCGCGACAAACGTTCGCAAAGCGTGAACATCCGACGGCAACATGCAAGCTCCCTGGTGTTTTCAGTGGTGAACGGCCTATCCCAAAAAAAGCCCAACGTTCAAAGCGTAGTACGGCACATCGGTTATGACCGGTCTTCTGCTGGAATACATGAAAAAGGATACGTCAAAACAAACCAGGAATCCATCATGACGGCCAGATCCCGAACACGAAGAGTTGCCTAGGCCCAAACGTTTATGGCATTTTCCCCGGTAATCTTTTATTCATGCAAGAAGGCACCATGACTGAACACCAGCAGAGAGGCGTAATTTTTGATCTGGACGGCACGCTTTTGAACACGCTCGAGGATTTGGCCGAATCCATGAACATCGTTCTTTCCCAAATGGGCTGGTCAACGCACCCCACGGAGGCCTACCGTAAATTCGTGGGCAACGGCATGGACATGCTGGTCCAGCGGGCGCTTCCTGAAAAGCATCGCCAAAAGTCCACCGCGACCGAATGTCTTCGGGCCATGCGCAGGGAATACGCACGGCGTTGGGCCAAGACGACCCGTCCCTACTCCGGAATAACCGCCCTTCTGGATCAGCTTGCATCGCAGCAGTGTCCCATGGCCGTATTGTCCAATAAACCAGACGACGCCACCCAGGAAATGGTCAAACATTTTTTCCCGCGGGTCGATTTCCACGGCATTGCCGGCGCCCAGACGGGCAAACCCAAAAAGCCTGATCCTGCCATGGCACTACAACTTTCTGAAATAATGGGTCTTTCTCCCGGAGCCACACTTTTTCTTGGGGATTCAAACACGGACATACAAACGGCCAGAGCGGCCGGAATGGTTGCCCTGGGCGCGGGCTGGGGATTCAGGGGACCAGCCGAACTGCTGGACGCCGGTGCCGCAGAGGTTCTGGATGCACCTTTGAAGTTGCTCAACTGGCTGGAATAAAGCAAAATACGGATGGCCACCCTACCGCTCAGGTATCGGAAACGCGTGACAACTTGTTTTTGCCCATTTTTTCCATCTCCTCCTGGCGAAGAGCACGGCGCAAGACTTTGCCCACCAGAGTCTTGGGCAGTTCCGGGCGGAATTCCACCCGCCGCGGTATCTTGTACTTGGCCAACCGTTGAGCACAAAATTCAATAATCTCAACAGGCTCAACAACCTCTCCATCCTTGGGCACAATGAAGGCCTTGACGATCTCCCCGCGGGTCGGGTGGGGAATGCCCACAGCCACGGCCTCCTTGACCTTGGGATGTTCGTAGAGGACTTCATCCACATCCCGCGGATAGATATTATAGCCACCGGAAATGATCATGTCCTTTTTCCTGTCCACAATAAAGCAAAAGCCGTCAGCATCCATATAGGCGATGTCGCCTGTATACAGCCAGGTGTTGCGGATCGCACTGGCGGTTTCATCCGGCCTGTTCCAATAGCCGAGCATCACTTGGGGTCCGCGAATGACCAATTCGCCCATCTTGCCCGTGGGCACGGGTACAGCGCCCCCTTCCAGCTCTACAATCGCGGCTTCCGTGCCCGGCATGGGAATCCCGATGGAGCCTGGCTTGCGCTGCCCCTTCAGCGGGTTTAAATGCGTCACCGGCGAGGCCTCGGTAAGTCCGTATCCTTCAATGATTTCCGCGTTGGTGATCTTTTCAAACTTGTTCATCACCTCCACCGGCAAAGGCGCGGATCCGGAAATACAATAATCAATGGAGGAGAGTTGATAGTCCTTGAGCTTTTTGTGTTGCAGCATGGCCACAAAAATTGCCGGAACCGCGGGAAAAATCGTTGGCTTGGATTTCTGCACGGATTTGAGCAGATCATCCACCACAAGCCGGGGAAAAGGAATAATCGTCGCGGCCAAGGCAACGGACAAATTAATACATACGGTCAGGCCGAAAATATGAAAAAATGGCAAGACAGCCAACAAAGTATGATGTTTCGTCTTTAATTCCGGGAGCATGGCCAGGCATTGCTGAACATTGGCGGTCAAATTGAAATGGCTGAGCATCACTCCCTTGGGCACTCCGGTGGTTCCGCCGGTATATTGAAGCATGGCCAATTCCTGACGGGGATCACTCACGGCGTGCGTATGGATCTCTTTGCCTTTGACCACTTCCCGCCACCGCAGGATATTTTCATCCTCAAACGGGACATCCGTTCCCATTTTTTGTTTCCAGGCCTTGAGACGAAAGAGTTGCCGCAAGGGAAAAGCCAGCGCGTCGGCGATGCTGGTGACGATAATTTTTCTGAACCGCGCTTGTGTCCGGATTTCCTTGATTTTCGGCCAAAGCAAATCCAAGGTGATCAAAAACTCGGCCCCGCTGTCCGAAATCTGTTCCCGCAATTCCTTTTCCATATACAAAGGGTTCATCATTACCAGAACCCCGCCCGCCTTGAGCGCTCCGAAAAAGGTGATCAACGTCTGCGGCAGGTTGGGCAGCAGGACGGCTACCCGAGCCCCTGGACGCAACCCCAGGCGGCGCAGATTCGCTGCGACCACTCCGGTCAAGCGGTCAAATTCCGCATAAGTCATGGACCAGTTTTTGAAGACAATGGCCTTGCGTTTTGGAAAATTTTTCGCCGCGTTGGCCAAAAAATCAGGAATGGACGAGACTTGAGGTTCGAAGTGCAAGGGGGTTTCGGGACCATAGAATTTTGTCCAGGCCCTGGGCGCCTCTATCATGCGACAACCTCGCTTTTTTTGAAATGATCGACCGAACGGGCAGTATTATTTTGAAACAACGCTTTTGTCCAGAAAATCGTGACGATTGTGGTACGCCTGACGCCGCAGGCCAGGTGCATCCCCTGGATTCCCGGTTGCCATTCCCTGAACTCTCTTGTAGAAAAAAATGTTTTCCAGGCGTCACTCCGATTTCCAGTCCATGCCTGTTTTAGCTGTCGTTTGCCATCCAAATTTTCCAAAAATATTGTAAGCAGCCACGCAATGCCCAAACGAACCGACTTGCGCCGCATTCTGCTCATCGGCTCCGGCCCCATTGTCATCGGCCAGGCCTGCGAGTTCGACTATTCCGGCACCCAAGCCCTCAAGGCCCTGAAAGAGGAAGGGTACGAAGTGATTCTGGTCAATTCCAATCCGGCCACGATCATGACCGACCCGGAACTGGCCGACAGAACCTACATCGAATCTATCGACCCTGATGTCGTGGCCCGGATCATCGCCCGGGAACGACCGGACGCCCTGCTTCCGACCCTGGGCGGCCAGACCGGCCTGAACACAGCCGTGGCCCTGGCCGAGTCCGGCGTGCTGGACCAGTTCGCCGTGGAACTGATCGGCGCATCCCTGCCCGCCATCCGCAAGGCCGAAAGCCGCGAGGAATTCCGACAGGCCATGCACAACATCGGTCTCCAGGTCCCCAAGAGCATCATCGTACGCACCATGGCCCAGGTCCGCGACGCCTGCCAAGAAATGGACTTTCCGGTGATCGTTCGTCCTGCCTTCACCCTGGGCGGAACGGGCGGCGGCGTGGCCTACAACCAGGAGGATCTGGAATCCCTGGCCTCGCAGGGGCTTGACGCCAGCCTGAAAAGCGAGGTCATGCTGGAACAGTCCATCCTGGGATGGAAAGAGTTCGAGCTGGAGGTCATGCGGGACAGGAACGACAACTGCGTGATCATCTGTTCCATCGAAAACCTGGACCCCATGGGCGTGCATACCGGCGACTCGGTGACCGTGGCCCCGGCCCAGACACTGACCGATGTCGAATACCAATGTATGCGCAATGCTTCCCTGGACATCATGCGCGAAATCGGCGTGGAAACCGGCGGCTCCAATGTCCAGTTCGCGGTCAATCCCATGAACGGCGACCTGATGGTCATTGAGATGAACCCGCGCGTATCCCGTTCCTCGGCACTGGCTTCCAAGGCCACAGGTTTTCCCATTGCCAAGATCGCGGCCAAGCTCGCCGTGGGATACACCCTGGACGAACTGCCCAACGACATCACCCGGGAAACCATGGCCTCCTTTGAACCGGCCATTGACTACTGCGTGATCAAGATTCCCAGGTTCACCTTCGAGAAATTCCCCGGTTCCCAGGACTTCCTGACCACGTCCATGAAAAGCGTGGGCGAAACCATGGCCATAGGCCGGACCTTCAAGGAAGCCCTGCAAAAGGGCCTGCGCTCCCTGGAAGTGGGCGTCGCCGGACTGAGCCTTGATCTTTGCGCAAACGTACCGGACAGTGAAACCATTCTGGCCGGGCTGCGTCGCCCCCATTCCAAGCGGCTGTTCGTCCTGCGCCAGGCCCTGGTGGCCGGCCTGCCCGAACAGGACATCTGCCGGGCCACGGGCATTGATCCCTGGTTTGTCCGCCAGCTCGCTGAAATTGTGGCCTTTGAGGACGAACTGAAGACCTTTGCACTCACTGAAAGCCTGTCCGCCGACAATCCCAAACTGCCTGTCATCCTGCGCCGGGCCAAGGAACTGGGATTTTCGGACGTGCAATTGGCTGCGGCCTGGCAACGAAGCGAGGCCGATATCCGCCTCTTACGCGAAACCCTGGCCGTCCTGCCCGTTTACAAGCTGGTGGACACCTGCGCGGCTGAATTCGAGGCCTACACGCCCTACTATTACTCCACTTATGAACAGGAAACCGAAACCAGGGCCAGCGACCGTCGCAAGGTGATCATCCTGGGCGGCGGACCCAACCGCATCGGCCAAGGCATTGAGTTTGATTACTGTTGCGTCCATGCCTCCTACGCGCTTCGGGAAATGGGCGTGGAATCCATCATGGTCAACTCCAACCCGGAAACCGTGAGCACGGACTACGACACCTCGGATCGGCTGTACTTCGAACCGCTGACCTTCGAGGACGTGCTGAACATCGTGGAAACGGAGCATCCCGAAGGGATCATCGTTCAGTTCGGAGGCCAGACCCCTTTGAATCTGGCCGTTCCCCTGATGCGCGCCGGCGTGCCCATTTTGGGCACGTCCCCGGACAGCATTGACCGGGCCGAGGACCGGGAGCAATTCCAGGCCTTGCTGCACAAGCTTGGCTTGCGCCAGCCTGAAAACGGCATGGCCATGAATCCTGAAGAAGCCATCCATATCGCCGCGCGCATCGGCTACCCCGTCGTGGTGCGTCCCTCCTATGTCCTTGGCGGACGAGCCATGGAAATCGTGCATGATGAATCCGAATTGCGCTTGTACTTTGACGACGCGGCCCAGGTCCGACCAGGCCATCCGATCCTCATCGACAAATTCTTGCAGCACGCCGTTGAGGTGGACGTGGACGCCTTGAGCGACGGCAACAACACTTTCGTGGCCGGAATCATGGAACACATCGAGGAAGCAGGCATCCATTCCGGAGACTCGGCCTGCGTATTGCCGCCGCACACCCTGCCTTTTGACATCATCGAAGAAATCCGACGCCAGACAGCGGCTCTGGCCGCCGAATTGGGCGTGATCGGCCTGATGAACATCCAGTATGCCGTCAGGGGCAAAACCATCTTCATTCTGGAAGTCAATCCCCGGGCCTCGCGCACCGTGCCCTTTGTGAGCAAGGCCACGGGCCTGCCCCTGGCCAAGCTGGCCACCCGGCTGATGCTTGGAGAACGCCTGCAGGACCTGAACATCCCAATCCAAGCACCATTGAATCATGTTTCGGTCAAGGAGGCTGTCTTTCCTTTCCGCCGTTTCCCCGGCGTGGACATCCTGTTGGGACCAGAAATGCGCTCCACTGGTGAAGTCATGGGCATTGACCACACTTTCGGTCTGGCCTTCATGAAAAGCCAGCTCGCGGCGGGCCAGCGTTTGCCCGAATCCGGCTCGGTGTTCATCTCAGTCAATGATCAGGACAAGCCGGAACTGCTTTCAGCTGCAAAAATCTTCGCGGACTTGGGCTTCAAAATCCTGGCCACCAGAGGCACTGCGGAGTATCTGCAGGATAACGGCCTGTCCCCTGAACTGGTGTTCAAAGTCCATGAGGGACGTCCCCATGTGGTGGATCACATCAAAAACAAGGCCATTCACCTGGTGATCAACACATCCTCGGGCCAGAAGACCGTCCGGGATTCATCGGCCATTCGTCAGACAACATTGCTGTACGGAATTCCTTATACCACCACCGTGGCCGGGGCCAAGGCCATGGCCATGGCCGTCAAGGAGCAGAAGGGCCGAGGACTGAAGGTCAAGAGCTTGCAAGAATATCATGAACAGGGTTGAGAATTGCCGGTGGGAAGGAGAAACGTTTCCAGGATGAGGAACAAGGCATGAAACGTGAATATTGCGGTCTAGTAGGCATCTCCGGGCATCCCGAAGCGGCGCGGATGACCTATTTCGGCTTGTACGCCCTGCAGCACCGGGGCCAGGAAAGCGCTGGAATCGTCACCTGGGACGGGAACAAGCTTCGGGAGCAACGGGGCATGGGCCTGGTGGCCGACGTGTTCAACGAACGTCATCTGGGCAAAGAGCTCAAGGGATCCACAGCCTTGGGCCACATCCGCTATTCCACCACCGGGGCGTCGTTGATCCGCAATGCCCAACCATTCATGGTTCGCTTCAGGGATTATCGTCTGGCCATCGGACACAACGGCAATCTGGTCAATGCCCAGGTCTTGCGCCGCGAATTGGAAGGCCAGGGATCCATTTTTCAGACCACCATGGACAGCGAAGTGATCGTGCATTTGATCGCCCGCAACCTGAACGGAAAGAGCCTGGAAGAAGCCATTGCCGCAGCCTGTTCCCGCATTCAAGGGGCCTATTCCCTGATCATATTGGCCAACAACAAGCTCATCGCCCTGCGCGATCCGCTGGGTTTTCGTCCCCTGTCCCTGGGCCGAATGGGCGACGTCTACGTGGTGGCTTCGGAGACCTGCGCCTTTGACTTGTTGGAGGCCGAGTACCTGCGCTGCGTCGAACCCGGCGAAATGGTGGTCATTGAAGACCGCTGCCTGGCCAGTACCCGTTTCGCTCCACAGGTTCCTGCCAAATCCTGTATTTTTGAACTGATCTATTTCGCCCGCCCCGATTCCCTGGTCTTTGGCAAGGAAGTCTATTCCACCCGCAAGAAAATGGGGGTCATGCTGGCCCAGGAAGCCCCGGTGCAAGGCGACTACATCATGCCTTTCCCGGACTCGGGGATGTACGCGGCCGTCGGCTATGCCCAGGCCTCGAACCTGCCCTTCGAGCTGGCCATGATTCGCAATCACTATATCGGGCGGACATTCATCCAACCCTCCCAGGACATGCGGGACTTCGGGGTGCGGGTCAAGCTCAATCCCGTCCGCTCGTTGATCAAAGACAAACGATTCGTGATTGTTGAAGATTCCATTGTGCGCGGCACCACCATCCGGACCAGGGTCAAGAAACTGCGGGAGCTGGGGGCGCGGGAGATCCATATGCGGGTCAGCTGTCCACCCATCCGTCACCCCTGTTTTTTCGGTATTGACTTTTCCTCCAAGGGAGAATTGATCGCCGCGAACAATAGCGTGGCCGACATCGCCCGGTATATCGGCCTGGACAGCCTGCACTACCTGAGCATCGAGGGACTTTTGGCCGCCACTGGCGGCGACAACGGATATTGTCTGGCCTGTTTTGACGGCAATTATCCCGTTCCTCCGTCCGGACAGTGCTTTAAAATGTGTTTGGAGGATAGAACCTCCGAATAACATTGGACGTACATGATTGACAGGTAGCTGACAGGAGCAGCTTCTTGCAAACGCTGACGACCCGAACGCCATGACCCAGAATGCCGCCTTTAAAGAAACCCCGCCCGTCGATTGGCTGACCGTGGGCCGCGAGGTCTTGGACATAGAAATCGCAGGCTTGAGCGCTGTCCGCGATCAGTTGGGGCATGGATTTGTGGATGCCGTCCAGACCCTGGCCGCTTGCCAGGGCCGGGTGGTGGTCACGGGAATCGGCAAGTCCGGACTGGTGGGCCGTAAGATCGCCGCAACCTTCAGCAGCACGGGGACCCCGTCTTTTTTTCTGCACCCAGTGGAGGGCGCTCACGGCGACCTGGGCATGATCCGACAGGAGGACGTCGTCCTGGCCATCTCCAACAGCGGGGAAACCGACGAACTGAATGCCGTTTTGCCCACCATGCGCTCCCTGGGCTTGTGCATACTGGGCATAACCAAAAACGAGCGCTCCACCATGGCCGGTCTGTGCGACGTCGTCCTCAAGGTGCATGTCCCCAGAGAGGCTTGTCCGTTCGGCTTGGCGCCCACGGCCAGCACGACGGCGATTTTAGCTGTGGGAGACGCTCTGGCGGTCTGTTTGATCCGCTGGAAACGTTTCGACGCCCGAGATTTTCGACGTTGCCATCCCGGAGGGATCTTGGGACAACGTCTGCGTCTGTCCATCAAGGACGTGATGCACCGGGAAAGCATCCCCAAGGTTGGCCACGACGCCCCTGTTTCCCTGGCACTAGACGTGCTCAATCAGGGAGGTCTCGGCACCGTGGCCGTGGTCGACGCTGTCGGCGCACTGATCGGCATTCTTACGGACGGGGATGTGCGTCGCCTGGTATGTCAGGGCCTTCTGGACCCGGGCGTGCCGGTTGACCAAGTAATGACTCGAAGACCCCGCTGCATACGTCCGGAACAGTCAGCGGCCTCGGCCCTGGACATCATGGAGGTCGCGGCGATCACCGTGCTGCCGGTGGTGGATGAGCGCAACACCCTCTTGGGCATGGTTCATCTGCATGACCTGCTGGGCAAAGGTCGAGTCAAATTCTCCGATTAAGCGTCTTTTTCAACCATGAATGATCCCGACATCTGCGTCCAGTGCGGGGCAATGCACGCCACTTGCTGTCAAATCTCCCCGGGACGAGAAGAATCGTGCTTTCCCTTGAGTCTTGAAGAACGGCGAAAACTGGAACGTTGTGGAGTTTTCATTTCCGGACCTCGCTTTGCGTTGAGCTCCAATTCCAAAACATTTCTGCGCCATCTGCGCCGGCTGTTTCCACAAGATGCCCTCGCCCTTCACCGCCTGTTTCCCCTGGATGCATCACACCATCGCCTCGCCCTCACACCCCGGGGACACTGTGTTTTTTTGGGCGCTACGGGTTGCATGATGCGTATGGAAGATCGACCGTATTATTGCCGGCTGTATCCATTTTGGTTCATCGGAAAACGGCTTTCCGGATTTGCATCATCCGCATGTCTTGCTGTACAATGTTCTCCCTCGCTCACGGGCTTGTGTTCCCTTTTCAACACCAGCGAATCAGCGTTGTGGGATTTATACACGCGGCTCCGTGTTGCGTGGGGAATTGATCACCATGTGGAGATGTAAACACAATTTTTGACGGGGATTTGATTTTTCCCGTGAATCCAACAAGACTTTGCGCACTCATGCATTGACACGGGCAGATGTTCAAACATGTCCAACTGTAACCATTAATCGCTCGACAAGTACATGAAGAAAATTCTTCTTTGCGGCATCATCATTCTCTTTTCCTGCATTCTGATCGGCGCAGCCGGTGTCGCGGGGCTGTATTTCTGGGCGGCCAGGGATTTGCCCAGCTTCAAGAACATCACGGACTATAACCCGTCCTTGGTCACCACCGTCCTGGCCAGGGACGGGCAGGTTTTGGGCTATTTTTACAAGGAACGTCGATTCCTGGTAGAGGCCAAGGACCTTCCCCAGGAAGTCATCCGGGCGTTTTTGGCAGCCGAGGACAGCGGTTTTTATTATCATGAAGGCATCGACATCACAGGCATTCTTCGTTCCCTGATCCGCAACATCCAGGCCCGGGGCATTGTCCAGGGAGGCAGCACCATCACCCAGCAGGTCATCAAGTCACTGCTGCTGACGCCGGAACGCAGCTATGAACGCAAGCTCAAAGAGGCTATCCTGGCGTATCGCTTGGAAGGTTCCCTGAGCAAGGACGAAATTCTGACCATCTACCTGAATCAGATTTTTTTCGGAGCCGGCGCCTACGGCATAGAAGCCGCGGCGCGGACCTATTTCAACAAGCACGCCCAAGAACTGGATCTGGCCGAAGCAGCTCTTTTGGCCGGCCTGCCCAAGGCGCCGACGAACAACAATCCATTTCGCAATCCCTTGGCTGCCCAAGCCAGGCAGGCCTATGTCCTGGAACGCCTTCTGGCATTGGGCTGGATATCCCCGGAAGAGCATCAGGCCGCCCTGGAACAGCCGCTGGAGTATGCCAGCAAAAGCGATCCTTCCTGGCAACAGGGTGCTTGGTATCTTGAGGATATTCGTCGTGAGCTGATTGATCGTTTTGGCGAGCACAAGGTCTACACAGGAGGACTCAAGGTCCAGTCGGCCGTGGACCTTGACCATCAAACGGCGGCGGAACAAGCATTGCGCAATCAACTGGTTTCTTTGGGCAAGCGGCAGGGCTGGCGCGGTCCGCTGAAACATCTTTTGCCTGCGGAAGCAGAAGCGTTTTTGTCGTCCCAATCCGTTGATCCGGCTGCTGCTCTTTCCGGGCAATGGATTCAAGTGCTCGTGGACGCCGTCCGGGAAAACGGCGCGGATATCCGCTTCAGCCGGTTTCACGGCACCATGGATGTCCGGACCATGGCCTGGGCGCGGCCTCCCGACCCGGCCAGGGCTCCGGAAGACGTGCCTCCTGTGAGTGACGCCAGGCGCGTGCTGCAGGCCGGGGACGTGGTTTGGGCTTCCGTGCTTGCTGATCCTGAAGACGAAACAACGGCAGCGATACTGGAAATGACCGATGCGGAAAGCATAGCGCAAGCCTTTGCACACTCGACCTGGAATATGGCGCTGGAACAGGAACCCGAGGTCGAAGGAGCCCTGGTTTCCATTGACCCGCATACAGGGGACGTCCTCGCCATGGTGGGCGGTTACAGTTTCCACCGCAGCCATTTCAACAGAGCCACCCAGGCCAAGCGTCAGCCCGGGTCGACTTTCAAGCCCATTGTCTATTCAGCGGCGCTGGACAATGGTTTTACGGCCGCCTCCATCCTGATGGACGCGCCCATCGTGTACACCGACTACTCCACCAGGACCACCTGGAAGCCGGAAAATTTCGAGGGAAGATTTCATGGACCGACCATGCTGCGCACCGCCCTGGTCAAGTCCCGCAATCTGGTGACCATCCGCGTGGCCCAATCCGTGGGCATTCCCCAGATCATAGAACGGGCGAAGCTTTTGGGTCTGGATGAAGATTTTCCGCCCGATCTGTCAGTCAGCCTTGGTTCGGTTCCCGTCAGCCTGATCAATCTCTGCCAAGCCTTTTCCGCCTTTGCCAGAGACGGCTCCACCGTTGTGCCTCGGACAATTCTCTCCGTGCATACCGCTTGGGGCGATCCCCTGCTGGAAAACGACGTGCATGCAACGCCGGCTGTTTCTCCGCAAAACGCATACATCATCACAAACATGCTGCAAGATGCCGTTCAGAACGGCACCGGTGCGCGGGCCAAGGCCTTGGGCCGTCCCGTGGCCGGAAAAACAGGAACATCCAACAATGAACACGATGCCTGGTTTGTCGGATATTCACCCTATCTGCTGACCGGAGTTTATGTGGGCTTTGATCAGCTTGCTCCTTTGGGCCGGTTGGAAACAGGTGCCCGTGCGGCCCTGCCCGCTTGGCTCGCCTACCGCCAGGAAGTGGAACAGCTCTATCCCGCGCAGAATTTTTCTCCGCCTCCGGGTGTGATCATGGCCAGAATCGACGCCCAAAGCGGTCTTTTGGCCGGACCGGGCTGGGAAGGAGAAACCTATCTTCTGCCTTTCAAATCAGGCACTCAACCCCTGCAGTTGGCCAGCACGAACAAGGATGCGTCGCCTCAAGGTCTCAGCTCGGAAGAAGAATTGTTGCGGCAGATTTTTTAAGGTATCTTCGCGCATTGCATCCACGATCAGGCTTTTGAAGCGTTACCCTTAAACCAACGAGGCCTTTCTCGCCAAGGAGCGTCAATCCTATGAGCATTGAGATTGCAAAATCCTTCATCAAAGCGACCACCGAGGTCCTTTCCACCATGGCCATGATTTTCCCGGTCGCCGGGAAGCCTTATGTGAAGAAGGACAACACGGCCCAAGGGGATGTCACCGGCGTGATCGGATTGACAGGAGACAGGCAAGGGACCATTTCCGTGACCTTCACCCAGCAATGCGCACTGGCCGTGGTCAAAAACATGCTTGGGAACGACATCCAGGACATTCTTCAGGACACCAGGGACGCAGTGGGTGAAATCACGAATATGATTTCAGGCAAAACCAGACAGCTTCTGGCCCAGACCGGGCTGACCATCCTGTCGGCCACACCCTCGGTGATCATGGGCAAGGATCATTCCGTATACCACATTTCCTCGGAGCCGATCATCGCCATTCCTTTTTCGACGGATTTCGGCGATTTTACAGTGGAATTTTGTTTCCAGTGATTCCAGCGAGTTGCTGTACCCGATCAATCTCAACCGTTTTTTGTCTTTTTTCCAAGATCTCTTTGTTGCAGCTTGTCGAATACTGACGCAGGCCCATGACCAGCCAATCCAGCACCAAAAGCGGGGAGACCTGGGCCACGAGCGCCTGTTCGGCCTGAATCAAACGTAGATCCATGTTCCGCCAAGCATGTGGAGCCCCGAGTCCGTAAAAAAAGGTCGCCAGGCCTTCCCTCGGCGAATGCTGCATCGCCGCGATCAAACTGCTTCGGCACTCATGGATCAGCCCTGCAGCCAAAGATTTGTCGATCCGGGGCTTGGCCATGGTCATGGCAAACCAACCTTTCCCTGTTCTCAAAAAATCCTCCAGGGCCGCAAGCCATTGAGCAACCCCGGGGACATTTTCTTTTTCGTCATCCCCTGAAGACGCCTTTCTGCAAGAAGAAAACCATCCCAAAGTCAGCACCCAGCTCCGGGAAACCAGGGTTGGCAAAAGCCGCTCCCTTTGCGGGGCAAGCAGGACGAAATGATTATACGCGTCCATGTCTTCCATGGATTTGAGCAGCGCGTTGGCCGCTTCCACCGTCAGTTCCTGGGCCTCTCCAAGGACGATGATTCGTCTACCACCCGCCTGCCGAGGAGCCTGGCCAAGCAGCGGACGCAAATCCCGCACAGCGTCAATGCCGATCCGACCCTCGCGGCCGTCCAGGTAATGCATATCCGTGAACTCCCCCTGCGCGATCCAGCGGCAAACAGAACAGGTGCGGCAGGGCTTCTGCGTCGCAGTGCAATTCAGGGCCGCGGCCCAGTACTTCGCGATCGTGGCCCGCTCCTCAGTTCTTCCGCCCTCCAGAAGAAGCACCCTGGGCGGTTGCAACAGCAAACGCCCCAGATAATCCAAGAGCCTTTCCTGGCGCGGGATAAACAAACAGTCATCAATCATGGAAGCCGATCACTTCGCAATGCGCCTGCGATCTATGGTCTGCGTCCTGTTGGAACCTACGGAAATGATGCTCACGGGAGTATGCAGCTCCTTTTCAATCCGCAGGACATACTCCCTGGCCGCGTGAGGGAGATCGTCCCAGCATCGGGCCCCGCTGATGTCTTCGGACCAGCCGTTGACATTCTCGTAAACCGGCCGCACCTGTCCCAGCTGCCCTTCTCCCTGAGGTGGATGACGCAATGTCCTATCAGCCAAGACATATCCGGTGCACAGGGCGATGCGGTCCAAACCGCTAAGCACATCCAGCTTGGTCAAGACAATCTCTTGTACTCCATTTAATCGGATGGACTCCCGCAACAATGCCAGATCCAGCCAGCCGCAACGTCTTTTGCGGCCCGTAGTGGCCCCGAATTCGCCGCCCTTTTGCTGCAAATAATCGCCCGTGGAATCCGTAAGTTCAGTGGGAAAAGGACCGGAACCAACCCTGGTGGTGTAGGCCTTGACAATGCCCATGATCGTCCCGAGGAGCCTCGGCGAACAGCCCGCTCCGGCCGAGGCGTTGCCAGCAACCGTGTTGGAGGAGGTCACAAAAGGATAGGTGCCGTGATCGATATCCAGATGGGTTCCCTGGGCTCCCTCGAAAAGCACTGATTTGCCTTGTTTATCAGCCAAGGCAAGATGTTCGGAAACATCTCCCAGATATGCGGACAGTCGCTGTCCAGGCTCGGCGACCATTTGCAACACAGCATCGACCGACAACTCTTCAACGCCGTAATGGTGTTTCAAAAGGGCGTTTTTCTCGACCAGGGCCATGCTGATCTTCCGACGCAACAGGTCCGGCTGCAAAAAATCCCCGGCCCGGATTCCGATGCGGGAAACCTTATCCTCGTAACATGGTCCGATCCCCCTGCCCGTGGTGCCGATTTTCTCCCCTGTGCGTTTTTCTTCCCTAAGCTTATCCAGAAGCCGGTGATACGGCATGATCAAATGGGTTTTTGGACTGACCACCAACCTTTCCGGTCGCACATCAATGCCCCTGTTCGACAGACCGTCCAATTCCCGGCAAAATACTTCAGGATCGACCACAACGCCGTTGCCGATCAGACAAATCTTTTCGGCATGAAGAATACCGGAAGGGATCAGGTGCAAAATAAACGTCTCCTCACCGACCACCAATGTATGACCGGCGTTGTTCCCGCCTTGAAAGCGGACAATCAGTCCTGCTTCCTCGGTCAGCAGATCCACGATTTTTCCCTTGCCCTCATCCCCCCACTGCGTTCCGATGACAACCACGTTTGACATTCCCCACTCCTTGAAAGTAGATAATCTAATTTGCGCAACACGACCTCTTGCAACTAAAAAAGGCCGTTCCCAAAGTCAATGCACAGATCCTTTGAAAGTGAGCCCGGCCAACCTTCAGACATGATTGCACGTCTGTTCCTGTTCCATTTGCGGACAACTGGACGTGGACATGTAGAACCGCTGCCTCGGATTTTTTGCAGCACACGGCATCCACTGAATACTTCTCAATAATCAGCATTCTTCCAGCATTCACGTTTTAAAAATGCCCCGTAGCCGAGTTTTCGCCACAGAGCGATTCATCATCTTTTTATTATTTTTTGTCCAACTTGCCCTGGTCAGCAGACAGATCTGGAACATTGATCCTCCGGGGATGATCATGCCGACCATCAGGGTTTTGGCTTTGGATTCGGAATTGGTGCACTCCCGTCTGTCCCCCTATGGGCCGGGTTTCGAGAGGGAGCTGGTGGAAAATTTCGCTGAACAGTCAGGGGTGCATCCCGTGTGGCTGCACCCGGCCAGCCCAAAAGCAGCATGGAAAGAACTGCATGCCAAACGCGCGGACTTGTTGGTCGGCGCGGGCGACGCACCGCGGGCCGGTTTCGCTCCAAACCATCGGAGCCGCATTGTTACCGGGCCGGTCTATGCCCAACACCCCGTGGCCGTGGTTCATCAACAACAGTACAAGGCGCTCTCCGATATTTCCGAATTGTGCGACCGCCGGGTCATGATTCCGAAAAATCCCCTCCTGCGAAGCATTTCCACGAATTTGTTGAATGATCAGGGATGCCCCACGGCCGCCCTCTACACAGACGACGGGCCTCTGCCGGTTCAATTCAGCATCATGCAACAGTCCGACTCCCGCTTCACCATTGTGAATGCCGGCGAATACCGGTTATGGAAACCTTTTTTTCCGGAATTCCATCTATCCGAATACCTGGAAGCCATTGTGGAATACAGATGGTTCTGGAAAACGCGCAACCAACAATTGGGAAAGGATCTGCAAATTTTTTGGCGGAACAAACCGAACAATGAGCGCTTGGCCGCTCTGATGGACAGGTATTTTGGATTTTTTCCGGAAAGCCTCGATCGTTTTGAGCTGTATCAGTTCGCGAGAATGCTCAAATACGAACTGCCCCGCTACAACACCATCATCGCGGAAGCCGCCCAACGCTACGAACTTGACCCCCTGCTGCTGATCGCCCTGATTTATCACGAGTCCGGGTTTGATTCCCAGGCTGTCAGCCGTACCGGCGTACGCGGAATCATGCAAATCACCCAGGCCACGGCACTGAGCCTGGGCTTGGACAATCCTGATGACCCCAAGCAAAGCATCCTCGCGGGAGCCCGGTATTTGCGGCAAATCTGGGAACGATTGGACAGGGAAGGACTGACTGGATGGGATCGCTGGTTTTTGGCCTTATCAGCCTACAATCAGGGTCTGGGACACACCTGGGACGCCATGGACTTGGCAAAAAATCTGGGACTCCAGGAAACGAGCTGGAAAAACGTGAAGGAGGTCTTCCCCCTGCTCAGCCAGCCGGAATACTTTTCCAAATCGCGCCATGGGTACACCCGCGGACGCGAAGCCGTGGCCCATGTGGAGTCCGTGCGCTACTACCACTATATTCTGCACGGCCTATTCAGTCTTGGGAGGGACGAAGGGAAGCACCTTGGCCGGCTTGGATTGATCAACCGGGCGTCTTGAGCCGGTCTTTGGCCGGGCCAAGGGACGGGATGGGTTTTCCGGGCTGCTTCCGGGTTGCTGCTGGGCCGCCCAATGATGGTTGAAAAGATGATTCTTCCATCGCAGAACTTGTATCAATCCCAAAACCATCACGGCCTGCTCCCATTTTTTGGTGGGTTGAAATTCCCTGGCCAAGCCTTCATATTTATCCCACAAGGACGTCAAGGATGCTTCGTCAAAAGCGGCAAGCTGCTCGGCCAACTTGGTCAACACCTTTTCCACGGGTACTCCCCTTTACTTCGATTCGGAACGCGCCAAATGCACGATTGTTTCCACAAAACTCTCCTAAGTCTTCCCACGTTGATTTTCAAGTCGCGCTACAAAGCATGATCCCTTCCTCGCCCAAACATCCGGATCTGTATTTTGACCGCGAGATAATGGATTCAACTCCACGTTTATATGGAAAATATTCTATTCTCATGAACTTCTGAATTCGACTTGATTGTTTAATACTATATTTCGCAGCAACAGGAGCCACAATGCCAAGCTTGAAGGACATGTACCGGACCCTGGCCAAGGACCCTTTTCCCTTGGAAATGACCATCCGCCTTGGGGACCAGGAACTTCATTTTCGCAAACGCACCTGGACCATCCAGGGCGAGGAACGGGGATTGCGCTACGGTGAAAATCCGGATCAGCCCGCTGCTCTGTATGCCCTGACCCGGGGCTCACTGAACCTGGGCGGGATCGACTTTCATCCGGCCGGTCGCGGCCTGGTTTCGGCCCTGACCGAGGAGCACATGCTTCAGGCCGGGAAACATCCCGGGAAAATCAATCTCACGGACGTGGACAACGGCCTGAACATTCTCCAGTACCTGCATGCCAAACCCGCGGCGGTGATCCTCAAGCACAACAATCCCTGCGGGGCCGCATGGAGCGATCACGGTCTGGAGACGGCCTTGAGCAAGGCCTTTTGGAGCGACCGCATTGCCGCATTCGGCGGCGCCGTGGTGGTCAACAGGCCCGTGGACGCGTCCTGCGCGGCCTTTTTGGCAAAATCGTTTTTTGAGGTGGTGGCGGCTCCTGATTTTGAACCCATGGCCCTGGACGCCCTTACAAAGCGCAAAAGTCTGCGCATCCTGCGCATTCCGGGCCTGGGTCGGCTGGACGAGCTTTGCACCGCCCCGTTTTTGGACATCAAATCCCTCCTGGACGGCGGCCTGATCGTGCAATTTTCCTTTCGCAACAAAATTCTCGCGGCGTCCGACTTTCTGCCTGCTTCGGCCCAAAAGGAAAACGTTCTGATCCATGCCAGATCGCCCAATGCCAGGGAAATGGACGACCTTGTGTTCGCCTGGGCCGTAGAGGCCGGGGTGACTTCCAATTCCGTGATCTTTGCCCGCGACGGCGCCACCGTGGCCGTGGGCACCGGAGAACAGGACCGGGTCGGCTGCGTGCAACTGACCATACACAAGGCCCGCACCAAATACGCCGACTGGCTCTGCTTCACGGAACTGAAACAATCACTGTATGAACTGCAACAGCAGGCCATGACCGACAACGACGCCCAGGCCAGGCTCGCGGACATCGAAGCCCGCACCCGGCTGGCCAAGGGCGGCCTGCCCGGCAGCGTCATGGTTTCGGACGGGTTTTTTCCGTTTCGGGACGGAGTGGACTTGGCTGTGGCCCAGGGCGTCACGGCCATTGCCCAACCGGGCGGATCAATGCGGGACTTTGAAGTCATCGAGGCCGTAAACCAAGCCGAACCGCAGGTGGCCATGGTCTTTACCGGTCAACGTTCCTTCAGGCATTGATCAGGAACCCAATGGCCATTGTCTCTCTCCCCCCCGGACCCGGCTCCATTGTGGAATACCTTCAGGACAACGAGCCCCAAATGGCCATGGTCCTGGAGGAACAAAACGGACGATTGCGCCTTTTCACCCGGCGCGGCCGGGAAACGACCATGCCCGCAAGCCGTCTGCTGCCCTGGGTCGGTCCCAGGCACCCTCTTCCGTCTTCTCGTGCCGAGATGGAGGAACGCCTGGCCCGCCATCAGGAAATGCGTCATCAGGCAGCCTCGGTCATCAACGTCATGGAGATCTGGACCTTGGCCCAGGGAGAACTGGAAAGCGCCTCCCTGGAATGGTTCGCGGGCCTGATCTGGGATAACCCGGATGCGGACAAATTGGCGGCTTTGGGCCGGGCGCTTCTGGATGCAAAAACCCATTTCAAGTTTCAGCCCCCGCTGTTTTTGATTCATTCCCAGGAAATCGTCTCGGCCCGGTTGGCTGAACAGGAAGCCGCCCGAAAATCCCGGGAACTGGTTCTCGCCGGGCAGGATTTTTTCGTTGATCTTTGGAAATCAGGCAAAGTGATAAATCCGCCCGAAGAGATCGTTGCAAGGGAGCTGGCCGACCTGCTGCTGCGCCGGATCAGACGGCCGGAGGATCAGGCCGATGACCCCTTGTGGCGCAACCTGACCAAAAAAATTCCGGAACATCCCCATCAGGCCCTGCTGTTGGCCCAGGCCTGGGGGCTGCTGCCCCCGCATTACAATTATCTGCTGGATCAAACAGGGTATGACTGGCAGGATGACTGGAGCCAAGTTCATGCCCGGGAAATTCAAAGCATCCACCAAAAAGTCACCACCCAGAAACGTTCATCCGATGTTACCGAACTGATCAGCGTGGACTCCGAATCCACCCGGGACATTGATGACGCCTTCAGCCTGTCGCGCACCGAGGACAAGGGTTTTGAGCTGACCATGGCCATTGCCTGCCCCTGCCTGGATTGGCCGTGGAATTCAGAGCTGGACATGGCCGTGGCCGACCGGGCCTCCAGCCTGTATCTGCCTGAAGGCGTCAGCCACATGCTTCCGGAACTTCTGGGCACGGAGGTGTTTTCCCTGCGCGCGCACAAAACGCGTCCGGCCTTGTTTTTACAGCTTTGGCTCGACGCCCGGGGCATGGTGGAAAAATTCTCTCCACGCATGGGCTGGGTTGAGCTTCAAGAAAATACCCACTATCTTGCAGTTGAAAAGGCCATTGAAGCCTGTGTCGAACCCTATTCCGCCGCCTTTGAGCTGGCGGTTTTGCTGCGCGACGCCCGGATCAGCCAGGGAGCCGTGGTTTTTGATCAGCCCGACCCGGAGTTCATACTTACAGGGGACAAACCGGATCCACGCATCCTGTTGGAGCCAAAACCAGCATCGCCCAAAGCTCAGCTTCTGGTCAGCGAATTGATGATCCTGGCCAACACTGAAACGGCCCGCTGGGCGAACCAGCAGGATTTGCCGCTGATCTACCGGACCCAGAACGTGGCCTTGCCGCCCGGCAGCGCGGGACAGTATACCCGGCCGGAAGACATGTATCGCATGTCCAGGCTGCTGGCCAACGCCACATTGCGCACCAAGCCGGATCTGCACGCCAGCCTGGGGGTTCGGGCCTACGCCTCGGTGACATCACCGCTGCGCAGGTATGTGGATTTTTTGAATATCAGCCAGGTCATGCACCTGCTCATGCACGGCCGGGCACGTCTTTGCCGGGAGGAAATGGAAACGGGACTGCCCCAATGGAAAGCACGGCTGGAGGCCGTGAACCGAATCCAGCGCTACCGAATCCGTTACTGGAAGCTGCTCTATCTGCGTCAGCAGGGGCAGGATCATCTTTGGCCGGCGGTCCTGGTGGACGAAACACATGCACAGGCGGTATTTGCCTTGCCTGCGCAACAAATTCTGGTTCGAGCGCCCAAAAGGCTGATCGGAGAAAAATGCTTTGTGGGCAACAGATATTTGTTGCGGATTGGAAAAGTGGATCCCCTGCTCAACGAAATCAAGGTGCTGGAAGTACGCGAAGATCAAACAGACCGATAGGAGGTAACAATGGTCACGATTTTTTGGTTGGCAATGAGCTATCTACTGGGCGCCATGCCGTTCGGCCTGATCCTGGCCAAGGCCGCGGGCAAACCTGATCCCCGACTGCACGGAAGCAAAAACGTGGGCGCGACCAACGTGGCCAGGGTTTGCGGCTCGGGCTACGGCGTGGCCACGCTGATTCTGGACGTTTTCAAAGGGTATTTCCCAGTGGCCGTGGCCGCCACGTTCAGCCAGTCGTGGTTCTTCTTGACTCTCACGGCCCTGGCCGTGCTTTTGGGCCACATGTATTCCGTCTTTCTGAACGGCAAAGGCGGCAAAGGCGTGGCCACAGCCGTGGGCGTGTATCTCGGCCTGGCTCCCTGGCCGGCTTTCCTGAGCATCGTGGTTGTGATCGCGGTGATCAAACTGAGCGGATTCGTTTCCCTGGGCTCCCTTGTTCTGGTCACGCTGATGCCCATCACCCTGTTGCTCAACGGCGATTATGGATATCTGCTGCTTTCCCTGGCGATCATGGTGCTGATTTACTCCAGACACAAGGAGAACATCCTGCTTCTGGCCAGAGGCGAGGAAAAGCCTTGGCGGCGGAACGCGGAGCAGCCATCGGCCCCTGCGACTTTTGATCATCCTGCATGATCATGGACCAATAAACATCAATGATCATCCATGCACTTCAAAAGTACGCCCTGGGGCTGGCGGTTTTCTGGGCAGTTTGCCTTTTCGGGTCTGTTCAGGTCCAGGCCATGCAGGGTAAAACGCAACTCCAGGGCGAACAACTTTTTTCTTCCAGGGTCGGCTCTGACAAAGGAAAAGTCGCCATATCCCGATTCAGGGCGGACGCCGGCCTTTCCAGGTTCACCCTCAGTTGGCAATCTTCCTGGTTTACCTGGAAAAACAAAGCCGCCTTGCCCATGGGAAACGGCCGGGATACTCCCTGGGATTCCCTGCATATGCTGGCCCTGCGGGTTGATCATCGGGACACCCTCTCCGAACGTTGGTCCTACTTTCTCCAGGGCGCTTTTCGCTCGGGCTTTGAATCTGAACTTTCCAGATCATTAGGCGTGGCCGCCAACGGCGGTCTCGTCTACGCCTGGAACGAGTCCTGGACAGTGGGCCTTGGAGGCTTCGTCGGATGGGATCCCACCAGGGAATTCGCCTTTTCCAGCACATTCGCCATGATCGGCCCCTTTGTGCAATACCGCCACCCCAAATCGCCGGGCTTTTCCGCTCGCCTGGCCATGCCCCGAAGCGAACTGCGCTATACCTACGATCATGCCTGGTCCTACTGGCTGGGTTTGGGCCTGGAAACGGGCACCTATCGACTGCGCAACGACAGCCCGGTTATGCCCAAAGGCTATCTCCGCGAACGACTTTTCAATACGGGCCTGTATGTGGATTACAGTCCAACACCGAACTTGAGGCTACGCCTCGGTCCTACCTTCAACTTTCTGCGACGTATGGAAATCTTCGACTCCGCGGGGGACAAACAGAGACTCCTCCAGAAACTGCTTGGTGCCCAGCTTGGGTTTTTGAATGATGTCCACGGCCCCGTATTCCAGGGCTTTGAGTGTTGTTTCCGCGCCGGATTCGGTCAGGGAGGAGCAGATGACCACGGGCAAGGGATGCTGGGTCATGATCTTGCGTAAAAAGGTGATCCCGTCCATGCGCGGCATTTCCACGTCCAGCAAGATGACGTCCGGAACCCTTTCCTCCATTCGTTTCAAGGCCGCAAAGGGGTCGGAAGCGCCGCCCAGGACCTCGATCCCGTCGTCCTGTGAAAGGATGTCCATCATGGTCTGTCGAACCAGGGCCGAATCATCGACCACCAGGACCTTGACCCTATTGCTCATCTTTGTCCCTCGTAATCAATGCGGACAAGGCCAAAGGGCCTCTCCGGCGAAAAATAACAGAACCGTCAACCGGCTTTGTGCCGTTTAAGCCTGTGCAGCCAGACTTCGCCGGTGTGGGTGTAAAAAAAAATTTGCCGTCCCAGACCCCCGCCCACATCCCTGGCCCGGATCTTCAATCCCTTTTCCGCCAGGATCGTCTCGGCTGTGATCACATTCTGGCTGGCGACGTTGACCAGGGATCCCCCCCCATTTTGAAACATGGTTTCCGCACCACCGAACAGCTTGATCACCAATTCTTCCGGGTCAATACCCCTTTTTGCGAGTCGGGAAAAAAGCGTCTCAATGGCCGTATCCACGAATTTGCATGGGGAAACATTATCTCTGGATGCGACAAATGGAGAACTTTTGGGTAAAAGGGCGTGAAACATGGCCCCGCAAAGGCTGGCGGGGTGAAAAAAAGTGATCCCAACACATGACCCTAAAACGGTGCTGATCACAAGAGGGGTTGTACTCAAGGCGCATTCCCCGATCTGGAGATGATAGACCGGCAACCCGTAGGGCACGTTCATGCGTTTGACCGGTCTCTAGGCGGCATCAAAAAACCGGCACGAATTTTCGCCGACAATCTGTCCATTCAATCCAGCTTTTATGCTGATCAGAACTCAGGCATCCTTGGCCGAGTCCTCCACCAGGGCCGATACATCAAGTATCAGCGACATGCTCCCGTCTCCGTTGACCGTGGCTCCGGACACCCCCCGGACGTTTCCGTAGACCCTGCCAAGGCTCTTGATCACGGTCTGATGCTGGCCCACCACCTTGTCCACCACCAATCCGACCCTGTGCTTGGAAATGTTCATGATCACGATCTGTTCAATGGCCAGTCCCTGCTCTTTCAGGCCGAACCAGTCCACTAGCCTGACGTACGGAACAACCTCGCCGCGCAGGTTGACGATGCTTTTGGCTTCCCGCTTTTCCCCGGTGTGACGCAGTTCAATACATTCCTCGACATTGGAAAGCGGGATGATGAAGCTCTCTGCGCCCACGTCCACCTGCAGTCCGTCAATGATGGCCAAGGTCAAGGGCAGCTTCATGGTGATGGCCGTTCCGCGCCCTTTTTTGCTTTCCAGGGATATGCCGCCGCGCAGCTCGTCAATGCCCCTTTTGACCACGTCCATGCCCACGCCACGGCCGGAAACCCCCGTAACCTTGGTCGCCGTGGAAAATCCAGGCGCAAAGATCAATTCGTGCAGCTGCTGCTCAGTCATTTCAGCGTCCGGAGACACAATCCCCTTGGATACGGCTTTTTCGCGAATTTTTTTGGAATCCAGCCCTTTTCCATCATCCTTGATCCTGATGATCACTTCGCCGCTGCCATGGGCCGCGGTCAGAACAATGTTTCCCTCCCTGGGCTTTCCCGCCGCGATTCTGGCCTCGGGATCCTCGATCCCGTGGTCGATACTGTTCCGCAGCAAGTGCACCAGAGGATCATTGAGCCGCTCGATGACGGTCTTGTCCAATTCTGTTTCTCCCCCCTCGGCAGTCAGCCGGATTTCCTTGCCCAGCTCCCTGGAAAGGTCGCGTACAAGACGGGAAAACTTGTTGAACGTGATGCCGATGGGCAGCATGCGCATGGTCATGGTATTGTCGCGCAGGGAATCGGACAGCCGCTCCATTTCCTCGGCCAGGGCAATGAGCTCGGACGAATCTAAGTGGCCGGCCACCTGGTTGAGTCGGGACTGGGCGATTACCAGCTCTCCGACCAGATCCACCAGCTTGTCCAGCTTCTCCGAGTCCACCCTGATGCTGGACTGCACCTTTGTCTTGGCTTTCTCCAAGCTGCTGACCTGTCCGGAAAGTTCTTGCTCGGCCAAGGCGGAAGCCACTTCCTGGGAGGAAACCTTCCCGGTGCGGACAAGCAATTGCCCGATCTTTTCCTGCTGCTGCAAAACCTCCTCGATATCCTGAGGTGTCAGCACACCTCTGTGCACGAGGATTTCGCCGAGCTTTTTCTGGGTCCTTTCGGTCCCGATTTGCTCGCTCTCGCTCAGTGTTTCCACCACCAGTTCCGCATCATCCTCCACAAAGATGAAAACGTCCCGGATGGCGTTCTCGTCGCGCGCGGTTGTCAGGATGATATCCCACCACGTGCAGCAAAGCTCCGGGTTGAGATCCTGCAGGGCAGGGAGATGATCCGTGCGAGCGACTATCCGGCAAAGGACGGGCCCGGTGTCGTCCTGATCGCCCGGCTTCCTTCCGGCGGCCATTTCCAGCAGTTCCTGCAGCAATCCAAAGGGATTGGCACCGGTGAAAAAGATGTTCTCCCCGGGCCGGAATTTGATCCGGAATATTCTCAGGGGTTCTGTTTCCATGACGGCATCCGCCTGAATCGCGGGGCCGGAAGACTCTTGGGTGATTTCATCGCGCGGAAGGTGTTTCTGCAAGGCTGATACGATATCCCGGGCTCTTTCGCCCCGATTTGTTCCCTCCTCCTTGAGCATGTCCCGGATCAGGTCTCTGCTTTGGAACAACAGATCCACCAATTCCGTGTTCAAACGAATGGCGCCTTCCCGGACCTTGTCCATGAATGTCTCGACCTCGTGGGTAAAAAGCGCGATTTCATCAAACCCGAACATGGCGCCGGACCCTTTGATCGTATGCATGGACCTGAAAAACCGGTTCAAGAGTTCACTGTCCTCAGGCTTTTTTTCCAGCTTCAGAAGGGTTTCTTCGGCCTGATCCAGGATTTCCGAAGCTTCCACAAGATAGGCCTTTCTGCCTTGATCGGCGAACGACATCGCATTTTCCTCCAGGTGAGCTTAACCGGCTATGGATATGGTATTTCTAAAACCTTTAGAGACAATGATCATCCAAGGACCTTCTTGACCACTCCCAGGAGCTGTTCCGGTTTGAACGGCTTGACGATCCACCCTGTGGCGCCAGCTTGTTTGCCTTCCTGTTTCTTGCCCGCTTGGGACTCGGTGGTCAGCATAATGATCGGGGTGAATTTGAAGGAAGGCATCGCCCGCACTTGACGAATCAGCTCCAGCCCGTCCATGTTGGGCATATTCAGGTCAGTGATGATCATATCCACCGGGCCGGATAGCTGTTGCAAAGCGTCTTTTCCGTCCGCAGCCTGAACCACCTCGTATCCTGCATCCTTAAGAGCTTATCCGTAAATAATGTGGACTTTATTTCGCATTTCTGGCATGTTGTCCTCCATGTTCAACCTTGATCATGGAGGACAACATGCCAAAGGTTCAGTCATGGGAGGTTTCCGATCCTTTTTGGGAACG